>Ga0105044_10007887_pt1 | contig 14669 bp, 9 predicted proteins | sample MAT01_FD_78092 | JGI IMG/M metagenome (GOLD analysis project Ga0105044, IMG submission 78092) | Freshwater microbial communities from Lake Fryxell liftoff mats and glacier meltwater in Antarctica - MAT-01 | ecosystem: Environmental > Aquatic > Freshwater > Ice > Liftoff microbial mat | place...
AGCATAGGTGCCCGAGCCATCGAAGCTTGTGTTGCTGGCCTGCTTGCTGAGCGCCAGCGGACCCAAGCTGTCGGGCACGCCGAGGAAGGACAGCGGCGACTGGAAGCGCTGCGCGACGAAGTCCTTCTCGTCGCGCGTGTAACGCAGTCCGCCACGCAGCTTCAGCGCCGAAGTCACATCGGCGTTGACTGAGCCGAACACCGCCCACGCCTTGTTGTCCTGGCGCTGCGTGATGAAGCCGTTGCGCGGGTTGCCCGGGGTCGAGCTGTAGCCGAAGGACTCCACGTTGAGCTGCTCGTTGAAGTAATACAGCCCGCCGAGCCACTTCAACGGCCCGCTGCCGGTCGACTGGAGGCGGAACTCCTGCGTGATCTGGCGATGGTCGGGCACGCTGTCGGCGGTCTCCGACTGCAGCGCCACCGAAACCCCCGGTACGACTGGCGAGCCGAAGGCGAGGTAAGGGCCCGCGCTACCGTCAACGTCGCCTCGGCTCTTCGTCTCGATGCTCTCGTAGCCGGTGATCGAAGTCAGTGCCATCCCGCCGAGGTTCCAGCGCACACGCAAGCTGCCGCCGACGTTCTGGATCTTCTGCGAGTTGACGCCATCCATTGCAACCTGGCTCTCGTCGAACCCGCCGACCAGATCATTCGTTCCCGGCTTGATGATGTTCGCGCGGAAGACGCGCGACGAGCCGCGGAAGTCGCGCGTGTGCAGGTTACCAAGCACGCTCAGATCGTTGTCAGGCTGCAGCAGCAGCTGCACGCGGGCAGCGTTGTCGTGGTATCCCTCAAGGTCCTGCGTCGGCCCGGGCGGGAATGTGTTCTTGACCCAGTCGTCGCGGTTCTGCGACTGGAAGGACACTCGCAGCGCCGCCGTCGTTGACAGAGGCGCGTTGACCGCGCCTTCAACGTTGATCGCGCTGAAGCGCCCGAGGCTGAGCGCGCCGTAGCCACCGAAAGATTTCAGGTTGGGCTTGACCGACTCGAACTTGACGACCCCAGCGGGGGAGTTGCGGCCGAACAGCGTGCCCTGGGGGCCGCGCAGCACCTCGATCTGCTCGAGGTCGAAGAGCGGGAAGCCCTTCAGGATCGCGTTCTCCTGCACAACGTCATCGAATACCAACGACACGGGTTGCGATGCGTTGATGTCGAAGTCGGTGTTGCCGAGGCCGCGAATGTAGAAGCGCGGGAAGGCGCGTCCGAACGACGATTCGACGTTCAGGCTGGGCACGCGCCCGGAAAGCTGGCGCAGGTCCTGTCCACCGGAATTGAGCACGTCCAGCGTCTCGCCCTGCAGCGCCGAAATCGAGCTCGGCACGTCCTTGATGTTCTCGACGCGGCGCTCGGCGGTGACGTTGATGGTCTGCAACTGGCCTTGCTGGGCCGCCGCACCAACCTGGAGCGACACCAGCACGGCGGCTGCAAGCGCGTGGTGCATGAAGGCGGGGCGGTGCGCTGGGCGAATCCGTCGACTGGCGGCAAACGTCATGGGGGCTCCTGGCGGTGGCTGTTGTGGTGATTCCGGCACGCAACCGGCGTGCCATCATCATCGCTCGACGCCAGCCTGTGCAGTTCCTCTTCGGTCTTGCGATGTCTGCCTGCAACGTTCCTGACACAGCGTCGTCACAGATCACTGCCATGAGCACTTCCCCGATCCGCCGCGCGCCTGAGCTCGACCTGCCAAGCTGGCAGGCGCAGGGTTTCCTCGTCTGCCCCGGCTTTGTCGACGAGCGCGATTTGGCCCTGGTCCGCGCGCAAGCCCAGATGCTGGTGCGCGCGCTGGCCCCGGCAGCCGTACCGGCCGTCTTCTCCAGCCGCGACCCGGCGCGCAGTGCCGACGCCGCGCTGTTGGCCTCGGCGCACGCGGTGCACGCCTTCTTCGAGGAAGACGCAGTGGACGCTCACGGCGCGCTGTGCGTGCCACCCGAGCGCGCGATCAACAAGATCGGCCACTCGCTTCACACGCTGGACCCGGTCTTCGCGCCTTTCACGCGTCGGCCGGGGCTGGCCGCCCTGGCGGCGACGCTGGGGCTGGCGCAAACGCGCTGGATGCAGTCGCAGCTGATCTTCAAGCAGCCGGGCATCGGCGGCGAGGTGCGCTGGCACCAGGATGCCAGCTACTTCCTGACCACGCCGCAGTCCGTGACCACCTTCTGGTTCGCGCTCGAGGACGCCACGCTGGACAACGGCTGCCTTTGGGTGCTGCCGGGCGGCCATTGCGGGCCGCTGCGCGAGGTGGTGGTACGCGACGGCGCGCGCCTGCGCCAGCAGACCCTCGATCCGATGCCCTGGCCTGCGCAGCTTGACGCACTGCCGCTTGCGGTGCCTGCCGGCACGCTGATCTGCCTGCACGGCCACCTGCCACACCGCAGCGATGCCAACCGCTCTCCGCGCTCGCGCCTGGCCTACGTGCTGCACGCGGTGGACGGCACGGCGGCGTATTCGGCCGGCAACTGGCTGCAGCCGCTGGCCGAAGACCCGCCCGCCGCGAACCTCTGACGCCGGGACTACGATCGCCATCGTCCGCGGCCGTCTTCCATGGCCCCGCCCGATGGCCCTGCCCGCCCAGCGCCCCCAAGACCCAAGACCCAGGCCCCAAGCCCCGACCTCCTCTGATCCCATGATCGTCCGCCTGTCCAACTCTCCGTTTGCTGCCGGCCCGGCCCTGCAATCCGTCGTGAACGCGGGCCCGCCCGCCGCGCCGCAGGGGCGTGACCTTGTCTGAGACCACCGGCCCCGGCCCCGACGAGACCAGGCCCGCCAAGCCGACGCGCGACGCGCTGGACGTGCTGCGCCGGCCGCAGGCGATACGCGCGCGGTGCGCCGCCATCACGCGGGCGGTCGAGAAGGGCCTGTCGTCCCACTTCCGGCTCGACCGCAGCAAACTCGACGACGCGGCGGCACTGGTCGCTCAGCTGATGCAGGAGACGTACCCCGACGGGCACATTCCGATGCACAGCCAATGGCGTCGCTTCGATGCGGGCGGCGTGCCGCGCATCGCGGAACTCGACCGCCTTCTGGCCGGCCGCAGCGTGGCCGAGCAGACGCGTTCGCGCATCGACCTGACCTTGATCAGCGTGCTGCTGGGTGCCAGCGCCGGGGCGCACTGGCGCTACACCGAAGGCCGGGCTCAGGATGCACTGGCGCTCCCGGTGCAGGTTCAGCGCACCGACGAACTGTTCAAGCTGCTCGACCGCGTGATGGCCAAGCCCGAGGCGCAGGCGTCTGCCGCCGCGGCCGACGAGCCGGGCGCGACGGCCGCACCAGCCGGGCAAGTTGTGCAAGCTGCGCAGGCGGCTGACGGCGCCGCCTTCGGCCGCTCCGAAGGCCTCGCGGTGGCCAGCTTTCGCGCCTTCACCGCCGGCGTGTTCTCTTCGCAGACCGGGGACCTGCTGCGCGCCGACGCCGCCACGCTGCGACTGATCGACACCGCTGCGCTGCGTGGCGTGTTCCAGGTCGGCGCGGGCAACGTGCTGGTCGGGCTGGAGGGCCGCGCCGGCGTGATGTCTGCGCTGGGAGAGTCGCTGCAGGCGGCTGCCAGGCGCGACGGTTTCGAGGCGCGGCCTGGACGCCTGTACGACCGCCTGCTGGCGCACAGCCAGACCCAGGGCGACGGCAGCAGCGTCAGCGCCGAACTGCTTTTGAACGAACTGCTGCGCCTGCTGGCGCCCGCGTGGCGCGACGGTACCCGCGTGCTGGGCCTGCCGGCGGGCGATGTCTGGCAGCACCGCTGGGCCGGCGAGGACGACGGCAACGGCCGACGCGACCTTACGACGCCGGGCTGGGTGCCGGTGCACCAGATCAGCCAGTGGCTGGCGTATTCGTTGGTCGAGCCCTTGCAATCGGCCGGGCTGCGCGTCACCGGACTCGAGGCGCTGACCGCCCTGCCCGGTTACCGCAGCGGCGGCCTGCTGATCGACACCGGCGTCATCACGTTGCGCAACCCGCGCGACGCCAGCCGGGTGTGGAAACTCGGCGACGAATTGATCGTCGAGTGGCGCGCGCTGACGCTGACGCTGCTCGACGAACTGGCCGAGCGGCTGCGCCAGCGGCTGGGGCTCGACGCCACCGCGCTGCCGCTGTCCAGCGTGCTCGAAGGCGGCACCTGGGCCGCGGGCCGGCGCATCGCGCAGCAACTGCACGACGGCGCGCCGCCCTTGCGCATCGACAGCGACGGCACCGTTCTCTAGCCCAGGCTCGGCCCGATGTCCGCCCAGACTGCGCAGACCGCGCTGAACCGGCTGCTGGGCGTCGAGCATGCGCTGATCCAGGCGCCGATGGCCGGCCACCAGGGCCACGCGCTGGCGGCGGCCGTCAGCAACGCAGGCGCGCTGGGCTCGCTGCCCAGCGCCACCTTCAGCCCACAGGCGCTGGCGGCAGAACTGCAGGCGCTGCGCGCGCAGACCGAGCGGCCGTTCAACCTGAACTTCTTCTGCCACCCGACGCCGCAGGCCGACGCCGCGCGCGAGCAGCGCTGGCGGCAGCGTCTGTCACCCTACGCCGATGAGTTCGGCATCGATCTCGGCGCAGTGGCGGCCGGCCCCGGCCGCGCGCCTTTCTCGGCGGCACTGGCCGACCTGGTGGAGCCCTTTCGTCCGCCCGTGGTGAGCTTTCATTTCGGCCTGCCCGAGCCCGCGCTGCTGCAGCGCGTGAAGGCGTGGGGCGCGGTGGTGCTGTCCAGCGCAACCACGCTGGACGAAGGGCTGTGGCTGCAGGCGCATGGGGCCGACGCAGTCATCGCCCAGGGGCTGGAAGCGGGCGGGCACCGCGGGCATTTCCTCGGAGGTGACCTGGACGTGGCGGCGCAAAGCGGCACGCTGACGCTGGTGGCCGGCCTGCTGCGCGTGCTGCACGTGCCGGTGATCGCCGCCGGCGGCATCGCTGATGCGCGCGCGGTGGCCGCGATGCGCGCGCTCGGCGCCGCCGGGGTGCAGATCGGCACCGCCTACCTGCTGTGCCCCGAGGCACAGACCAGCGCCGTGCACCGTGCCGCGCTGAAGAGCCCGCAGTCGCAACGTACCGCGCTGACCAACCTGTTCACCGGTCGGCCGGCGCGCGGCATCGTCAACCGGTTGATGCACGAGCAAGGCCCGATGCAGCCCGACGCACCCGCCTTTCCCTTGGCCGGCGCGGCATTGGCGCCGCTGCGCGCCGCCGCCGAGGCCGTGGGCCGCAGCGACTTCTCGCCGCTGTGGGCCGGCGCCGATGCTGGCGGCTGCCGCGAGATCGGCGCGGCCGAGTTGACGCGCGCGCTGGCCGCGGGGTGGGTCTAGGCGCGTGATCTGCGCCCGACTGTGGCCGCTCGGGCGCTGCAGGTCGGACAGCACAGGGCCGCGGTCTGCTCGAGCCAGCCGGCGGTACTCAAATCGCCGCAGTTACTCGCCGCGGGCAGCGGCCGCATCGCGCACACTCTCGGCCCGTGCACGCCGGCCGACCGGTGGCCAACACCGCAGGAGATCCCCCGATGCCCACCCCAGAGGAAAAGCGCGCCGAGCTCAAGCGAGCCGCGCTCGAGTACCACGAGTTCCCGACCCCCGGCAAGGTGGCCATCGCGGCCACCAAGCAGATGGTCAACCAGCGCGACCTCGCGCTGGCCTACTCGCCCGGCGTGGCCGCGGCCTGCGAGGAGATCGTCGCCGACCCGGCCAACGCCTATCGCTACACCGCCCGCGGCAATCTGGTCGCGGTGGTCACCAACGGCACGGCGGTGCTCGGGCTGGGTGACATCGGGCCGCTGGCGGCCAAGCCGGTGATGGAAGGCAAGGCGGTGCTGTTCAAGAAGTTCGCCGGCATCGACGTCTTCGATATCGAGATCGCCGAGAAGAACCTGGACAAGCTGGTCGACGTGATCGCCGCGCTCGAACCCACCTTCGGCGGCATCAACCTCGAGGACATCAAGGCGCCAGACTGCTTCTACGTCGAGCGCCGGCTGCGCGAGCGCATGAAGATCCCGGTCTTCCACGACGACCAGCACGGCACCGCCATCGTCGTCGGCGCGGCGATGCTCAACGCGATGAAGGTGGTGGGCAAGGACATCGGCCAGATCAAGCTGGTGACCAGCGGCGCCGGCGCGGCCGCGCTGGCCTGCCTGAGTCTGTTGCTCAAGCTGGGCCTGCGGCGCGAGAACGTCTGGGTCACCGACCTGGCCGGCGTGGTCTACCAGGGCCGCACCGAACTGATGGACGAGGACAAGACGCCCTTCGCGCAGCAGACCTCGCTGCGCACGCTGGCCCAGGTGATGGACGGCGCCGACGTGTTCCTCGGCCTGTCGGCGGGCGGGGTGCTGAAGCCGGCGATGGTGGCGCAGATGGGCCCGCGGCCGGTGATCTTCGCGCTGGCCAACCCGACGCCCGAGATCCTGCCGGAAGAGGTGAAGGCAGTGCGCGACGACGCGCTCATCGCCACCGGCCGCACCGACTACCCGAACCAGGTCAACAACGTCCTGTGCTTCCCGTACATCTTCCGCGGCGCACTGGACAGCGGTGCCACCACCATCAACGATGCGATGGAGATCGCCGCGGTGCGTGCGATCGCCGAGCTGGCGCAGGCCGAGCAGAGCGAGGTGGTGGCCGCGGCCTACGCCGGGCAGACGCTGGCCTTCGGCCCCGAGTACCTGATCCCCAAGCCCTTCGACCCGCGGCTGATGATGAAGATCGCGCCGGCGGTGGCGCGTGCGGCCGCCGAGTCGGGCGTCGCGGCACGTCCGGTGGGCGACCTCGAGGCCTACGGCGAGAAGCTGCAGGCTTTCGTCTACGCCTCGGGGCAGATGATGCGGCCGATCTTCGCGCTGGCCAAGCGCGCCCAGCACAAGCGCGTGGCCTATGCCGAAGGCGAGGACGAACGTGTGCTGCGCGCGGTGCAGGTGGTGGTCGACGAAGGTCTGGCGCGGCCGACGCTGATCGGCCGCCCGGCGGTGATCGCCCAGCGCACCGAGAAGTTCGGCCTGCGGCTCAAGGAAGGCCTCGACTACGACGTCGTCAACATCGAGCAGGACCACCGTTATCGCGACTTCTGGCAGACCTACCACCGCATGACCGAGCGCAAGGGCGTGACCGTGCAGGTGGCCAAGATCGAGATGCGCCGGCGCCTCACGCTGATCGGCGCGATGCTGCTGCACAAGGGCGAGGTCGACGGCCTGCTGTGCGGCACCTGGACCACGACGGCGGCGCATCTGCACTACATCGACCAGGTCATCGGCAAGCGCCACGGCGGCAGCCCGCGCACCGCACAGGACGTGCGCGTCTACGCCTGCATGAACGGCCTGATGCTGCCTGGCCGCCAGGTGTTCCTGGTCGACACCCATGTCAACGCCGACCCGTCGGCCGAGGAGCTGTGCGAGATCACCGTCATGGCCGCCGAAGAGATGCTGCGCTTCGGCATCGAGCCCAAGGCGGCGCTGCTCAGCCACAGCAACTTCGGCACCAGCAATCTGCCCAGCGCGGTGAAGATACGCCGCGCGCTGGAACTGCTGCGCGAGCAGGCGCCCTGGCTGCCGGTGGACGGCGAGATGCACGGCGACATCGCGCTCGACGGCGCCGCGCGCAAGGCGCTGATGCCGGGCAGCACGCTCGAAGGCGACGCCAACCTGCTGGTGCTGCCCGACATCGACTCGGCCAACATCTCGTACAACCTGCTGAAGGCGGCGGCCGGCGGCGGCATCGCAATCGGCCCGGTGTTGCTGGGGGCGGCCAAACCGGTGCACGTCCTGACCCCGTCGGCCACGGTGCGGCGCATCGTCAACATGACCGCGCTGACCGTCGCTGACGCCAACGCGGTGCGCACCTGACTCACCAGACTGATATCTCGCGGCATGTGAGCGCCTACTGATTAACCCTTCTCACCGCCCGAACGGGGGGCTCGGGCTTGAGTTGGGAAGGGGATTCCGATAACATTTCGGTTTCACTTTCAGGGTATTCCCCGTGTTCTGGACTGGTCATGCGGTGCGTCAGGCGAACGATTCGCAAGCACCCGGAGCCTTCGCCGTAAGGCTGTCTGCTTTGACGACATCCGTGGCGATGTCCTGCGCAAAGTCAGCCGCAGCAGCCGGGGCGATGGTCGCGGTGATGTCGGTCGCAGGCCCCGCGTGGAGCCGCACGTCCGACAACCCGACGGCAGTCGCATCCGTGGCATCGACGACGCTGCCGCCGCAGGCCCAGGCCACGCACCGGCTGATCCTGTCGGGCGGTCCGTTCCCGTACCGCAAGGACGGCACCGTATTCGGCAACCGCGAACGCCTTCTGCCGATGCGCACACGGGGCCACTACCGCGAATACACCGTGCCGACGCCGGGCTCGCCCGACCGTGGCGCAAGACGCATCGTCTGCGGCGGCGATGCGCCGACGCAGCCGGAGGCCTGTTACTACACCGCCGACCACTACGCGAGCTTTCGTCGCATTGCGCAATGAATCCGGCGACCCAGAATTTCATCCACGAACCGAGGAGGAACGCGACCATGCTCATGCAGACTGTGCGTCCCAACATCGTGCAGGCCATACGAGCCTACCGCGTCGAGGACCTGATGCAGGCCGCCGAAACGGGCGGGCAGCATTTCCTGTACGTCAATCTTTCTGCGGCGCAGTCCAAGCAGGAAGTGCTGGAGAAGATTGCCGAGTCCTTCCTGTTTCCGGCGCACTTCGGCAAGAACCTCGACGCCTTGTACGACTGCATGACCGAGACCGTACACAAGTCCGGCCAGCAGCCGGGCTTCGTCGTCGTGCTGGAGCAGTTGCCGGACAACCCGCGCTTCGACCGCGAAGCGCGCGAGCAACTGCTCGATGTCTTCCGCGACGCAGCCGACTTCTGGGGGGAACGACGAATACCGTTCAGGTGTTTCTATTCTTTTCAGTAGCCCGCTCCCAAGAATCAGGGTCATGGGAGCGGGCGACGGAAGTGGCCCAGACGAGCGCACCGGTGAAGCCGGCGCCGAAGGTTGCCGTGCCCAAGAACGGCACCAACCCGAACTTCGGCATGAACATGCCGATGATGACCAGCGCCTTCGACACCGCAGCCTGGCTCAAGGCCGCCTGAGCGCTGGCGGCTGAGCGGCGCGCAGCGCTCGACAGATGACGACGGCGGCCTGCGGGCCGCCGTCGCGCATTTCAGGCCGCTGGCGGCGGCGTCAGTGCGCCGGCCAGCGCCAGGTACTCGGCCACCGGCACCTCTTCGGCGCGCCGCTGCACGTCGAAGTGGCCAGCGAAGCCGCGCTGCAGGAGCCAACGGCCCAACGTGTGGCGCAGCAGCTTGCGCCGCTGCGAGAACGCGCTGGTGACGATCTCGGCCAGCAGCGCCTGCGGCAGTGCCGGCGCGTCCGCGCGCGGCCGCATGCGCACCACCGCCGAGTCCACGCGCGGTGGCGGCTCGAAGGCGGTCGGCGGCACCTCCAGCACCGACTCGATGAGGTAGCGCCACTGCAGCATCACCGTCAGCCGCCCGTAGTCCTTGCCGCCGGGGGCCGCCGCCATGCGCTGAACCACCTCCCGTTGCAGCATGAAGTGCTGGTCGGCCACCACCGCCACCGCGTCCAGCAGGTGAAACAGGATCGGCGTCGAGATGTTGTAGGGCAGGTTGCCCACCACGCGCAGGCCGCCGCCGATGCCGGCATCGGCGAACTGCCGCTGCAGTTGTACGAAGTCCACCTTCAGCACGTCGGCCTCGATCACCGCCAGCGCGGGCTGACGACGCAGCCGCAGCGCCAGGTCACGGTCGAGTTCGATCACCGTCAGCGCGCCGCAGCGCTGCAGCAGCGGGCCCGTCAGCGCGCCCAGGCCGGGGCCGATCTCGACCAGCGGCTGCCCCGCACGCGGGTCGATGGCGTCGACGATGGCGCTGACGATGCCGGCGTCGGCCAGAAAGTGCTGGCCGAAGCGCTTGCGCGGGATGTGCCCCAATGCGCTGAAGACCGCGGCGCCTGTCAGCCCTCAGGCCGGCGCGTCGCGCATCTCGATGTAGGCGCGGCCGCGCAGTTCGCGCGCCCAGTCGACGTAGGCGTCGTCGAACTTCTGCTCGCGCAACTGGTTGCGCACCTGCTCGCGCAGCTGGCGCGGCTCGAGCGCCGCGTCGCGCCGCTCGTTGACCTGGATCAGGTGCACGCCGAAGCGCGTGACCACCGGCGCCGAGAGGCTCCCGATCGGCAGCCGGTCCATCGCCTCCTCGAACTCGGGCACCATCGCGCCGCGCGGCGCCCAGCCGAGGTCGCCGCCCTGCGGCGCCGAGCCGTCTTCGGACAGCTCGCGCGCCAGGTCTTCGAAGCGCCGCGCGCCGCTTTCGATCTGCAGCCGATAGTCAGCCAGCCGGCGCGCCGCCAGCTCGGGGCTGAGCTGCGGCGAGGTGCGCAGCAGGATGTGTCGCGCACGGGTCTCGGTGACGCGAAAGGCGTCGTTCTCCTTGCGCTCGATCAGCTTGATCAGGTGAAAGCCGGCGCCACTGCGCACCAGCCCCGCAGCGACCTGCCCGTTGGCCAGCGGGCGCGCCGCCTCGACGAAAAGGTCGGGCAGCCGGTCGGCCGGGCGCAAGCCGATCTCGCCGCCGCGCTCCTTGTTGTTGTCCTCGCTGAGCTCCAGCGCCACTCGCTCGAAGGCCTCGCCGGCGCGCACGCGGTCCAGCGCCTGCTGCGCGCGGGCCTGACGCGCCTGCACGGTGGCGGCATCCGAGCCCTCGGCCACGGCGACCAGGATCTGCGCCACGTTCAGCGCCGCGCCGCGACGCGCCGCCTCACGTTGCGCGGCAATCGCGGCATCGATCTCGTCTTCGCTCACGCGGATGCGGGCGACGACTTCGCGCTCGCGCACACGCTCGATCAGGATCTGGTCGCGCAGGTTGGTGCGAAAGCGTCCGTAGTCCAGGCCCTCGCCGCGCAGCCGCGCGCGCAGCTGGGCGATGCTCAGCTGGTTCTGCACGGCCACGTTCTGCACTGCGCGGTCGAGCTCGGTGTCGTCCACCCGCATGCCCGAATCGCGCGCGTAGGTCAGGATCACCCGCTCATCGATCAGCGCGTCCAGCACCTGCTTGCGCAATTCCGCGTCGGGCGGCAGCCGGCCGCCGTCGCGCATGGCACCCGCCGTCACTTGCTCGAGCCGGCGCTGGACCTCTACCGCCGTCACCAGCTCCTGGTTGACGACGGCGGCGATCCAGTCGCCGCTGCGCGGCGCGGCGCGGCCCTGGGCCAGGGCGGAGGTGCTGGTGGCCCCCAGCGAGAACAGCGCCAGCGTCAGGGTCAGGGTCAGGCGGCGCAGCGCGGGAAACGGCTCGGTCATGGGGTCACGGGGGGAGGGGATCCGGGGGTGGTGCCGCGCTCGTCACGCAGCAATCGATAGCCCGGGATATTCTCCTTCAAGACCTTGAGCGGGTTGCTGCCGATGCGCGACAGGCCCACCAGCTCGAGCTGCAGCAGCAGCCGCGTGGTCGCCTCGGCAATGCCGGTGGACTGCCGCTCGGCCACGAAGCGTGCGATCCAGCAACCGGCGTCGACCTCGAAGCCGGCAATCGAGTCCGTGATGCGGCTGTCCTTCAGGCTGTAGTTGACGCGGCCCACGCTGTACCAGGTGCGTTGGCAGCGCTGGCCGGCCGCCGTGCCCTCGCTGCGGTAGACCGGCCACTGCCAGCCCAGCTCGACTTGTTCGGTGCTGCCGCGCGCCAGGCGGTAAGTGGCGGCCAGCGTGCGAAACGGCCCGGGCGAGTAACGCGCCCCGAGGATAGAGCGCACCGGGCGCGAGATGTCGGGACTGTATTGAAGCGCGGCGTCCAGCGTCCAGCGCGGCACCACGCTGGTCGAACCCAGCAGCAGCAGGTCCGACAGCCGCTGGGTCAGCGGCGTGCCCTCGGGCGTGATCAGCTGGTCGTCCAGCAGGTAGCGCTGCACCAGGCCCAGGCGCAGTACCTCGGCACCACTTTGTGCATCCACCACCCGTGAGGTGACACCGGCCGTGATCTGGTGCGCGTCGGACACGCGGTCGATGCCAGAGAAGGCGTTGTCCGAGTAGATCGAGACAAAGTTGAAGTCCTTGGCCGCGGCATCGAAGTTCGGCAGCATGCTTTGGTCGCGGTACGGCGTGTGCACGTACAGCAGCCGCGGTTCCAGCGTCTGGCGCAGCACCCGGCCGAAGCCGGTGGTCGAGCGCTCCAGCTCCAGGCCGGCGTCCAGCGCCACCGTCGGGATCGTGCGCGAGGCGCTGCGCCGGCCGTCGGACATCGGCTGCTCGGTACGGTAAGCGGCGCTGTTGAGCGTCAGCCGCGGCACCACCCACCATCCTGGCTCGCGCCAGGGGCGCGATAACGTGCCCGTGGCGTGCCAGCGCCAGCCCTCGGGCCGCGTGGTCTGGGTGGCGCCATCGGGCAGCACGAAGTGGTTGAGCTCGGTCTGCAGCGCCAGCGTCATCCCCTGCGGCACGCGCAGCGCCGCGCGCAGGCCCATCTGCGGGCTGCGGTCGTAGGGCGCGACGATCGGCGCCGCCGGGTCCTGCAGCACCTGCCAGCGCTGCACGCGCAGATAGGCGAGCACATCGCCCGCGCCCAGCAGCAGCGGCCGCTCCAGCTGCACCGACAGCGGCAGCAGCCGCGGGATCACATGCTGGCGCGAGCGCGGGAAGTCCTTCCACCAGTCGTCGTCGCTGACGCGGATCAGGTCCGCATGCAGCCGCAGGCCCTTCGCCAGCGCGGCGTCGGTCTGCAGATGCAGCGCGTGCCGCTGGCGCCGCGCCACGCGGTCGTCGGGCAGCCAATCGGCTGCCAGCAGGCCTTCGTGTCGCCGCTCGAGCCAGCGGAACTCGCCCTCCAGCGCCAGGCCGCGGCGCGTGCTCAGGCGCGGCGCCAGCGTGGCATCACGGTTCGGGGCGATGTTCCAGTAGTAAGGCGCCGACAGTTCGATGCCGCTGCGGTTGTCCAGGTTCAGGCTGGGCGGCAGCCAACCGGACTTGCGCGCGTCAGTCACCGGGAATGACAAGGTGGGCAGCACCAGGATCGGCAGGCCGAGGAAACGCAGCCGCGCACCATCGGCGATGCCTTCGTTGGCCTCCAGATCCAGCCGCACGCGGTCGGCCTCGAGCACCCAGTCGGGGTCGCCCGAGCCGTCGCGCGGGCAACTCGTGTACTGCGCGTTGAGCGCGCGCAGGCGAGACGGGCCGAGGAAGTCGATCCGATCGGCCCGCCCGTTGACCCCGAGCTCGTCGAAGCTGAAGCGCGGGTCGAGGAAGCTGCCCTCGAAACGCTGCACACGCAGCGACAGCTCACTGCCGCTGTAGCGCGCACCACCGCGGCGGATGCGCACCGCGCCGCGCGCCACTGCCAGGTCCTGGCTGACCTCGTAGCTCAGGCGGTCGGCCTGGATCGTCAGGTCGCCGCGGCTGAACTCCACATCGCCGTCGGCCGCGAAGTCCAGGTCCGGGCGCCCGGTGATCTCGCGCGCCTGCAGCACGATGGGTAGCGCCGTGAGGGCCGCATCGCCCGCAGCCGAAGCCTTGGCAACCGCTGGCTGAGCCTGTGCCAGCGTGCACGACAGCAGCAACGCTAGCGCCAACCAGGCGAGGGCGGGGTCGGTGAGGAAAGGCGCGCGGGTTGGCACTGGGCGTGTTCGTAGAATGAAAATTATCCATGACGCCTCTCGACGCTTCAGTAACGGCCGCCGGGCCGGTGCCCGCCAGCACCAGCATTGCCTGGGCCGACCCGCAACGGCAGGTGCACTTCGACGCCTGGCTGCAAGGCATCGCCGCAGCACACGGTCTGCAGCCCGCGACGCTGGCGCCCGCCTCGGTCGACGCCAGCTTTCGCCGCTACCTGCGCGTGCAGGGCAGCCGCGGAAGCTTCATCGTGATGGACGCCCCGCCGCCGCAGGAAGACGTGCGCTCGTTCGTGCGCGTGGCCGGGCTGATCAGCGATTGCGGGCTGCATGCCCCCGAGGTGCTGGCGTGCGACGCCCGACACGGCTTTCTGTTGCTCGAAGACCTGGGCACCAGGCTGTACCTGGACGCGCTGCACGAAGCCCCGGCGCGCGAGGCCGACCGCCTGATGCGCCAGGCCATCGATGCGCTGGTGACGTGGCAGTCGCGCGGCGACGCGAGCACCCTGCCGGCCTACGACGAAGCCCTGCTGGCGCGCGAACTCGCGCTGTTCCCGGAGTGGTGCGTGCAGCGTGAATTCGGCATCACCTGGACCGCGCAGCAGCACAGCGTCTGGCAGGGCGTCTGCCGGCTGCTGATCGATAGCGCCCTGGCGCAGCCCGCCGGGCCGGTGCACCGCGACTGGATGCCGCGCAACCTGATGGTGGCCGAGCCCAACCCGGGCATCCTGGACTTCCAGGACGCGGTGCGCGGCCCACTCACCTACGACCTGGCCAGCCTGTTGCGTGACGCCTTCATCAGCTGGGACGAGGAGCGTGAGCTCGACTGGGCCGCGCGCTGGTGGGCGCAGGCGCGGCGCGCCGGGCTGCCGCTGGAGGCCGGCTTCGGCGACGACTTCGCCGAGTGCTGGCGCGCGCTGGAGTGGATGGGCCTGCAGCGCCACCTCAAGGTGCTGGGCATCTTCTGCCGCCTGAAGCACCGCGACGGCAAGCCGCGCTACGCCGAGGATCTGCCGCGCTTCTTCGGCTATGCGACCAAGGTGGCCATGCGCTACTACCCGCTGCGCCCGCTGCTGAAGCTGCTCGAGCCGATGTCGGGGGCACGTCTGGGCAGCGGGCTG
>Ga0105044_10007888_pt1 | contig 14669 bp, 19 predicted proteins | sample MAT01_FD_78092 | JGI IMG/M metagenome (GOLD analysis project Ga0105044, IMG submission 78092) | Freshwater microbial communities from Lake Fryxell liftoff mats and glacier meltwater in Antarctica - MAT-01 | ecosystem: Environmental > Aquatic > Freshwater > Ice > Liftoff microbial mat | place...
GCGGCGAGTGCGGGCGTTTTTATGGCGAAGTGGCTGCAGAGATGGCCCGCCTTTCGGCTCGAACCGCTCGCCGTCACCGCTGCGGCCGGCGCTCCGCAGGCAGAAGACAGCGCCCCCCTGGAGATCGAGCGCCCGGACGTCACGCCCCTCACTCCCGGCAAGCGCGCGGCGCTCTGGACCTTCTTCGCGCTCTTCGTGGGCCTCTTTTTTCTCCTGCTCTTCCCAGAAACTTTTGAGCGCGTCCTGCAAGCCCTGAACGCCCAGTGGCACGCCCCGCTGCCACCCGCGGACTTTGCCGGCAAGCCCCTCTGGATGCGCGGCCTGATGTCCGCCTCGCTGCTCGCCGTGCCGTTTCTGCTCTCGTTCTTCCCGCTCTACGCCGCGTTGCGCGGGGTGCCGGTGTACGAACAGTTTGTAGATGGCGCGCACGAATCCTGGGAGACCGCGAAGCGCACCGTGCCCTACCTTGTCGCGATGCTCGTCGCCATCGTCATGCTGCAAGGCGCGGGCGTCATCAACCTCCTCACCAACGCCCTCGCCCGCCCTCTGGCCGCGATCCACTTTCCCGCCGAACTCGTCCCGCTCGTCCTCATCCGACCACTCTCCGGCAGCGCGGCCAAGAGCGTCTTCATCGAGCTCGTCCAGCGCCTCGGACCCGACGGCGTCCATCGCCTCTTTGATCCCGACGGCTTCGTCAGCCGACTCGCCGGCACGATCTACGGCAGCACGGAGACGACCTTCTACGTCATCGCCATCTATTTCGGCAGCGTCTCCATTCGCCGCACGCGCCACGCCATCGCCGTCGGCCTCACCGCCGATCTCGTCGCCGTCATCGCGAGCGTGGCGCTGTGCCATTTGGTGTTTGGCGGGTAAAAGGCGCGCGCTTCACCGCTGGCAGCGCGGGCACCAGCGCGTGGTGCGCCCGCCGATCTGCGCGGTGCGGAGCGGCCCGCCGTCGCGCGGGCAGGCGCCCTTCGCGCTCCAGCGCGCGTGGTAAAACCAGTCGGACGGCGGATCGGAAAAATCGACGCCGACGGTTTCCATCGCCACGCGGCAGACTTCGCGCGCCTCGCGCCAGAGCACCTCGGCGCGGACCTTCGAGAGAGTGCCGCAGAGGGTGCCCGGGCCGATCTTCGCGCGCCAGAGGATCTCATCCGCCATCCAGTTTCCCACGCCGGGAAACGCGCTCTGGACGAGGAGCGCGGCTTTCACCGCGAGTCGCGCGCGGCGTTTCAAAAAGGCGCGCAAGACGGCGAGCGTGAACTCCGGCGAGGTGACCGCGGGCGGCAGGCGCGTCCACCAGACGGGAGCCTCGGCACCCTCATGAAATTGCACGCGTCCAAACATTCGCGCGTCGCTGAGCACGAGTGAATGCGCTTTCGTGAAGAGCACGAGATGATCGTGCTTTGCCGGCATCCATGCCGGCGCCTCCGCGCGCAGTTTTCCCGTCATGCCGAGATGCACGCCGAGCCACGCGCGGCGGGAAAAGCGGAAGAGCATCTGCTTGGCCCGCGCCTCCGAACCGAGCAACTGCGCGCCGGGCAGCACCGCGGCGAGTCGCCCCACATCCGCCCCGCGAAAGAGCCGCTTTTCCCCATGCAGCGCCACACCGATGATCTTCCTCCGCAAACCGCAGTCCCACTGCTTCCGGTAATACTCGACCTCCGCCAGCTCAGGCATCGCCGACTACAAAAAGCGGATGCAGAGCGGGTAGCGGAAAGCGACGCCGTCGTTGGCTTTGACGGCGCCGACGATCATGCAGACGACGTGAAAGATCGGCAGGATGAAGAAGCCCGCGATGGCGATGGGCGCGAGGATGATCGTGAAGAACAGGATGACGTTGGCGATCATGTATATGGTCCAGGAGATCTGGAAGTTGAGCGATTCCTTTCCCTGGTCGTCCACGAAGGGGTTGCCGTCGCGTTTCGCCAGCCAGACGACGAGCGGCCCGACGATGTGGCCGATGCCGGTGGCATACATGGCGAAGGCGCTGACGTGGGCGAGCATGGCCCAGAGGCGCTCGTCTTTGCTGGGAATGGCGGTGGGGGAGAGCGGGACGGCAGCGGGATCGGCTGGATTTTCCATGCGGCGGAGACTACCGCGCGCCAGACGGCTGCCAATGCTAAAGGCAGGAGCGTTGCCACGTTTGGCGCGCCCGCGCACGATGGCTGCAATGTCTTCAGTCCGTCCGTTTCACCTCGCCCTGCTCGCCGCCGTGCTCGCGGTGCTGGGGTGGTCGGGCGTGGCGCCGCACGACCGGCTGACGTGGTGGCTGGAGGTGTCGCCGACGCTGGCAGGGCTCGCGGTGCTCGCGTGGAGGTGGCCGCGTTTCCGTCTGACGGATCTCGTGCTCACGCTGATCGCGGTCCACATGATTCTGCTGTGCGTCGGCGGCAAATACACCTACGCGCTCGTGCCCGTCGGCGACTGGGTAAAGGACGCGCTGCATCTGGCGCGCAACCACTACGACCGGCTCGGCCACTTCGCGCAGGGCTTTGTGCCGGCGATGATCGCGCGCGAGTTGCTACTGCGTTGCGGCGTGCTGGCGAAACGCTCGTGGCTGGCGTTTCTGATCGTGAGCATCTGCCTGGCAATCAGCGCGACTTACGAACTCGTGGAATGGCTCGTGGCGCTCACCAGCGACGAGGCGGCGGAGGCTTTCCTCGGCACGCAGGGCGACCCATGGGACACGCAGGCGGATATGGCGATGGCGTTTTTCGGCGCGGTCTCCGCGCTGCTCACGCTCAGCGGTTGGCACGATGCGCAGTTGGCGAAAGTGAAACGCGAGATCCGCGTGTGACGCCGCGCGAACCGGACTTTCCCCTTTCCCTTTCGCGTTTCACTTTTACCCTGCCCGTCCCCTTGGAAAACTCCACCGCTCCCACTCCTGCGCGCTCCCCGCTGGGGCTCATCTTTCTCACGCTGTTCATCGACATGGTGGGCTTTGGCATCGTCATCCCGGTGCTGCCGCTCTACGCGGAGGGCTCGCGCATCGGGGCCACGAATTCGCAGCTCATGTGGATCGTGGGCATTTACTCGCTGTTCCAGCTCGTGTGCTCGCCGCTGTTCGGAAAGATCTCGGACCGCATCGGGCGCAAGCCGGTGCTGGTGGTGAGCATCATCGGCACGGCGGTCGGGTTCGTCGTCCTCGGCGCGGCGAATACGGTGTGGATGCTGGTGCTCGGGCGGATCATCGACGGCGCGAGCGGCGGGAATATCTCCACCGCGATGGCGTGCATCGCCGATGTGACGACAAAGGAGAACCGCTCTCGGAACATGGGGCTGGTCGGCGCGGCCTTCGGGCTCGGTTTCATGATCGGCCCGGCGATCGGCGGCGTACTGAGCAAACATTTCGGCCTCGCGACGCCGTTCTATTTCGCCGCCGGCCTCGCGCTCCTCAATGCGCTGCTCGTGTGGCTGCGGCTGCCGGAGACGCTGACCGCCGAGTCGCGCGAGCGGGCGCGGCATCGCGCGACGATCGGCGAGGTTTTCCACGGCGGACGCGCGGGGATGATCTCGGCAATCCTCGCCAGCCAACTCGCGTCGGTGACGGGCTTCTCAATCATGACCGCGCTCTTCGCGCTCTACTGCGAAAAGCGCTTCGGCTACGACACCGCGCACGTCGGCTACATCCTCGCCTACGTCGGCCTGCTCGGCGTGATCTTCCAGGGTGGCCTGCTGCGGCGGCTTTTGCAAAAGCCCATCGAAAAACAGCTCGCCCTCATCGGGGCAATCGTTCTCGCCATCAGCATGGCGGCGCTGCCTTTCATTCATCCGTCGTCGGCGCATCCGCTGGCGATGCTCCTGCTGGTCTGCTTCGGCATTTCGCTGGGCAATAGCTTCGTCACCCCCACGCTCAACGGCCTCGCCTCGCGCACCACCGACGCCCACTGCCAGGGCCGCCTCCTCGGCCTCATGCAAAGCGCCGGCAGCCTCGGCCGCTTCCTCGGCCCGGTCATCGGCTTTGGCCTCGTGGCGCTCGATCCCGCCGGGCAGTATGCGCGCACCGCCCTTTTCGCCAGCTCCGCCATCCTCACGCTCGCCATGGTCTGCATCCTCCTCGTCTCCCCCGCCCCGCAACCGGCCACGGTGCCGGATGCAATCCCCGAGGGCTGACGCTTTCCCCGCTTCAATGCCAAATCCGAAATCCGAAATTCCCCATGATCCCCCTCGAAGACAACTTTAACGACATCGTGGGCAAGGCCATGCGTGGCCTGCAATTCACTGATTCCCAGCTTGCCGAAGTCGCTGCCTTGTCCGCGGACGAGGTGCGTCAACTCCACAGCGGCGCGTGGAATGAGGCCACCGCCCGCGCCGTGGCTCCGGCGCTCGGTTTGAAAGCCGACGCGCTCTGCGCCCTCGGCCACCGCGCGTATGCGCCCGCACCCGTCGCGCTCGACGGTCTGGCGCAGTTCAACACGCCCTTTGAGGACATGACCGTGAACTCCTACCTCGTCTGGGATGCCGCCAGCGGCGAAGCCGTCGCCTTCGACACCGGCGCGGATTGCACCGACATGCTCGCCCTCGTCGTCGCGAAAAATCTGCGTTTGAAAACGATCCTTCTCACCCACACGCACGGCGACCACATCTTCGACCTCGACCGGCTGAAATCGAAAACCGGCGCGCCCGCCTTCGTCGGCGACCGCGAGCCGCTCGATGGCGCGGAATCCTTTGCCGCCGGGCGTTCGTGGACCGTCGGCGCGCTGTCCATCGAGACGCGCCTCACCTGGGGCCACTCGAAAGGCGCCATCACCTACATCGTCTCCGGCCTCGCCCGGCCCGTCGCCATCGTGGGCGATGCGATCTTCGCCGGCTCGATGGGCGGCGGCGGCGTGAGCTACACCGCCGCGCTCCGCACCAACCGCGAAGAAATCCTCACCCTGCCCGACGACACGATCCTCTGCCCCGGCCACGGCCCGATGACAACGGTCGGCGAGGAGCGGGAGCACAACCCGTTTTTCCCGTGAAATTGGGATGTTTGAAGGGCGAGGTTTGATGTTTGATGGAAACCGCATGGACAAGTTTGAACTTCAAAAGCGGACGAAGGAATTTGCCGTGCGAGTTCTCAAGCTCGTCGAGCATTTGCCAAAGAGCGTCGGTGGGCGGGCGATTGCGAATCAGATCGTCCGCAGCGCGACTTCTGTCGGCGCGAATTACCGCGCCGCTTGCCGCGCGCGTTCACGGGCCGAGTTCGCAGCCAAACTTGGCGTGGTTTTGGAGGAGGCGGACGAAACGCTTTACTGGCTTGAACTGATCGTCGCCGGAAACCTCTTGTCTGAACGCAAGGTTTCGCTGCTTTTGCGGGAAGCCAACGAACTCACCGCCATTTTCACCGCAGGTCGCCACACATCCACCCACCCGAAAAATCAAACCTCAAACATCTTACCTCAAACATGAATATCGCTGTCGTCGGAGTGGGTCGCATGGGCGCAAATATGGCGCGGAGGCTGAAGGAATCAGGTTTCACGGTCACCGCCGTCTTTGACGCGCACCCTGAGCACGCCGCCGCGCTCGCGGCGGAACTCGGCTGCGAGGCTCCGGCGACGCTGCCCGAGGTGACCGCGGCCGCGGACATCGTCATTACCGTTGTCACCGACGACGAGGCGATGGACGACATCTTCGGCTCGGTGGGCAGCGGCAGCGACTCTCTGCTCGGCAGCGCCAGCGGTGTGGGCGTGGCGGAAGGCACGCTGTTCATCAATTGCGCGACGGTTTCTCCCGGCACCCACGAGCTCGTGGAGAGCCGGTGCGAGGAGGCCGGCGCGCAGTCGCTGGAGGCGTGCATGGCGTCGAGCATCACGCAGGCGCGCGAGGGCTCGCTTTATCTCATGTGCGGTGGAAAGCCGGAGGTCTATGAGCGCGCAAAGCCGGTGCTGGAAAAGCTGGCAGGTTCGCTCCGCTATATCGGCGCCGCCGGGCAGGCGGCGAAGGTCAAGGCGCTCGTCAACATGGTGATGAACATCAACACCGCCGGCCTCGCCGAAGGACTGGGACTCGGCGATGCGCTCGGGCTCGATCTCACCATGTTGCGCGAGGTTTTCTCCCAGACCGGCGCCGCCTCGCGCGTGCTCGTGACGGATGGCGAGGACATGCAGAACCGCGATCACGCGTGCTTTTTCTCCTCCGCCCACGCGGCCAAGGACAGCGGCATCGCGCTGCAACTCGGTCGCACCGCGGGGCTCGACCTCCCGCTCGCCGAGGCGACGAAGGCGCAATACGACAAGATGGTTTTCGAGGGGCTCGGCGAACTCGACAAGTCCGGCATCGCGGAGCTGACCTTCAAGGGTCGGCATGAGTGAATGAGGCGTTGAGCCGCGTCTCTGGACGCCTTATCTTCCGACCATGAAATTACGCGGTTACTCCGCTCCGATGCTCTTCGGCTCAATCCTGCTCAGCCTCGCGACCTCCGCTTTCGCCGTGCCGGCACCGCCGAAACCGCCGAAACCGCCGAAGCCACCCAAGACGAATAACCAGGCGGCCCTGCTCCAGCAGCAGACCAAAGCTTCGGCGCAACAGCATCTGCTCCAGCAAGCCGCAGCGACCGCACGCCAGCATCAACTCCTGGCGACGCACTCCCGCAACTCCCAGCAGCATCTCCTCCAGCAGGCGGCCGCTTCCGCGCGTCAGCATCAGCTCAACGCCGCGCATTCCCGGAATTCCCAGCAGCACCTCCTCGAGCAGGCCCGCCGACGGCGTGTCGCCGATGAGGATACGCGTCCAGCTCCCGTCACGCGGATCGAGCCCTGAACCGAAGCCACGCGGGCTCTTCGCTCACCGCGTCACGAGCGCCCACACTCGCGGGCCGAAGATCAGCAACCCGATGCCGAGCGCCGCGAACGCCGCGCAGAGCACTGCGCCCGCGGCCACGTCCTTCGCGCGCCCAGCCAGCGGATGCGAGTCGGGTGAGACGAGATCGACGACGGCTTCGATCGCCGTGTTCACGCCTTCCGCGGTCCAGACGAGCCCGACGGCGGCAACGACCGCACACCATTCGCCCTGCGAAATGCGGAACCAAAACCCCGCGGCGACGGCCACGACCGTCGCAACCGCGTGAATCCGCGCATTCGCCTGCGTGCGAAGCAGGAACCCGGTGCCGCAAAAAGCGTGGCCGAAGCTCCGCGCCAAACGCCCGCGGGAATCGGAGGGCGCGGGAGGGTGGTCGCTCATGGCGCGACGGCTATTTGGTTTCCGGAAAAAATTTCGGCGCCTCGCCGGGCTTCGGTTCGTCAGTGGGCTTGGCGACCTCGGGTTTCACCGGGTCCGAATGCCCGGCGGCGGGCCTGGAATCGTGCGTGGGCTCGGCGTGCTTTGACTCGCCGAGATGCCCGTGTGGCAACTCGGAAGCCGGGTGCTTTTCACAAGCGGTCGTGAAGCTGATGAGGGCGCAAATCGAGGCGATGGAAAACCATTTCATAAGAGCGCCGGAGGCTAGCGGTCGCGCCCCGCGTAGCCAGCGAAAAGGTGCGGGCGTCACAGCCCGCGATAGCTGCACCGCGCCGTGGGCGTCTCGTGGATGACGATCTCCGCGAGGCCGGGGCACTGCGGCGCGAGCTTCTGCCAGAACCACGCGGCCATGTTTTCAATCGTCGGGTTTTCGAGGCCGGGGATCTCGTTGAGGTAGCCGTGGTCGAGATCCACGAGGAGCGGCCGCATGGCCTTGCTGATTTCCGCGTGATCGTAAAACCAGCCGGTCGCCGGATCGACCTCGCCCTCGACGCTGATCTCCACCTTAAAGCTGTGGCCGTGCATCTTCCGGCACTTGTGACCCTCCGGCGCGCTGGGCAGCGTCTGGGCGGCTTCGAAGGTGAAATCTTTGGTCAGGCGGACTTTCATGGAATCAGTAATGGTCGCGGCAGGATATGACGGTGATGGAATCCTGCGACACAAGATAGACCAGCCGATGCTTCTCATTGATCCGCCTGGACCAATGACCCTTGAGTTGGTGGCGCAGCGGTTCGGGTTTTCCGGTGCCCGTGAATGGCTCGCGGGCCGCTTCTCCGATTAGTCGCACCAGTCGTTCAAAGAGCTTGCGATCATCCGAAGCCCACGCCGTGAACTGCGCAAAGGCGTCACCGTGAAAGGCCACATTCCTCACTGAAACTGGGTCTGGTCGGGCAGCACCACGTTTCTCCCCCCGGCCACATCCGCGGCCGCACGCAGCAAACGCTCGCGGCGCACAGGATCGCTCAGCAGGTCATCGGTTTCGTCGGCCTCCATGACTTGGATCTCGATCATCTTATGCGCAAAGGCGGCTTTCACGGTCTCGACAAAAGTCGGGTCGAGTTCGTCGGCGCGCAGCCGGTAGGTGGTCGTCATGAAATCAGCCTAACGACGAGCCAGACTGGTGACAACCATGCGGTTCACACGCCCTTCTTCTTCGGTTCCCAGATGAATTTGTGCATCTGGAGTTGGAAGCGGACGGGGAGTTTGTCCTCCAAAATCCAGGCAACGATATCGCGCGGCTCGATGCGGCCGAAGATCGGCGAGAAAAGCACGCCGCCGCAGCGGGTGGCGAGTCCGTGGGTGAGGACCTGTTCCCGCGACCATTCGTAATCCTCGCGGGAGCCGATAACGAATTTCACCTCATCCCGCTTTGCGAGATGCGCGATGTTCGACCACAGATTGCGCGCGCACTCGCCGCTGCCTGGCGTTTTCAAATCCATGATGCGATGCACGCGCGGGTCGATGCGCGAGATGTCGTGGGCGCCGCTCGTTTCGATGAGCACCGTGCGACCGGCGTCGCAGAGCGCGGTCATCAGCGGGTGGACGTTCTTTTGCAGGAGCGGTTCGCCGCCGGTGATCTCGACGAGCGGGTAATCGAGCGCGAGCACCTCGGCGAGGATCTCGCTGACGGCGCGCTTTTTCCCCTCGTAAAAGGCATACTCCGTGTCGCAGTAGGTGCAGCGCAGGTCGCAGGCGGTCAGCCGCACGAAAACGCAGCGCCAGCCTGCCCACGAACTCTCGCCCTGAATGGACTCGTAGATTTCGTTGATCTTCAGCGTGGGTGGCATTTGGGGAAAGTTGAGTGTTGAGAGTTGAGTGTTGAGTGACGACCGGCGCAAGTTCTCACACGCCGTTTCGCCATCCGCGTCACTCAACATTCAACTTTCAACACTCAACCTCTTCATGCCGAACCGCATCGACCAGAAATTCGCCGATCTCCGCGCCGCGGGCCAAAAAGCGCTCATCGCCTACATCGCGGCCGGCGACCCAAATCTCGACGCGACCCGCGAGCTGGCGTGGGCCTTTGAAAAGGCGGGCGTGGACATCCTTGAACTCGGCGTCCCGTTCTCCGATCCCCTGGCGGATGGCGTGGTCAACCAACTCGCCGCCGCGCGGGCACTGGCTTCGGGGACGACGGTGCATGGCGTGCTCGAATGTGTGCGCGCGATCCGGGCGCAGTCGCAGCTCCCGATCGTGCTTTATACCTACATGAACCCGATCTACCGGTTCGGCTTTGAGTCCTTTCATCGGACCGCGGAGGAGGCGGGCGTGGACGGGCTGCTGATTCTGGATCTGCCACCGGACGAAGACGCACGAAACGAGGAGCTTTCGCAGAATACCGGCTTAAAACGGATCCGGCTCATCGCGCCGACCACGCCACCGGCTCGGATCGCGCAGCTCACGGAGGGGGCGAGCGGGTTCGTGTATTACGTCTCGCGCGAAGGCGTGACCGGGGAGCGCGCTGAGGTGGCGGATTCACTGCCCGAGCGCGTCGCGGAGATTCGCGCGACGACGGCGCTGCCCATTGCCGTGGGATTCGGCATTTCCACGCCGGAGCACGTGCGCCAGGTGGCGCAGCATGCGGATGCGGTCGTGGTCGGGAGCGCGATTGTGAAACAGATCGCGGAGTTTGGAAGCGACCTGTCGCTGGTGGAAAAGCTGAGCGCGTTTGTGCGGCCGCTGGCGGCGGCGGCGAGGGCGTAGGCGCAGGGAGTGCCGCGTCGAAAAAGAGGAAAGGGGCGATCCGAAACCGGATCGCCCCTCCCTTGGAATGGTTGTGCGCGCTGCTTATTTCCCGATCAGCGGGCCGGTGCCGATGTCTTCGGCCACCGGCATCTTGAGATCGCGGATCCAGATGCTGCGGTAGCGCGTGGGGTTGCCGTGGTCCTGCAGCCGGATCGGACCTTTCTCGGCGTGCGCCTTATAGGTGCCGACCTGCCGGTGCGGGGTCCCGCCGATGAGGACAGTGTGATTTTGCGTGACGACGCCGTTGTGCAGCACGGTCACGACCATGGGCTTCTCCAGTTTGCCGTCCTTGAACCGCGGACCTTCGCAAATGATGTCGTAGGTCTGCCACTCGCCGGGCTTCCGGGAGGCGTTCACCTGCGGCGGCAGATAGCCGTAAATCGCCGTGGCCTGGCCGTCGGGGTAAGTCTGGTTTTCGTAGCTGTCCAGCACTTGGATCTCGTACTTGCCGAAAAGGAAGATGCCGCTGTTTCCGCGGCCCTGGCTCTTGCCCGCAGGCGGATTCGGTGCGGACCACTCGACGTGAAGCTGGAAGTCGGGGCCAAACTCATCCTTCGTCTGAAGATCGCCACCGCTCATGATCGCTGCGCCTTTTTCCACTTTGGATTTCGCCTCGCCGTTGCCGGTTTTCCACTTGGACAAATCCTTGCCGTCGAAAAGAACGGTGGCATCGCTCGGTGGGGTGCTGGCTTTTTCCTGAGTGGGAAATTCACCGGGCGTGACGATGGCCGGCTGCGGGCGTCCGCTATCGTGGACGTGCCATTTGGTGCCGGGGATGAGCGGTGTGTCGGTGTAGCCCAGTTCGTCGGCGAAGGCCGTGGCGGCGAGCGCGCCGAGGATTCCGGTGAGGAGGATGTGGTGGATCGGTTTCATGGGGATGGGAGGTTTTTGGAAAGGCGAGGATGAACAGGGCAACCCGCCCGCTTGACGAGAAAAAAAATCCGTATTTCCCCTCCGGCCCGCCTCGCGGCGGCAAATCCTTCCATGTCAGACACTCTCCAGCTTCAGCCTGTTCTTTGAAGAAGCCGATGGAGAGGAAGAAAAAACGAACCGCCCGCTAGCAATTTGCTTTTCACCGCGCCGCGCCGGAAACGGGTCGGGCGTCGGGCGGTGCCGGGGAGTGAGGGGGGCTGGCTGGCGCTGACGATGGCGATGATGGCGGCGGTGATGAGCTTGAGCATCAATGATCCCGTGAGCGTATGAGGAGAGCGGGAGGAAGCCGCTCACTTCTTGTTGTAGAGCGTCTTCGATTCCCAGCCCTGCACGTCGAGGGGGGTGTAAAAGTCTTTCTGTAGAATGAGCGGGAGTCAGGCGGAGGGCGGGATGGATGGATTCATGTCGAGGTAGATTTTTGCGGAGAGCCAGTCGTCGGAGATTTCGTTGAGGACGGCCGAGGTGAGGCGGAGCAGGGAAGCTTCGTTGGGGAAGATGGAGGCGACGCGGGTGCGGCGTTTGAGTTCCTGGTTGACGCGTTCGAGGGCATTGGAGGTGCGCAGGCGGCGTTGGCTGACGTGGGTGGAGGAGACGGAGGTGCTGCAGAGTTCGGCGGCGACGCTCGGTTTGCGGGTTTTCCCACGAGATCGCCGTCACCGCCGGCACGTTGAGCACCACGGCAAACTCGGTTGGCGTGCCGCCCAGGCCGAGCCGGATGGCGCGGATTTGCTGCGCGGGGATCGGCTGGACCGGCGGGGGCATCCTTTAGCCAGTGGCTCAGAAATGGGCATTCGAGCTTCGCGGTGCCGATGAGGATGGTTGAGTCCCCGAGCACGCAGTGGTTCGTTTTTTACCAGGCCAGCGAGCGGACGGGCCGGCGCGTCTTGTTTTCGCGGATGTCCACGATCACGCCGTCCGAAAGATGGATGACGCGGTCGGCCATGTCGGCGAGCACCGCGTTGTGGGTGATGAGGATGGTGAGCGTGCCGAGTTCGAGGTTCACGCGCTCGATGGCTTCGAGCACGGTGATGCCGGTCTTCACGTCGAGTGCGCCGGTCGGTTCGTCGCAGAGCAGGACTTCGGGGCGCTTGGCGATGGCCCGCGCGATCGCGACCCGCTGCTGTTGGCCGCCGGACATCTGCGAGGGGAAATGGTCCATGCGATCCGTAAGTTCGACGAGCGCAAGCGCGGCTTCCGGCGTCATCGGCTCGCGCGCGATCTCGGTGATGAGCGCGACGTTCTCCCGCGCGGTCAAGCTGGGGATGAGGTTGTAAAACTGGAAGACGAAGCCGACGGCGTCGCGCCGAAAGCGCGTCAGATCGCCTTCGTCCGCACCGGCGAGATCGTCGCCGCGATACGTGAGCGTGCCGTCGGTCGGCGTATCGAGTCCGCCGAGAATATTCAGCAGTGTGGATTTTCCCGAGCCGGATGAGCCGAGCAGGACGATGAGTTCGCCGCGGTAGAGATCGAGATCCACGCCGTCGAGCGCGCGGATTTCCGTCTCGCCACTGGGATACACTTTGGTGAGGCCGCGCGCGGCGAAAAGGGGCTCGCGTCCCGCGCCGCGGGGCGGCGTCTGCGGCGGGCTGAAGGTGGGCGCGGCGGTGGTGGGATTCACGGGTGGGGAGTATCGCGGAGGAATGGGGAAATGTCAGCGGCGGTGCACCCTGCCGTCATTCTGAACGCAGCCATTGGAGGCTTTGGGGGAAATGGCGGAGTGAAGAGCCGAGTCTGCGAGACCGCGCGCGGGCGAAGGCGGGCGCAATCCTGACTGTAAAGGGCGGCGGCGGCGGGCGGGATGGCGCGTGTTTACTCCCGCCGCCTCCGCCCGCGTTTCTGTCAGCGATCCTTCACTCCGCGACGGTCGCAAAGCCTCCCGACGCTCCGTTCAGGATGACGCCAGGGTTGGATTTTTCCCGAATCGACGCGCCACTTAGCGGTGGGTGCCCAGGATGGCGCGGGCCTGCGCGGCGTCTTGCGCGATTTGGGCGCGGAGGGCGTCGAGGGAGGGGAATTTTTGCTCGGGTCGGAGAAATTTGCGGAAGGTGATTTCGAGGTCCTCGCCGTAGATGGTTTCGTCGAAGTCGAAGAGATGAACTTCGAAGACTCGCTCGCCGGACGCGCTTCTGATCGTGGGGCGGACACCGATGTTCACGACGCCGCGCAGCATCTGCGAGCCTCTCCGTGCCTCGACGGCATAGACGCCGTTCGGCGGGAACTGCTCGTTGTGCGCGCTCAGATTTGCGGTGGGAAAGCCGAGTGTCTTTCCGATGTGGTCGCCCTCGACGACGGTGCCGAGGATGGTGAACTCCCGGCCGAGAAGCCGCGCCGCTCGGTCGAGATCGCCCGTTTCCACGGCGCGGCGGACGAGGGTACTGCTGACAATTTGGCCATCCGCTTCTATCGCGGGCACCCCGACTTCCGCGAAGCCGAGGTCCGCACCAAGCCGTTCGAGCAGCGCGAGATTGCCGGCGCGGTCTTTGCCAAACGACCACTCGAAGCCGACGCAGATTTCGCGCAACGGTCTCGCTGCTGCCACGAGTGCTCGGATGAAGTCGGCGGGATCAGTCGCAGCGAAGGCGTGGTCGAATGGGATGAGGAGAATGTGCGCGACGCCGAGGTCGCGGATGAGCTGCAGCTTGTGCGGCGTGGAGGTGAGAAGCCGCGGCGCTTGTTCCGGGCGCAGCACTCGGACGGGATGCGGGTCGAAAGTCACGGCGACGGCGGTGCCACCGATCTCCCGTGCATCGTCGAGCGCGCGGTGGAGCACGGCCTGGTGCCCGAGATGCACGCCGTCAAACACGCCGATGGCGAGAAAGAGCGGGCCGGGGAGGCGGGTGAGGTCGGCGATGGAGGACAAAACGCGCATCAGGAATTTCCGGGGAGCGCGCGCGTCTCGCGTGCTGGTTTCGGCGTCCCGCCGGAACGAACTTCCGGCGATGTGGTTGATGAGAAGCGCGGACGAAATTCCAAGGCGCGGGAAACGGAAGTTCGTCGTGTCGGGACGACACGACCAGCACGCGGGACGCGCGCGCTCCCCGGAGTTTGCGGCGCGCGTTTCATCTCATGCACCGCGCATGCGGGAGACCGTCGGCAGGCTGAGGATGCGGCGCTCGATTTCCCGCGGATCGAGTGTCTTGATTTCCTCGACGGTCACGGAATGCTCGAGCGTGAACTTGCCGCTTTTCGTGCGCCGGAGTGATTTGAGATGCGCGCCGCAGCCGAGTTCGTTGCCGATGTCGAAGGCGTAGGTGCGGACGTAAAAGCCTTTCGAGCAGACCACGCGGAAGTCGATCTCAGGAAGGCGCACGTCTTTGATCTCATGCGCATAGACATGCACGAAGCGCGGCTCGCGCTCCACGACCTTGCCTTGCCGCGCGAGCTTGTAGAGCGGAACGCCGTCCTTTTTGATCGCGGAAACCATCGGCGGCATCTGGTAAAAATCACCGTGGAATTTGGCGAACGCGGCGTCGATCTGCTCGCGCGGGAGATCGGGCACGGGTTTGGTTTCGACGGGTTTGCCGTCGGCGTCCTGGCTGTCGGTGGTGATGCCGAGGGTCATGGTGCCGGCGTATTCCTTGTCCTCGGCCATGAGGAGATCCTGAATCTTCGTGCCTCGTCCGAGGACGATGATGAGAAGGCCGGTGGCCAAAGGATCGAGCGTTCCGCAGTGACCAACTTTTTTCGTGTTGAGGCTGCGGCGGACGATGGCGACCACGTCGTGCGAGGTCATGCCGGGGGCTTTATCTACGAGGAGGACACCGTCA
>Ga0105044_10007889_pt1 | contig 14668 bp, 11 predicted proteins | sample MAT01_FD_78092 | JGI IMG/M metagenome (GOLD analysis project Ga0105044, IMG submission 78092) | Freshwater microbial communities from Lake Fryxell liftoff mats and glacier meltwater in Antarctica - MAT-01 | ecosystem: Environmental > Aquatic > Freshwater > Ice > Liftoff microbial mat | place...
AGGGAAAAGAGCGCATCTTACTGACTGATTGGGAGGAGTTGCCCTGCACAGAGCATCCAACTTGACGGAGCAAAGATTCCTGCGAAAATCATAATGGTAGCCATTGTACCCTCCATAATATCAAGGATTGTTTAAAATGGTGAAAAGTTCGTGAATAGCTTGTTTTTTAGGTGTTATGCGCTAAGTACAAACGCTATAAATTCCGATTTGAAGAAAAATGAAGGGGATCGATATTACATCGAGCTACCCTTCGAATTCTTCCTACCATAATTATTTTTTATGGTGCAAAGGTGGTTGCATACACACTCCGTGTACAAGCGTATAAATGCGCGTTTTTCCAAACCCGTATTCCTGCTTACCAATACCCGTAGAAATACCTGTTTTTAAAAAAAATCATACGAACCTTTTATATGCGCCCCTTTCATGTCCCTACATTTGAAGCGAACAACAATTTTCTTAAACTTCAAATCCTCAATCTATGGCTCAAAGTCCTTATCTCATTCCACTTCAAAAAGCTGTTAATTGGACTACTGCTTGGCGCGACGCAAATACTAACTCCATCAAAGCCTTCAAAATCAACTTGTCTGAGGTCAATGATATGTTGAAGGAAGTGGGCGCAACGTCCATTCGCCTTTATTTTGGCCTGTATAACGGGGTGAAAAAACTCGCGCTTGTGGCTGTAAATGCTGCCGGACAAGACATCATAAACCTTACTGTAGATAATCAGGTAACAAGTGGCACCTATGATTTCTGCGATCCTTGCCCGCCTACCTGCGACCCATATAGTCCATTGCTTACTGGGCAATAACGATACTAAATACAATGCCCTGGCCCAGATTAATTATAGCTACAGCTTCATTTTTCATCGCATTCCCGGTGGTGCTAGCCCTTTTTAGGTACCGCCAATTAAGCATCGCCATGCGGGCCATAGCCGCTTATGTCTTTTTAAGTGGCATTATACAGATAACTTCATCTTACCTAAACGGGCAAAAGCAAAACAACCTCTGGCTCTTGCATTTATACACGCCACTTGAATTTACTTGCATTGTTTGGTTTTATAGTACCGTGCTTCAAGGGTTTCTAAAAAGAGCAGTGTTTGTTTGGATTGGAGTAGGATTTGCGCTCTTGTCGGGGCTTAATTCCTGGTTTTTACAAGATCCCAAGACTTTTAATACCTATGCTCGAAGCCTGGAAGGTATTTTGGTCATCCTATTTTGTTTGGTTTGGTGCTACAAAACACTAACGGAAATGAAAATCAAGCAGCTACAGAAAGACCCAGTGTTCTGGGTGAACACCGGGTTTCTACTGTACTTTTCGGGCAATGTGCTGCTTTTTGCATTTAGCAATTATATTTTAGGGATCAACCGCGCGCTTAATTTATACATTTGGGCTTTCCATGCATTCTTTAGTATTTTGGTCTATTTTTTCATCAGTATCGGTTTATGGAAGGCCAGGTAGATGTTTTTCTTTTTCTTTTTGTTGGCATGCTCACCCTGGCGTTATTGGCAGGGGCGGTGGTGATTTTTTTCTTTTTTTACCAAAAAAAAATGCTGGCCCAAGAACTCCATGTCAGGGAATTAGAAATTGCGCATCGCGAAGAATTGCTCCATAGCAACATTGAACAAATCGAGTCGGAACGACATCGAATTGCCACGGATTTACATGATGAATTAGGGGGAATTTTCTCTACTTTGAAATTGAAAGTCAACCAATTAGACAAAGGAGCTAACCTCGAGCAGCTTGTGGCAGAAAGCCGGGAAATTATCGACTCGGGCATTGATTCCGTACGGCGAATTTCTCATTCCATGACCCCGCCTGGCCTCGAAATGTTTGGCCTTGCGGATGCGCTCTTGAGCCTTTGTCAGAAAAATTCTAGTCCACTATTAGGCATTGATTTTGATTACGATGCTACTTTCCCTCGTTTGAACGGCCAAGCTGAACTTGGCCTTTATCGTATCGCACAAGAATTGTTAAATAATTCTATGCGACACGCAGGAGCTACCAGAATCCGTTTACATTTGAGCCGCTTGGAAGGGGAGATCTACTTTGAGTATTCAGACAACGGTAAAGGTTTTGACCCAGCCATTTTGCAATCGCTAAGAGGCCTGGGTCTGAAAAATATTGAAGCACGCGCTAATTATCTGAACGCAATAGTAGAATGGCATACCCAGCCAGGCAATGGTTTGAAAACAATTGTCAAAGTACCCTACCTTGGTTAATCTCCTATGCGCGAAGACACTATTCATGTGGCCATTGCAGAAGACCAAACACTTTTTCGAGAGTGTCTTGTGTCGCTGCTGAACGGTTTTGACCGCATTAAGGTCAATGTAGAAGCCGCCAATGGCAAAGAGCTCCTCGAAAAATTATACCTGATAGCACCTACTCCGGAGGTCGTACTGCTAGACCTTACGATGCCTGAGATGAATGGGCTGGATACAACCCGTCAGCTCAAAAAGCTTTTCCCAACGATGAAAATTATTATCCTCTCCGTGCATAGCGAAGAGCGACATATTGTGCACATGGTGGGAGAAGGCGTAAATGGTTATCTGGTTAAAAACTCTGAACTAACCGAAGTGGTACACGCGGTGGAATCCGTGTACGAAAAAGGGTTCTATTTCAATGAATCCATGCTTCGAGCTATTCATTCAGGCATGGGGCACAGGTATGAAAAATCTTATAACCCGAATAGCCCAATTACCGCACGCGAAAAGGAAATTCTTGAACTTATCTGCCAGGAACACACTACCCAGGAAATTGCCGAAAAATTATTTCTGAGTGTTCGCACCGTAGATGGCCACCGCAACAATCTCCTCGAAAAAACCGGTGCGCGCAATACCGCTGGCTTGGTTATCTACGCCCTTCGCCATGACTTGTTCAAGTTTAATTGGTGAAAACTATTGTAGCCGTATAGGTATAAATACGGGTTTTGCAAAACACGCATTTACACCCTTGCAGGCGGAGGCCAGGGGAGGCCAATTTTGCAACATTAATCACATTACTTACATTGAATGATGCGCAATCTTCTACTTATGCCGCTTTTGTGCCTTGCTTTTGTGGCACAAGCTCAATATTCTGAAACATTTTCTGTGGCTGGCAAAGGCTACAAAACCAATTGTGTTGACGACCTTAATGCTGTGAATTGGTCCTTAACTTCTTGGAATCCAACAGGTAGTTGCCGAATTAATCCTCCTGATCCAGTAACCGATCTTCGGGATCCTAATGATTATTTTAACACAACTGCTGGAGGAGTTTTGGAATCCGTAGATCTGGACGAGGAAATCTGCTGGGAAAGCCCAATCATCAATACCACCGCTGCTAACCCCGTGAGCATAGAGATGGACCTTACCTGGGTCGGCTTTGATGTGGACGTACTCGCAGGGGGATGTTTAGGAGACTATATCAAAGTGCTTTACAGCGTGAACGGAGGCGCTTTCACATTGATACCCAATGTAAAGGGAGGCAATGCTTGTGCCACAGTAGCCTACCCATTTGGCGCGCCAGGCGCGCCCTTTAGCGACAATGTGCACATCAACCAAATGGGCATCGCAGGGGGTAGCACCCTGCAGATCAGGGTCTGCGTGTTCACCAATGCCAATGCTGAAATTGTGACCATTGACAACGTAAGTGTCCCGCAGATAGGCGTAACGGTGGGTTGCGCCGCGCCTGTGCTGAGCACCACAATTACACAAGTGGGCTGCTCCAATCCTAACAGCGGGGCTATCGACCTGACAGTGAGTGCTGGCACTCCCCCCTATACCTACGCCTGGTCGAGCGGCCAAACCACTCAGGATCTAAGCACCAGGCCTACAGGGACTTATACCGTGACCGTGACCGATGGAGCCTCTTGTACCGCTACGATTAGTACTACTATAACTGCTGCGCCTGCCTTATCGCTTACCACAACGGTACTGGATGCAAGTTGCCCGTCCAATGCAGACGGAGAAATTGACCTCATTGTAAGTGGCGGAGTACCTGGCTATACTTATTCCTGGACAGGAGGCGCGACCACCCAGGATCGAACCGGAATAGGTACAGGAACCTACACGGTCACCGTAACTGATGCCAGCGGCTGTACCGCAACCAAGAGTGCAACCATAAATGTGCAGGCTTCCGGGGCGTATCTTGAACAATTTAATACGCCGAACAAAGGGTATTTGGCCAATTTTGTAGATGACTTTTCTGCGGTGGCCTGGACGATGAGTGGCTGGTCACCACAACCACCCGCTGCTTTTGGCCGGGACAACGCCGACTTTTTCCGTACCAGTGGCGGGGTTTTGGTTGGGGAAGATTTTGACCAGGAAATCTGCTGGGAAAGCCCATTGGTTGATTTTACCAGCGGGACGATGTTTTCGGTTGATCTTTCCTGGACAGGCTTTGACGTTCAGGCAGATGAATACATCAATGTTAAATATAGCATTGACGGAGGCGGCTACGTAACGGTACCCAATGTAGCGGGCGGTGGAGCAGGCACGATTCAATACGCGGCTGGGTTAGATCAAAACGGCTCATTAACCGTAACAAAAACCGGGCTTTCGGGTAGCACGATTCAAATTCAGATATGCGGAAATTTCAATGCAAATGCAGAAAGTATGACCATTGACAATGTGAGCGTACCCGGTAGCAATCCTTTCTGCCCAGCACCTGAGCCAAGCCTTACCGCAACAAATGTAACTTGTAACGGTCAGGCCAACGGCACTATCACGACCACGGTAACGAATGGAACAGCCCCTTTTACTTACGCCTGGTCAGATGGTAGTGTGACCACACAGAACCGCACGAACCTTGCTCCTGGAACCTATACGGTTACCGTATCCGATGCTAACATGGCAACAGGAACGGCTTCCGTTATGATTTCGCAACCCACGGTGCTTTCGCTGACGGAGACACACGTGAATCTGTTGTGTAATGGTGCCTCAACGGGTTCTATTGATTTGACTGTCTCCGGCGGTACAGGTGCTTACACTTATGCATGGACAGGCGGCGCGACGACTCAAGATCGCTCAGGCCTGGCTTTTGGCACCTATACGGTGACGGTCACAGATGCAAACACCTGCACAAAGACATTGGTGATCTCCATTACTCAACCTTCAGCCATTGTGTTGACGGAAACCCACGTGGACTTGCTTTGCAACGGTGCTTCGACGGGCTCGATTGATCTGACAGTTTCGGGCGGCACGGGTGCTTACACGTATTCCTGGACTGGTGGCGCAACCACACAGGATCGCTCAAGTCTGGCTTTTGGCACGTATACCGTGACGGTTACCGACGCAAATGCTTGTACAAAAACGCTTTCAATTGCCATCGGGCAGCCAACGGTTATCACCTTGACAGAAACGCATGTCAAGGTGCTTTGCAACGGCGGTTCGACGGGTTCTATTGACCTGACGGTTTCGGGTGGCACGGGGGCTTACACCTATGCCTGGACCGGCGGCGCCACCACGCAGGATCGTTCGGGCCTCGCTACGGGAACCTTTACGGTGACCGTGACGGACGCAAACGCCTGCACCAAGTCCCTTTCTATTTCAATTTCGGAGCCAGCAACGATCCTGCTGACACAAACCCATGTGAACGTGCTTTGCAACGGCGCTTCAACGGGTTCTATTGATTTGACGGTCTCGGGCGGCACGGGGGCTTACACGTATTCCTGGACAGGCGGCGCGACCACACAGGATCGCTCGGGCCTCACCGCAGGCGCCTACACCGTGACGGTGACGGATGCAAATGCCTGTACCCAATCCCTTTCTGTAACCCTGACTGAACCTGCTACGGGCATTGTGTTGACGGAAACCCACGTGGACTTGCTTTGCAACGGTGCTTCGACGGGCTCGATTGACCTGACAGTCTCGGGCGGCACGGGTGCTTACACTTATGCCTGGACTGGCGGCGCAACCACACAGGATCGCTCAAGCCTTGTTTCTGGCACGTATACCGTGACGGTTACCGACGCAAATACTTGTACAAAAACGCTTTCAATTACCATCGGGCAGCCTACGGTTATCACTTTGACAGAAACGCATGTCAATGTGTTTTGCAACGGTGGTTCGACGGGTTCTATTGACCTGACGGTTTCGGGTGGCACGGGGGCTTACACTTATGCCTGGACCGGCGGCGCCACCACGCAAGATCGTTCGGGCCTCGCTACGGGAACCTTTACGGTGACCGTGACGGACGCTAACGCCTGCACCAAGTCGCTTTCTATTTCAATTTCGGAGCCAGCAACGATCCTGTTGACGGAAACCCATGTGAACGTGCTTTGCAACGGCGCTTCGACAGGTTCTATTGACTTGACGGTCTCCGGCGGCACGGGGGCTTACACGTATTCCTGGACGGGCGGTACAACAACACAGGATCGTTCGGGCCTCACCGCAGGTACCTACACGGTGACCGTGACTGATGCCAATGCGTGCACGAAAAGCCTTTCTACCACGATCACAGAGGCCTCCACCCTTGTCTTGACAGAAACACATGCCGATGTGCTTTGCAATGGTGCTGCTACCGGTTCGATTGACTTGACGGTCTCCGGCGGCACGGGAGCTTACACGTATTCCTGGACCGGCGGTGCCACCACACAGGATCGCTCAGGCTTGGCTACAGGTACCTATACGGTGACGGTAACCGATGGAAACGGCTGCATAAAAACCCTTTCGGCAAGTATTACAGAAACTACGGCGGTCGTTTTGACAGAGACCCACGTCAATGTATTGTGCAACGGCAGCTCGACCGGCTCAATAGACCTGACGGTGAGCGGAGGCGTATCGCCCTACACCTATTCCTGGACAGGCGGTACGACCACGCAAGACCGTTTGGGCCTCGCCGCTGGCACTTACACGGTGACCGTGACGGACGCAAACGCTTGCACCAAATCCCTTTCTGTAGCCATCACGCAGCCGACTGTAATTGTCCTGAGCACCACACAGGTGAATGTATTATGTAATGGGAGCTCCACAGGCTCGATTGACCTGACCGTTTCGGGCGGTACGGGTGCTTACACGTATTCCTGGACGGGCGGTGCAACAACCCAAGATCGCATGGGCCTTACTGCGGGCATTTACACGGTGACCGTGACGGATGCAAATGCTTGCACCAAAACCCTTTCGACTGCTATTACCGAACCCGGAACCATCGTGTTAACAGAGACCCATGTGAACGTGCTTTGCAACGGCGCTTTGACGGGTTCTATTGACCTGACGGTATCGGGCGGCGTTTCTCCATATACTTATTTTTGGATGGGTGGCTCCACCACTCAAGACCGCTCAGGCCTGGGTTTCGGTACCTACACCGTGACCGTTACAGACGCAAATGCCTGTACGAAAACACTTTCCGTTTCCATTACAGAGACCTCACCGCTTGTATTAACCGAGACACATATCAATGTACTTTGCAATGGCAGCGCCACAGGCTCGATTGACCTTACGGTATCGGGCGGTTCTTCGCCTTACACCTATTTCTGGACGGGCGGCGTCACGACGCAGGATCGCTCTGGCCTCGTGATTGGCACCTACACCGTGACCCTTACGGATGCCAACAATTGCACTAAATCTCTTTCTGCTACCATTACCGAGCCGACTGCCCTTGTCCTGAGTACTACTCAAGTCAACGTGCTGTGCAATGGCAGCGCTACCGGCTCGATTGACCTGACGGTATCAGGCGGCGTTGCACCATACACCTATGCCTGGACCGGCGGCGCCACGACCCAGGATGTTTCCGGTTTGGCAGCAAACACCTACACGGTAACTGTTACCGACGCAAACGCCTGTACCAAAACAACCGCTGTAGGAATAACCCAACCCACGGCTCTTTCCTTGAGCGCCCTTTTAACGCAGCCAACCAACTGCTTTGTTGCCAATGGCGCTATTGATCTCAGCGTGTCTGGTGGGGTAGCAGGCTACACTTACGATTGGAGCAATAACGGGCCAAACAACCCGGATATCGACCCTCAAGATCTGCTGAACGTAGTAGAAAACACCTACACCGTTACGGTCACCGATGCCAATATTTGCAGTGCAACCAGCTCCTATACCCTGGATTATATCGACATCATCAACCCAACGATCACTTGTCCGGTCAACATCAACGTCAACAACAGTCCGGCTAGCGTCTGTAGCGCTGTAATGACCTACACTACGCCAACGGCAACGGATAACTGCGGTGTTCAATCCGTCATCCAACAAAGCGGCCTGGTTTCAGGTGCGAGCTATCCGGTTGGAACAACGATCAATGTTTGGCGGGCAACAGATGTAAATACCAATACCAGTACCTGCTCCTTTACAATAACAGTCACAGACGTAACCCTGCCGTCCATCACCTGTCCGGCCAATATCAATATCAATAATAGCCCGTCAAGTGCCTGTAGTGCTGTGGTGACTTATGCTACCCCAACGGCGGCTGACAACTGTGGAATCCTGTCCGTGACCTTACAAAGCGGCCAGGCTTCTGGGGCCACCTTCACAGTTGGAACGACGACGAATGTATGGCGCGCTACAGATGTGAATACCAACACCACGACCTGCTCCTTTACGGTAACCGTAACAGATGTGACCCTGCCAACGATCACCTGTCCGGCCAACATCAACGTGAACAACAGCCCGGCAAGCGCCTGTAGTGCGGTAGTAACTTACGCTACCCCGACGGCGGCTGACAACTGTGGAATTCAATCTGTGACCTTGCAAAGTGGCCTGGCTTCTGGGGGGACTTTCACGGTTGGAACGACGACCAATGTCTGGCGCGCAACAGATGTGAATACCAATACTAAAACCTGTTCCTTTACGGTAACGGTCAATGACGTGACGCCGGCGACTATTGTCTGCAAACCCTACACCGCCAATCTGAGCACGGCAGGGAATGTGAGCATTGTCCCCTCAGACGTGTACCAATCTGGCTCCGACAACTGCGGCGTGGTGAGCCTGCAATCGGTGGCTGCCAGTACCTTCACTTGCAGCAATATCGGGCCAAATCTGGTAACGCTTACGGCTAACGATGGCAACGGCAACACCTCTACTTGTACTGCTACAGTTACGGTAAAAGATGTTACGCTTCCAGTTGCCCTTTGTAAAAATATTACAGCCAATTTGGGCATCACAGGTACAGTAACCGTTGCAGCCTCGGCAGTAAATAACGGCAGTTCAGACAATTGCAGCTTTACATTGTCGCTCACGCCCAAGACGTTTACCTGTTCAAATATTGGCCTGAATATGGTGACCCTTCAAGCTACCGATGCAGGTGGAAATACCGCTACTTGTATGGCCAAGCTAACCGTGAAAGACGTAACGGCTCCAACGGCCCGCTGCAAAAACCCGACGATTTTCCTCAATGAAATAGGACAGGCTTCGCTCGCCGTAGCACAAGTAAACAATGGCAGCAGTGACGCTTGTGGCATCAATACGATCAGTATTAACAAGACCCTTTACAATTGCGGGGAGATCACTGGAATCAATCCAGTGCTATTAAGCCTGACGGACGTGAATGGAAACGCCTCCTCCTGCCTTGCTTATGTGACGGTCAAGGATGCCATTGCACCAACTGCTGTTTGTAAGGACGTAACGGTAAAACTCAGTGCTACGGGCAAGGCTGTTGTTTACGGCTCCGACCTTGCAGATGATAGCTACGACAACTGCTCGGTATACTCCTACAGCCCTGTGGCTAAGGTGTACACCACCGCTAATCTCGGCGACAACAACCTGACGATTACCGTGAAAGACTTTAGTGGCAATCCATCCACCTGTGTTTCGGTGGTTACGGTAGAGCCCTTCAGTGGTCTTCAACAGCCTCCGGGTATTGCTGACCCAAGTCGAGGGTTAGCATTGGATGGATTTACGTTTAATGTGTACCCGAACCCGACCTCTGGCGATGTATTCATCGCGTTTGAATTGTCCACAGTGCAGGCAGTAATGCTTCGGATATTCGATCTGCAAGGCCGGATGGTTTTAAGCCAGGAAGTCCTGGGTATGGAAGGCGATAATACGCTCCCGCTGCGCCTTGGGGGTTTTGCGCCTGGAATGTATTTGCTTGATTTTCAATCAGGGGATTTGAGGGTGCAGAAGCGGTTGGTGGTGCAGGAGTGATTGGCGGCCCATTTACCAGGCATCGTAGATTTTCAAAAAGCCGCCCTGAACAATCGGGGCGGCTTTTTTTGGGGTAGCGCGACTGGTAGCATCCCGAACGTTCGGGATGCTACCAGTCGTCCAAGCCATGAACCTAATCTACTGGGCAAATTCTTCACCGCCCAAACCAACAGCGCATTTTTCTCTGCCTGTAAAGCCAGTTTTTTCATGATGTTAGCGCGATGATTTTCCACCGTTTTTTCAGCAATGAAAAGCATCTGAGCGATTTCCCTTGTATTGTGTTGCCGACCGATCAATTGGATCATATTGAGGGCGGTGATTCCGTTGCAGCACAGTTCGCATATTTGTCTTCAAATCACCCGGACAATAAAGTATCATCGGGAGGCAGCTTTTTAGTTGAAATAAATATCGCGTCAGACGGGCTGACACGCCGCATTAGGATTCGGATATTTATCTGCCTGATCTTCATGGGTATCGTCCAAGCAAGCGAAATCTTTTTCCAGCAATATTTTCAGGAAAACCCCCGGGCCAACCTCCTGCTCGCTTTCAAATCCAATGCGTGCCTCCGAATGCCAGATTTTGGCAGCCTCTGCTGGTAAGTACAAGGTGATTTTTCCATTGGCAAAACTTGCCTGCAAGTGCTCAATACCCTCCTTGGGTTCTAGCGCGTAGACAAACGTTTGGCCATCCTCTGGGCCAAAACTGGTGCTTTCTGCAAGATTTCCACCTTCGGCGAGGGACTGTACCTCTGATTGGGAGAGGCGATAGCGGAGGGAATTTCCTTTGATGCGGATTTTCATGCGTTGTAGACTAAGTGTATTTATTAAATCGCCCCTCCCGTAAAAAACCAAGGAGGGTGATGCCAAAGGATGCGGCAGTTTCTACGGCTAAACTAGAGGGTGCTCCAACGGCACAAATAAATCGAATACCTGCCATGGCAGCTTTTTGCACCAACTCGAAACTTGCACGACCACTCAGCACCAAAATATGATCATCAAGCGGAATCAGGTTCTGTTGCAAATAATGCCCAATAAGCTTATCCAAAGCATTGTGTCGGCCTACATCTTCGCGCAAACCTAGCATATTTCCCTGCTGGTCAAAAATAGCGCAGGCGTGTAATCCTCCTGTAGAATCAAAGGTTTCCTGTGCTTTTCGAAGGGTATCTGGCAATGCATAAATAAGCTCGGGACTGATGTCCCAGTCATTTTTTTGACAGGAGAGGGAATGGGTGGCAACCGTTTTAAGGGCATCTAAAGAAGCCTTCCCGCATACCCCGCAGCTGGAACTGGTGTAAAAATGCCGTTCCAATTTTTTGAAGTCAAAATCAAAATCCGGCTGCAAGGAAACCATCACCATATTTTCTCCCCAAACTCGAACAGAAAAAAGGTCAGCAGCCTGTCGCACAATGCCTTCAGTAAACAAAAAACCGATGGCCAGGTCTTCATCTGCACCAGGGGTGCGCATGGTGATGGAAATATTTTGACTTTTGCGCTTCACTAAGGGGCCATATTCCAGCCGTATTTCCAGGGGTTCTTCCACGGCGAGTAAATCGGACGCTTCCCAGTGAGAAGCACCCTTGTATTTGACGATCTGAATTTGTTTGGTGGCCATGGCAGCATATCTATTGGGCGAAGGTAGGCTGGGGGCTGTAATTAGTCCCAATGAAATTACATGCGTCCTCCGAGCTTTTTTCGAAGCATAGATTTAACAAGCGTACAGAAAAATATAAGACTGTTACGCAGATGATCTGTAAGCAGGCTTTATTTTGGCTTATTTACGAATTGTGGCTCTTATTCCAACCGCGTTCCTTAAATTCGCTTTCATACTAGATTTACCCAATGTATAAAAACTACTGGCTCTCAGTCCTCGCGTTAGCATTTCTGTTGCAACACCAAATGTTGTCTTTTGATCAAAAAAACGGCATTTTTGATACCAGCGAACAGCTTGTCGTGGTAATATGCCCCAACAATAACCAGGTAGATGCGCAGCTATTTAAATTTGAAAAAACAGATAATAACTGGCAACAAATAGGGGCATCACATCCTGTAAATCTTGGTAAAAAAGGCCTAGCCTGGGGTAGGGGGTTGAATAGTCCAAAGCCAGGGCTGCAAAAAAAGGAGGGCGATCAAAGGTCTCCGGCAGGCATCTTTCGCTTCGGCACTGCTTTTGGATACGCAGCGGAAGGGGCAGTTTCTTTGAAGCTCCCATATATACCCATTACGGAAACGCAAATTTGTGTGGAGGACAGTGACTCGCGTTATTACAACCAATTGGTAGATGCTACCCAGGTACAGCCGGACTGGAAAGCTCGTGAGACGATGTTGCGTTCAGATGAACAATACAAATGGGGCATTTTTGTCAAACAAAATGTGCCTGCGGAGCCCAAAGGCGGTTCCTGCATTTTTTTTCACCTCTGGCGGGCACCTGGCTCTGGCACCCTGGGCTGTACGGCCATGGCTGAAGCTGATTTGTTGCAACTGATGCAATGGTTGGATCCAAAAAAGAAGCCTTTGCTGATGCAAATGACTGGGGCAAATTATAGGGATTATCAGCAGAAATTTTCGCTGCCAGTGTTGAAAATATAGCGGTAGCGTTCGCTTGATCTCCAAGAAGTATTAACGAAGATCACGGGCCAACAAACCCGTGCATAAACCCCTTTCCATCGGGTATAGCCCCATTAAATTACAGACCAGATTACTGGACTATTTGACATTTGACTATAGGCTTGATTTTCAAAATCTATGCTGATCAAGTCCAAAATCTAAAAATTGATTAATACCTTCTTGGTCTCAAGGGCGAAAGTATTGAAACATACAATCCCCGTCATAATAGCAGCCATAGGAATCGCCATCTCCTGTTCGGCCCAAAATCGCTTCTATGTCAACCCGTCAGCCAACGGCCAAAACAATGGAACCTCCTGGCCCAACGCCTTCACCGATCTGCAAACCGCACGCACTGCTGCCCAGCCGGGCGACGAGGTATGGGTGGCTGCGGGAACTTATTACCCGACAGGCGGAATAGATCGATCAATTTCCTTCGAACCACCGAGCGGTGTACAACTATTCGGGGGCTTTTCGGGCAATGAGACGGCCTTGAACCAACGAGATTGGGCAACCCATGTCACAATCCTCAGCGGTGACATCGGTATATCGGGCGACAGTACAGATAAAAGTCTTACGGTAGTGTACCTTCTTCCAATCGGACTCCAGTACCATTTTTGACGGCTTTACCATTTGTTTTGGTGTGGCGGATGATTTATCGGCAGCTGGCAGTTCGCGCGATCGGTCGATCTGCGGAGGCGGGCTGTACATCGAAGCAGGAAACTGGGATGCATTCCCCAATGTCCTGAATTGTCGTTTTTGGCGCAATGCGGCACACACTTTCGGCGGCGGGGTAATGGTCAATGGTGAATCGGACGCTGGCGTAGTACCAAGATTCTCGAACTGCCGCTTCGATGAAAATCTATCACTGGGAAACGGTGGTGGCCTGGCTCTATTTGGAGGCAGTTGGGCTGAGCGCGGTGTGGATTTCGAGCGTTGCGCTTTCGCTGATAACCGTGCACAATTAGGTGCTGACCTTTATTTTAGCGATACACAGGGGCCAAACAGAGTATCTTTGAAGGGGTGCTCCTTTGAGCGCAACCGAGCAAGTCTCAAAGGTGGAGGCACCTATTTTCAAACAGGGAAAAGCGGGAAAAGTGGACTTTATATCCAAAATTGCGATTTTAAAGCAAACTATGCCAAGGAAGGTGCAGCCATAGATATTTTCACGAACGGCAATGATTTTGATGGGGAGGCGATCATTGACAGTTGCTTGTTTTTGAAAAACGCTTCATCTATAGGTGGAATTACATCTTCCATCATATATGCCGACCAATTTGGAACCCCTCAAACTCTTGTAAAACTGAGTAACTCCAGATTGGAGGGAAATAATTCTGCTAGTCATATTGCCTTTTTTTCATGGCTCTATTGAAAGGTAGAGTTGGAAAGGAATCTATTTTATCAGGATACTTCAAATAAGATATTAGGAGTTTCGATTGTGTCTTCTGTCGAGATATCCAGCTCTATATTTTCTTCAAACCAGACCATTGTGTTAGGTATCATAGATTTTCAGGGTAGTGTGCGATATTTCAATTGTGTGAATTGTCTTTTTAAAAAAAATAGAATACCTCAACAATTGTCGGATTTTAATATTTCAACTATTAACTCCGTTTTTTTTACCAGTTGTACTTTTACTGAAAATAATATTCCTTACTTTTTAGGTTCGGGCTACAACCTTTCCGTCATTTCTAAAAATGTTTTATTGAGTAATGAAAACCTAATGGGTTTTTCAAACACAACTGATTATTATTTCTCACATTCCCTTTTTGAATTTGCAGGCCAAGATTGTTCTACTCTTCCCCCCAACGTCATCTGCGGCCCAAACGACCTCTTCAACCTAGACCCCCAATTCCGAGACCCCGCCAACCACGACTTCACGCTACTCCCCTGCCACTAGTGGCAGGGGCACGAAGTCTTTGACGGTTTGTTCGACTCTTTTGAACTGATACTTTGTTGCGCCTCAGTCATGGAGAGTCCGCTACAATCCTTCGTCGCGCCTAGTCTCAT
>Ga0105044_10007891_pt1 | contig 14668 bp, 6 predicted proteins | sample MAT01_FD_78092 | JGI IMG/M metagenome (GOLD analysis project Ga0105044, IMG submission 78092) | Freshwater microbial communities from Lake Fryxell liftoff mats and glacier meltwater in Antarctica - MAT-01 | ecosystem: Environmental > Aquatic > Freshwater > Ice > Liftoff microbial mat | place...
GTTGCTTGACGTCTCCGCTTGACCCAGCAACGACTCAAGAAAAGTCCGGTTCCGCCGAATGCCCTGGATTACAGCTTGTTCCTCACCCGAAAGTTGATCAAATGCTTGCAGGGCTACTCGTTCTGATTCCAGGGTTTGCAGTTCGTAAGCGGACTCTAGCAGCAGATGAACGGTTTGTGGGGAGGGAGCGTAATCGTGGAGAAGCGTGACAACGCGATCATAGTTTCCACTTTCTGCAGCTTGGACTGCTGCTTCCAATGGGTCAATCGATACAGACGGTGCAACTGGCGCAGTGGTTGGCAGGAGCCTCGCCAAACTCTGGAGGTATTGCTGATCAGCTTCGGATAATCCTGGAACCGTCAGCAACTCGTCTCGCAACATTGGATTGGGAGTTTCACCACCCACTGCCAGCAGCATGAAAGACTTTACGATCTCCGCAACCCGACTGCCAGCGCGATTGGTATACAGAACGCCGTACCGAGGCAAGATAGCTTCGTGAAAATAAGCAACTGCGCTGCGGGCGGCACTCGTCGCCTCAAAACGACTCAACTCGGACTGATAAATTGCTTGAGTGATAGCCTGGGTTACGGCAAAGGGACGGCGAACCTGCAATAAATCGGCTAGTTCCGGCAAATGTATTACTTGGTTCCAATCTTGGAGTTCCGCAAACATTTGAACCATGAGGAACAGCAAGTTCAGGGTATCCAAGCGGTTCTGGTTGCGGAGATACTGAATTTCCTTTTTGGCAGCGGAACGATCGCCTACCCGTAAGGCTGTGTAGAAATCCCGCAGCACCCGTCCTGTTGCCCGTGGTACTTCATAATTACCGCTGGTCTTGCGATCGAGAACCTTAAGCATCCTCGACAGGGCACTCCGAATTTCCGTTGAATTGCTCGTTTGACCACGACTGCCCTGAAACCTGAAGGCGTTTCCTTGGGTCAGTTCTTGTACTGCAGCTTCAACTGGATCGCCTAAGTCAAGTGTGACCCGTTGTCCTCGAAAAGTTGACCAGGTGGGTCCGACAAAAGCGGCTAACTCTTCGCGTAGTCCTCGAAACTGCTGCTCTGAAAAGGCAATTCCATACCAATCGGTTTCTGTTTCGCGGGCGCGGGGAAGGACAGCAGGTAAACCTTTCTCTAGTCGAGCAATCCAGGGTCGTAAAAAAGTATTCTTGCTCGCCTGTTCAAAGGTTAGGCGATTGCCCTGACCGAAAAACCGTTCTAGAAATTCACGAATTTCCAGGCTGACTTCTAAACTCATGACGCTTTGCCTCCCCAACGTACGCTGAAATTCAGTTTCTGTTCAGCGATCGTAGCAGGGTCAGTTTCATAGCTCAGTGTCTCCTGGTTAACGGTAATGCCATTGAAGGTGAAGTTCATCGAGCCAGCCAGGTAAAAGGAGTCTGATAAAATTCCTTTGGAATGCAGTTCCTCTGCCTTGTGAAGGCTTAAATAGTCCCAATCGGCCGTCGTCTTAAGAGTTTCCAGAAAACTGTTGTTGTGCGAATCAGGACGGGTAGCCACACAAACCGTAGTTCCTTGATGGGTCAAGGCTGTAAGAACCTGTGATAGACGAATTTTGGAGCGATACCAGGATGGCTCCAATGCTTGAAACGTATTAGCAGTGTTGTCAATCATCGGAATGTCTGAAACCCAGGGGGAAATTAACCATAAACACTGGCTGGGCGCGATCAGTTCTGCCACTAGTATGGTCTGGAGCAAGTCTGGTACTTGGCGAGAGGTCAGGCGAGAGTGAATGTAGCGAGTCATTGCACCGCCTCCCGAGTACGTAGCCTGACAATATAACTGCGTGCAGTTCTGCGGAAGCCTTCGACAATGGGATAGACATTGAGAAATCCAACGTCTACTGGTTCGGTCATTAGCTGCAAAGCCGCCCGCTTCAGGGCTTGCCGATCGCTCAGTCGAGCCATGAGTGAAACAGCACCCATCGTTCTCAATGCTTGATCAACCTGCTCACGCCAGTTCGGTTCCTCTAGTTTCACTACATTTTCTGCGGGTTGCAGCACATCCAGCAAGATCTCTCGATCGGCTTCTGGCACGATCGCAAACGGATTATAGAATGAGATGGCTCGATTGCGGATCAGACTACCCCGCAGCCATAATCGCCCGTAGAGAACCTGAAAGCAGACATAGCGATCGCGCCTCGTTTCGACGGGCAGTGCGTCCGTAAAGCGATTCTGGGTGCTGGCGATGTAGGCAAACACTCGTGCATCGATTTCGACTCCCAAACGCTCCTCTTCCGCTTGCCAGGTGCGAATCAGGTCAAGCAGTTGGCGATCGGTTTCGACATTGCTGCCGGGTGCAAGAACGCGGGCATGAATTGCCGTCATCACAGTTGGCGTGACGAGGATACCTCGGTGTGATAGAACACACCTCAGGCGTTCGCTGGCGATCGTCAACGATTGGTAAGATTCTGCGTTTCGTACCTGAGCTAAAGCATCTCTTACCGAATCTTCTGTATCTGTTAACTCCAGCAGATTTGTCAATTCCGAGTCCACGATTTCAAAGTCTGAAGGCTCCAGCGCACTTTCGACCAGTCGGAAAAAGCCAGCGGGATCTGCCGCGTATCGTTGGAGAATCTCTTCAACCACCCCACTGCCACCCGGACTTGCTTCAGTTAGCCAGATCTCTTCAATGCCTTCAGGTTGGATAGGGCTGTCGGGCGATCGCGGACCTGGATCAAGATCGAGCAGCAAATCCCCCGAGTCAAATTGTGGGCAAAGTTGGCGGCAGGCTTCTAAGAAGGCACCGCCGAGGGTAGTGCTGAATCGTTGTTTTGCCCACTCATCCCAACTTGCATCAGGCGGGTTCCATAGAATCTGAGCCAAATCATTCAAAACATCTTGAACCAATGGTGCATTACACAATTCCCGCAGTTTTTCATGGGTAGGTTGACGACCAGGCGGCAAGTTGGGGGTAGGCTGATCGCCATATTCTGCTAAATCATCACTCAAAGCATCCCCGTCCACTTCTTCTACAGTAAGCGTCTGAAAGATGCCATCCATAACGGCAAGCATTGCCTGCCCTATGCCTTCCTCTTGTAATGCCTCAAAAGCTTCGGGTAAAAGAATTTCACTTTCTAAAGCACGGACAATCAGCATGGATAGATAGATTTGGTGCAGCCACCCCCGCTGAAAAATATTAGCAACCCCATCCATTCGGGGGTCTTGCAAAATGCAATGTTTGAAGAACGAACTGCGGAATGCATAGACCTTAGTTCGGTTGGCATCGTAAGGGCTAATTGTAAAACCATCTGGAATGCGATAGCGGCATACCAATCCATCTACCGTTTGGGCGAACCCAACTCCCGCTGGTCTTCCACTAGATTCTTCAACAAACCGAATCGATGTTTCTAGTTCTTGAACCTGACGATTTCGGGTAACTCGCAGATTTGCCTCTGAACCCAAAGCAAATCGTCTAACTTCCAATGGACTTTGCTGATTATGAGTAAAGCTATGAAGTTCAGCAACAATATCTAGCCAGACAGAGCCTTGGGGCAGATCTAATGGATTCCCGTTTGTAGGAGGAACGATTTGCGTATGCCATTCCAGTTGGGCATTAGATTTGTCGCTCACTTCAGACGGAGTTTGTTCAACCCTCAACGTCCAAGGACGAATGCAGCGAATATCAGCAACTCCATCGTTCTGCCAAATCTGGAAAGTGCCCGCCTCCTCAAACTCAGCACAATATTTTTCGACTGCCAGCGTCTGATGTCCACTTGCAAGACTAAGAGGTGCGATCCAATGGCTAATTTGACCACGCTGTATTCCAAAGCGGCGTGAAACTCGACCCGGAGCAAATGTTTTGAGCGATTGAAGAATGGCTAAAAAGTCTTTACCCTCTGAATCCTGCTGATTGGGGGGCGGTGTAATGATCTGAACTTCTGGCAGCAGTAAGTCACCAAATAAATTAGCTGGAACAAATTCAGGCAGTGGATCTTTGGTATGGTGATCCAGCTTCGGCTCTCCGGGTAGCTGTAGGCGATGCCAACCCGTCTCTAATCGGCGTAATAGCGTAGGCAGTACAGCCGTCATTAAGGCTCTGGGTGGCTCCCACAAAACAGCCTGCACCTCTTCAGAAGTGAGTTGCATTGCCATTTGAAGATAGGCTGCCAGCGATTGTTGCTGTTCCTCTTCTTCCAATATTGATTGAAGAACCAGTTTTTCAGCCTGCTGTCGCCGTTCAACCACTGACGCTTCTCTCCCGCCAAATTCAGAAGAAGGCTTTGTAAAGTCTCTCCAGATACTGCCTTCTGGGACCTTAGTTAGCTGTTGGGCAACCCAATCCATACAGGCAAATGTCGCTTGTATTCGGATAACGTACCGATTGGCGATCGGCAATAACCTTTCCTCTAGAATAGGATTGAACAGCAAATCGTAGCTTTGATAGGCAATGCGATCGCGCCCGTAGTCAGACAACACCACAACTGTCCAAGGGCGCATAGCCCGACTGCGTCCGGCTCGTCCTTTGCGTTGCAGAAAAGATGCCGTATCTCTAGGGGCTTTGTGTTGGATAATGGCCCCCACATTGGGATCGTTGAACCCAACTTCCAACGATGCAGTTGCGACGATTACATCCGCTACGGAGTCCACCCCCATATCTTGAGAACTGGTGCGGGCAACTCGCAACGGATTTTGAAGCGTGTGCCCAATTTCTTCGCAAAGCAGCCAAGACTGCCCGGCAATCAGGCGTTCTGCAGAAGCAGTTGCGTTATGAGTCCGGAGTCTTGCCAGAGGTTGCCGTCCATTTTTGGGACGACCTGAACTGTTGAGTCCTTCCGCATCCAGCAGATTGTGAAAAAGACGGTTGGTCACATCTAAATCATCTGTGAAGGCAAAGACACGAGAGCCATAAGCTCCGCTGCTTGCGGCATTGGTTGATGGATCAAGTATCCGTCTCAGCAGGATGGCTGTTTGAATACTGGTAGAGAGCAGGCTAGTTGCTGAAACCGGATCGCCCCGCAAGGCTAGCAGGTATTCCATACCTTCTGGTCTCATATCTTCGCCAGGGGTAATTTCTTCGACTGAACCTGGCTCTAATCCAACCAGTTGCGTAAAAAAATCAGTTGCACTTCGCAGCGTTGCTGATAGACCCGTGAACTGAACTCGTGCGCCGATCGCCTGCTGCCACCGTCTTAGCAGATAAGCCACCTGCGCTCCATGAATGCCGGTGTAGGTGTGAACCTCGTCCAGCAAAACAATTTGAGGCGGCTTGACTGTTCCCAGTCCGAAGATGTGACCGTACTGGGAATCTCCCATTGAGCGGTTGAGCATCTCGGTTGTGGTGAAAAGCAGATCAGGAGGTTTTGCAACCATGCGATCGCGAGTCAGAATAATTTCATCTTCACGAATCACCGTGCCGCAGGCATAATCCAAACAGGTCAATTGTTCTTTTCGCTTTTCTAAATCGTCTCGCGCCCAGCTTAAAGCTCCGTTACACCGGGGACAGCGAAGATAGGGGCAGGTAAAACCGCCTCTCTCTTCCTTCCAGTTATTCTGGAGAGCATAATCTTTTGAGTTGGCTTGTTTGGGAGTTAAACCAAAGAAGGCTCCAATTAGAATTTTGCGTTGCCCTTGAGCATTCAGCACTGTATCCAGGCGGCGTGCTTCAGCGTAAGTTCCAGAAAATTGATCTTTTAGCAGTTCGTTGCGGGGATAAATGGCTAATGCTTTTGTCCAGAACGTTGTTTTCTTCACCAACCCGCTGATATGCGTCAGAGCAGGTAGGTAGAATGCCAAAGTTTTCCCAGTTCCGGTTCCCGCGCAGACGATCATGCCGCGACTTTTTTTGCTGTTCAAGTCGCGCAGCAGTCGGGCAGTGGCTCGAAGCTGAAACTCTGCTAACTCCAAAGTGCGATCGGGCGATCGCAGCATTGCCTCCAGTGCAGCACGTCGAACAGGGGTAAGCAGCTTTTTTGATTCCAATTGTTCGACAACTGTTTCTGGTCTGATCTCTTGTTTTGGATAGATTCGCTGTCGTAGAGAGAAGCGGTAGTCTGCCACCAACGTGGGGGAGGTTTGCCAATCGCGGTTAGGGAAAAGCTGCCTTAGACGCGCAAACAGCCGCACCGATTCGGACATACGAGTCCGGTAGAGTCGGCTTCCTCTCAAATTGAAATCGAACAGGAGCTTCCGCTCCTGCATCTCGTCAATTAAGTTCCAAGCATCAACATCAACATCTTGTTCTTGAATGACTGTTTCTGCGAGTTCTTCAATTTCATCTTCACTAAAGCCGCCATCTACAACACCCCAAGCCAGCAACTTAACTTCACGGCTTTCCAACTGATTGAGAAATTCAAGAACTAGTAGATTCAGTTGATCATTCATGACAACACGATGTAACAAATTTAATCGGAGAGTCGAATATAGAAGAAGCGGCTGATTCCGTGTTCATTTAGCCAATTCTGCACTTCAAGGTTGAGAAGATCGATGGTTGCTCCATGCGTTGCTGCTGCTCTCAAAAAAATTAATACCGTTTCTGGCACCTCATTCGATTTGAGGCTATTCCACGCAGTTGTAAGATGAGCAATCGCCTGATCAATCTGCTCAAATTGCTGAGCATCTTTTGGAAAATCGATTGCCTTGAGTTGATTCAGCAGTCTTTGAATTGTTTGAACAGTTGACTTAAACGTTTCAATCTTGGCCAAAAGCCCCAATAATTCGCTGTTAGTGTTAGGTACACGTTGGCTTTTATATTCTGTCCAAGCGTACTTCAAATACGTTTCTAATTCACTTTTCAATGCTGTAACTTTAGTCTGCAGGGCATTGAACTTAAATCTTTCAATCAGCCAGCCCCGATCCTTCTGAAACTCCGCTAGTGTGGTGGTAACATCTGTCAACAAGGCATCAGCTTTTTGATTACAGTCAAAGTTAGCTAGTTCTTTTTCGCGAAATGCTCTCAAGGCAGTAACGAAGGGACTTAACTCTCTAACTAGAGGCTCTATTTTATTCTGGCGATCGCGAAATTCCCTCAGATTACTTGCATATTTCCTCAGCGCAACGACATCCTGTGTCTGCCGACTTAATTTTTGACAATCTTCTAGGAGCATGACGATTCTCCTTTGATTTCATTGGCTAACTGTTGAAGTTCCAGTAGGGATAGCTCAATCCCGGTATAACTTGACTCCAAATCTCCACCACCGGAAGCTCTTAGATCAGTCAAATTCCTTTCAACCCCTTCTAAGGATTTGTCCACTGCTTGTCTAGCAAGATTCAAAAAACTTGAGATCACCTCTATGGGGCGCTCGGTCGCACTGCTTAAGTATTGGAAGAGCAAACCCAGTTCCTCAGTATTCTGAATCTTCTTCATCAACTCCAGATAGCTTTTCAGCTTGGCATTCTCAAAATTCTTCATCGCCTCTACTAAGGCATCACGATTTGAAATTCCTGGAATACCTGCTCCTCTCACCTGTTCAACTGTTTGACCAAGGAATGCAACTACATCTTTCTGAGAAAAATCTTCTCCCAATTCATCAATTAGTCGCTGATAAACGCTGAGTTGGCGATCGCACTCTTCCCGAACTGCCTGCTCCAGAAGCTCATCGACTGCTTTTCGCGTATCACTAATCGCCTTAAATGGTTGATCTGTACTAATCTCTGAAACATCAGTGTGGGGTTGCCAATCAGCTACAACTGCCTTAAGTGGAGCAATTAACTGTGATGCATCAATGACTTGTAGTACGGAATATCCCCCTTTTGTGCATGGAATCCGAGCTTTTAAGATCGTCTGTATTGTTGTTTGGTTCTTTTTAAGAGTGTTAAACAGCTTCTGCCAACTACTGGCTCGATGGTCGATCTCGACCTTTTCCAAATCAGCGAAAACAGCATTAATCCGGTCTTCCAGAGTGTCTGTAGAGCGTCCCGCCATTCGACCAGCGATCGCCAATAGTTCAACCACCGCTGGCACAGGATTCAAAGACTGCCTGGTTCGAGTTGTGCATTTTGGAATTGCGTTTAAGACAAAATTGCTCCACTCCTCTAGTGTTTTGGCGTAGATGCAGAAATATTTAGTGCCATCGGGAAATTTCCAGTGCTGATGATGGTCGTATAACAAAATAGCTTGTAAAGCGATTGCGGTATCCCCCAATTCTTCTGAGTTAAGCGGTAAGAAAAGTTCAATACCCGCTACTTGGGAATAAGTTGCCGCATTACGAAAGTTAATGTTACGGTTTCCCAGAAATAGGTTACCTTTGCCGATGATATGACTCCGCAAAAGCAGTTCTGAGTCCCAATCAATTCTTGCCTCAATTGCAGGAAAGATCTTACGTCGCAAAGCATCTGCCGCTGGTTGAGGTAATTGAGTACCATTTCGCCATTGGTCAAGTGCCTGGAGGTGCTCTTCTAATGCCGTGGGCAGAGTTACTGACTCTTCGCCTTCAGATGTTGGCGGTTTAGCAGTACTTGCAAAGGTGGCCGTAGCCGTTCTTACTCGTGTCGCAGTCGCTGTAGTAGTTGCCGTGGGCACTCTCTGACTCTGAATTCCCAACAACGGCAGATCAAACGCTAAGTGAACTTCAGTGGGAAGATCACTTAGCTCATTGCCATCAGTCCAAAGGTTGAGCAAAGCCTCACGCCGACGAGCATTGTCAGGAGTGTCTCTGTTCTTGATCTCCCGAATTAGCATTGCTCCACTTCTGCTACCTCTAAAATGCTGTAGCAGAAGTGGAGAAGGGAAGCGTCCCAGTTCAAGGTCAGTACGGTGATACTCAAGACTGTATCTCAGCACATCTTTAATAAGGATGCGGGGATTGAAAACTCCTGGATTGGCGCGATCGCGCATCTGCTCAATGGCTTTGGCGTTGAAGGGATATAACCCCATGCCATCCACTTGTCCAAAGCCAGCATGGCATGGGGTACGATGTTCACAATCTATGCAAGCACTGGGAAGCGGATGGAGAGGTTCCCCAGTTTCCGCATCGGCGTCTTCCAACCAGGCTTGAATTTCCTGGTTTTCTAACCGAACCGCGTTCAAATATCGAACGGCTAAATGTTGAACATCGACTTGAGTAACCAGCGATTGTTCACCGACTGCTTCAATATCCAAATTCACACTAAAGTCAGTGCGTGAGCGGACTGTATCAACCAAACCCTGGAAGTAACCTGTGGTACAAGCTAGAGCCGTTCGCATCGGGCACAAAGATACCCCTTCAAGCTGTTGTGGGCGAGCTAAAACTGCCTCCAAAACCTCACGGTCAATTCCCTGTAACTTGGCGAAGTCTTCAATTAGCAAAATCAGTTCGACTCCCTGACGGGCTAGGACTCGACGCACATCCAACATCAACTGCTGTAAGTCCTCTCGCCCTAGATTCAGAACTTTGGCGATCGCCTCGTCTAGATGGCGGTTCAGCCAATGAACAGTCTCTTTCTGAATATCATCATCACCTACGAGGAAACTATAAAAGTCCCGTGCTTTGGCACTTGCTTTAGCAATATCTAAAACATTCAGAGGCAAATCTTCCAGGGAAAACTCTCGCCGCTCCTCCACAATTTCAACTGAGTCACGTTGTCCCAGGATATGAATAACCAATCGATGGACGATGCCATCATCCCTGAGCCAATGTTCCCGAAAGAATGGATCAAACAGAAAATCTGGCAATACGTCCACCAGATAATTCTGTGCTTCAGAAAGGGTTGCACGGTTGTATCGCCCACTGGGACCGATAGCGATCGCTAGGTTGGCCAGAAGTTGCTCACGGGCTTCGGCTTCAGTCAGTGTATTGGCAGCTTGCCGGAGGCGATTGCGGTATTCGTCAAACTCAGATCCTTCAAGTCCGGTTAGGATACGCTCAATAATGTCTCTCAGGTTTGTTCCGATCTTGGGAATCAGTAACACACGATAATCAGGCTCTTGGCGAATACTGCGAATCCGGGTATATAACCACCGAATCAAGTGAGACTTTCCTGTCCCTGAAGTTCCTAGTACGGGAACGAAAGCAAAGTCTGGAGTTTCCAGGAAATCCTTGAGAAACCGTTCCTCATCATAAGGGACTTTAGATTGAGATTCTGTTAGAGGTTGGCGATACATCTTAATCGGGTGATGGGTCGCCAGAAAGATGTGGTCTTCTGGTTGAGTGGCTTCCACATCCATTACTTTACGAACCATCGCTGGTCGCCAGCACACATACTTGCTGAATGTCATAGCTGTCCTCCATTCGTTTTATTCCTAAGCCAGGTGATATGAGAGACCCCTAGACCTCCGGGGGCATCACTCAGAACCAGTACGGGTGCATCTGAAAGTCGCTCCAGTTTGAAAAACCCATCTTCCGCTAAACGACGCAACGCGATGGAAGTGTTCGTTGAAAGGTAGGTCGATTCTCGTAGCCCAATTTGCTGTTCAATTTCCTCACGAAACTGTCCCGTCTCAAAAACGGGACAGTACTTCCCTAATCGGGTGATAAATTCTCCCAGAGGAATCTGCTGGTCAAGCGGATGCTCGAATAAGTTCTCTAGATTTTGTCTCAGATAGGTAGTAGGGTCGGGCACTAAAACTTGAGTCCCTGCGAGGGCATTCCGCCAACTAAATCCTAGGTAACAACTCCAATCTTCAAACTGCCCGTAGCGAGCATCATTCAGTTCGAGCAAATCGGCTCCAACCTGCTCTCGGAGTCGTTGCTCTGCTTCCTGCCAGTTTCCTGGAGCATCAAAAACATCTTGAGCTAAGTACCAGGCTAAAACTTTAGCAAAATCGTGATTTTCAGTGTATTCCGATTCATTAAGGAGAAGCGTAGCAAGGACGGAGGATAATGAAGAATCATCCTCCAGTCCAGATTTTGGGCTAATCGCAATGTCTGTTCTATCTTAACTTTCCTCCAATAACCCCATCTTTATACATTCACGAACCGTTGCCTGTACCATATTGCGGGAAAGCTTCTTGTTATCCCCCCTATTGATTAGCGCAGTTGGAGATAAGATAGCTTCTAACGTTTCTCGTTTCTCCCGCTTTCCTCTGGCTTGTAGCAGGTATCGAGCAACGCCTTTGACACGACTGGGAGTAACGTAAGGATCTTTCAGGATACTCATAAGCCCAACTCCCCACGGAGGATGTCAAGTCGAAAGCTGCGCCCAGTCCAAACATCCTGTAACTTTCGGTGATTGGCATTAGGATCTGGGATATCTTCAGGCAAGAATAGGATGAGAGGAATCCCAGGCTTGAACGGTTGGCAATAATGGGAAGGCAAAGCCTTATCTTGAGGGTGGTAAATCAATGTCGGAACTTTCGGCATTTGCAGTGGTTGATAATCCTCAAACAGAAAAACCAATGATTTGCTAAACACGTCGTGCATCGATTGAGGAGCCACAATACTGAGAATTCCTTCACGAATCAGCCGTTGGAGCAATCGGTTGCGATCGCGTTCCGCCTGTCGGCTCTGCATCACCCCATAAAAAATGACAAGTACTGATTCTCCTGCCAGAAGCTCCAAAAGCACTTCCCCCACCTGAAAATTTGATTCCTGCCAAACGGGAAGGGGAACTGGCATTACTCCTGAAAAAGGCGCAGCCTTCTGTTGTCGGCAAAACGGACAACCACCACAGGAGCGTTCAACATGAACTCGACGGCGGGGCGGACTAGAACGGGCAGGAATCCTATATGCCTCCGCAAAAATTTCAGAGGTGCAACGCTTTGATTGCAATGCTTCCCGCATTAAACTTAAACTCCGGCTAGCCCATTGTTGGCGTTGATTACGAGCAGGTTCCACTAACTCCTGCCAGGTTTCTGGCGAAAGATGATAGTCATTGCGAATTTGGATTGTTCGTAGACCTCGGTGTTGTGCGATCGCTTTGCTGAATGCCTCATTTGAGTCGAATTTGAATCGTTGGGGAGGCGGTTCTGCATCAATCTCAATTAAATTGGCTCGGCTCATCAGGGTAAGGGTTCGGATATTCCAGTCTTGATTTCTTGCACTCGTTGAGTCAAGGTCAAGATTGTAGGGGGGTGACACATTGATTGGAACTTGAAACCGCCCATCGGGTAAAGTCTCCTGTCTGTCAAACATTGCTTGCCAACGCATTCTGCCGCGATCGCTCGTGATGTAGGTGATCTCGCTCAGAGCGGAGGCAACCTCAAAATCTGACTGAGTGTAGAGCGTCAGAGAAAGGGTTGCTTTTCCATCTCGACCACCACGCCCTACCTCCTGATAAAAGCGGTCAATCGTTTCCGGCACACACAGATGCACAACAGCTCGAACATCAGGCAAATCTACTCCTAGACCAAAGGCTGAAGTGGCAACAACAAGATCAATCCGTTGCGCTCGCCAGTCCTGCAAGAGTTGCAAACGGTCTTGCTGGCTAGACTTGCCCGTCATCTTAGCACAACGTTTGAAGCCTGCTGATTGTAGCTCTCGATGCCAGCGATCTACATCTGTCACTTTGCTCCCGTAAACAATGAGTGGGCGGGGGAGATTATGCAACGCTTCAATCAATCGCTGTTTCCGTACTGTCTCATCTGCACAACGAGCAAACCAATAGGACGGTTCTGGACGAAGTTGAACCGATGAAACTAGCTGAAACGGACCTGGTTGCGCAAAGAGCGTTTCCAAGGTGTCCAGACAGGACTCAGTGACCGTTGCCGTGAGCAGCAGTGTTGGGAAGCCTGGATGTCCCTGCTGTTGGGAAAGCCGCAGCAAATCTCTTCGCAAGCCTGCCAGTTCTTGAAACTCAGGACGAAACTCATCTCCCCATTGCTCCACAATGTGGGCTTCATCAATCACCAAATACCGCAGGAATCCCTGCCGAGTTGCCTCATAAACGCTGAATGCTAAAGATTCAATCAGTCCCTCTGGCGAAGTGAATACAATAGGCTGCGTGCCCTGCCGGATGCGATCGCGGATCTCTTCTCGGCGCTCCTGTCCGTCAATGGAGGTGTCGCTATAATAGGCTGTCGCGAAATTAATCCCAGTTTTTTCCTGGAAGGCTCGCTCTTGGTCAATGGCTAACGCTACTGTTGGGACAACGACCACTGTGACACCGACAGGTTTTGACTTCAGCCAGGCTGGCAGATGGGCACAGAGACTTTTGCCCGATCCGGTTGGCAGATTTACCAGTAGAGTGGACTGCGATGGCGCGGTCAGGATGGAGCGAATCGACTCTCGCTGACCTGCACTCTGGTAGCTATTGAAATCCAACTCAGCCAAAAATGGGTCACCCGGCTCTGGTTGATAGTTTCGACGGGGTGATTCCTGAAACAGGGGGACTTCAGGCGACTGCTCTTCGCTATCTGGCAACCAATCAGGCATCCAGGGACGGGCACTCAACAGAAAATAGTCTGGCTGTTCATCCAAAATATCCATACTGCTCAAATCCCAAACCTGCCGAGATTTAGGAAAGGGCGAGGTGCGAGGAACTTTCAGCATAGGAGAGTTTCCCCCTTGTTGTTCGGCCTCTCGTCTCAAGACGTGACGGATGAGCGCAGCCAAATCTCCTGAAGCTAGTGCATAGAAACCCGATGTTTGTAGTGCGTTCAACAGGCGACGCTGACAGGTTTCAGAAACGGTATCAACACATCCAACTGATGCAAGGTTACACAGAGAGTCCTGGATATTTTGGAAACTCATGGGGTACTCTCCTGGTCATCCGGTAGCCTAGGCGATCGCCCAGAAACAATGTAGAACCCAATGGAGTTAAGCCGAATATCGGGATGGTGAATTCCGCTAATTAAAATTTGTTTAAGTTCTCGTTCAATCTCGACTTCTTGAGCTAAAGATGTGGCTCCACCTGTCTGAGATTGGCGTTCTAAGCGGAGTTGAAGTTGCTCTAGTCGATCGCCCAACTGCTGCTCTGCTTGAGTGGCATAGTGTTGACATCGATTGCAAAAACCAGAATGTTCCTGTAGCCGCATTGCTGACTTTTCACGGGATGTTCGGCATAGATCCTCCCAATCGTCTCGACTCACAAACTCATCAATGATTGGCAACCTTGCTTTGCTGAGACTATAGTCATGGGTTGGTTTTCGTCTCTTTGAGTAGGGACGTTGCAAAATTTTCAGAAGCTGTGGATTATCCAAAACATTCATGCGAGTATCTAAAAATATGGTCTCTACTACTGGTGGAAAGATAGCATCCATACGTCGCTTCAAAGCCGAACGGTTAGCATGATTCCAACCGTTCGGCTGAAATACGCCATTCACTGCGGTTAAATCTGCTTCAACCACATAATCAAAGCGAAACCCGACCCATTCCATCCCTTCCTCTGCTGACCAGGTCTCATCCTGCCGCCACAGAGCAAAGGCTTGTCCTCTGTCGTCCCAGTGGATATAGTCATTCAAAGTTTCAATAAAACCTTCGCCAATTCGATAAAGATTAGCTTCGGGGAATTGTAATGCTTTACGGCGATGATAAGTTCCGGGTCGATTGATGTAACCCTTAAAATATTTAATCAAATCATCCGCTGGGATTAGAGTTTCGGGAGATCGCTTGTAGTGGATGATCTCTGATGCATCGTCGTCTTGATGCCTTTTGAACTTTAAGGTCTGGCAAATCCACCCTTCCACAGCTTTTTGAATATCCTGATGACGGGCATCATAGTCATCCAAGGCTTTGAAGTACTGGGCTGCATTCTCTTCTGAGGCATCAATTTCGTCGAGCGCATTTTGCTCATCAATGCTGACTTTTTCGGCAGCAATTTCATCACCAATCTGTTGAATGGCCGCAGTCA
>Ga0105044_10007892_pt1 | contig 14667 bp, 13 predicted proteins | sample MAT01_FD_78092 | JGI IMG/M metagenome (GOLD analysis project Ga0105044, IMG submission 78092) | Freshwater microbial communities from Lake Fryxell liftoff mats and glacier meltwater in Antarctica - MAT-01 | ecosystem: Environmental > Aquatic > Freshwater > Ice > Liftoff microbial mat | place...
AACTCGTGCACATGGATCTCGGCCTCGTCGGTCGGGCGCAGGGCGTGACCCCATTCCTCCAGCGTCTTCAGTCCCATATCCGCGAGAATCGGCAGAACGTCCGACAACGGAACGGCCGCGCCGCGTCGGTACAGTTTGAAGCGGAAATTGAGCGGGCCGTCCTGATCGGTCCGGAAGGCACGGACGGCCACCGGGTCGCCTTGCCCGGTCTCGCCCGTGGCGTTCAGGGCGTCGGCGGCCTGCAGGTCGCCCACGGCTTCGTCCGCGTCATAGCGGTCGCGATAGCCGGCGCCGAAGGCCTCGGCCCAGCGCGCGCTCAGGGGACCGACGGCGACGTCGTCCACCTCGGCGTCGCGCAGGGCGCTCTCGAACCGGTCGACCCAACTGCGACCGGCCTCGGCGATTTCGGCATCCAGCGCCGCCTGATCCGGGGACGGATGGTCGCCAGGCGTCATGCCGATGATGTAGTGGATACGGACCAGCGGCTGATCTGAGAGCTGCGGATACCAGGCCGACAGCCGCCCACCCCAGGCCTTGGCGAGGATGTTGCCGATCCGCTCACGGACGGAGGCGTCGAAGCGCTCGCGCGGGATAAAGGCCAGCACCGAGACGAACCGGTCGAACGGGTCCTTGCGGGTGAAGCTCTTGATCCGCGGGCGATCGTGCAGGTGCAGTATGCCAAGCGCGATCTCCAGCAGTTCGCTCTCGTCGATCTGGAAAAGCTCGTCGCGGGGATAGTTTTCGAGAATGTTCTTCAGTCGCTTTTCGCTGTGGCTGCCCGGGGCCTTGCCGGCCCGGGTCAGCGCATTGGCGACCTTGCGCCGGACCAGCGGCACCTCGGAGGCGGCGCGGTCATAGGCCTCGACCGTGAACAGGCCGACGAAGCGCGTCTCGCCCGAGGGCCGACCGTCCGGGCCGAACCGCTTGACCCCGACATAGTCCATATAGGCCCGGCGGTGGACGCGGGAGCGGACATTGGCCTTGGCGACGGTGACCGGCTCGGACAGGTCCAGCTGGCGCTTCATCGACCGGGTCAGCACGGCCGGCTCGTTGGCGCGGCGCAGCACGGTGCGTTTCGGGTCGGCGAGGACGCCCAGCCCGACACCGGACTGCGAAAGCGGTGCCTCGGCCTCGTAGCCGCCGTCCGCGGTGCGCGGATAGTCGTAGTCGCGCGCTCCGAGGAAGACGAAATGATCGTCGTGCAGCCAGCGCAGGAAGGCCAGATTCTCGGCCAGGACCTCGGCTCCTACCCCCAGCGGCGAGGTCTCGAGGTGGGCGATCGAACGCGCCATCAGGGCGTTCATGGCGGCGTGGTCGTCGACGGCCCCGGTCACATCGGCCAAGGTCGCGGACAGGCCGTCGCCCAGGACGTCGCGGCGCTCTTGCGGCAGGGGGTCGATGACGACGATGATCAGGGAGACGCGCCCCCCGCCGGTCTCGACGACGGGGTGATACATGGAGCGCACGGTGACGCCGGCGTCGGCCAGTTCCCCCATCACGCTGTCCACGAGGAAGGGCTTGTCGTCCTGGACAATGCTGACGCTGTCGTAGCCAGCGGGTCGCCCGTCCGCGCCGGTCAGTGGACCGATCGAGATGCGAGCCGGTTGCCCCGTACCGCGCTCCCCGGCTGACCGCCAAACCGCGGCCAGCAAGGCACCGAGATCAGGTCCGCCGAGCTCGGGCGTTTCGTCGGCGGCATAGTCGTCCCAAACCTGGGTCAGGAAGGACCGGGCGTCCGGTCCCGGCGTCTGGCCCAAAGCGCGGGCGAAGCTCGCCTTCAGCGCCTCCAGGGTGATCGCCTGAGAGAACTTGGGGGCCGTATCGCCGGACATGGGCAGGTCCCTTCGGGGCGCGGTCGCCGGAACGGACCGCCGGAAGCGATTGAGACTAGGCCGGTTCGCCGGTTCGGCAAGCCGCCCCGTCCGACGGCGGTCAACTAGGCCGGTCCGAGGCGGTCGGGAACCCCCAAAACACCCTCAACTGTGGCTTTCCGGCCCTCTAGCGCCCCGGCGCGAACACCCGCGACACGCGATCCGAGGGCCCCAAGCGGTATCCGGAAAGGACAAGGCCGCCGAACTTGCGTCCGGCGGCCTGCTTCAGATCGACACCCAGGAGGGGGAGGGGTGGTGCCGATCGATTCCGCCACGGCCTTGGGGGGAGGGGAAGGGCCGTGGAGACAGGGTTGAGATAGGATCGGCTTGTGGCCAATCAAGGGCGGCCTTGTCGCGTCAGTCCGCCTCGGGTTGCGGCGAGTTGACGCGGCCCCGCCGGCTCCGCACGGCCGGCTCCTCGTCCTCATCCGCATAGGGTGCGCCGTCCCCCGACAACAGGATGGCCATCCAGCGTGAGCCCCGGAATTCGGCCAGCACCGCCATGGCCATGACCGCCAGCGGCGTCGACAGGAACATGCCGACCACGCCCCATAATTGTCCCCACAGGGCCAACGACAGCAGCACCACGACCGGGTCGATATTCTGGTTGTCGCCCTGCATCCGCGGCTGGACCATATTGCCGACGATGAACAGGATGATCTGCAACCCCACGAGCAGGATCAGGGCGGGCCAGTAACTCTCGAACTGGACCAGGGCGAACATCGGCGGGGCGAGGCCGGCGACCGCTCCCCCCAGCACCGGGATGAAGCCGACGATGAAGATGACGAAGGTCCAGAACTCGGCGTTCTGGAGCCCGACCGCCCGCATCAATAGCCAGGCGGCTGCGCAGATGATGGCCCCGGTCACGGTCTGGACCCACAGATAGCCCTCGACCCCGCCGCGCACGCGCTGGAAAACGTCGAGCGCCTCGGACCGGCTTTCCCGGGCCGGAAAAAGGCCGACGATCTTGCGCCGGAACCCGGACTGCGACGCCAGCAGGAAGCCCAGATAGACCATCACGAAGAAGGCCCCACCAAGCACGCCCGACGCCTGACCGGCGATCTGCCCGAGATAAGCCGGAATATCCAGCCGGGCGATCAACTGGGTCGCCGTCGGGGCCGTCTGCACGCCGAACAGTTCCGATCCATCCAGCAGAATCTGGTCGATCCGCGGTCCCAGCCGGGTCGATATCCCCGAGGCCTCGGCGAAGAAGCCGCGAGCCCCGTTCACGATGATGGCGATCGAGGCGATGAAGCCGAGCACCACGACGATCAGGGCCGCAAGCCCCGCCCAGCGGGCGGGCACAGGGGTTCGGACTTCGATCGATTGTTTCATGCCGTCGATCATGATCATCAGGAAGATGGCCATGGCCAGCGGCGTCAGTATGCCTCTCAGCCAATAGACCGCCGCGCCGCCCGCCACGACGGCGATCAGCACCAGGGCGTTGCGCGCCACGGTCGAGGTCGGAATGACGATCGGGGGTTTCATCCCGCCATGGTCGGGGAATCGGCCGTAAGGTCAATCGCCGTCTTGAGTCGGGGCGCCGGGCGGGCGAGGGTGACCCACCCCTACGGAGCCCGACATGCCTGACGCCGCCCCCGGACTTTTCCTCGGCCAGCCTTCCGAATCCGGGTCCGCCAGAGGCGAGACCCTGCTGTTCCATCGCGCCAATCGGCACGGCGTCGTGGCGGGGGCGACCGGCACGGGCAAGACGGTCACGCTGCAGATCATGGCCCAGGGCTTTTCCGACGCCGGCGTGCCGGTCTTCTGCGCCGATGTGAAGGGCGATCTGTCGGGCATCTGCATGCCCGGCACCCCGAACGAGAAACTGCTGGCCCGGGCCGCCGGCATGGGGCTGACCCTGGCGCCCCGCGCCGCACCAGTGGTGTTCTGGGACCTGTATGGCCTCAAGGGGCACCCGATCCGCACCACCGTCAGCGAGATCGGCCCGCTGCTGCTGGCCCGGATGCTGAACCTCAACGATGTCCAGGAAGGCGTTTTGTCGGTCGTCTTCCACGTCGCCGACACCGAGGGCCTGCTGCTGCTCGACCTCGACGACCTGCGGGCCATGCTGGTCCATGTCGGGGAGAACGCCGAACGGATCGGTCGCGAGGTCGGCAATGTCGCCCCCGCCTCGATCGCCTCGATCCAGCGCGCCCTGCTGCAGCTGGAGCAGCAGGGCGGCAGGGCCTTTTTCGGCGAGCCCGCCCTGCGCCTGGAAGACATGATGCGCACGGGTCTGGACGGACGCGGCCAGGTCAATGTGCTGGACGCGACGAAGCTGATGTCCAGCCCGCGCCTTTACGCCGCCTTCTTGTTGTGGCTGCTGTCCGAGCTGTTCGAACAGCTGCCCGAGGTCGGCGATCCCGACAAACCCCGCCTCGTCTTCTTCTTCGACGAGGCCCATCTGCTGTTTAACGACACACCCGATGCGCTCAGGGAGAAGGTCGAACAGGTGGTCCGCCTGATCCGCTCCAAGGGGGTCGGCGTTTATTTCGTCACCCAGAACCCCGCCGACATCCCCGACAGCGTCCTAGCGCAGCTGGGCAACCGCATCCAGCATGCCCTGCGGGCCTATACCCCGACCGAACAGCGCGGGCTGAAGGCCGCGTCCGACAGTTTCCGCGCCAACCCGGCCTTCGACACCGCCGAGGCCATCCAGGGGCTGGGCGTCGGCGAGGCGCTGGTCTCAACGCTGGACGAAAAGGGAGCGCCCAATATCGTCGCCCGGACTTTGATCCGCCCGCCCGACAGCCGCCTCGGCCCGGCCACCGACGCCGAACGCGCCACCGTCATGGCCTCAAGCCCGGTGCGCGGCCTGTACGAGGCCATGATCGACCGCGAATCCGCCGCGGAAATCCTCGCGGCCCGTCGGGGTGTCGCGGATCAGGCCACGACTGACGCGAAGCTGGCCGAGGCTCGAGCCAAGGCCGATGCGGCCGCCGCGAAGGACGCGGACAAGGCCGCCGCCGCGCATGAGAAGGCGCAGGCCCGGTACGAACGCGACGCCGCCCGCGCCCCGGCACCACGCCGCTCGACCCGGGAAACGCCGATCGAGGCCGCGACCAAGTCGGTTCTGCGCACGGCGGGAAGCACGATCACCCGGGAGCTGCTGCGGGGCCTGCTGGGCGGGTTGAGGCGGCGGTGAAGTTCTCTCCTCCCCCTCCTGTCGGGGAGGGGGACCGCGAAGCGGTAGAAGGGTTCAGCAAGCGCCCGCGTTCGACCTTCACCCCTCCGTCACGGCGCGTATTCGCGCCGCGCCACCTCCCATCGGCTTCGCCGACAGGGAGGAGACAGGCAGGACAGGTCAGTCTCTTGGAACCAGCCGCCACATCCTGAGCGGATGGCGGACCGTTCCGGCCTCTTCGCCCGCCACCGCGCCCCGGCCCATGTAGAAGTCGGCGCGGACCGGGCCGCGGATGGCGGAGCCTGTGTCCAGCGCCATCATCAGGCCGCGATAGCTGCCCCGCGCGCCGATCAGGCCGCCGCCCTCGGCCTCGATCCAGACCAGGTCGCCGTAGCGCCAGTGGGCCGGGTCGATGGCGATGGAGCGGCGAGCGGTCAGCGGAATCCCCGCCGCCCCGTTCGGATGACCCCCATCGTCCGGGCTGACCGCGAAGAAGATATAGCGGGGGTTCAACGCCATCATCGCCCGCGCCTCGGCCCCGCGGTGCGCCGCCAGCCAGGCGCGGATGGCCTCGCCCGAGGTTCCATTGGCCGGCAGCAGGCCCTGTTCCGCCATCGGCCGGGCGATGCCGATGAACGGTTGCCCATTGTCAGCGGCATAGGCGGCGCGGGCCTGTGATCCGTCTTCAAAGGTCAGATAGCCGGACCCCTGGATCTGCATAAAGAACAGGTCCTCGGCCCGCATCCAGGCCACGGCTTCAGCCGGCGGCTCGGCCTCGATCTCCGCCCGCACAGGCAGGACCTGTCCGCGCGTCCAGCCTGCGGGGCGGGGCAGGACCGGCATGTCAAACTCGGCGTCGGGCGCGTGTCGGGCTGCGTACTCCGGCGCGAAATAGGCGGTCAGAAGGCCGGGCCGGCCGTCGGGCGTCACGGCCGCCAAGGCCGTGAATCCGGTTTCGAAGAACGCGCGAGCCGCCGAGGGCGTCACCGGCTTCGAGACCTGTTTGATCTGCATGGCGCGGGCACACTGGACCCGCGAGGCGGCGTCGCGGGCCACCCCGCAGCCGACGGCCCAGGCTTCGAACCCCGCCAGATGATCCTCGGCAAACCATCCGGGCAGCGACGCCGGCGATAGGCCTACGGGTTCCGCAGGGCCCGGGGGCGCGACCGGGCCGGGCGACGGTGTCGTGGCACAGCCGGCGAGCACCAGCGCGGCCGCGACGGCCGACGCCAGGGCGCGACCGACACCGCCCGGGCTCACGAGGCGGCGGGCTCGGTGCGGGCCAGAACCCAGTTCGGATCGGCGGCACCCAGCGTACGCTCGAAGGTCCAGAGTTCGGCGACCCGGCGCTCCTCGACCTGTTCCTCGGCGGCGGGGTCGGACGTCGTCACCCGGTTGCGCAGCTCGGCCAGGAAGCGGACCTTGGCCGTGGCGCGATTTTCCTCGGCCGCGGCCTGTTCCAGATCGGCGCGGGCCGGATGGAGGAATTCGGCGATCTCGGTCTCTCCGCGCACCTCGCGCGCCGCGATTCCGGCCTCGAAGGACTCCATCACCTGGGGCGTCAGCAAAGGCCTCAGGGTCTCGCGGTCGCCGGCGGCATAGGCGCGGACGATGGTTTCGTGGGCCTGTCGCGCGCCTTCGAGAAAGCGCAGCGGGTCGAAGGCCGGGTCGCGCGCCTTAAGCCCGGCGATCGAGGCCAGGGTCACGGCGTCCAGCACGCCGGGCTGGACGGGGGGCTGGTCCGCCGCCGTCGCGGGCGAAGATGGCAGGGCACGGGCGTCGTCTTCCGGCTGGCGACCGACCTTCTTGCCCAGCACATTGTAGAGCTGGAACAGGACGACGGCCGCGATGACGGCGAAGATGACGATCTGGATCTGGATCGGCGGCACTGGCAATCCTTGAATGGCGTCCGCGGGGGTTCGGGCGCGACGACTGACGATTAAGGGCTGATATGGGGGCGCGCAAGGCGCGGCGCCCGTTCAAGCCCCTGCGACGCGAGCGCGCGCATGCCATTCCGGCTGCCGTGGCGAGCGTCGTTGCCGCACCGGACGCCCCGTGCTAGTCGCCGCGCCTTCTCAAGGCGTCCAGCGGGCGTCGCCCACTCATTCAGACAGACCCGATCGATGACCGACGCCGCCCCCCCCGCAGACGCTACCACCGGCGCGCCCGCAGACGAAGCCGGACAAGGCCAGGGTGGCCCCGGATTCCGCATTGTCGCCCAATACGTCAAGGACCTGTCGTTCGAGAACCCCAAGGCCCCCGACTCGCTGCGCGTCGACGGCCGTCCGGCCATCGACATGGGCGTCGAAATGAATGCCCAGGGGCGTCCGGATGGCCTGTTCGAGGTCGTGCTGCGCCTGACCATCAAGGCGACGACCGACGCCATGACGGTGTTCAACGTCGAACTGGTCTACGGCGGTCTGTTCGCGCTGCAGGGCGTGCCCGAGCAGGACATCGAGCCGCTGCTGCTGATCGAATGCCCGCGCTATCTGTTCCCGTTCGCCCGCGAGATCATCGCCCGCGCGACGTCGGACGGCGGTTTCTACCCGCCCTTCATGCTGGATCCGATCGATTTCGCCGGCATCTATGTCGCGCGCCAGCAGTCGATCGCGCGCGGCCCGGCCGAGACCGGCCAAGCCTAGACGGCAGGGGCGGTCTCGACCCCCAGGCCGTAGCCTTCCCACAATGACCGGTCCTTCAGCATGGCCTGAAGGAAGGCGATATGCGCCGCCTGTTCCGCGTCGTTCAGGCGCTGGGCGAGAGGCCGGGGTCGCAAGCCATAGCCCCCCGCAGCCTGATGCGCGGCGGCGGCGGCCGAGGCGGTCGGGCGCGCGGCGGACAGGTCCAGCCGACGCTCCTTGCCGCCCTTCAGCTCCAGATAGACCTCGGCCAGCAGACGGGCGTCGATCAGGGCCCCATGGAGCGTCCGTTCGACCAGCGAAACCTTGAAGCGCTTGCACAGGGCGTCCAGCGAATTGGCCATGCCGGGAAACCGGGTCTGCGCCAGTTTCAGCGTGTCGATCCAGCGATGTTCCTCGAACAGCGCGCGACCGCAGCGCCCGAATTCATGGTCAATGAAATTGCGGTCGAACTGGGCGTTGTGAGCGATGATCGGGGCGTCGCCGATGAAATCGCAGAGATCGATCACGATCTCCGCGAATTTCGGCGCGTCGCGGACCCTGTCGTCGGTGATGCCGTGCACGCGGATGGCGTCAGCGGGGATCAGCCGCTCGGGGTTGACGAGCCGATGAAAGGTTCGCCCGGTCGGCAGCAGATCCTCGATCTCGATACAGCCGACCTCGATCATCCGGTCGCCGGTCTTCGGGTCGAAGCCGGTGGTTTCGGTGTCGAGAACAATTTCGCGGGACATGGCCCTTATTGCGTTGGTTCGTCCGCTTTCGGAAGACCGCGCCGGGGTCGAACCCATCCGTCGGCCAGAACCATCCCCACGATTTCGCAGACCCTGGCCCGGGTCGCCTCCAGACCCACCCCCGTGTCGATGACGAAATCGGCGCGGCGACGCTTTTCTGCGTCAGGCATCTGGCGCGCGAGGATCGCCTCGAGCCGCTCGCGGGTCATGCCGGACCGGGCGAGAACCCGTTCGGCCTGGACCGCGGCCGGGGCGGTGATCACCACCACGGCGTCCACACCCGCGTCCCCGCCGGTCTCGAACAGCAGGGGGATGTCCAGCACGACCAGGCGCACACCGTCGCGCCCGGCTTGGACCAGATCCTCCATGCGGCCCTTCTCCACCAGTGGGTGCACAATCCTCCCGAGCCGCCGGAAAGCCTCGTCGTTTCGGCCCAGGGCCGCCGCCAGCCGGGCCCGGTCCACCGCGCCGTCCACGACCACGCCGGGAAAGGCGTCGCCGACCGGACCCACGGCCGCGCCGCCCGCCTCATAGAGCCGGTGCACGGCATCGTCTGCGTTCCAGACCACCGCGCCCTCGTCGGCGAACATCGCGGTGGTCGTCGACTTGCCCATGCCGATGGACCCGGTCAGTCCCAGGACGATCATCGCGCCTCTCCCAACGCCGCCAGCGCCAGTGCGCGCACGTCGATATCCGGCGGATCGATCCCGAACAGCGCCCGGAACGACGGCCGGGCCTGGCCGATCAGCATGGACAGTCCGTCCACCACCGTCAGGCCGCGCGTCCGGCCCGCTGTGAGGAAGGCCGTCATCAGGGGCCGGTAGGTCATGTCCATCAGCACGGCGTCGGACCGCAGCACGCAAAGGTCAAGGACCGGCGGGACGCTCAGGGCGTTGACGACCAGGGCCGCCACCGCGAGCGCTTCCGGTCCGACCACGGCACCGCCGACCTTGGCCGTCAGCGCCCCGGCCCGCGCCGGCGTCCGGTTCAGCACCCCGACGTCGGCGCCCGCTGCGGTCAGGGCCGCCACCGCCGCGCGGGCCGCGCCGCCCGCGCCCAGCACGACGACCGGCCGCCCCGCGACGGCCAACGCCGGGGCCTGCTCGCCCAAGGCGGCCATCAGGCCGACCCCGTCCGTGCTGTCGGCGGCGACCCGCCCGGCATCGAATACCAGCAGGTTGGCCGAACCGCAGGCCTGTGCCGTCGGGCTTGCGCTGTCGGCCAGTGCCAAGGCCCGCTCCTTGAACGGCGAGGTGACGTTCAACCCGCGGAGCTGGCCCGCCCGGCCCTCCGCGACCAGGTCGGCGAACTCTTCGTCATGGGCGGGTCCGAAGGGCCGGTAGGCGGCGTCCAGCCCCGCCGCCTCGATCCAAGCGGTGTGGATCAGTGGGCTCAGGGAGTGGACAATCGGCTGGCCGGCCACGCCGGCGAGCAGGGTCACGCGGCCAGGACCCCGGCCCGGCGCAGCTCCGCCAGCACCGGCCACAACGGCAGCCCCAGGACCGTGAAATAGTCCCCCTCCACCGCCTCGAAGAGCTGTGACCCCATTCCCTCCAACCGGTACGACCCGACGCAGGCGAGCAGGGCGTCACCCTCGGCGGCCAGATACGTCGCCAGAAAGCCGTCGGAAAAGGCTCGCATCGTCAGCGTCGCCGTATCGACGACCGACCAGACGATCTGGCCGTTGCGCGCCAATGCCGCGCCGGAATGCAGCTGGTGGTCCCGGCCGCGCATGGTCGTGAGACGGGTTCTCGCCTCCTCCATTGACCGCGGCTTCGACACCAGGCCGCCGTCGAACGACAGCGTCTGGTCGGCCCCCAACACCCAGGCCTCGGCGTCATGCCTCGACACGGCCAAGGCCTTGACCCCCGCCAGTTCGCGCGCCAGTCCGGCCGCGTCACCCGGATCGTGACTGGCCTTGACGCCGTCCTCATCGACGTCGGCGGCCTGCGCCACAAAGGGCACGCCCGCAGCCGCCAGGATTTCGCGACGCGCCCGGCTGGCCGAGGCCAGGATCAACCGCTCTCCGGAGAAGGCACCGCTCACCAGCTGGCTCCCAGCCGCCGGGTCCGCCGCTCGTTCAGCAGGTTGATCACCGCTGCGGCCGTCTCCTCGATCGACCGACGGGTCACGTCGATGACGGGCCAGCCCCGGCGCTCGAAGGCCCGGCGGGCCTTGACCGTTTCGTCGCGTACGGCGTCATGGTCGACATAGGTCGAGGCCCGGTTGGCGTTCAGCCCGTCCAGCCGGTTCTTGCGTATCTGCACCAGCCGGTCCGGCGACACCGTCAGACCCACGATCAGCGGTGCCTTCAACCCGACCAGCCGCTCGCCATCCTCCTGGCCCGGCACCAGCGGTACATTGGCGGCCCGCACACCGCGGTGTGCCAGATAGATGCACGTCGGGGTCTTCGACGTCCGGCTGACCCCGCACAGCACCACATCGGCGCTCTCCAGCTGCTCGGTCGTGCCCTGGCCGTCGTCGTGGGCCATGGCGTAGTCAAGAGCGGCGATGCGGTTGAAATAGTCGGTGTCCAGCGCGTGCTGGGCCCCCACCCGGGTCGACAGGGCCGCGCCCAGATAGCGTGACAGGGCCCCGACCAGCGGGTCGAGCGCCGCGATCTGCGGCATGTCCAGCTTGCGGCAGCCTTCTTCCAGCTGTTCGCGCAACTCGCGATCGACGAGGGTATGGAGCACCACGCCCGGCGAGGCCGCCGCCTCCTCCAGGACCCGCTCCATCTGCTTGTCCGAGCGGACCAGGGCATAGATGTGCTCGATCGGAATCACGCCATCGAACCGGGCGACCACGGCCTTGGCCATGGCGTTCAGGGTCTCCCCGGTCGAATCCGAGATCAGGTGGACGTGGAAATAGGTGGCCAGGCGCGTCGGGCCGGAACCGCGGCCCGGGGTCATCGTCGGCTGTCCATAACGGCGAGACTCCTGTGGACGGGGCGGGGCGCCGATCGGCGCGACCTGGGCACGTTTTGCTATTGCGGGGCCCGGACCGGGCGGCGAGCGGGGATAGGGGTGGAGCGAGTCGGTAAACCCGGTCAGAGTCGTCCCCCGGGTCCCGTAGCGCGACTGTTCGGATGTGGACATCCTTAACAAGGTCTTAACGACCCCCAGGGCTTGGCGGGGAAGCAAGTCCTTCGGAGCCCGGGAGGTTAAGGTCTCGTTAAGACTTATCCCCGCTCTCACACACCCCCGCTGACAGTTGTCGGCCTCAGGCGACAGATTGCGGAAAACCCGTCCGGACCCGGCTCGTTCAGGACTGTTGTCCCCGTCCTCCACCGCCCTGCCGTCTTCCTCCAAAGCCTTCGAATCTTTCTTGATAAGGATTGGAGGGGTGCGACACGGGCCGGGCTTGAGCGTGACCGCCCGGGCCGGTAGGACCAGGGTCAGATGACCGCTTCCCCCGATACGCCCCTGCTGCTCAAGGTTCTGGCCGGCGAGACAACCGCCCGGCCTCCGGTCTGGTTCATGCGTCAGGCCGGGCGCTACCTGCCCGAGTACCGGGCCTTGAGGGCGACGACCCCTGACTTCATCGCCTTCTGCCTTGATCCGGACAAGGCGGCCGAGGCGACGCTGCAACCGATGCGGCGTTTCGGCTTTGACGCCGCCATCGTCTTCGCCGACATCCTGCTGATTCCGCGCGCCCTGGGCCAGGAGGTCTGGTTCGAGGCCGGGGAGGGTCCCCGGCTCGGTGCCCTGCCGCCGATCGAAGCCATGCGTGACCTCGCCGAAGGTGCGGGCGAAGCCCTGAGACAGGTCGGAGAGACCCTGTCACTGGTGCGCGGCCGGTTGGAGCCGGACCGCGCCCTGATCGGCTTCGCGGGCGCGCCCTGGACCGTCGCGACCTATATGCTGGACGGCGAGGCCCGGACAATCGGCAAGGGCGAGCGGGCCCAGGCCCGAACCTACGCCTATGCGGAACCCGGCAAGGTCGCCGCCCTGCTGGACATCCTCGTCGAGGCCACGGCCCACTATCTGAAAATGCAGGCCGACGCCGGAGCCCAGGTGCTGAAGATTTTCGAGAGCTGGGCCGAGGGCCTGCCCGACGATCTGTTCGAGCGTCTGGTCCTCAACCCCCACCAGAAGCTGGTGCGTCGGGTGCGAGAGCTGGGCGTCACCGTGCCTCTGATCGGGTTCCCGAGAGGATCGGCGGCGCTGGCGGAACGATACGCCGCCGAATGCGACGTCCAGGCGGTCGCGCTGGATACGGCCTGCCCGCTCGAGGTCGGTCGCCGCGTCCAGGCGATCAAGCCCATCCAGGGCGCGCTGGACCCTCTGCTGCTGCGCGCAGGCGGGCCCATGCTGGACCGCCGGGTCGACCAGCTGCTGGAGGCCTGGAGTGTCGGACCGTGGATTTTCAACCTCGGCCACGGAATCCTGCCGGACGTGCCTATCGCCCACGTCGAACGGGTGCTGAAGCGGATCGGCGCCCAATGAACGCGGCGGGGGGCGGGCAAGACGGCCGGGGTCGCCGCATCGCGGTGGTGCTGTTCAATCTCGGCGGGCCGGACGACCAGGCATCGGTCCGTCCATTCCTGTTCAACCTGTTCAACGACCCGGCGATCATTGGCCTTCCCAATCCCTTCCGGACCCTGTTGGCCGGCCTGATCTCCAGCCGCCGCGAGAAGAGCGCCCAGGCCAATTACGCCCTGATGGGCGGGGGCTCTCCCTTGCTGCCGGAAACCCGCAAACAGGCGGCGGCGCTGGAGGCGGTGCTGGGCGAACGGTTGCCCGGCGACACGGTGCGCACCTTTGTGGCCATGCGATATTGGGCCCCGCTGAGTGAAGCCGCTGCGGCCGAGGTGGCCGCTTTCGGGCCGGACCAGATCGTGCTGTTGCCGCTGTATCCCCAGTTCTCGACCACGACGACCCAGTCCTCGCTCAAGCGCTGGGCCGAGGTTTACGCCGGTCCCGGTCTCAGCCGGTCGGTCTGCTGCTATCCGCAGGCGCCGGGCTGGATTGAGACCCAGGCGGCGGCGGTGCGGGCGAAATTGGACGAGGCCGCAGGCCGTCAGGTGCGGGTGCTGTTCTCGGCGCACGGTATTCCCGAAAGTCTGGTGGCGAAGAAGGGCGATCCGTATCAGGAGCAGATCGAAACGACCTGCGCGGCCATCGCCGCCCGGGCCGGTCTGGTCGCGCGCGGCTCCGACTGGGACCTCTGCTACCAGAGCCGGGTCGGGCCGATGAAATGGCTGGGTCCGTCGACGCCCGACGCCATCGAGCAGGCCGCCAGGGACGGGGTCGGAGTCGTGGTCTCGCCGGTCGCGTTCGTTTCGGAACACATCGAGACCCTGGTCGAACTGGACATCGAATACGCCGAACTGGCGCACGAACTCGGCGTTTCGCCCTGGCTGAGGGTGCCGGCGGCGGGCGTCGCGCCTCTGTTCATCGAAACCCTCGCGGACGCGGCGGTCGGGTCCCTGTCGCGGACGGGTGCGGCGCCTTTCGGGCCCGGGTGCCGGGCCGACTGGAAAGCCTGCCCGCGTCAGTGCGAGCGGAGGGCGGCATGACATTCGAGATCTTGCGCGGCCTGCACATCCTGGCGGTCATCGCCTGGATGGCCGGCCTGCTGTTCCTGCCGCGGCTGTATGCCTATGACGCCGAACAGGCCGACAAGGCCGAGCCGCTGCGGTCGGAGATGCGCGGCCTGCTGCGGACCTGGCAGCACAGACTGCTGAAGATCATCATCAATCCCGCCATGGTGGCGGCCTGGGTTTTCGGCGTATGGCTGATCGGCATTCACATCTACGATTACGGCGAAGGCTGGAGTTTCCTTGCCCGGCCGTGGATGGCCTTGAAGCTGTTGGCGGTCGTGGCGATAAGCGGTTGGCACGGCTTCCTCGCCGGCGAGTTCCGGCGCATCCAGGCCGGAACCTCGGTCCGCAGCGGCCGGTTCTGGCGCATGACCAACGAGATTCCGTTCCTGCTCGCCATCATCGCCGTCCTGTCCGTGACGACGGAATGGACCCTGAGCTGAACGCTCACGCTTGACCTGACGGGTCCCGCGTGGTTTCGCTCAACGCGAGCCGCCCTGCAGGAGTCTGGGGCGGTCCCTATCTTCGCGGCGCCCGCCGATCTCGCCGGGACGACCCGCCGCCCTTCCACCCGGCCGCAAGGCCAGACATCGCCAGACTTTCCCGCCCGCGCGACGCCCCGTCACGCGGCGGTGCTTTTGATTGCACGCCATGACCGATACGCCCGAGACCGAAGCGACGCCCGACGCCGATGCGCCCGAAGTCGGCAACGAAATGGCCGCCGCCGACCTGCCCATGGTCGATCAGGAGTCCG
>Ga0105044_10007893_pt1 | contig 14667 bp, 11 predicted proteins | sample MAT01_FD_78092 | JGI IMG/M metagenome (GOLD analysis project Ga0105044, IMG submission 78092) | Freshwater microbial communities from Lake Fryxell liftoff mats and glacier meltwater in Antarctica - MAT-01 | ecosystem: Environmental > Aquatic > Freshwater > Ice > Liftoff microbial mat | place...
AATGGCAATAGTAACAGATGCAGGAACTCCCGGTATTTCTGACCCGGCTTTTTTATTAGTAAGGGAATGTATAAAAGTAGGAGTGAAGGTGGAATGTTTGCCGGGTGCTACGGCATTTGTACCGGCATTGGTCAACAGTGCCATTCCCACTAACCGGTTTTGTTTTGAAGGGTTTCTGCCATTAAAAAAAGGAAGGCAAACTTTATTGAAACAATTAACAGAAGAAGAGAGAACTTTAATTTTTTATGAGTCACCTTTGCGACTGGTTAAGACATTGGAAGAATTCATTACTTACTTTGGAGAAGACAGGCAGTGCAGCGTAAGCAGAGAGTTGACAAAGATGTTTGAAGAAAATAAACAAGGTACGTTGCGGGAAGTGGCTGATTATTTCAATCAAAAAACAGTGAAAGGAGAGATTGTGATTGTTCTGGCAGGTAAAAGTTAATAGCATTTCGTTGTAAAAAACTGGCATTATTTTTTCGGATAAATCATATTCATTTAAAAACCACCTATTATGAAAGGGATTCGTTTGTATGCAATCTTTTTTGCTTTCTTTGTTATCTCATCACAAGTACATTCACAGGTTACTTCTATTCCTGAACAGGCTAAAGAAAACTTCTTTAAACAATATCCTGATGCTAAGAATGTGCAATGGGAAAACGATGTTGTCAATGTAAATGTGCGGTTTGAACAGGACACTAATAAAATGAATGCGGAGTACAATAATAAGGGTATATGGAAAAGAACCCTTAAAGAATGGACCTTTGATAAACTGACAACTGATGTAAAAGAGGGTTTTGGAAAAAGCAAATATGGCAATATGCAGGTGTTGGATGTAAAAGTGCTCTATCTGCCAGGTTATGTAATACAATACCGGTTGAAAGTATCAAAGAATAACATGGAGAATAAGTTCCTTTTCTTTAATACCGAAGGAAGATTGATAAGAACGACGGTGGCGATATAGATTATCTTTTACAATAAATAGCTAATTGGACAGTGGTATATTCCTACTAACCTATTTTTGGATACCACTTCGTTACTGACTCAATTGTTTTTCTTTTTAAATCAGGAACCCAGCATTCTGTGGCCGGGTAGCCTACCGGTATTAACAAATATGGTTTTTCATTTTCTGGCCGGTTTAATACTTTTCCTAAAAAATTCATGGGCGAAGGGGTATGTGTAAGTGCCGCCAGTCCGGCATTATGTACGGCTGTCAGTAAAAAACCACAGGCAATACCGCAACTTTCGGTCACATAATAGTTCTGGTGTTTATGTCCGTTTTCTTCCAATTCATAACTGCGTTTAAATACAATTACCAGGTAAGGTGCTGTTTCAAGAAACTCTTTTTTCCAATCAGTTTGTAACGGCAGTAAATCAGCTTTCCATTCTTCGGGCATACGTCCATTATAGCTTTCAAATTCTTCTTTTTCTGCTTCCACCCGTATTTGCTTTTTTATTTCCGGGTCGCTTACAATGCAGAAAGTCCAGGGTTGTTTATGGGCACCGCTTGGTGCTGTAGATGCTGTCAGCACTATCTTCTCTATCACTTCTTTAGGTACAGGTTTATCAGAAAAATCCCGGACAGTTCGCCTTTTTTCCATCCATTCATAAAAATCATTGCTCCGTTTTGTCATTTCTTCAGCAGAAAAGGTTTCTTTGCTATAAGAAACAAAGGGATAGCCGTCAATTAACTTTGTTTTTGTCATAACATCTGTTTGGCGAAATTTACGATTTCAAATACTATTTTAATGAAGAAGATTATCTTTTTATCAATTTTTAGCTGTCAGTTATCATTAATAATTGTAGCCCAGCCAGACCGCTGGCAGCAACGGGTAAAGTACACCATGAACATTGATATGGATGTGCAGACCAACCAATTTACAGGTAAGCAAAAATTGGAATACACCAACAACTCTCCCGATACGCTGACAAGAGTTTTCTATCATCTTTATTTCAATGCCTTTCAGCCGGGTAGTATGATGGATACAAGAAGCAGAAGGCAGGGTACCATTGTAAGTGCCAGTGGCCGGCAGGATTGGGATGCACGGGTAAAAGACAGAATACTGAATTTGAAACCCGATGAAATCGGTTATCAGAAAATTGTATCATTAAAGATGAATGGTGTTCCGCAAACATTCAATATGCTGGAAACAATACTTGAAGTAAGATTGAGTAAGCCCATTCTTCCCAAATCAAAAGTTACGTTTGATATGGAGTTTGAAGCACAGGTACCCTTGCAGGTGCGAAGAAGTGGAAGAGATAATCCAACTTCAAAAGTTCGCTACTCTATGAGCCAGTGGTATCCGAAATTGTGTGAGTATGATTATGAAGGCTGGCATCCTACACCGTATGTTGGTCGTGAATTTTATGGTGTGTGGGGAGATTTTGATGTAACCATTTCTATTGATAAAAAATATATACTTGGCGGAAGTGGTTATTTGCAAAATGCCAACCAGATTGGATATGGATATGAGAATAGAGGTGTGAAAGTAAACAGACCTGCCGGCAATAAACTGACCTGGCGTTTCCTTGCACCCAATGTGCATGATTTTATGTGGGCTGCCGATCCGGATTACATCCATAAAACCAGGAAAGTAAGAGACAGCATTACACTTCATCTTTTATACAAACCAACAAATGCAAAAGCGGCTGAATGGGAAAAAGTGCTTGACGATGCAGAAATAGCATTGCCCTTTATTGAAAAGACGTTTGGTGTTTATCCCTATAAACAATATTCATTTATTCATGGGGGTGATGGCGGTATGGAGTATCCAATGGCTACTTTGCTTATTGGCCCCGGTGCCTGGCTGCATGAATGGCTCCACAACTGGTATCATGGGGTTTTGGGTACCAATGAATCCCTGTATGCCTGGATGGATGAAGGGTTTACCCAGTATGCCGAAGAAAGAGTATTTGCTTTTTTAAATAACAGTACTGCTTTTGCCCAGGCTGATGCTTATACCGGTTATAATTCTTTAGTAAAAAGCGGTAAAGAGGAACCATTGACGACACATGCCGACCATTTTAATACAAATGCAGCGTATAGTCCGGCAGCTTATTTAAAAGGAGCTGTATTTATGGAGCAATTGGGATACATCGTTGGTGCGCCGGTAAGAGACAGAATTTTATTGGAGTATTACAGGCAATGGCGTTTCAAACATCCCAATGCAGCAGACTTTATACGCATAGCAGAGAAAGTAAGTGATATGAAATTGGATTGGTACAAAGAATATTGGGTAAACTCCACCAAGACGATTGATTACAGCATTGACAGTTTGTGGGAAGAGGGGGGTAAAACGAAAATAAGATTGAACCGTATCGGGCTGATGCCGATGCCTGTTGATCTGCAAATAACTTTCAAAGACGGAAGCAAAGAATTGCAGTATGTGCCGATGAACCTGATGTACGGAGAAAAACCTGTTGAAGACCCTGCTATTCCCCGCAAAGTGTATGAGCCCTGGAAATGGACACACAGCACTTACACAGTGGAAACAACAAGGAAGCTGGCAGATTTTACCATTGTTGAAATTGACCCATCATTGCGCCTTGCGGATGTGGAACGAAAAAACAATAAGCTGGATTTGAAATGGTAGAAATAATTTGAGGGCATCTCTAAAAACTAATCCCTCCAGAAGTTCTACACTCAAAAAGAGTTTCTTTTGGGTTAACTCCTGGAGGGTTTTTAGAGATTCCCTTGATTTAATAACAAAACCCTTCGTTCATTACTGACGAAGGGTTTTTGTTTGACGGTTTTTGATTAAGGCCCCTTTGTCTGCTTGCTCAGGAAGGTTAATGGTTAATAGTGCGGGGTAATAGAAATCTTTTTTCCGCAGTTAAAAATAGAGAAGTATATAAAGCGACCCAATACCCCATTCGTGGTATTTTTTGACTGCAACAGCCGGGGCTAACCGCAAAAACCAGCAACAATTACCGGACGTAGAATTTATTAACTGTCGCCACCCTGTTGCTTATACCATCTTGATTTACTAAGTAGTTCAAAGGACTGCGTTGAAATCTTAGATAGTATTATACCGGTTGCATTGGACTGATAACGATATAATCGGTATAATTCTTTACCGGGAAACATACAGGAGGTATTTTTCTTTAAATGATTCTTCGGGGAAAATAGAGGTAACGTCCATTATTCGTGGCTTAACACCGCTTTCTTGTATTTCAACAGTCAGGTCACCGCCTTTCAGGCTTATAAGACCCGGAGTAAACTCCGTTTGCGTTTTTATTTTTAAAAGAGGTTTACTCCATCTCCACAGATCTTTCAAAGGAGCCACAGCCCGTGAAACTACAAAATCAAACTTTCTGTTTTTTATATCCTCAATCCGGCTGTGTTGCGTAGTTACATTTTGTAAGCCAATGCCCCCAGCCACTGCATCTACCACTTTTAATTTTTTTGCGATACTGTCCACCAGGTGAAATTTTACCTGCGGAAAAAAAATAGCTAACGGGATGCCGGGAAAACCACCGCCTGTTCCGAGATCAATAATATCCATGCCATCGGCAAAATCAAATGTCGCAGCGATAGTCAGTGAATGCAGCACATGTTTTTCATATAGGCTGTCAATATCTTTTCGGGAAATGACATTGATCTGCTCATTCCATTCTTTATATAATGGCTCAAGCAGTTTAAATTGCCGGAGTTGTTCTTCAGTAAAATCAGTAAAATATTTAAGAATGACTTCCATAATTATAATGAATCTTAATAAGCCCCTTTAGGGGTTTGGGGTTTACCAGCCTTTCTTTGGTCTTTTCCATAATGCCGGTGCAAAGATGATATAATAAAAAAACATCCACATATCAAGGAAGATAAACCATCTCCACAAATCTTTTTCTCCCATTTTTTTCATGGACTTAAATAATATAAAACCTTGCAGAAGGAAACGAACTCCGAAAACTGCCAAAGCAAACCGCCAGTCATAAAAAATAATAGCAGCCGCTAACAAGGGATAAAAAGCAAACTGAGTAGCAAAATATAAACCGAGCAAAAATTTATGCTTAGGCCTGTAATATTTGGCTGTTGTGTAATGCCTTGATTTTTGACGAAGCCAGCCACTCCAGGTTGTTTTTGGAATGGACCGGGTGATGGCATCCGGATCAATTACAACAGCCGTATTATCTTTTGTTGCTGTTTTGTTGATGAACAAGTCATCATCTCCACTTGGTATATGATTGATAGAAGAAAAACCTTTATGCTTGAAGAATAAGCTTTTCTTATAAGATAAATTTCTGCCCACACCCATATAAGGTGTGCCAGCTAATGCATATGAGAGATATTGTAACGCCGTATGAAAAGTTTCAAACCGGATTAGTTTGTTCAGCAAGCCCCTTTTTTTGTGATAAGCACCATAGCCTAAAACAATTTCTATTTTTTCATCATAGCCATCCTGCATTTTTTCTATCCAATGTTCACTGGCAGGCACACAATCTGCATCGGTAAGCAACAGCACTTCATGTTTTGCTTCCCTTATGCCAATTGATAAAGGATATTTTTTCCCGGAGATATGAATAGCTTCCTGTGTCAGTTCTACCACATTCAGCGACTTGAACGTTTTCTTCAATTCCTGCAAAATGTATTTGGAATCGTCTAATGAATTATCATTCACAGCCACTACTTCATAGGTGCTCGGATATGACTGCACCAATACTCCCGGCAGGTTACGGGCCAGGTTTTCATCCTCATCTCTTGCACAAATAACTACTGATACAGGGTGATGCTGCGTCTTTGTTTTTACTTTTGGTTTATAAAATGCAATGCGGCTGAAAAACCACAAATAATAAAATACCTGAACAGCTGTAGCAGCAGTGAAGACGTAAAAAATAACTTCCCCCCAGTTAATTAGTGGCATAGCGGCAAAAGTAAATGAGAAATAATGAATTTGGAATGTGAAATAAGAAAGGTGGGTAACTTTCTCATTCCTTATTTTTCATTTCTTATTTCTCATTATCCGTTTACTTTGCAATTGATGGCAGCACTTACTTTTCAATTACAACATACTGATAGTAGTTCGAAGGCAAGGGCCGGTAAAATCACCACAGATCATGGTGAAATACTGACTCCCATCTTTATGCCCGTAGGAACAGTGGGCAGTGTAAAAGCGGTTACTCAGCAACAGTTGCTCAATGATGTGAAGGCACAAATAATTTTGGGCAATACATATCATTTGTATTTACGACCGGGATTAGAGGTGCTGGAAAAAGCAGGTGGCTTGCATCAATTTAATGGCTGGCCAAAACCAATACTGACAGATAGCGGCGGCTACCAGGTTTTTTCTTTGGCAGGAACGAGAAAGATAAAAGAAGAAGGAGTTACTTTTCAATCGCATATAGATGGAAGCAAGCATTTATTTGCCCCGGAAAATGTGATGGATATACAAAGAACCATTGGTGGCGACATCATCATGGCTTTTGATGAATGTCCGCCCGGTGGCAGCGAATACAAGTATGCAAAAACATCAATGGAGTTAACGCATCGCTGGTTAGACAGGTGTTTTACACAATTCAATTCAACAGAACCAAAATACGGTTACACACAAAATTTGTTTCCCATAGTACAGGGCGGCACATTCAAAGATTTGCGAAAGCAATCCTGTGAATACATTGCATCAAAAGAAGCAACAGGAAATGCCATTGGTGGATTAAGTGTTGGCGAACCCGAACCGGTGATGTACGAAATCTGCGATTGGTGTTGTGACCATTTGCCAACCAATAAACCAAGATACCTGATGGGAGTCGGCACTCCCTGGAATATTTTAGAATGTATCAGCATGGGTATTGATATGTTTGACTGTGTGATGCCAACCCGCAATGGCCGCAATGCAATGCTCTTTACTACGAAAGGCGTTATAAATATTGATAACAAGAAATGGGAAAATGATTTCTCACCCATTGATGATGGATTTGATTGTGAAATGAGTAATTATTACAGCAAAGCCTATCTCCGCCACCTGATGAAGGCTAAAGAATTTTTAGGCTATACCATTGCCAGTGTACACAATCTTGCTTTTTATTTATGGTTGGTAAGTGAAGCAAGAATGCATATCCAGCAGGGAGATTTTGCCAGTTGGAAAAAGGAGATGAAAGAAAGAACAAAACAAAAGTTATAATAACAATCAGCGACCTCTGCGTGAAATTTACCCTCTTCCAATAACTAGTAGTGTATCAGTTTGAATATTGACTTAGTTAAAATGAATTTGAACCACATAGTCATATAAGAAACATGGGTTTTCACATAGGTTAACCTGAAGCTATCCACGCCTAAGGCGGGACAAGTTGTTTGTATTTCTAATATTTTCTATCTGGCTATGTGGTTTCAGGATATTTCAAACTGAGTCATAACCAAGAACTCCTTTCACAATCCAGCAACAGTTTTTCAGTTACTTTTGCCCGGCCACCGAAGTTTTTATATTCAACAACGAAATGAGGCGAAGTTGGTAACCCACGATGAAGAAAATTGACTGGCACATACTGAAAAAATTTATAGTCACATTTATTTTTTGTTTGCTGATGTTTACGGTGATCGCAGTGGCCGTTGACAGCAGTGAGAAGATGGATGATTTTGTAAAGGCCGACATGAACTTTAGCCAGGCCATCAATCAATACTATCTCGGTTTTGTTCCCTACATCTGGAGTTTGTTGTTTCCCTTGTTTGTTTTTATTGCTGTTATTTTTTTTACCAGCAAGATGGCCACCCGGTCCGAGATTATTGCCATACTGGCAAGCGGCACCAGTTACAACCGTTTTTTAAGGGCTTATTTTGTTGGCGGTATATTACTGGCCTCGTTACTTTGGGTGGGCAGCCGCTACTGGATACCCAAAGCCAATGCCATCCGAAGTAATTTTCAGGCAAAGTATGTGGACAGGAACGATCCGACAAAGAACCCAACTTATAGCAGTTGTATTGGTTGTTTTTACCTGCGGACAGACAGCAACACATTTGTTGGCATCCGGGATTTTGACACTACCACTAAATCGGCCAGGGGATTTTTCATGGAGCGGATAAAAGGCAATAAAGTAATTTATAACCTGCGGGCCGAAACAATGCGGTGGGATACCGCCGTTAAAAAATGGCAATTAACTAATGCCGTGGAAAGATTTATAGACAGCATGGGCGAAAGGTTTACACAGCATGCTCAGTTTACGCTTACTATCAATCTTAAGCCCAACGAACTTCGGAAAGACCTTTACATGAAGGATAAACTGACTACACCGGAGTTGGTTGCTTTTATAAAGCAGGAAGAACTTAGGGGTACTGAAGGACTAAATGCTTTGAAAGTGGAACGCTACCGCCGCACGGCCACACCCGCCGCTGTATTATTATTAACCATTATTGGTGCCGTAATTGCCAGTCGCCGTACCCGTGGAGGCAGTGGTATGCACCTCGCCCTTGGTATTACTGTCGCCTCTTTGTTTATTATGTCCGACCGCTTTTCTACGGTGTTTGCCACAAAGGGAAATTTTCCGCCGCTGATTGCAGCTTGGTTGCCCAATATTGTTTTTGCGGGAGTGGCTTATTGGCTTTACCGAAAAACGCCAAAGTAATCTTGTTGCTGGATGCTGGTAGATGGTTACTTAGAGGGTAAAAGTTTTTTAATTGCTTTCTCAGGGCTTTTAATTTATGGGGCTACCAGCAACAAATAACCAGTGACCAGCAACAAGTTTCACTCCAATTTTTTGCTCCTGCACGGCTCATTACTTACCTTTACACATTGAATGTTTCATTCAAAAAATCCTCAAAAATAAGGTCATATGGGAATAATTAAAGACCGGTTCAAAGCCAAAGCTGACAAGGTTTCTGTTGAAATTAAAGACATGCTGAAAGAACATGGCAATAAAGTGATTGGTGAAGTGCAGTTGTCACAGATCTACCAGGGCATGCGGGGAATAACAGGGCTTGTGTCTGAAACATCTTTACTGGATGCGCAGGAAGGCATCCGGTTCCGTGGTTATTCTATATCTGACCTGCGGGAAAAATTAGCGAAAGCCTCTGAAGGTTCGGAGCCATTGCCCGAAGGATTGTTTTACCTGATGCTGGTAGGAGAGTTGCCTTCGGAAGAAGATGTACATCATATCAGTTCGGTATGGCAACGCAGAAGCCATGTGCCTAACCATGTATTTGCTACGATAGAAGCCCTGCCGCTGAGCACCCACCCGATGACACAGTTTGTAGTAGCCGTGATGGCTTTGCAAACAGAAAGCCAGTTTGCCAAGAAGTATGCAGCAGGCATGAACAAAAAAGATTACTGGGAAGCGGTGTTTGACGACAGCATGGATCTGATTGCAAGATTACCAAGAGTAGCCGCTTATATCTACCGTCGTAAATATAAATTCGGCGAACATATTCAGCCCAATGGTTTATTAGACTGGGCGGGCAACCTTGCCCATATGATGGGTTTTGAAGATGAAAGTTTTAAAGAACTGATGCGGTTATACATGACCATTCATGCAGACCATGAAGGTGGTAATGTATCTGCACATACTACTCACTTAGTTGGCTCCGCATTAAGCGACCCCTACCTGAGTTATGCTGCCGGTATGAATGGCCTTGCTGGTCCGCTGCATGGCTTGGCCAACCAGGAGGTAATAAAGTGGGTGTTTGAAATGCAGGAAAGTTTGAAAACGAATGCGCCTACCAAAGAGCAGATAGCAGAGTATGTAAAGAAAACATTGAGTGAAGGAAAAGTGGTACCGGGCTATGGCCATGCGGTGCTGCGCAAAACAGACCCCCGGTTTGAAGCCCAAATGGCATTTGGTAAAAAACATATGCCGGATGATCCGTTGGTCAACACCATCTGGAATATTTATGAAGTGGTACCACCTATTTTGCAATCAATGGCAAAAATAAAAAACCCGTGGCCGAATGTGGATGCACACAGCGGTGCTTTGTTGGTACACTATGGCATGGTGGAGTATGAATTTTATACCGTGTTGTTTGCCGTAAGCCGTTCGCTTGGCGTTCTCGCCAGCCTTTGCTGGGACAGGGCTTTAGGCTTCCCATTAGAAAGGCCGAAATCTGTAACTACTGATTTGGTTAAACTTTGGTTAGATGGAAAGGATAATATCTGGGGCGAATAAATTCCAGATGATAGTGAAAATAATAGATAATAACTCCTCCATAAATCAGGGGAGTTTTTTATTTCGGATTACTTATTGATAGATGTGATGCCGGTGAGTTTCCAGTTGACCCGTCCTGAAAAAAGTTGAAACACGGCTTCTGTCTGCCCCCATATTGGCAAGTACGAGTTAGCTGCTGGCCTGTCTGTCGGTATTACTTTTTAGTCTTGTTTTTATTTTTATCAACTCGTACCAAATTACTGATATAAAACCTATTCCAATACAAGTAAATAACTGTGAAATATTAAGTGTCTCAAATTCAAAGAATGTTGTCAATGGAGGTACAAATAGTAATAACCCTGTAATAGTAATGGTGATGGCAATAATAAGCAAAACCAAATTGTTTTTGTATCTCAAAGTAGTGAAGATGGAATAGTAAAAAGAACGGTTCACCAGGGTTAAAAATATATTGGCAGTTATTAAAACAGTGAATACCATTGTTCTGGTTTGTGCTTCATCAAATGCCTGGTAAACCGAATATTGATAAGCAAACAAAGTTCCTGCTGTAATGGCTAATCCTTGTATGATACTTGTTGTTAGCTCTTTCCAGTTGAAAAAAGTAGTAGTAAATGGTCGTGGCTTTTGAGACATAGTGTTTTTCTCCATTGGTTCATTTTCAAAAATGATAGAGCAGGTTGGCCCCATTATTAATTCTAAAAAAATGATGTGTACGGGTGAAAATATATTCGGATAAATCCAGCCCAATGCCAATGGAATAAAAACGGTAAGGATAATCGGTATGTGAATGGATATAATGTATTGAATTGCTTTTTTCAGATTGGTATAAATTTTTCTACCCATTGCGACAGCGTCCACCATTTTTGATAAATCGTCTTCTAATAGAATCAGAGAAGCGGCTTGTTTGGCTATTTCTGTTCCTTTCTTCCCCATTGCAATACCGATATGTGCAGCTTTCAAAGCTGGTCCGTCATTTACGCCATCACCTGTCATTGCTACAATTTGATTTTGCTTTTTTAAGGCAGTGATTATTCTTAATTTTGCTTCGGGAAACATTCTTGTAAAAATATTTGTTTGCATCACTTTTTCCTCCAATGCTGCATCCGATAATTGCATCAGTTCATCTCCTGTCATACTATGCTCAAATCCTTTAAATCCTATTTGTTTAGCAATGGCTGTGGTTGTTGCAGCATTGTCGCCTGTAATTATTTTTACTGAAATACCTGCTTTGTAAAAATGATTTAAAACAGTTTCTATATTTTTTTTTGGTGGATCGTAAAAAGCTACAATCCCTCTAAACTTAAATTGAAATTCTTGTTGTGTTTGGGGAAAATTGCTGCCTGCAAAATTACTTTCACCAACGCCCAAAACCCTGTATCCTTCATTAGTTATGATTTGTATGGCTTTTTCAATTTGCTGCGTTTCTTCTTTTGACAAATTAGAAACATTCATCAATGCTTCGGGGGCACCTTTGGCTGCTATAATTTTTTTACCCAAATTAGTTGAAAAAATATGGGTCATCATTGGTGGTTTTCCACCCAAAGGATATTCGTGAATTAATTTAAAATCAGGTCGTTCATCGGCTGTATACAAATCGCTGTAAGCCTTATGCAAAGCTACTTCCATTGGATCAAATGGAATAGGTTCGCTTGCCCACATCGCCATTTTTATCAATGCTTTTTCATCGTCATTAGCGTCATCGGGGTTAGCTATTTTTTGCGAAGTCACTGAAAATACTTTTGCCAAACTCATTTTATTTTCGGTGATAGTTCCTGTTTTATCTGTGCAAATAACAGTTGCCGAACCCAATGTTTCTACTGTTTTCATTTGTTTTACCACAATGCCCATTTTCATTAATCGCCAGGCACCTATTGCCATAAAAGTGGCAAAAGCCATCGGAATTTCTTCGGGCAAAATGCTCATAGCCAACGTAAGAGCCTTTAGCAAACTATCCAATAAGTTGTACGAACGAAAATAATTGATAGCCCAAACTACTATGAAAACTATGGTACCAGCAATAACCAGCTTTTTTACGAAATTGCTTATTTGCAATTCTAATGGTGTTTTTTCTTCTTTAATGCTTTCAAGGCTTTTTCCAATTTTTCCTAACCTGGTTTCGTTGCCAATATTTGTAATGGCAGCAATAGCTAAGCCGCTTGCAACGGTGGAGCCTTTAAAAATAAAACTATCTTTTGTTGATTTGTCTTTAAATACAGGGAACGCTTCTCCTGTAAGAATAGATTCGTTTACCGAAAAATCATTGGAGTGAACAATGATTCCATCGGCTGCAATAAAAGTTCCTTCTTCCACTATCAGGCTATCTCCAACTACTAAGTCTTCGCTTTTTATTTCTTCTGTCTTGCCATTTCTAATTACTTTACAATTGGGTTGCGACAGGGTTTTCAGTTTTTGCAAAGCGTTACGGCTTCTTGAATCTTGAAATAAGGAAATTACAGAAACTAAAACGATAGCAGAGGAAAGGAAAATTGCATCACCTGTTTTACCACTCACAAAATAAATAAGAGATGCAACCAATAATAAAATAATCATTGGTTCTTTTGCCAGATTTTTTATCGCATCTAAAACGCTGTTTTCTTGTTTGTAGTTTAATGTGTTTTGTCCAAATTTCTCTCTTGCCTGAATTACCTGCTCAGTCGTCAAACCTTTTATGTTGAAATTATCTGCAGACATTGTCAAAAATTATTTTAATGCTGTGAGGCGGTCATAAAGGGCTTTTACCTGCTGGTGTTCTGTCAGTCGTGATATGTAATTCAATTTGAAATTTGTTTACCTTTAGTTGTCCAACAAGTTTAATACTTGTCTACTCGTTTATTTTTAAGTCCCCATCTCAATAATTTTACATAGAATAGTGTCCCACGCATATTGATAAACTATCGTGTTTAGAATTGCCGAATCTTTATACTTAAATATTGTTGTCGAAGTAATGTAAGGGTAAAAGGACGATGAATAAATAAACCGATATTTTTCTTCTGAGTTTATGTGTTTGAAAGCTTGTGCTTACACACTTCTGCAAAAGGTCTTGCAACCCGCAGCTAATAACCCGCAGCTTTTTTATACTATTCGATCAGGTTATTCTTTACCGCAAAGAACACCAAACCCGCCGTATTCTTACTGCCAAAGCGTTCCATCAGCCTGTCTTTAATAGCCTCTACTGTTCTTGGGCTTATCTCCATTTTTTGAGCTATTTCCAGGGCGGTAAACTCCATGCAGATAAAACGCAGCACATCTTTTTCTTTATCGCTTAAAGTGATTTCACTGTTTAGCGAAGGCACTACCTTTTGGCGGGAATGAGATTTTTTCAGCAATATGCGGTTTACAAAATTGTTGAGGTAATACCCTTTTTCATATACTTCCATAATGGCCCGGCGTATCTCCTGTGGCTCTGCATTTTTCAGCAGATAGCCATTGGCTCCGTTCTCCATCAGGTGATAGACAAATCGTTCATCCTCATACATACTCAATATCAGCACTTTTATTTGCGGAAACTGTTTGCTGATGGCTTTAGTGGCCTCTATACCGTCTTTACCCGGCATCCGGAGATCCATCAATACTACATCCGGTTCGGAGGCAGGCAACCCGTTAAGCAAATCATCACCGTTTTCGGCTTCTTGTACAAACTTAACATTGGTAAATGGGCGAAGGGAGAGAATAACCCCTTTCCGGAAAATTTTATGATCGTCTGCAATAGCTACCTTAATGACTGCCATAGTTGTATATCAGATATATAAATAAAATTAACGAATTTAATTGGGCTTAGTTGATAGCTTATTCGTATGGCTCGTCTTTGGGCATCTCAATGGTTACTTTATAATAGGTTTGCGAAATATCTTTTTCAAAATTGATATTGCCCTGCACTAACCGCAACCGGCTGCTGATGTTTTTTAACCCCAGCCCTACATTACTTTTATTTAGCTTGTCAAAATCGGCCTGCACAATACCACGGCCATCGTGGTGGATGCGAAGGTAAAATTTGTCAGCATGTACATTTTGGGTGAGATGTATAAAGCTGGCATTACTGTGTTTGATAATATTATTGATAAGTTCCTGTACAATGCGGAAAATAACCAGCTCTTTTTCCCCTTTAAGCCTTTCTTTATATTCATGAAAGCGGCTGCTGGCATTCATAGCACCGGAGCCGCTTATTTTCTGAAACAGGTCGTTGATAGCGGATTCCAATCCAAAATTTTTGAGGGTGGGGGGCATCAGGCTATGGCTGATGTTGCGGACAAGCTGTATCGTATCATCAATAATCTGCCTTGCCTGGAAGATGGACTGCAACTGGGTGGCCTTATCCTGGTTTACCAGGTTCTCATTCAGGTAAAGACGGGCGGTGGCCAGCAGTGGCCCTGCATCATCATGCAGGTCGGCAGCAAGGCGTTGGCGTTCCTCCTCCTGTAGTTTGATGGAGGCATTCAGCAATATCTTCTGCTGCTCCTGCTCCATCAGGTTTATTTTATTCTGGAAGCGGAGTACCCGCCGCTGGTGCAATACTATAAAGATGATAAGGCTGACAGTAAGCACCACCATGCCCAATGTGCCGAGAAAGAGCACAGTGGAAACTCCGGA
>Ga0105044_10007897_pt1 | contig 14665 bp, 19 predicted proteins | sample MAT01_FD_78092 | JGI IMG/M metagenome (GOLD analysis project Ga0105044, IMG submission 78092) | Freshwater microbial communities from Lake Fryxell liftoff mats and glacier meltwater in Antarctica - MAT-01 | ecosystem: Environmental > Aquatic > Freshwater > Ice > Liftoff microbial mat | place...
GCTTGATTTTTCGCAACCGCTGACTAGATGAAATATCATACCACAAGTTTATTATCTCTGTAAATCCCCGATTTTGACTCTAGCTTTAGGGTGTTCTAATTCTATCGACATAATTTTACCTTCTAGCTTGTTGATTGTTTATTGTTCATTAGATTTAGTGTCTCCGAAAAATAGGATTTTTCGATAGTATCCTTCTAGTCTTTGAAATACCAAAGTCTCATCATATTCGGCTTCTACACGGTGACGGCTTGCTGTTCCATAGGCTAACCGCAAGTCAGGATTTGCCAGCAAAATTCCCAAAGCTTCTGCTAACTTTGCACTATCTTGAGGTGGCACAATTAAGCCAGTCTCTTGATGTACAACTGCTTCTCGACAACCCCGAATATCGGTAGCCACGACGGGTAAACCCATTGACATTGCTTCTACGATCGATCGCAGTCCTTCATGGGTGAAAGTAGGTAGCGTAAAAATATCTAGCAACCCCAAAAGCTCTGGTATATCTTGGCGGTTGCCTGTAAAGGTAACGTGCTTTTCAATACCGAGAGTGCTAATGCGTTCCATGAGTTGGGCTTTGATCGGTTCGGGATCTCCGCTGGCTTCACTACCAATGACTAGAGTATGTAGGTTAGGAAATTGCGGTAGTAGCTTGGCAGTTGCTTCAATCAGGTATCCGCAAGCCTTTTTTACGGGTCAAACGGCCAATCGTGCCAATAATTAAGTCAGCAGTGTCAGGAATGCCCAAGAATTTGCGTAATTGGGTTTGATGAGTGGGATCTAGCCGATCGCGTTTAAAGCGATCGATATCGACCCCGTTGCCCAAGTAAGCGATTTTCTCCGGCGGACAAAGACCCAACTTTTTAGTTGTGGCAATATCTTCGTAATTTTGGCTAAGAATGAGGTCAGTTAATAACCCAGCAAATTTTTCAACATTAGAGTATAAAGCATATTCTTTGGGGGAAGAGCGATCGTGGAAAGGCAAGCCGTGAGAAGTGTAGACAATGGCTTTCACACCAGCTAGTTTGGCAGCAATTCGACCCAAGACAGCAGCGATCGGAGTATGTACGTGAACGAGGTCGTATTGCTGCTGTCGAATTAATTTTGTTAGTTGATAGATACTTTTGAGGTTAAGCACTGGAGAAATGCGCCGATCTATTTGAACTGGATGGATTGTATATCCCTGTTTTTGCAATTTTTCTACTACTTTATCGGGAGAGCAAGCAATTTAAACAGCTAAGTTTCTGGACAATAAATAATTTATTTGAGGTAGCAGCAGCACCTCAGCAGTGGCTCCGATCGCACAAATATGCAGGATTTTCATTTAATTTACCTCTAACCAGGCTTGAAACATCAATATATCCCATAGATAGTATTGCCAATCGCGATCGCCCGCCAGATGTTCTGCCCACTTTTGGCGAATCGGCGGATGAAAAAACCCTTCTCTTTGCAATCGTTTTTCATCCAGTAGCGCCTCTGCCCAATCCCGCAAAGGGCCGCGCAGCCAGATATCAATGGGAATACCAAACCCTGTTTTAGGCCGATCGATTAAGTTGTTAGGTAGGTACTTATCCAAAACTTGACGCAACAACCACTTGCCTTTGTTGTGACGAATTTTAATCGATAATGGCATACGCCAAGCTAATTCCGCTACCCGATCATCTAACAACGGTATTCGACCTTCTAAACTGACACCCATACTGGCGCGATCTAATTTCACGAGGATGTCGTCCGCCAGATATGTCACCGTGTCCAGGTACATCATGCTTTCAGTAAATGAGGGGACTTTTGCCCAGCGCTGGCGATCGGTTAAATTTGTTGGCGGCTCAAATCCACCGATTACTAATGCTTCGGGATTTTTCCAGTGGGAAACCAAGCCCATATACATAGCTTCTGGATCGGAAACTGCCAAAACCTCCGCCAGTTTGTGTGCTTTGAAGCCCGAACCAGATGCTTGATATTTCGATGGTAATAAATTCATAAAACCACCCAAAGCCCGATCCCAAGTTTGAGGCGATACGCTGGTCAAGGCATTAGCCGCAGTCTGCCTTAGCGCTTGGGGCATCCAGCCAACTTTCTGCCAAATACTGCGACCCCAGAAATAGCGGTTGTATCCCCCAAACAATTCATCGCCGCCGTCACCAGAAAGACTAACTGTGACGTGCCTTCTTGCCATCTCAGATACCAAGAAAGTAGGTATTTGAGAGGAATCCGAGAAGGGCTCATCATATAGAGTCGGCAGTTTGGGAATAACTGCTAGTGCTTCTGCTGGGGTGACATAAAGTTCTGTGTGGTCTGTTTTGAGGTGTTGGGCTACTGCTTTGGCATACTGTGCTTCGTTGTAGCCATCTTCATAAAAACCGATCGTAAAGGTTTTTACAGGTTGGCTGCTTTGAGCCTGCATCAGCGCTACCACTGTGGAGGAGTCAATACCCCCAGAAAGGAAAGCACCTAAAGGCACATCTGCCATCATTCGCAGTGCTACGGCATCGAGTAGTAGCGCCTCCATTTGGTCGATCGCTTCCTGTTCCGATCCGGTGAATGGGTTAGCAACGCCAAATTCGGCTGCTTCTTTGGCAGACCAGTAGGGAATGGGGATGGGATGATTATCCTTACCGTTCCAGGTCAGGAGTGTGGCTGGTGGTAATTTATAGATGCCTTTGTAGATGGAATAAGGGGCGGGAACGCAGTTATGACGGACAAATAGTGCCAAAGCATCCCGATTGATTTCGGCTTGGAAACTGGGATGAGATTTAAGTGCTTTTAATTCAGATCCAAATAAAAAAGTTTGACCCATCCAGCCATAATAGAGGGGTTTTTCGCCTAAGCGATCGCGCCCTAAATGCAAAAGTCGCTCTTGACGATCCCACAGGGCAAAGGCAAACATACCGTTGAAGCGTTTAATTGCTGCCTCAACTCCCCACTGGCTAAAACCAGCTAACATGATTTCCGTATCGGAATGTCCGCGAAAAGTGTGACCCTGCTTGGTTAGTTCCCGTCGTAATTCTAAAAAGTTATAAATTTCGCCATTAAAGGCGATCGCGTAGCGTCCATCGGCAGACAACATTGGTTGATGTACAGACGGTGACAGGTCTACAATTGCCAAGCGCCGATGTCCCAAGGCAACTCCCACCGATTCATCTACCCAGATGCCGCCCCTATCTGGGCCTCGATGTAGCATACTATCTGACATTTGCTGTGCAACAGCCTGCAACTTGTCACCGCTAGCTTCTATAGATGTATTCCAAAAACCAGTAATTCCGCACATTAGTTTTAATGTCTCTTTGTTTATTGTTCGGGGAGCGCTACCATTAATTTAAACCTCTATTTTTTGCAACAGAAAACCTTTTATTAAGAGACCTTCTGAAGTTTTATTAGAGATTTTTTTTGCTGGTACTCCACCAATTGTGCAATTTCCTTCAGGAAAACTCTTATTGACAACAGCGTTGGCTCCAATTGCCATATTATTCCCTAAGATAACAGCCCCAAATATCTTAGCTCCGGGACCAATATAGCAGTTGTCTCCAATTTGAGGGATATCATTAGGTTTTCCTGCCTGCGTTCCAATGTTTACACATACATGCAACCGACAATTTGCTCCTATTTTAGCACGATCGTGCACCACTATAGTACCTGAATGAGCTATTGACAAGCCAGGTCCAAAAACATTGATAGGAATTGAAAACCCTAGTTTTGTCCCCAGCGTTCTATATCTAAAAGAAGTTAGTATTCTCAGGGGATTACCTCTCTCACAATTCGTTTGGTACTCGAGCTTCCGCATCAACCGTTGAAATTTCCAAATATCATCAAACAGTAAAGACTTCAATGTTTTATCCCGCTTCAAGGCTATCCTATCAGCCTCAAGATATGTCAAGTAGTCTGAGTAATATCTAATCATGGTGAAATCCTTTCAACGAATAAACTGTTCGCGGGCTAGTTTAACTAAGATATTAAACACCAGTAATTTGTCTTTGAGGCATCGCACTTTCATACAATCTTTCATAGTCAGCAACAACTGACTCTAATGAAAAATACTCGATTATTCTCGATCGGGCTGCTTGTCCTAATGTTGATCGACCATCTGTGCCTAGGTCGATCAACTCTTGCCAAGTATTAGCTAATGCCTCTGGATTTTTGGGAGGTACGATCCGTCCAGTGTCACCTACCATCCAGCCTGAATCGCCCACATCTGTGACGATACAGGGGACACCGGCAGACATTGCTTCGCCTATAACTAGAGGACATCCTTCACCATAAGCAGAAGCCGAACAAGCGATATCTAGTGCAGCACTTAGCCGAGGCATATCCTTCCGTTCTCCTAACAAGTGGATTTGATTAGCAATTCCTAACTCCTGAATTAACTGATGCAAGGACTGATTCTGCCGATCGACTCCCTTTCCAGCCATTATAAAATGGATATCCGGTTTGTTTTTTAATAATAAAGCGGCTGCTTTGATGAAGTTAGTATGATCCTTCATGGGATGATACCGACAAATCAACCCTATTAGTAAGGATGTTTCGGGTAAACTTAGTTCTTGGCGAAAACTTAATTTGGCTTCACTTGAAGGAGTAAAGAGGTTACTGTCAATTCCATTGGGAATTACGCAGCCTTTATCGCTGTCATAGCCCAATTCTTCATGTTGGGATTTACTCACTTTAGACACATAAATTATCTTAAATGTCCCGCGAGAAATAGCAGCGCACAATCTAATAATAGTAGCGGTGATCTTCTTTGCGAGTGCCAATGAATAAACGGAACACTGTACATCCCACAAAATTGGTATTTTACGCAAGGAAAAAATTTCCATTAACTGTGCTAATAAATTGCCATGATACATCCAACCCTGAATCAAGTCAGGCTTATTTTCAGAGACTATGCTAACCAATCTCCCGATTGCATTTAGCGCAGGTAACTTTCCTGGTTCCATGCCAATCGTATAAATAGGTATGCCCAAGGCTTCAATTCTATCGCCTAATGTGCCGCGATCCATTAAAGAGACTACGATTGGGCTAAAACGAGATCTATCTATCTTAAAAAGTAGCTGATAAAGCATTATTTCAGCACCTCCTGTAGTAAGTCCAGTTGTTACATAAAGAATTTTCATGATTTATCTCCTTGTTTAGATTTTTTGCTCTAGCCGGCTTGTCACGTTCATGGCAGCCATTAATGAAAAACACATCAGAATATAGCGTTCATCTACTATGTTATGGCTAAACAGCCCCCACAGAAGAATAAAAGCGCTAAATGCTGAAGCGATATGTTTGCTTTCCCCACGAGAATGCCATGTTACCACATAAACCAATAAAGGCAAGATAAAAACTCCCATAATTCCATGCTATGTTGCAAATAACAAGTACATATTATGTGTAGATATACCCAAATTATTTAAGTTTTTAGTTGAGGCAATTCCGTTCCCTACAATAGGATGTTCGAGAAACATATTCCAAGCTACCATAACCACTTCCAAACGCGAGTCACCGGAATCTTCTCTATTAGCAAGAGGGTTTTGAAACCATTCTAATCTTCCCGTTATATTTTCCATGCCTATATTAATTACACCAGAACGCTGCAATTCATTCACATCTATATTACTCAATATCGGTCCCATTACTACAACTGCCATGACCATTCCTACAACCCACAATAAAAATTTTTTGCGAGGAATCACACCCGATTGTACAAAAATAACTACGAGCATAAACCATCCCAAAATAGCTCCTCTTGAAAATGTTAAGAAAACACCAAAAATGACTAATAAGGCAAAAGGTATGCGCAATTGTTTTGGCAGTACGCCTATCCCAAAAATCATGCCCAAAATCAACGCACAACCTGTTCGGTTGGGATTTATATAATATCCCGCTGCCCGACCTGTATTATTTAATCCTTCAAATGCTAAAGGATCGCCCACCTCGCGGATATTATTGAATACTGCCAGGAGTGTGGCCAGACAAATAGCTATTCTAGTCAAATATTGAATTTTAGGATATTTAGAATAAATTAAGCAGGTTATTAGCAGGAAAAGCTCTGATAAAATTCTAGTTCTTACTTCTTGAAAAGATTCGCTAGCAAATGCGTGGTCAGCATAAAGACATAAAACTAAAATAAATGACAATAATGAAATAACTAGATATCCACCACACCAAATAATTAACTCAACTGGTACTTGAGGATTGCAAACCGACTAAAAACCAATAGTAGAAATCCTCCTATTAGAAAGAGAGTGACTAAGGTTACAGGGGGAGGTATTTTTCCAATATCATAAAAATATACATCGACAAACGTAAAGAAAACCAGAACAGAGCCTATTGCCAGGGCAGATTGAAAATAAAAAAATGTTTTTTTATCCTCATATTTAGAGGTCATATTCTCTTTATTTTAACTCATTTATTCACCTCCAAATCTACTTTAATAAAGGTATTGTTCGACCATTTGCAGTTTTACTTGTTTAATATTTTAGATGTATTTTCCACAAGTCGAACCACGCTAAAGTTCTCTACTATGCGCGCTCGAATATCTCCAGCCATTTGAAGTCGATCGCTTGCCACACAGTCTTTCCACCCTGTTACTAAAGCTTCCGGATTTTTAGGGGGTACAACTATGCCTGTATCGCCAACAATACAAGCTGAATCACCCACATCCGCTACTACGCAAGGTACACCGCAAGCCATTGCTTCTCCAATCACATTAGGAAATCCTTCGCCGTCAGAAGAAGAAGAAAAAGCGATATTAAGAGCATTAAATACTGCCGTCATATCTGAGCGTCCGCCTGCCCAAATAATTTTTTCAGAAAAGTCCAAATCGTCGGTCAACTGATACAATTCTTTGGCATAGTTTTCCTCTCCGACCCCAACAAAAACAAAACGCACGTCTTCTCTTTCTTTACACAGTAGTGCTGCTGCTTTAAGAAATGTAGGATGGTCTTTCATTGGGTTTAGTCTTCCCACCAAACCGATTAAAATTGTATTTTCGGAAATTCCCCATTCCGATCGCACTTTGGCGCCTGCTTCCGAGTCAAGCTGAAAACGTTCGGTGTCAATACCGTTAGAAATTACCACTATTTTATCAGGAGCATATCCCTCATTCACGTAATCGGCTTTACCAGCATGGGAATTGGCAACAATCAGATCGGCAAAGGAGGATAAAAGTCTCTCTAACTGGAAAAGGAGACGCCCTAGCCAACCATAACGGCCAGAAGGCGTGTTAGACCCGCGTATTCCCCAAATTATGCGGGTTGAAGGGAAAAATGGTTTCACAAATATGGAAACTATATTTGATTCGCCTAGGTATCCATGCAACACATCGGGCTGTATGCGTTTAAGATGCCCAAAAAGTCGCCCAAAGAAGCCCAATACATCCCAACGTTCCTGTTTTTCTAGAGAGATAGTGGGGATATCGCGATCGATCAGATCTTTCAACAAAGGCCCACCAGAATAAAAGTGTAATACTGTCACATCGAAGCAGTTTTTTTGATGAAGTGCTTTTACTAAAGTAACTAATTGTCTTTGAGCGCCACCATAGTTAAGGTCTCGAATCAGAAATACAACTTTATTTTTCATTTCATTTAACCGACCATTAAAATTAATTTTGTTGATTGTCGCTCTCTCATTTTGTCGAAATATTTTTTAGCCATTTGTAATAGTTTTGCCCGTTGAATCATTCCTTCAATATTAAAGCCCAAAGGCTTTCCCATGTCAAATTTCTGTTTTGCCGATCGGATCGCTTCTTCTACTCCACTTGGAACTTTATTTTGCCACCAATCCATTGCCTCGCTATAACACCAGACATACTTATCTGAAGTAGAGAGGGCATAATATGTATTGTGTTCTAGCCATTTTGCTTTTTCTTGGGGAGTAAGATGGTAACTCAGAAGCGATTCTATAGGTTGGCGCATTGCAAACAGTTGGTCTATATATAGAGCTTGTCCTACCTCAACTTGAAGAGTATATTTTGAACGATTTTCTGGATCGATAAGGGTGAATAATTTTTCTTTTATTAATTGGTAGGAGTCGAAAAAAGACTTAGGTTTTGTATAGTAATAAGAACGCTCATTCCCATCAACAAGGCTTGTATTTGGTTGAGAGGCATCTAACATACCATTAAAAAATGGGGCTAAAAGCCCATATTGGGCTGTAGAAAGCTGACGCATCCGCTTTTGAATATCTGGTTCATCTAGAAAGTCTGATAAATAGCTCAGTTGAAATGGGGAAAAAACCTTGACTCCGGGTAATTCCTGTTGAAGTACCTGCATAAATTTGACACCTCGCTTACGTACTTGTTGCCAGTATTCTTCAAAGGATTTCTCTTTTGCTCTAGGAAGATTTGGATAAATCCACGGGTTAACACCGTAGGGATCTGGATCGAAAAAAATGCCTGCAAATTTCTCACTTCGTGCTACTTTTTCGAATAGACGAATATTCTGCTCTGATGCTTGCCAATCGCTATCGCTAAACCAATCCCATCCCTCCTCTGTTGTCGCCCACATCAGCACGAAATTATCTGTAAATTTGACAAAATTAGTTGATTTTAAGTTTTGTAAGTCTTGTGTGAATTATTTAGGATCGTAAGGCTCATGCAGGAAGACTTTCTTGCCTGCTTTCAGCCTAACTACCAGCCCGTCAAATGGTCTCTTTTCCATTTGTCCGATGTTTTGTTTAACGAAATCAGTTCCCGGCATATCCCAACCAAATTCGATTATTTTTTTGGGCATTTTTTGGGCTTGTGTACTTACACACCCGATGAAGAGTAGAGTAGTACACAAAGCCATGATTGCTGATTTATAAAGCCACTGCATTAATATTTTTTCTAGCAAATGGGAATTTCTGGGTTAATTACTTCCTTTCGATTTCCTTTATATGAAATTATTTTAAAACCCGGATATAACACTACAACCGCATGATCTGGTATATCCTTATAGATTACTGCATTAGCTCCTATTTTGACATTATTTCCTATAGATATTTTGCCAAACAACCTAGCACCTGGAGCAATGTAGACACCATCGCCAATTATGGGTACTCCTCTGTTTTCTCCTTGCCCGGAAACACCAATAGTAACGTTTTGTGAAATATTGCAGCACTTGCCAATAATTGCATCCCCTGAAATAGTAATCCCACCAAAATGACCAAGATAAAAGCCCGATCCGATCTTGGCAGAATGTTGAATCTCTATTCCCCACATAATTTGGATTATGCCATTCATTACCATGTAAATTGGTTTCACAAACATCCTCAAAAACTTGGACTGTAGATGCACCCATTGTCCAAATCTGAACACAACCACCGCTTGCAGTCCTGGAGTCAGCAAGCAAATTAAAATCCTCCGCAGTTGTCCTCCTTCCTGAAGTTCATACGTTCTGATCAAATCATCTAGTAATACTCCCATAATAACCTTCTTCAATTATAATTTGAGCGTAACTTGTCAATATATATTAGTGTTTTGGCTGAGTTTGTATTGCTATTTTTAGCGAATATTTCTATTCTTCGGTGATTACTTCAGTAATTAATGATTCCCACATCGACATCACCTTTTCTAAACCAAAGTTTTTTGTTACCTCTGTAGCCCGATCGCCTAAACTTCGGCGTTCTTTTTCATCATACATTAATCGATCCATTGCAGCAGCTAATGCTGATACATCTTCATTTGGTACTAATATACCATCTACACCATCCCGAATAATTTCTCGCGGCCCATTAGGACAATCTGTAGAAATGACTGATAGCCCACAAGCCATCGCTTCACACAAAGCATTGGGAAAACCTTCAAAGCGAGAAGACATGATAAAAATATCTGCCTGTTGGAGAAATTCATGGGGCTTTTTTACTTTTCCAAGCAGATGAACACGATCGCCCAATCTCAATTCATCACGCAAAGATTCTAATTGTGGGCGCAACCCTCCTTCTCCTAAAATGGTCAATCTCCATTCGGGATAACGATCTTTCAGTTTGGCGAATGCTTCCAGCAACAGATCGAAGCCTTTTTGGGGAACCAGACGGCCGATCGCAATTAGCGATCGCTCACCCAACAGCTTGTTAGATAACTTTTTTTCATTTGGTGGCAATGATACTGGGTTAGGTATTACAACAATACGCTTTTGTAACTTAAATTAAAAATAATTTCCTGCCCTTTTAGTTTGAACAACAATGCGATCTGCAAATGGATAAGTCCATTGGCGCAGTTGTTGCCAAATCCTACCTGTAGAATGCCTTACTGGATCTATACGTTCTGACACTATTACTGGTATCTGCAACCATCGGGTCGCAAACAAAACGATTATATTCGTTTTGTCCATAAAACTAATAACAACATTAGGTTTACTGTTAACGATCGCAGTTCGCAGTGGTTGAATACGGGCTAAATTATTCAAAAGACCCATGATTGGGTTAGGAGAATACCCGGCTATACCCAAAGGAATATGGCAAATCTGAGAGTCCAGTGCGTAAAAAGGGGGGTCTGTACCATCATCAAAGGTCAATAGACTTATTTGCCAACCATTTGCTGCCCAATAATTAGCCATACTAGATATGACACGCTCGGCACCACCTGAAGTAAGTGAATAGATAATTAATGTACAACGCATTTTTTAGGTTTCCTCTATATTAGTCACACTTGTAAATTTCGTTCTGTTTCTTTGAGTTTTTGGAGAGCAACAAAAAACAAGAATAAAAATGAAAATAGATAAACGCCGCTGGTTGACAAAGCAATGCCTGGAACTCCTAACCATTGCATAAATAAATAGTTTAATCCAATATTGACGATTAGGTTGCCACCAGAACCCCACATCAGTATTTGATTGTTTCGCATAGCTGAAATTAAACGTACCACCAAAATACTAGCGATATAAAATGGGATTTCAAATGCGTTAAAAGCTTGAATTTTAGCTACTAAATGAGCATCGTTAGCTGTAAATGAACCTCTTTGTAAGAGGCTCTGGACTATTGGCTCAGAAAACAAGATTATCAACCCAGTTAGCGGTATGCTAAAGGCAAAAATCAGCCCCATGTATTGCTTAAGCGTATGACGTACACTTGTCCAATCCTCACGGGCAACCATTTTGGAAAAATAAGGTATTACAGCCGTGCTTAAGGCTGTGGTTGTTATGGTAATCGGCAATGAAATTATTCTCTTACCATAGTTCAATGAAGCCACACTTCCCGATGGCAACATTGCTGCCATCGATTGATCGACTAAACTCGTGCTACACATTAAAAAAGCGGCGGCAATCATGGCATACTGACCGGCTACCTCGGTTAGGTGAGTGTCAAATCCATACCATTTTGGTAGCAATGAAATACCCTGTCGTCGCAGTGCGATTCCTACTATAATCATTTCCAGCAGTTGACCGCAGACTAACCCATAGACCAGGTTAAAGACACCCGAAGAATTAATCCCGAAAAGAAACAGCATTGTAATAGCTGGAGTAATGATCGGAGCAATAGCTACTAAAGCAAAGTGTTCTCCTGCATTTTAAACAGCACCCCAGATGGTGATAATACCACTCAGTAGGATAATCGGAGCGATCGCGCACAACAGCTTGTAAGTCAGTTCTAATTTTTCAGGACTGAATCCCCCCGCAATCAGTGGCAGATACAGCGGTGCTGTTACCAACATTAATATCGTCGTGATTACCAGCAGTCCCAAACTCCAGACTGTCGCTCCATAAAAAAGTTGTTGAGCGGCTTTTATACCTGACTGCTCTGGCACCCGAATATAAGTAGGTATGAGAGCTGCTTGAAAAGAGCCAGCGATAATATTGGTGATAAATAAAGGAACCACCAATGCAATTAAAAACGCATCTAGCTCATCCGCCGTACCAAATTTCCAAGCAACTACCAACTCTTTACCTACAGATGCCACTTTCACGAATGCAGTTCCGATTCCAACCGTAATAGCCGCACCAAAAATTTTGCGATTAGTAGAGCCGCTGGTCAGCTTATTCCAAAAAGCAAGGTATTTTTGATCCAGGCCATTTTTAATTTAAAATCACTCCGTATTTCGTATGCTGTTCAATGTTTTACTGCCTGCTACACCTGCGCCCCAATCAATTTATCCACCTCAGATCCTGCCACGGGCTTCGAGAAAAAGTATCCCTGGCCGTAGACGCATTTCAGGGCTTTTAGTTGAGCTATTTGCTCCGATGTTTCCACCCCAGTTGCAATCATACCCATATCTAGCTCCTGTGTGATCGCAATAATTTTTTGGATAGTTTCTAAGTTAGCGTCATTAGTCTCAAGCCCGCTGACCACAGAGCAATCTAGCTTCAAACTGTCGAATTTCCCATACTTCATGCGTATCAAGCGGTGGAGGCGAGTTAAAGATCGATCGCTCAAACCGCAGTGGTCGATTTGCAATTGCACACCTAAAGCTTTGAGTTTGACAAAAACACCGTTAGCTAACTCAGAGTTTTGCGTCACAACTTCTTCGGGAATTTCTAACTTCAAACCAGAAGCATTGAAATTAGTGTCCTTGATAATTTGGCAGAGTTTTTCGATTAAGTCAGGCTGGAAAAACTGTTTGGAAGTTAGATTTACGCTAACTGTTAGGGGAACATTAACACAAAATTGCAACTGCCAAATCTGCATCTGGGTGCAAGCTTGGCGCAGCACCCACTCGCCGATCGGAACAATCAAACCAGTTGCTTCTGCCAGGGGAATAAACTCGTCTGGGCCAAGCAAGCCGCGAGTTGGGTGTTGCCAGCGCAAAAGCACCTCAAAACCTCTAATCTGATCGGTGTTCAGGCAGACAATCGGCTGGTAGTTAAGCCGAAACTCTTCAAGTTCAAGGGCGGCAAGTAAATCATTTTCTATCTGAACAGATGCTTCTCCGCTGTAAATTTTATGCAACTGCGAGCCATTCTCTAGGAGTTCGACTTTTTCCTTGAGTATATTTGTTGCCTGCAAATCAACCGTTGAATAGCCTGCTATGTATTCAGGCACTAACTGCTCTAGTAAAAACCAAATTAAACTTGCATCATTCCGATTAGCTGCTTCACAAATGGCTTCTATTTCGAGGTCAATATTAGTCCGAACAATGCGGCTGGCATTGCCGAGAATCATAATTTTTTCATGTTCAGTTTTGTCGTAGGTTTCTCCGTGGATAAACAGTTCTTCAAACAATTTTTCTCCAGGCCGCAGCCCCGTGAAGACGATATCAATGTCTTTGCCCAATTCATATCCTGAGAGGCGAATTAAATCTTTTGCCAAGTCAACAATTCTCACTGGTTGCCCCATGTCGAGCATGAATACTTGACCCCCGTCACCGAGCACTGCCGCCTGCAACAGCAGTTGCACTGCTTCGGGAATTGTCATGAAATACCTGCTGATATCTGGATGGGTAATGGTGATCGGCCCGCCTTCAGCAATTTGCCGTTTGAAGGTGGGGACGACGCTGCCGCGACTGCCGAGAACATTGCCGAAACGCACAACTACAAAGGGTTTTCCGCTTGTTTTGGCAGCTGGCAGCACCAGCATTTATGCAACTCTTTTGCTGGCTCCCATGATGTTAGTTGGATTCACCGCCTTGTCAGTCGAAATCATCACAAAATGTTCGACATCGTACTTCAATGCCATATCCAACAGGTTTTTTGTTCCCCGCACATTATTAGTAATGGCTTCAGGCGGGTTTAATTCCATCATGGGTACGTGTTTGTGAGCCGCCGCGTGAAAAACAATATCTGGTCTGATTTTTTCAAACACGTACTCTAAGCGATCGAGAAAACGAATATCTGCTATGAATGTTGTTAATTGAGGAATATGTATTTTGAGTTTGCCTGCTTTTGGGAGATCGAAAATCACCCTGTTGAGTTCTTGTTGAATGTTGAATACAGAGTTTTCTCCGTGTCCTACAAGAATCATTTCCGCAGGTTCAGATTTTAAAACTTGCCTACAAAGTTCGCTACCGATCGATCCGCCCGCTCCGGTAATTAGGACTTTTTTGTCTCTGATAAATTAGGCAACTTTCTCGATATCCGTTGTTATCGATTCTCGACGGAGCAAGTCCTCAATTTGTACTTCCCGGACGCTGCCCAAACTGACGCGACCGTTGATAATTTCATGAATTCCAGGTAGGGTGCTGGTGGGAATTCCAATTGACTGACAAATTTCTAGGATTTCTCGAATTTCTTTACCAGAAGCTGTGGGTATGGCAATGATGACTTTGGATATATTTAACGAGCGAACTATTTTGGGAATTTGATGGCGATTCCCTACTACACTTATTCCACGAATCCGCAAGTTGAGCTTTTTCGGGTCGTCGTCAATGAAAGCCGCGGGGTAAAGTCCTAGCTGGGAACTCCGCTGCATTTTTTGCATCAAAGAAATGCCTGCACTCCCTGCACCGACTATCAGCGGTGCGATCGCACCGCTGAAATTTCCGCCGTCTTTGGCTCAATCTTTCGAGTCCCGGAATGCTGAAACGAATGCCGCCAATAAACAAAAAACTCACCATCGCATCCAGCAGCGGCAGCGATCGCGGCAGTTTGTTAACAGCAAAAATACTCAGGTGAGCCAGCCCTTGGAACAGTATAGTTTCTACGGCTAAAGCCACAGCGATCAGCACCGCTATTTGTGCCAATTCATCAATACCGGCATACCGCCAGTAACGCCTGTAGAACCCGAAGCTATAAAATACAGTTAGTTTGACCGCAACGAACAATACCGTAGCTACCGCTAGCCC
>Ga0105044_10007899_pt1 | contig 14663 bp, 12 predicted proteins | sample MAT01_FD_78092 | JGI IMG/M metagenome (GOLD analysis project Ga0105044, IMG submission 78092) | Freshwater microbial communities from Lake Fryxell liftoff mats and glacier meltwater in Antarctica - MAT-01 | ecosystem: Environmental > Aquatic > Freshwater > Ice > Liftoff microbial mat | place...
AAAAGCGGGCAACCTGCGGCAAAAGCTTTGGCCGAAAAAGTCATTGATGCCGCGTACGGTTACCAGATGGGTGCGGTTCTGTTTAAGCCCACGCTTACTGTGAATCCTCAAACGTTTCGTACCACACGCGCTGGAGCCCTATCTTATTTTGTCGGCGGGAGTGCCGCTTTTCCGCAAGACACCGGATTCGCACTCAAGGTTTGGAAAAAATGTGACACAGAAAACGCAGCGCTTTTCCTTGCCGGTGATAGCGCAAGCACCATGGGCAAAGTCCACTTTACCGGAAAAAACGGACAGGTGACGTCTGTCGATAAGACCTGGACATTTGTAAAGGATGATGCAGGCTCACTGCGCATAGTCGTGCATCACTCTTCATTGGAATATCAGGCGAAGTAAAGTCCTGGGATATTTTCTCGGCCTCCTAGTAAGTAAAACGAACGGATACTTACACGGGGGCCGCTGATTTCCAAAGTTTGAGCCTTAGAGCAAACCAGCAGCACTCGAACAAACTGCTGGCCATTGTTTAGGCAGAAAGCGAAGAATGGTTTTACCAGTCTTGGGGGAATTAACTGGAGGGGAATTAACTGGATGACGAAGGATTAGCCAACGTTAGAAGGTTGGCATTGGGATTAGCCCGGCCGTTTGCTTGAACTGCGCTCCGGCACTGGCAAGGTCAATTTATATTCGGCCAAAGTTTGTGCCAGGCCATCACGCCAATCTGGTAGGCGTATATCAAATTCACGCGCAATTTTCGAGTTGCTTAATACTGAATATCGCGGCCGTGGTGCTTTTGCCGCAAAAACTTTGCTCGAAACGGGTGTGGTTTTCGGCTCTTCGGGCAATAGGCCAAGCACGAAGGCTTGGTGAAAAATCTCGTTGGCGAATTCAAACCAGTGAGTATGGCCTGCAGCGGTCAAGTGATAAGTGCCAGTTCGCGATTGCCCAGGTAGTGTCAGGTCTTGCAGCCAGCGGGAAATCATCGATGCGACGGCACCAGCGATCCATCGTACCGGCGTTGGCGCGCCGATTTGGTCGTTGACGATGTTGATCGGCAAGACGTCGTCGCCTTTAGCGCGCGCGTCCAGTTGCGCTTTGCCTAAGCGCAGCATAGTGCGCATAAAGTTGTTGCCGCGTGCGGCATAAAGCCATTGTGTGCGTAGGATCCAATGCGCGCATTCGCTATCGATGATCGCTAAGTCGCCACTCAATTTGCTGGCACCGTAAACCGATTGCGGCGCGGTGGGGTCGCGCTCGGTCCATGGGATTTGGCTTTCGCCCGAGTAGACATAATCGGTGGAAAAATGCACCAGCATCGCGCTGAGCTCACGGGCTTTTCGGCCCAGCATTGCGACGGCATTGGTGTTAATTGCTTGTGCGCGCAGGGGCTCGGATTGTGCGAGATCAACAGCGGTGTAGGCAGCGGCGTTGACGATCACATGCGGGCGAAGTTGCTCAAGTAACGTTGACGTGGCGTCTTCATCATTTAGATCCAAGTGCAGGCACGGATAGCCCGCCGGGCATTTACTACTGCGAGTCGTAATACTGACATCGCCAAATATTGATAGCGCACGCTGCAGCTCAAACCCTAGCTGGCCGTTTCCGCCAATGACAAGAATTTTCATCAGTGGCGACTCTTTGCTTTAACGCTGGCCGATATTGTCGTCATTCCCAAGCAAATCCTGTAGCTGTGCTAATTGCGGCGCCATTTTGTCTTTATCAGACAATATGGCATTTTGCGCGTCCGGCCACTCCACCGCTATTTGTGGATCTGCATGGTGAATCGCACGGTCGAAGTCTGCCTGATATGGGCGCGTGCATAAGTAACAGAAAGTTGCATATTCGCTAACAACTTGAAACCCGTGCGCAAAGCCTTCGGGGATCCAGAGTTGGCGATGATTTTTGGCGGACAACAAACAGCCGTCCCACTGGCCAAAGGTGTGCGAGCCCTTGCGTAAATCGACTGCGACGTCAAAAACTTCGCCTTCTAATACCCAGACCAATTTGCCCTGCGGCTGTGGCCATTGGAAGTGCAAACCACGCAAAACGCCGCGCCCCGAGCGTGAAACATTGATTTGCTGGGCGACAATTGGGGCTGTGGGGTCAGGCTGACAGGTGCTGTTGAACGCTTCAAAAAAAAAACCTCGGTTGTCACCAAACACTCTTGGTTCGACGATGACGCAGCCAGCTAACGAAGTGGCAATGACTTTCAAGATTGAACTGCGCTTTCGATTAGCCCGAGCAAATAAGTGCCGTAACTATTTTTTGCAAGGGGCTGCGCGAGACTGCGCAGTTGCTCAGCGGAAATCCAGCCATTTTGAAACGCTATTTCCTCCGGGCACGCCACTTTTAAGCCCTGGCGTTCCTCAATGGTATGCACGAAAGCGCCCGCTTGCAGCAACGATTCATGCGTGCCGGTATCTAGCCAAGCGAAACCACGTCCCAGCTTTTTTACCTTTAACGCATCTTGCTCCAGGTAAACGCGATTTAGATCAGTGATTTCAAGCTCGCCCCGTGTAGAAGGCTTTAATGCAGCGGCAAAATCACAGACGCGTTCGTCGTAAAAATACAGTCCGGTCACGGCATAGTTTGATTTGGGCGTGGCTGGCTTTTCCTCGATGCTTAACACCTTGCCCGAGGCATCAAACTCGGCAACACCATATCGCTCTGGATCACGCACGTAATAGCCAAAAACGGTTGCGCCCTGCGTGTTCTTCGCCGCTTCTTGCACCAACTCGGTCAGGCCGTGGCCGTAAAAAATGTTGTCGCCCAGAACCAACGCGCAGGGTTTGCCGTCAATAAATTCCCGGCCAATCAAAAATGCTTGCGCCAAGCCATCGGGGCTGGGCTGCACTGCGTATTGAATGTCCATACCCCATTGGCTGCCATCGCCCAATAGCCGCATAAACATCGATTGCTCGTGCGGCGTGTTAATGATGAGTACCTTACGAATGCCTGCCAACATCAGCACGCTCAAAGGGTAATAAATCATTGGTTTATCGTGCACCGGCAGCAGCTGCTTACTGATGCTGATGGTTAGCGGATACAACCGAGTGCCTGAGCCGCCCGCTAAAATGATGCCGCGATCAATCATCACGTGGCCCCAGAATTATCGCCAAGCCGTTCGCCTCGGTAGCTGCCGTCCAGCACACTGCGGACCCAGGCTGCATTGTCCAGGTACCAACGCACCGTTTTTTCCATGCCGGAAGCAAAGCTTTCCTGCGGCTTCCAGTGTAGTTCACGCATTAGTTTCGACGAATCAATGGCATAGCGCCGGTCATGGCCGGGCCGGTCTTTGACGTAGCTGATCTGGCTGCTGCAGGGTTTGCCATCGCTGCGTGGATGGAGCTGATCAACGAGTGTGCAAAGCGTGTGGACGACTGCAATGTTTTCCTGTTCCGCATCGCCACCGACGTTGTAAACCTCGCCGCTGCGCCCGCCCAGCAAAACTGCAGTAATTGCAGCAACATGATCACCCACATAAAGCCAGTCGCGCACATTCTTACCATCGCCATATACCGGCAAAGGCGCGCCGTTCAATGCCTTGGTAATAATGAGCGGAATCAGCTTTTCTGGGAATTGATACGGCCCGTAGTTATTTGAGCAATTCGTCGTCAGCGTGGGTAAGCTGTAAGTGTGGTGAAACGCCCGCACCAAGTGATCCGAGGCCGCTTTGCTGGCGGAATAAGGTGAATTTGGCGCGTAGGGCGTGGTTTCCGTGAATTTACCCGTCTCGCCTAGCGAGCCGTAAACCTCGTCAGTTGATACGTGCAGAAAGCGAAACTCTGCCGCCAATTCAGGTGCTAATGCGCGCCAATAGGCGAGGGTGGACTCCAATAACGCGAGCGTGCCGACGACGTTGGTCTGCACAAACGCGGCCGGCCCGTCAATGGAGCGATCCACATGACTTTCAGCGGCGAAATTTAAGATCGCACTTGGTTGATATTCGCGCAGTATCGAGTCTACAAGCGCACGATTACCGATTTCACCGTGTATAAAAACATGCTCGGGATTATTATCCAGCGCGCGTAAAGTATGGCGATTACCGGCATAGGTAAGCGCATCTAAGTTAATGATTCGGGCCGACTTCCCCGCGTGCGTGAGCACAAAATTACCGCCGATAAATCCGGCACCGCCGGTGACTAGCCAAGTTTTCATGCTGATATATTTAGTTAAAGGTTTTTTTGCTATATAAGTAAAATTAAACTAGAAAAATAACCTTGAGTGGTCAGTTATCATAATCTAAAAGCTTTTCCTACAGCCTTAATCTAACTCTTTAAGAGCGCTATATGCCGCAAGTAAATATTGGAAAGCAGACCAAAGCGTTAGAATTGCCGCGATAATGAGGCATATTTCACCTATTGCATGAATAGGGATCGTGAAAAGATCGTCTTTATAAAGCAGCATAGCAAGCGCCACCATTTGCGCGATGGTCTTTATTTTTCCGGTTAGCGCAACTTTTACGCGCGCACGCTTGCCGATTTCTGCCATCCATTCCCGTAACGCAGAAATGCTTATTTCACGACCGATAATGATTGCCCCAATCGCAGCTAGCCACGGCTCGGGTGAGGCCTGGACTAGTAAAATTAATACAGTTGAAACCATTAATTTATCGGCAACGGGGTCTAAAAAGGCACCAAACGAGCTTTCCATATTATATTTTCGGGCTAGATAGCCATCAAGCCAGTCAGTCAAGGCTGCCGCAATAAATATGAATGCCGCGATGTTGTTGTTGTACTTGATGCCACTGTAGAAAACGCCGACTAGTACCGGAATTAGGGCAATACGAAGCAGCGTTAAGAGGTTGGCAATATTGAGCGTCATCGCCGGAGTGTACCCAATGCCATTAGGTTAAGCACTGTCGCAGGTTGCATCGTTTCATCAAGGTTCCCGGCCTACGCCGGGATACCATGGATACGTGCTTTCCGTTGCGTTAGTGGTATCAGCTACGCCGGATTTACCCAGCTAGTGCGGCCGTTCAACGTCAAATTTGATCGCAGTACCGCCTTGAACGGGCCCAGTGCGGGCGCTGCTATGGATGTAGAGCGTTACATTTTCACGCACGATTACCGGGCCAACCACCGTTACCCCCGCACCAATAACGACCGTTGAGTGCGGGTTTTCATCGCAACCGACATTGAACCAGCCGCCACATTTACCACTGCGTACTTCAAGAGCGCCTTCAATTCGGGTGTTGCCGGATAATTCCACGCGCCCACTACGCGTTGTAACGTTGGCTTCAACGACTGTTCCATTCAAGATGACATCACCTGAGCCGGTATCAATGTGACGCGTAATGACCGCACCATTGGCTTTAACTGAGCCAGAGCCGGTATCAATAACGCCGTCCACGCGCGCGCCGGTGCCAAGCGTAATGCTGCCTGAGCCAGTGTCGATGCCGCCACTGTGCGCTTGAGCCGCCAAATTGACATTGCCAGAGCCGGTATCAATGGCGCCGCTAAAAGCGCCGTCGCTGAGCGCTACGCTGCCTGAGCCTGTGTCGATATCGCCGCAGCGCCCACCTGGACCGATGGAAACCCGACCACTGCCCGTATCGATGACGCCCGACGTTGCGCCCGCGCCTAACGTAACGTCCCCAGAGCCGACATCAATACGCCCAAGCACGCTTGCGTTGCGCCCCAAAGTGACGTTGCCGCTGGCGGTATCAACGGAGTTTGCTTGTGCACGGTCGGCTAAAAATACGTCGCCACTGGAGGTGTCAATCACCGTTGCGCTGGCGTCCATCTCTAGCAACACATCACCGCTTGTGCTGTCGGCACCACCGGCGCTAACGCCGGCTGGCACTAAAATGTTGTCGCTTGTGGTGTCACCATTGCCGCCTTTGCTAAGCACCAACGCGTTCGCGTTGCAGTTGCCTATAAAAGACAAACTAAGCATCAAAACACCGGTAACTAAGGAGAAATGGGCGAATGTGACTGGTTTTGCGCGAACAGTTGTGTTTCTAAACATTAGCAATTCCTCTAGTGGGCCAGCCCAGTTCACTGTTAGCGTCGCAAACCCGCACCGGGGGGGATTTTGCGAAGCGCAATGAAGTTTCTACAAAGGGCGTCAGAACACTGGCGGATGCAAATGACGTGCCACGTCTGGTGCGCTTTGATTTCAAGTAATTTCGTTGGTAGAAAATGATGCATTACGCAGTTTTGCAACACCGCTGTAGCGAAATTGGAACGGGCCAAGTTTATGGATACGCATCGATGCCCGCGCAATCGCCCAGCTAATTGTAACTCGGCAAAATTGGGGTTTTATCCAGATAAATCATTGGCGCAGCGTACAAATTCTTGGATCACCTGATCGCCACTGGTTGTGGGTAACACTGAGCTCGGGAAGCGCAAACGGATTTGATCCGTGAGCCGCTTAAGTTTGTGACTGTTTAAGGTTTTGCCTAAGCCAAAGACATTCCGGCCAATGTCAGATACAAAGCGATGCAGTTTAAAAAAGTAGAGTTCTTGTCCATCGGTTAAAAACTCGATCACGTGTTGCGCTGAGCCTGGCTGCGAGAGATCCCGGCCGCTACGCATTTCACGTTCGCGCACCAATCGCACGGCGCTATCGGCGAGTGCCATGAAAGGCTCGCCCACATTTGCGGTGTCCAGATCGGCTGAAACTAGAATCAGGTGCGCGCGTCGTCGTAGCACCGGAACGCTCTGATAGTTTGGATGTGCGGCGATGAAATCGCGGCCTAGCGTGGATGAAAGTGACCCGCCAGAATTAATAGCGGCGGAACTATTCGCGGCAGAGTTTTTTACCGGCACCGCAATCGAGCCTGCTTCGATTCGCGGATGAACTCGACCATGTTCGACGCTTTCGGCGCGCGCATCAAAGGTGCTTCCGGCAATCATCCAGGCTAGAGTGTCAAAAAATTCCGCGTGCTCGGACTCGTTAAATCCTGACGCGCGCAAAATTCGATGCGTTTCCGCGATGCTGGCGCGCTCGTTTGCGCCTATGCCGTTTTGATAGCCTAATTTTTCGCGCTGACGCAGATCATGGCAGTTTGAAAATAGCGCTAACAACAACCATTCCTCTGCCTCAAGCCCGCCCCATCCAAGCTGCAATCGCGTGCGCGCCAGCCGGCCGTTGAGCAATTCAAGAGCATGCTCTTCATTGTGGTATGTGTGCACATCATTGCCCCAGCTACCATGCCGACTGGCCATGCGTACAAAACTCAATCCCAAAGCCGCCTGAGTATGCTCAAGTAATGCGGCATAGCTTGCACCAAAAAATTTTAGGAAAGATGCGCCAACGGTAGCCATAACCGGCGCAAGATCAGGCCGCCGCTCCCGCAGCAGCGCATGCGCACCCACCACAGAAGCGTGTGCCAGTTCACAAGCATCCGGTTCAAATTGTGCGGTATGAAAATCCATGCAAAAGCGCTTGATCGTCTTGAGTTGCACAGAGTATAGAGACGCCGCCTCGTTGCGGCGAGCGGTATCACACAAAATTTGATAGCGAGCGGGCTCGTTGCAGCCTTAAAAAGGCAAAAAAGCGACCGGATAGCGTCGCTTTTTTTGTTGCGTGAAAAGTTTGATTTGCGCGAACGTCTTTAAATTGAGCCGCTAGAAGCGGGGTGAAGCAAACTTAAAATGTTGCGGTCATCGAAAAAACGAACTGGCTGTCGTTGGTTTCGCCATAAATATTCTCAAACGCACCGTTTGTGTTGAAGTAACTTATACCCACGTTCAGCGGCCCAAAATCGCGGCTAACGCCAATTGATTTGTCGACGATGCTGCCGCCGTAATCGGCTGGATCATCTAAGTTGTAATAACCAATAGAGGCAGCGAAGTTATATTCACCAGCAATCAGTAGGCTATAGCCTAAGTTGTAATAAATGCCGGTTTCATTGGTATTAAAGACATCGTTGGAGTAGCCAATTAAGCCGCTGAGCCCCGCATAGCTAAGCTTTCCTAACAGCTCGGTGTACGCCAGTGGGATGTCGTCGCCCGGGTAGTTGTAACGGTTGATTTGTACATCGGCTTCCAAACCATCGGCTATTTCACCGGCCCAACCAGCGTTCAAATCGACCTCAAGATTGGCACCTACATCACCGCCAAAATCGACATTGGAAGCAAAAATCCCCAAATACACGCCTGAATCGGTGCTGTAGGTTGTCGATAATTGGAGAGCAGGATTATTTAAAGTTTGTGAGATACCGCGAAAACGATAGTCACTTGCAAAGGTCAAGGTCATAACGAACGGTGAGGCCGCTTCTTGTTGCTGATCGCTATCTTGAGCAAACGCGCTGTTCGCAAAGAACCCAAGTGTTACTGCAAGAGCCGCTGATGCAATTTTTGCTTTCATTTGTTTCCCTAGTCTGAACTGTTGGTGTTGTCTAATTGTGAACCAAGACATTGGGTTTGACTACTCTAGCGCGTATTTGAATCGCGTCCATGCCTGATTCTTGCTGCTGGGTGAAGATAGGTGCTGACACCTAGCGCTGTGGCCCGTAACATTGCGCCAATTCATTTGCGATCAATGCGGGAACTTAAGGCTATGACTACACCGACAATTCCCGGGTACCGAATCGTTAGATCCTTGTCCGAAGGCAATCGAGCGCATATTTATCTTGCCGAGCAGCAATCCTTGCAGCGCTTAGTGGCGCTGAAAGTCTTGAGTTTTGCCATGAGCGATGATATTGCCTCAAGGCGGCGGGTCATTGAGGAAGGTAAGGCGGCGGCGCGATTGACGCACCCAAATTTGCTGAGCGTTTTCGATATTGGTGAAGCCGATGGCCGCCACTACATCGCAACCGAATACGTTTCTGGCGGCACCATGCGGGACCGCTTGAGCAACGGCGCGCTCGAAATAGATAAAGTTTTGTCAATTTCGCGTGACTTAGTAACTGGCTTGAAATTTCTGCACAGTCAAGGCTTTTTGCATCGCGATATTAAACCAACGAATGTATTTTTCAGGGAAGATGGTACCGCGCTGTTGGGTGAAGCTGGGGTGGCGCGTGCGGTCAGCGGCAAAACGCCTGAAAATGAGCAAGTGGCTTTCGGTAGTCCGCATTACATGAGCCCAGAGCGGGCGCAGGCCTTGCCATCCGATGGACGCTCGGATCAATACAGTTTGGCGGTCGTGGTTTGGGAAGCATTGACGGGAAAGCCGCCGTTTGATGCAGATGACCCGTTTCAAGTCGCAATCAAGCATATTAGTGAGCCGGTGCCGGCATTACCGCTAGCTTTAGCAGCCATGCAGCCGATTTTGGGCCGCTGCTTAGCCAAACAGCCTGAGCAGCGTTTTGCAAATGCGGGGGAGCTACTGGTTGTTATTGAACAACTTATTGCCGCGCGCGCAGCGAGTGGCCAAACGCCCGCTGCCAGAAGCCTTAGCAATCAGGCACCTCTGGCGCAAAAGCCTAGTGTGTCGCCCTTTACGGCGGTGAACGCAACGCGCGCAGAATCGACAAGCGCACCGACGGCGATTATGCGGGTCGGTGCAGTGGCGCCAGACGCGCCTGGACGTGATGATGCTGCAATTACGCTGGTGGGCAGCAATGCCACCCGGCCCGTTGACGTTATACCTGAGCGCAAACCCGTCGCTAGGCCACCCGAAATTGGTGAAACAACGGTATTGCCAGCGTTAGGTGCGCGAGATTTGCCTACGGATGCGCCGAATGCCGGTGCAGTGACCGCAGTTGTGCCCCCGGTGCCGGCTCGAGGCGTTGTTTCAGCGCCCGCTATTCCGCCTGCAACCGTAATCGGTCAACGGGTGATTGCTCCGGATCAATTAGCGGCCCGCAGCACGGCACCCGCAATTCCACTATCTGCAGCCACGGTGGTCAGCCCGGCCTATGCACCACCAGCGCCCGCTGTACCGGCACCATTTACGCCGCCAGCCGCTGCGCAGGGTAATTTTGCTGAGCCAACGCCGTTTTCACCGCCGCAAACGAACGCGCCGTTCCTGCAAGCGCCCGCGCCGCGCGTTGATGTTAAGCGCTCTAGCGCCGCCGGTTGGTTGATTTGGATCGGCGTGCTTGGACTGCTTTGCGCGGGCGCTGCTGCGTGGTGGGTGCTTAAAGGGAGTCAGGAGCAGCCGCAAAATCTTGCACCGACGCCAGGCGCTGGGCAAGTAGGGGACAGCGGAGTTCCCGCGCCGCGTGCAAACGTGGCTGGTTCACCTACAAATCCGTCAGGCTCAGAATCAACGACTGCTTTGGCCGAAACTGGAAGCTTAGACGCGTTGTCCGCTAAAGCAAGTGCTGCCTTTGCCGCCGGGGATTTTATAACGCCGGAGGGCGAATGCGCGGCGTTTTATTATCAGCAGATATTGGCGCAAACCCCTGATGATGCTTTTGCGCGCGCGCGTTTGCAGGAAACCGGCGACGGGGCTGAAGCACAAATTCGTGCCATGCTCAAAGAAGGCACGCAAAGCAAAGCGCGAGCTTATTTGGATAGTGCGTTAGTCTATTTCGCTGACCGTGAGAGTTTTAAAAGGCTAAAAGCGGAGTTTGATGCGCAATCATGAGCGGACGAAGCGAGTTAGTGACGAGTTTCAGTCGTTTATGGATCAAAGCAAAGCCGCTCATGTGCCACAAATTTTCGCCTGTGGAAATGCAATCGTAGCGCTCGTACCGACATCGAGCGTGCTGGTTAATTCAACCGGCCAGGAGAAACGCTCTGATAGGCGGCGAACGATCGTCAAGCCAACCCCATGGCCGCCCCGTGGCGCACCTTGTCCGCGAAAGAATGGCTGAAAAATATGTTCCATATCTTGCGCGCTCATGCCATGTCCGGTATCGGTGATGTTGATTTTTTTGCCGATAATCTCTACGGTGATGCTGCCTGCATCGGTGTAGCGGCAAGCATTGCGAATTAAATTTCCGAGCATCACGGACACCACCTTGCCAGGTCCAATTAAAGTGAGTTCGTGTGGCTCAATAAACGTCAATGTCACTCGCTTTTGCGCAAGAATAGGCTCGGCGCGTTCAATTTCTTCGCGCACGATACTGTTTAGATTAAGCAGATCTTCCGGTAAGCCAGATGCTGAGTCACGTGCGAGCAGCAAAAACGCCTCAATCAATGATTCCATCTCGCGACTGGCATTCTCAATACGCTTGACGTTGCGTTCTACGAATGGATCCGGTTCGGCATCGGTAAGCAGCACTTCGCATGCAAGTTTGATCACGGTCAATGGGCTGCGCAATTCATGACTCGCATCGCGCGTGAATGTGCGCTCTCGCTCAACTAGTTCCGCAATGCGCTCACTATAGCCGCGCAGCGCTTCCGCCAAAATTTGCGTTTCGCCCTCAAGATCACTGGGCATTCGCTCCGGCGATAGGGCCGCGCTGTCCGGCGTTTTCGGATCCCAGCGACTAACCTCGTGCGCCAGCCAAATGACTGGCGAAATTGCACGCCTGCTAAGTCTGTAGGCCGTCAGGGAGGCCAAATAAATAAAGATGAGTACCAAAATCAGCGGCACTAGACCAAACAGCAGGGCAAGCTTTCCGACATTTTGTTGGTCAAACAGCAGCGTCAGGCGCCCATGTCTAGTTTCGCTGACATAGACCAATGGCCGTCGGCCATCCATTAACCGTAAATTGTGAAAACCGATCGCCAAGTCTTTAAGCTCAGGCGGAAGCTCGCGGACAGGCCGCGGGTAAGTTGCATTAGGCCGCAGATACCCCTGCATGTTTGACGTATTTGGCTCGCTCGCTAAGCCGTCTTGATCTAAACGTTTGTCAAAGTGCGTGGCTTCATCGCGCAACGCACGTCGGATCAAAACGTCCTCTAAGATCGCAGCGGTGGCATAAATGCCGAGCAATGTTGCGCAAGAAACGGCGACCGCTTGCAAGATAAACACGGTGCCCAGCTTGTTGTGCAACGAACGCGAAGTATCATGGCGACGCGCATTCTCTTGCTCCGAAGCGTGGGCGTAGGCCTGAACCGGCCGCAAAGAGGCCGAAGCCTCCGCGCTGTGTTCAGCATCACTTTTCGGCCAACGCCACACCGACTACGCGCCTGCCATCAGGGCATTAGGCACTTCGGCATCAAGGTCTGATAAGCGGTAGCCCGCGCTGTGTATGGTGTGCAGCAAAGTTTTCTGAAAGGGCTTATCGATTATTTTACGCAAATTATAAAGGTGGCTGCGCAAGGTGTCGCTGTCGGGCAACATATCGCCCCAAACCTCCCGTTCAATATCGCGGCGGCTGACGACCCGAGGTGATTCGCGCATTAATATCGTCAGAAGCTTCAGGCCGATTGGGCTAATGAGTAAGTCTTTGCCGCCGCGCGACAAGCGCAGAGTCGCCGAATCTAAAATCAAATCACCCACTTTCAATATACCTTGGCTGACCTGGCGGCGATCACGGCGAATCAAGCTGCGTACCCTTGCTTCCAGCTCTTTGAGCTCAAAAGGTTTCACCAGATAATCGTCAGCGCCTGCATCTAGGCCTGTTACCTTGTCTTCTAGGGTATCGCGGGCGGTCAGCATCAGCACGGGTGTGGCGCGTTTTGCATCTTGGCGCAGTTTTCGACACACTTCTAAGCCGTCCATGCCCGGTAGCATCAAATCTAGAATAATGACATCGTAGCTGTTGCTCACCGCCAGATGCAGGCCGGTTACGCCGTCGCTTGCATAGTCGAGCGAATAGCCACGACGCTCCAAAAATTCGCCGACCATCTCAGCGATACCGCGATTGTCTTCAATTAACAAAATTAAGCCAGCTTGCTCATCACGTGTTTTCATCATTTTCTCCAATTGCAACCAGTTCGATGTGGTCTTGTTCGCCTTGGCAAAATAGCTGAGGCGTCTTCATGTTTGTGAAGGTAGCCGTTTGTGAGTGATCGCGGCGTCAATTCCCTAAAGTTGAAAATCAACTCCTAAAATTAGTTTGTGAAAGTGGGGTGGATAGTGTCGCGCATAAGCTATTTAAAAATTGCAGTACAGACATCAACTGTTATTAGGCCACGGCCGCGTTTCTGGGTTAAATTGCAGGTCTAGCCCAGAAAACAGGTCAGCGCGTGAACGAAAAACGAGAACATCCCCGGCTTGAGTTAAGTTCCACCGCGCTTATCGCCGGTTTTAAACGTGCGTGGCTTGCCAATGTGCAAGACATATCCACTGGCGGCGCGCGCGTTGCGAAACCGCTAGATTGGAGTAACCCTGGCTATACGCCGCTGACGCTGTATTTCATTTTTGATCAGGACACCGTCGTGCCCATGCGCGCCACATTGGTGCGCGATGCGCCAGATCACTTGGGCTTTTGGTTTAAAAGTGGTCAGGACGAGGAGCTGGGTCGATTGCTTTATGAAAGCCGATTTGCTAATTCGGGTTAGGGCATTTTTTGGCAGGTATTAAGAAATTCAAAAGTAATGCCTCGTCATTGCGAGGAGCGAAGCGTCGTGGCAATTCATTTTTCGATGCCTAAAAAGCAAGATGGATTGCTTCGCTGCGCTCGCAATGACGAGGTGAGCCTTGCTTAATTCCCATGTAAAGTGGGGTGCATGAAGTTGACCCTTCGATTCTTCGGCATGGCTCAGAATCAGCTAATTCGCCAACGCTCTAAACACTGGCTATGCACAAAAGGCTTAACACTCGGCTTAATTTAGTTATCCTCCGGCGCTTGTACAGTAGCCGTAGTTCACTTTTTTGGTGAATTTGATGGCGAGTAAGGCCGCACCGACGCACTTTGAGCGCGGGAAATGGCCGTAAATACGCATTTACATGAAAGGTAATATGAGTAAAAAATTGTTGATCGTCGAGTCGCCTGCCAAAGTAAAAACCATTGGTAAGGTACTGGGAAAAGATTATGCCGTGATGGCTTCCTACGGCCATGTACGTGATTTGCCGCCCAAAGATGGCTCGATTGATACTGAAAACGGCTTTGCCATGCGCTACGAAATCATCGAGCGCAACGCAAAATACGTGGATCAAATCGTCAAGGCGGCGAAGGATGTTGACGAAATCTTGCTCGCCACCGACTTAGATCGTGAGGGTGAAGCGATTAGCTGGCATATCGCTGAAATTTTGCGCAGTAAAAAGCTGACTAAAGACTTGCCGATGAATCGCGTAACCTTTTCGGAAATTACGCCGAAAGCGATCCGCGCCGCGATCGCGAATCCACGGCCGCTGGCGATGGATTTAGTCAATGCCCAACAGGCGCGTCGTGCGTTGGATTATTTGGTCGGTTTTAAAGTTTCCAAAGTGCTGTGGGCGAAAGTCAGTGGTGCTAAAAGTGCGGGCCGCGTGCAAAGCCCGGCGTTGCGCATGATCACCGAGCGCGAGGATGAAATTGAAAGCTTTATCGCGCAAGAATATTGGACGATTGAAGCAGGGTTGAATCAAAACGGCGGCGTTTTTAGCGCCAAATTGACGCACTACCAAACCGAAAAATTAAGCCAGTTCGATCTAAACGAGGCGGGCAGCGCCAATGCGGCGCGCGCAAATTTGCTTGGCCACGCCATGCGCTTAGGCGAATCGGCACGCGCTGCAGGGCCATTGGGTGCATTGAAAGTAACTGATATTCAACGCAAAGATCGTCTGCGCCGCCCGGCGGCGCCGTTTACGACCTCAACGCTGCAGCAAGAAGCATCGCGCAAACTCAATTTTGGCGCGCAGCGCACTATGCGCACCGCTCAGTCTTTGTATGAAGGTGTGGCGACTGGCGAAGGGCAGGTCGGTTTAATCACCTATATGCGAACCGATTCGGT
>Ga0105044_10007902_pt1 | contig 14658 bp, 14 predicted proteins | sample MAT01_FD_78092 | JGI IMG/M metagenome (GOLD analysis project Ga0105044, IMG submission 78092) | Freshwater microbial communities from Lake Fryxell liftoff mats and glacier meltwater in Antarctica - MAT-01 | ecosystem: Environmental > Aquatic > Freshwater > Ice > Liftoff microbial mat | place...
CGGGTTCGAATCCCGTCGCCACCTCACACAGAAATAGCACGGGCACCACGAGTAACACCCCATGCGAATGGGCGATTGGCGCAGCGGTAGCGCGCTTCCCTGACCCAGCGACCTCGCAATCGCTGTGGCGATCGCGCTGGTTCGATCCCAGTATCGCCCACCACCCCCCTACCACACCCACCCTCCGCCCCGATCGGGGGCCCTCCCGTCTGCGCGTGACCGCTTAGGCTGTGCTCATGGCTCCGGGGGGAGAACTATCAGCGGCGGGCATCACCGACAGCGCGGCTTTTGCCGACTTGTTGTTGCAGTCGGGGCTCGTGTCGCCAGAAAACCTCGCGTTCGCGCGCCAGGTCAAAGAGCGCACGGGCGCCCACATCGACCAAGTGTTGATCAGCCAGGGCCTTCTCGATTCAGAGTCTCTGTTGCTGGTCGAGGCGCAATCGTGGGGGATTCACCCGATCGACCTCGCGGCGGTGAAGTTCGACGATGAGCTCGTGAGACTACTTTCCGGCCAGACCTATCTCGCCGAGAACTGGTTGCCCATCCGGCGCAACGATGCGGGCACGGTCTTCGTGGCGACGGCGCGAGGGATAGCCCCGGATCGGGTGGCGCGCATCCGCGACCTGCTCGGTGGTGCTGACGTGCAGATGGTGGCGACCACGTCATGGGACATCAAGAACGCGTGCCTGCGCTTGTTTCGGTCCGAGATCGCCGATGAGGCTGCGAACGAGCTCTGGCGGCAGAACCCCGCCATGTCGGCGCGCATCACTTTTAGCCGGGGGCAAAAGATTCTCGGCGCCGGCTTGGGCCTGTTGCTTCTCGTGCTCGCCGTCGTGTGGCCCGTTGAGACAGCCATCGGTGCGCTCACCGCGACGAGCGTGGTGTTTCTTGCCGGCACGAGTTTCAAGTTCATTGTGGCGATGCGCGGCGCTCGGTACGACGTCGTCGAACGCATCACGCGTGCTGAGGTGGATGCCCTGGTTGAGCGTGACTTGCCGAGGTACACCGTGCTCGTGCCGGTCTTTCGCGAGGCAAACATCGTCGGCCAGCTCATCCGCAATCTCGGTGGGCTCGAGTACCCCACCGAGAAGCTTGAGGTGCTCATCCTCATCGAGGAAGAAGACCACGAGACCCGGGATGCCGTACTCGTCTCGAACCCGCCCCCGCACTTTCGCATCGTCACCATTCCGAAGGGCCAGCCCCAGACCAAGCCGAGGGCGTGCAACGTGGGCTTGTACTTCGCTACGGGCGAATTCCTCGTGATTTATGACGCTGAAGACACTCCTGACCCCGATCAGCTCAAGAAGGCGGTCGTGGCCTTTCGGCGAGGCGGCGACGAGACCGTCTGCGTGCAGGCCTCACTCAACTACTTCAACGACCGTGAAAACGCACTCACGCGCATGTTCACGCTTGAGTACAGCTACTGGTTCGACTACATGCTTGCGGGGCTCGATCTCGGAGACCTGCCCATTCCGCTGGGCGGCACGTCGAACCACTTCCGCACTGCTGCGCTCATCGAGCTCGGGGGCTGGGATCCGTATAACGTCACGGAAGACGCCGACCTCGGCATTCGGGCGAGTGCACTCGGCTATCGAGTGGGGGTCATCAATTCCACGACGATGGAAGAGGCGAACAACTCGATCCCCAACTTCATTCGGCAGCGGTCGCGCTGGATCAAGGGCTACATGCAGACCACGCTCGTGCACGCCCGCCAGCCGATAGCCCTTGTGCGACAGATTGGGCTGCGGCGCTTCGTGAGTTTCGTACTCCTGATCGCCGGCACCCCCGCGACCTTCCTTGGAGTGATTCCCTTTTACGTGATCACCGCACTCACTATTGCGTTGCCCGTCAACGCCCTCGCGCAACTGTTCCCGATTTGGGTGCTGTGGCTCACACTGCTGAACTTCGTCGTTGGCAACGTCATCATGATTTACCTCTCGATGATGGGCCCGTACAAGCGCGGCACGTTTCACCTCATTCTGTGGGCCCTACTCAACCCCCTTTACTGGTTGCTGCACTCGATCGCGGCGTATAAGGGCCTGTGGCAGCTCATCACGAAGCCGCACTACTGGGAGAAGACCGAGCACGGTCTGACGACTCATGTCCAGCACGGCTGAGGGCCCGGTGTTGCGCCGAGATCGAACCGGCCGACGAGCGCCACGGTCGCGAACCGACCCGTTTCCTCGTCGTTCGGCTTCGCGGTGGATACTCCGACTCGCCCTCTCAGCCCCCTTGATTGCGCTCGCAGTCGTTCTCGATCTCGTTCCTCATGCCGCCACTGCCCCGAACGCGACGCTACTCGCTGACCTTGCCGAGATCGACTGGACGCGCGGCGATGCCGAGTGGCTCGCCCTTCTCTACCCGCATGTGTCGATCCTCGTTGCGGCAAGCAATCCACTGGGGCGCCTGGGACTGAGCCTCGTGGGTGCCATTGCAGCCGGGTTTCTGTTGCAGAAAGTGGCAGAGATCATCTCGCAGCGATCGATCCCACGCTCGACCGGCATCATCCTCGTTATCGCGCTCGCCGCCAATCCGCTTTTCGCATACTTTGCGCTGGAGAATCTGCCGGGCTTTCTCGCGATGACCTTCTTCGGACTGGCACTGGCAGACCTCGTGCGATTCGTCAACTGGGGCAACACCGAGTCAGGATTCCGTGCCGGAATCCTGTTGATGGTGGCAGCGTTCTGCGACCCGTCCGGCATTCTCTATGCGCTGGTCGCAATGCTCGCCGCTCCGTTCCTGCGCCACGGGCGCGCGTGGGCTCCCGGGCTTCGTGCCGCGAACATGCTCGTCATTGCGTTTCCGACACTCGGGGCCTTTGCGACCATCGCCTTCCTCAACCTGCTGTTCTTCGGCACGCCGTGGCCCGATCAGGATCTCGCCGAAGTCTTCGCTGGGATCCCTCAGGCGTTCACCGGGCTGCTGACGCTCTACACAACACCGACCGGGTGGCTTATGGCCGCCCCCGTAGTGAGCGCGTGGCTTGTGGCGGTGATCGTGCGACGGCCTGCGGCCATCCTGGTGTCCGGCATCGTCTTCGTGCTGCTCAACGCAGCATTCCTGCTTGGCGCGTTCCACCCCGGTGCTGCCGGAGTCACGTTCACCTTGCTCACCCTGCTCGCCATCACCCTCATCCCCAGCGCTCGCACCCCCCTGACGAACGTGCTCGTTGATCTGGTGGCCGTGCTGCAGATCGCGATCGCATGGGCGGCGGCGCTTGATCGCACGATCGTGCTCGAGTGGATGGAGGCGGTCGCTGACGCCTGGGTGACCCTGCTCGGCTGACCACGAGTGCTCGCCCCGAACGCAGGGCGCCCGGATACGCGCCGGTAGGGTTGGAATAGCTATCCGCCCTGAAAGGAGCACGAGTGCCTGACGTCGCTGCGGCAGACAAGTTCGCGATCTCGACCGCCCCCGAGCCGGTCGATGTGACCGAGGCGACGGATGGCTACGGAGTGTTCTCCGACCGCACGGTCGTGGCGATGCGAGTGGGCGGAGAGTTGCATGACCTCGCTCATCGGTTGCAGCCTGGCGACCGCGTCGAGCCGGTCACGATCGGTTCGCCCGACGGCCTCGCGATCCTTCGCCACTCGGCTGCACACGTGCTCGCCCAGGCTGTGCAGTCGATCAATCCGGAGGCAAAGCTCGGTATCGGGCCGCCCATCACCGACGGCTTTTACTACGACTTCGACGTGGCGATTCCCTTTACGGCTGACGACCTCGCGGCGTTGAGCAAGGCCATGGACCGCATCGTTCGCCAGGGCCAGCGATTCGTGCGCCGCATCGTGAGCGAGGACGAGGCGCGCGCCGAGCTCGCCGGTGAGCCGTTCAAGCTCGAACTTATCGGCCTCAAAGGAGTGGCCAACGAGGGAGACGACGGCGAGAGCGTTGAGGTGGGCGGCACCGAACTGACCATCTACGACAACACCGACCCGAAGACCGGCGAGGTGTACTGGAAAGACCTCTGCCGCGGCCCCCACCTGCCGAACACGCGCATGATTGGCAACGGCTGGTCGCTCACTCGCGTCGCCGCGGCCTACTGGCGGGGCAGCGAGAAGAATCCGCAGCTACAGCGCATTTACGGCACCGCCTGGCCCTCGAAGGATGCCCTGCGCGAGCACCTTGGCCGACTCGAGGAGGCCGCCAAGCGTGACCACCGCAAGCTCGGCGTTGAACTCGACCTCTTCAGTTTTCCCGACGAAATCGGAAGCGGCCTCGCTGTGTTTCACCCGAAGGGCGGCATCATCCGCTCCGAGATCGAGAACTACATGCGTGAGCGCCTTCTCGCTAACGGCTACGAACTCGTCTACTCGCCACACATCACCAAGGGGCACTTGTTCGAGACGAGCGGCCACTTGCAGTGGTACGAGGAGGGCATGTTCCCGGCGATGCACCTCGACGAGGAGCGCGACGCTGACGGCAACATCACTAAGCAGGGGCAGAATTACTACCTCAAGCCGATGAATTGCCCGTTCCACAACCTCATCTTTCGAGCGCGCGGACGCAGCTACCGCGAACTGCCGCTGCGATTGGCCGAGTTCGGCACCGTGTATCGCTACGAAAAGAGCGGCACCCTCTCGGGCTTGACGCGAGTTCGGGGTCTCACGCAAGATGACGCACACATCTATGTCACGCCCGACCAGGTGAAAGCCGAAGTGGCGAGCCAGCTGGAGTTCGTGCTTGAGACGCTGCGCGGTTATGGCCTCGACGATTTCCACCTCGAGTTGTCGACCCGCAATCCGGACAAGTCTTTCGGTGCTGATCATCTGTGGGACGAGGCCACCGAGACCCTTCGCGAAGTGGGAGTCGAGTCGGGCCTGGAGCTCGTGCCCGATCCGGGTGGCGCGGCCTTCTACGGCCCGAAGATCTCCGTGCAGGCGCGTGATGCCATCGGGCGCACGTGGCAGCTCTCTACAGTGCAGCTCGACTTCAACCAGCCCGAGCGGTTCGACCTGGAGTACACGGCTTCCGACGGCACGCGCCAGCAGCCGGTGATGATCCACCGCGCTTTGCTCGGCTCGATCGAGCGCTTCTTCGCGATTCTGCTGGAGCACTACGCTGGCGCATTTCCCGCGTGGCTCTCGCCCGAGCAGGTTGTGGGCATTCCGGTCGCCGAGGAGTACGCCGAGTACCTCGAAGAGGTCATCGCGAAACTTCGTGCCGCGGGAGTGCGCGCCCACGTCGATCACACCGACGATCGCATGCAGAAGAAGATCCGCACGCACACGACCGGCAAGGTGCCTTACCTCCTCATTGCGGGAGAGGAAGACCGCGCCAACGGCGCCGTCAGCTTCCGGTTTCGCGACGGTTCGCAGGTCAACGGGGTACCCGTCGAGCAGGCGATCGCGCGCATCACCACGGCGATCTCGACGCGATCTGCCGAGCTGTAGTCGAGCATCCGCCCATGAATAGTCAGGATGCTGGGGGCGCCGCCATCGACGGTGTGACCGCGGAGAGCGCGGCCGGGTTTGCCGCCGTGCCCGACGCGTTCCAGCGTCTGTGGACCCCTCACCGCCTCGTCTACATCGAGAACGGTCAGCAGCCAGAGGACGAGGTGTGCCCGTTCTGCCGTGCTCCTGAGCTCGACGACGAGCAAGCACTGATCGTGGCACGCGGAACGTATGCCTACGTACTCCTGAACCTGTATCCGTACAACAGCGGGCACCTATTGGTGTGCCCCTATCGGCATGTTGCGTTGTATGACGAGGCCACGCCCGAAGAAGTCGCCGAGATTGGCGCGCTCACGCAGACCGCAATGCGCGTGCTGAGGGCCACGTCGGGTTGCCAGGGTTTCAACCTCGGAATGAACCAAGGCCGCAGTGCGGGCGCGGGCATTGCCGCGCACCTGCACCAGCACATCGTGCCGCGGTGGGCCCTCGACTCCAACTTCCTCCCCATCATCGCGGGAACCAAAGCGGTACCGCGCCTGTTGGGCGAGGTTCGCGATGAGATCGCTCGCGCCTGGCCCTCAGAATCGCCGCAGTAGACTGGCGCCCCGCCACCTCACCCGCATCATCCTCTCGCGCGCGACCGCGCGCACCGTGCCAGAAAGGGCCGATAAACGATGACCGAGACCACGTCGACGAGCGTGCAGGGCACGAGCCGCGTGAAGCGCGGACTCGCAGAGATGCTTAAGGGCGGCGTCATTATGGACGTTGTCAACGCCGAGCAAGCGCGTATTGCTGAGGATGCCGGTGCCGTTGCCGTTATGGCCTTGGAGCGCGTTCCCGCCGACATTCGCGCGCAAGGAGGCGTCGCGCGCATGAGTGACCCCGACCTAATCGACCAGATCATGGCGACCGTCTCGATTCCTGTCATGGCGAAGGCGCGCATCGGCCACTTCGTCGAGGCACAGGTGCTGCAGTCGCTCGGCGTCGACTACATCGACGAGTCTGAAGTGCTGAGCCCCGCCGACTACGTCAACCACATCGACAAGTGGCCCTTCACCGTTCCGTTCGTGTGCGGCGCCACCAACTTGGGTGAGGCACTGCGGCGCATCACCGAGGGTGCCGCCATGATTCGCTCCAAGGGTGAGGCTGGCACGGGCGACGTCTCTGAAGCTACCAAGCACATCCGCACCATCCTCGGAGAGATTCGCGCGCTCTCGGCGAAGACCCCCGACGAGTGGTACGTGTCGGCGAAAGAGCTGCAGGCGCCCTACGAGCTTGTTGCTGACGTTGCCAGGACCGGAAAGCTTCCTGTCGTGCTGTTCACGGCCGGTGGTGTCGCCACCCCAGCCGACGCCGCGCTCATGATGCAGCTGGGTGCCGACGGTGTGTTCGTCGGTTCCGGTGTGTTCAAGTCGGGCAACCCCGTTGCCCGTGCCGCCGCCATCGTCAAGGCAACTGCCGGCTACAACGACCCGGCGATCATTGCCGACGCTTCGCGCGGCCTGGGCGAGGCCATGGTGGGCATCAACGTCGCCGACCTGCCCGCGCCACACCGTCTCTCTGAGCGTGGCTGGTAAGGCACTTCCGCCGGTCGGCGTCTTCGCTCTGCAGGGCGATGTGCGCGAGCACATCGCCCTGCTGAGTTCTCTCGGCGCCGACGTGCGCGAAGTGCGCACACCACAACAGCTTGCCGGGGTCGGTGGCCTGGTCATTCCTGGTGGCGAGTCGAGCGTCATGGACAAGCTCAGCCGACTGTTTGGGTTGCGGCAACCACTGCGTGACCGTATCGCCGCTGGCATGCCCGTGTACGGCACCTGCGCCGGACTCATCATGCTCGCCGATCGGGTGCACGACGCCATCGCCGGTCAGCAGACCCTTGGGGGGCTCGACGTGACCGTGCGGCGCAACGCGTTTGGTACTCAGCTCGACTCCTTCGAGATCGACCTGCACGTGCCCGTGCTCGGTGACCCGCCCGTGCACGCGGTCTTCATCCGGGCGCCCGTCGTCGATGAAGTTGGTCCGGGTGTTGAGGTGCTTGCCGCTCTCGAGGATGGACGCATCGTTGCGGTCGAACAAGGCAGGTTGTTAGCCACGTCGTTTCACCCCGAGGTCGCGGGCGAAACCAGATTTCACCAAAGGTTTCTCGACCACGTCGGCGCGGCATCTTGACCTGAGTCACTCCCGCAGGGAGACTCCTGGCACCATGGGGTGCATGAGCCTCTATTCAGATTTATCGGGCGCCCGTGCCCGCCAGATCTTCGCCGACGTTGTGGGAATCTTTGCGGTGATCATCGTCATCAGTGTCGCCGCGTCCGTGACGGCAGCCATCCGAACACTCGGGGCTTTCGGTCGCAACCTCGAATCGGCCGGAATCGACTTCCAGACGGGTCTGACCGAAGCGGCTGACAACCTCGGAGGCGTGCCGCTCATCGGCGACGCAATTCGCGGACCATTCGATGCCGCAGCAAGCGCGGGGGAGTCCGTTGCTGAAGCGGGGCGGGCCCAACAGGCCTTCGTTGACGCCGTGGCCGTTGGTACGGGTTGGGCGGTAGCCCTGCTACCTCTGCTCCTGATCGCGCTGTTGTGGGTGCTTCCCCGCGTGCGCTTTGCGGTTCGCTCGAGCCGGCTGCGAGCAATGATCGCGAATGGCATGACCGCCGACACTCTCGCTGTGCGTGCGGTGGCCCGCGCGCCCCTGAGGCAGCTCGTCGCAGTGCATCCCGATCCTGGTGCTGCGTGGCGCGCGCAGGACCCGCGGGTTGTTCGAGAACTCGCCGCAATTGAACTGCGTCGCGCCGGAATCCGACCGGACGCGCTGCCCTAGGGCCGCTGTCCTAAACTGACCCAGTCTTTCCGATTCGCAAGGAGTAGTTATGTCTGGCCATTCCAAGTGGGCGACGACGAAGCACAAGAAGGCGATCATCGATAGTCGTCGTGCCAAGTCGTTCGCCAAGCTCATCAAGAACATTGAAGTTGCCGCCAAGATCGGCGGCGCCGACATGAGCGGCAACCCGACGCTCGTTGATGCAGTTCAGAAGGCGAAGAAGACCTCTGTTCCTAACGACAACATCGACCGCGCGATCAAACGTGGTGCGGGCCTCAGCGGTGAGTCGATCGACTACCAGACGATCATGTACGAGGGGTACGGCCCGGGTGGTCTTGCGCTGCTGATCGAGTGCCTCACCGACAACAAGAACCGCGCCGCGGCCGAAGTTCGCACGGCGATGTCGCGCAACGGCGGCACGATGGCAGACCCCGGCAGTGTCGCCTACAACTTCAGCCGCAAGGGTGTCATCGCGATCACGAAGTCCGACGGCGTAAACGAAGACGACATTCTGATGGCCGTGCTCGACGCTGGCGCCGAAGAGGTCATCGATCAAGGTGGTGGGTTCGAGATCGTTACTGACCCCTCGCACCTCGTGGCCACCCGCGCGGCGTTGCACGAGGCGGGTATCGAATACGACTCGGCCGAGGGCGAGTTCGTCGCGAATCTGCAGATTGAGGCAGATGCTGAGACAGCCCGCAAGCTTTTTCGGTTGGTCGACGCGATGGACGACCTCGATGACGTGCAAAACGTCTTCACCAATGTCTTGCTGAGCGCCGAGGTGCGCGCCGAGCTCGACTCTGACGACGAGTAGCGCGTGCTGAGGGTGCTCGGCGTCGACCCCGGCCTCACCCGATGCGGGGTGGGCATCGTCGACATCGACCCCACGCGCCGCGCGACACTCGTGGCGGTGTCCGTGATCGAAACGGCGCCCGAGCTCGCGCTCGAGCGTCGCTTGCTGGCCATCAGCGATGCTCTTGAGGGATTGCTCGACGAGCACCGCCCCGATGCTGTCGCGCTCGAAAGGGTGTTTGCGCAGCACAACGTGAGCACTGTCATGGGCACAGCCCAAGCGAGCGGCGTCGTGCTGCGCGCCGCGGCTGCGCGTGGCCTCATCGTGACGCTGCACACCCCCACCGAGGTGAAAGCGGCCGTCACGGGCCACGGTGCCGCCGACAAGAAGCAGGTGACCGCGATGGTGCAGCGCATCCTGCGATTGGATGCCCCGCCGAAACCCGCGGACGCCGCCGATGCCCTCGCCCTCGCCATCTGCCACGGCTGGCGCGGGGCTGCGAGCTCTGCACCGCGCGCCGCGGGGGAACTGGCCGCCGCTGGCGGGCCTCTGACCCCGGCCCAGCAGGCGTGGCGCGCGGCCGAGAAGGCGACGCGCGCCCGTAGGCTCGACGGGTGATCGCCAGCCTGCGGGGAACCCTCATCGCCCGTGCGGGAGTGCGCGTCGTGGTCGATGTCGCGGGTGTGGGCTACGCCGTGTCCGTCACCGAAAGGCACGTCCGCGAGTTGCGCATCGGCGACACGGTGCGGCTGCACACTGCTCTGATTGTGCGCGAAGACGACATGAGCCTCTTCGGCTTTGCCGACGAGGTCGAACTCGATCTATTCGAGCTGTTGCGCACCGTGTCGGGCGTGGGGCCAAAGTCGGCCCTCGGCGTACTTGGCTCGATGACGCCCGACGCTATCGCTCGGGCAATCGCTGCTGATGATGACCTGCCATTCCGCGCTGTCAGCGGTATCGGCCCCAAGACGGCAAAGCTGATTGTGGTGTCTCTTGCCGGCAAGTTAGTGGCCCCCACGGGCCCCGCAGTCACACTCGGCGAGTCGAATTCTGCCGGGTCGGGCGGTGTGACCGCCTCGCTCGCTGCGGCGCTCACCGGACTCGGCTGGCCAGAGCGCACAGCGCTCGAGGCCGCAGCGCAGGTGGTCGACGCCGACCCTGACGCGGCGTTGACTGGGCTTGCGGTGCTGTTGCGGCGCGCATTGAGCATCCTTGGCCCCGCGCGTGGTCGCGCCGACGACGCGCCCCGAGACCGCTCATGAGCGACGACGTGTTGCGGCCCGTGCCGGAGTCGGATGCCGAGCTCGCCTTCGAAGGCGCGTTGCGACCGCAGAGCCTCGCCGAGTTTGTCGGCCAGCAGAAGGTTCGTCGTCAGCTGCAGCTGTTGCTGGAGGCCGCCGGCCTGCAGAACCGCACGCCGGACCATATTCTGCTCGCGGGCCCTCCCGGACTCGGCAAGACGACGCTCGCCATGATCGTGGCCTACGAGGGGCAGCGCCCGCTGCGCATGACAAGCGGGCCCGCCATCCAACATGCGGGCGATCTCGCCGCGGTGCTGTCGTCGCTCGTGCCGGGCGAGGTGCTCTTCATTGACGAGATTCACCGCATGGCGCGCTCAGCCGAAGAGATGCTGTACCTCGCCATGGAAGACTTTCGTGTCGACATCATGGTGGGCAAGGGTGCGGGGGCGACCAGTATTCCGCTCGAACTCGCTCCGTTCACTCTTGTCGGTGCCACGACGCGCTCAGGGTTGCTGCCGAATCCTCTGCGCGATCGTTTCGGATTCACGGCGCACCTCGAGTTCTATGAGCCTGACGAACTGCACCTCGTGCTCGTGCGCGCCGCGCGTCTGTTGACACTCGCGATTGACGAGGATGCCCTCGGCGAGATTGCCCGCCGCTCTCGCGGTACGCCCCGCATCGCCAACCGCTTGCTGCGCCGGGTGCGCGACTACGCGCTTGTGCATGGCGGAGCCGCGAATCGGCTGGCGGTTCGTGCCGCGCTCGAGCTGTATGACGTCGACGAGCAAGGGCTCGACCGGCTTGACCGCGCTGTGCTTGCGGCGATCGTTGAGCGTTTTGATGGTGGACCGGTCGGTCTGTCGACACTGGCGGTGTCGGTGGGCGAAGAAGCCGAGACGATCGAAGCGGTCGTCGAGCCGTTTCTCGTTCGCTCGGGACTGCTGTCGCGCACCCCGCGAGGCCGGGTCGCCACGGCTCGTGCCTGGGCCCACCTCGGTCACGCGCCACGGGTGACCGGGGCCAATGACCTATAGTTGACGCTGGCCCTCGGCTGAGCATCCGCTCGCCGACCGGCGCTCCAGCGAGCGCCACGCCGACGACCTCCCTGAAAGGCAATCCACTTATGGATCCGTTGACCATCGTCATGTTGGGCGTGCTCGCCCTGCTCATCTTCTTCATGTTCCGTAACTCCCGCAAGCGCAAGTCTGACGCGGCGATGTTGCAAGACAAGATGCTGCCCGGTGCCGAGGTCATGACCAACTTCGGTCTCTTTGGCACTCTCGTGAGTATCGACGAAGAGAACAACGTCGCCACGATCGAAACGAGCCCCGGCAGCACCGTGCGCGTGCACCGTCAGACTCTGGCCCGCGTTGTTGAAGACGAGGTCGTTGAAGACGAGGTCGTCGGAGACGAGTTCGCGGCTGATGAGATGAGTGCCGAGGGCGCTCCCGTGCTCAATAAGTCGAGCCTCGATGCGCCGGCCGAGAAGCCGAAACGCACCAAGAAGACCGAGAGCTAGACCCCACCCCTCACCGCGCGGGCTGCGCCTCTCTGCGGCACGCCCGCCCTCCCCGGCAGAAATGAGTACCTGAGGTGGCCAGAACTACCACCGAGCGCAAAGCCATTCGTTCTCTTGTTTGGTTGCTCGTCATCATCGTCGCGCTCATCGCGGCGAACGGTGCGAGCGTGCTCTTTAACAACGGCCAGTGGACGCCGAAACTCGCGCTTGATCTTGAAGGCGGCACGCAGATCACCCTGGCGCCGCAGATCGCCAGTGGCGAGCAGGTCACTCAAGAGCAGCTCGACCAGGCAGTCGCGATTATCCGCCAACGTGTTGACGCCGGAGGCGTCAGCGAGGCCGAGATCAACACTCAGGGCGGCCAAAACATCGTGGTGTCGATTCCCGGAGAGCCTGACGCCGCGACCCTGCAACGCATCCAGAGTTCGGCAAAGTTGGAGTTCCGCGCGGTGCTGATCGCCGATGCCGCCTCCAACAGCACAATAGGTGCCGAGGGCGACACGGTTGATCCCACGGTTGATCCCACGGCGCCGCCGACCGCTGAACCTACCGCGAGCCCAGCTCCCTCCGTGTCGCCAACCGACGCGAGCGACCTCGCCTGGATCACGCCCGATCTACAGAGCAGTTTCGACTCTTTCGACTGCGCCAGTCTTGATGTGGTCGGTGCCAACGTCGCTCCCGTCGATGTGCCGCTGGTGACGTGTGAGCAAGACTCGACCGTCAAGTACATTCTTGGCCCGGTCGAAGTTGCCGGTGAGCGCATTGCGGATGCCCGATCAGGGCTCATCTCGTCGTCTACCGGTGTCACGTCAAACGAGTGGGGCGTCTTCATCGAGTTCGATGCCGACGGAACCCAGCAGTTCCGCACGGTGACCGAACGCCTGGTCTCGCTCGTGGGCGTGCAAAATCAGTTCGCCATCGTGCTGGACGGACGAGTGATCAGCGCACCGAGAACGATCAGCGCTATCACGGATGGTCGTCCGCAGATCAGTGGAAACTTCACGGAAGAGTCGGCGAAGGCTCTGGCCGATCAACTAAAGTTTGGCGCGTTGCCCATTGGCTTCGAGGTGCAGTCGAGTGAGACCATCAGCGCCACCCTCGGTGTCTCGCAACTGCAGAGCGGCATTATCGCGGGCATTATCGGCCTCATTCTGGTCGGCTTCTACGCGTTCTTCCAGTACCGGGCACTGGGCGGAGTCGTCGTCGTTTCTCTGTCGATAGCGGCGCTCATCACCTACCTCATCATCACCTACCTCTCGAATCAGCAAGGATTCCGGTTGTCTCTCGCTGGCGTCGCCGGGCTCGTGATCTCGATCGGAGTCGTTGCTGACTCGTTTATCGTCTACTTCGAACGAATCCGTGATGAACTGCGCGATGGCCGCAATGTCGATGGCGCTGTCGAGGCCGGGTGGAAGCGCGCCTTCCGTACGATTCTCATCTCTGACGTCATCAACCTCATCGCGGCCGTTGTGCTCTTCGTGCTCGCTGTAGGTAACGTGCGCGGTTTCGCCTTCACCCTCGGAATCGTGACGGTGGTCGACCTCGTCGTCGTGGCAATGTTTACCCACCCGCTGATGCAGTTGCTGGCTCGCACGTCGTTCTTCGGGGGCGGCCATCGCTGGAGCGGACTTGATCCGCAGGCCCTCGGTGCGGTGTATCGCGGACGCGCACAGTTCCGGGCACCCGTCGGCGTCGCATCGACCAAGGTCGCGACGAGTAGTCGTGAAGCGCAACGTCGTCAGACCATTGCCGAACGCAAGGCCGCTGAAGCCAGCGGTGAGAGGAAGGAACAGCGATGAGTCGGCTCACCCAGTTCGGCAACGATCTTTACACGGGAACGCGCTCGTTTAACTTTGTTGGTCGACGACGACTCTGGTACTCGATCGGTGCCGTGTTCATCATCTTGGCGATCGGCCTTACCGCCCTGCGTGGTGGGTTTGTGTTCGGTATCGAGTTTCGCGGAGGGTCCGAATTCCGCGTGCAAGGCACCACGGCAGTCGAGGGCGGCACTGCCGCCGCGACGGCCATCGCGATCGACGCCGTTGACTCAGTCGTCTCGGGGTCAAGCCCCCGCGTGTCGATCGTCGGCGGCGACTCGGTACGGGTGCAGACCGAGCAGCTCACGCCCGCCGAGACCGACGAGGTCCGCGCCGCGCTCGCCGATGCTTACGCAGTCAGCGTCTCAGATGTGAGTACATCGTTCATCGGCGCCACCTGGGGTGCTGACATTACCCGGCAGGCGATCATCGCCCTCGTGGTGTTCCTGGTTCTCGCGAGTCTGGTTATGGCGATCTATTTTCGAACGTGGAAGATGGCGGCGGCGGCCATCATCGCCTTATTCCATGACCTCATCGTGACGACCGGCCTCTACGGCGTACTCGGGCTCGAAATCACTCCCGCCGCCGTGATTGGTTTTCTCACGATCCTGGGGTATTCGCTGTATGACACGGTCGTGGTGTTCGACAAGGTGCGCGAAAACACCTCAGAAGATGGTGCAGAATCTCGGCGCACATTCGCCCAGTCGGTCAACCTGGCAGTGAATCAGACGCTCGTGAGGTCGATCAATACTTCGGTCGTCGCCGTGCTTCCGACAGCGTCGATCCTCTTCATCGGTTCGTTGTTGCTGGGTGCTGGCACCCTGCGCGATATCGCCCTTGCACTCTTCATTGGTACGATCGTCGGCACCTATTCGTCGATCTTCCTCGCGGCTCCGCTCTATGTGCACCTACGCGAGAACGAGCCTGAGGTCAAAAAGCAGGGAAGCCGCACACGCGTTGCCCGGGCTGAGTCGGGTGCCGTCCGCTGACGTGCGCTGGTGGCTGACCGCATATCGTCAGCCGAGGCTCACCAGGGCGCTCTAGGATCAATTCGGAGGGCGCGCGGATGACCGA
>Ga0105044_10007904_pt1 | contig 14656 bp, 12 predicted proteins | sample MAT01_FD_78092 | JGI IMG/M metagenome (GOLD analysis project Ga0105044, IMG submission 78092) | Freshwater microbial communities from Lake Fryxell liftoff mats and glacier meltwater in Antarctica - MAT-01 | ecosystem: Environmental > Aquatic > Freshwater > Ice > Liftoff microbial mat | place...
CCGTCGAAGTCCATCACCCAGACCTCCTGGCAGGATGCACCCGCGGCGAACACGATCAACTTGCCATCCGGCGACGGCATGGGACGACAGACCCGATCGTGCTCCCCGAGTACGGCGACCCTGGCGGTGCCGGCGTCGATCCGTGCCAGTTGTTCACGTCCCTTGGCGGCTACGACGCCGTAGACGAAAGCGCCGTCCGGAGCGAACACGGGATCGTCGACCGAGAACGGCGTGGCGAACGGGGTGCCGCTGAACGGTTCCACCACGGCAACGGAGAACTCCTTGCCGGTCTCGACGTCGGCCGAACGCAGCAACAGGTACGGATCGAGCGGCGAGTACTGGATGGCCAGCGGACGCCGCGTCGCCGGATCCGACAACGCGATGAACTCGCCCTTCTGTGCACCGTCGTAGAGCGCCAACTTGGCCTGAGCCACACCGTTGAGGCCGGCGGCGAGATACGAGATCGAAACACCGGTCACGTCGAAGGACAGCAGGTCCTCCGACGCATCAGGGGGCACGACCGCATCGGTTGCCACGATCTGGGGCGGGGCCGCCGCCTTGACGTCGGCCAGGACCAGCGCCCCATCGGTTCGGACGTAAGCGATCTGGGATCCCACCGGGGACCACGCCAGTGGTGCGAGGCCGGCAGCGTTCGTGGCGGCGGACGTGCCGATCGTGACCGGCGAACTGCCGTCGCTGGCAGCAACGACCACATCGCCGGCCAACGTCACGTACGCGATCCGGCCGGGACGCGTGCCGATTCCGCCGTCGCCCAACACGGTCGTGGGTGGGCTGGACGTCGGTGCGGCCGGTTGGAGTACCGAGGTCGGGCTGACCTGGGCGCCCATCGGCTCCGAGCCGAGCGCCGCCAAGCCGACCACGGGAACGACGACCGCCAGCACGGCAAGTCGTCTGCGAATTGGGCTGGGCCCAATTGGGCTGTGTGAGGAGGCGCGCATGGTCGAGATCGGCCTGGTGCCAGGCCGCGTTCAAGGGTAGATGACCTCATGGCGTGGGCCACCTCACCCTCGTAATCCCCGTCAGGATGTCCATGGCCGGAGCCCCCACGTTCAGAACCACGTCGACGTCTCGTTAGCCTGTCGCCGGATGAGAGCCGTTGCCAGCTTCACGATCCGACCACACCTCCCCGGGCCGATCGGCGGACTCGACGAGTTGGCGGCCAACCTCCGCTGGTCGTGGAACCGCCCGACGCGCGAGCTGTTCCGATCGATCGACCCCGAGGCCTGGGCAGAGTGTGGGCACGACCCGCGGCTACTGCTGGCCCGAACGGATCCCGATCGCCTCGAGGCACTGGCCCAGGACGCGGGCTTTCGTCAACGCGTCGATGACGCTGTGGCCGATCTCCATCGAGCCCTCGGACCGGACTCGTGGTTCGAAGAGTCCGGTCGCCCGATCGACGGCTCCGTCGCCTACTTCTCACCCGAGTTCGGGATCGCCGAGGCGGTTACACAGTACTCGGGCGGTCTCGGGATCCTGGCCGGCGATCACCTGAAATCCTGCTCCGACCTCGGTATCCCGTTGGTCGGCGTGGGGCTGTTCTATCGCCACGGATATTTCCGGCAGTCCGTTTCGGTGGACGGCTGGCAACAGGAGCGGTTCCCCGATCTCGACCCGTACGCCATGTCCATGCACCTGGTCGAGGACATCCGAATCGAGTTGGACCTCGCCGGAGAACGCCTGGTGGCCCAGGTCTGGCAGGCCCAGGTGGGTCGAACCCCGCTCTACCTGCTGGATTCCGACGTCGACGACAACCCGGATCACCTTCGGGTCATCTGCGATCGCCTGTACGGAGGCGACACCGAACATCGACTCCGTCAGGAGATCCTGCTGGGGATCGGCGGCATCCGGATGCTGGCCGCCCTCGGGATCGACGCCACGGTCTTCCACACCAACGAGGGACATGCCGGCTTCCTCGGCCTCGAGCGAATCCGAGTGCTCATGACCGAATCGCACGTGGACTTCGGCACCGCTTTGGCGGCCACCCGGGCCGGGTGTGTGTTCACTACCCATACCCCGGTTCCGGCGGGCATCGATCGATTCGGCCTCGATCTCATCGACCGGTACTTCGGTGCCTGGGCCGACGAGGTCGGCATCGATCGCTCCGAGCTGATCGGTCTCGGTCATCGTCCCGGCGACGGCCCGGAGGAGCCCTTCAACATGGCAGTCATGGGCATGCGGCTCGCTCAACGGCGGAACGGGGTCGCAGCGCTCCATGGCGAGGTCAGCCGAGAGATGTTTGCCGACCTCTGGCCGGGGGTGCCCACCGATGAGGTGCCCATCGGGTCGGTCACCAATGGCGTCCACGGAGCCACCTGGGTCTCGGCGGAGATGGACCGGGTGCTCAGCGCCGCGGCGGGAACCGCTTGGTCGGCCGAGGTCCGGGACACCTGGGACCTGGATCGGGTCAACGACCGCGACCTGTGGGCCGCACACCGGGACGGGACGCACCGGCTGATCGATTTCACCCGCGCCCGGCTCCGCTCTGCCGGGCTCACACGCGGGCTGTCCCCTGCTGAGCTGTCCTGGACCGCTGAGGCGTTGGACCCGAACGCCTTGACCATCTGCTTCGCTCGACGCTTCGCCACGTACAAACGGGCCACGCTGCTGCTCAGCCAGCCCGAGCGGCTCATGGCCCTCATCAGCGATGCCGAGCGTCCCGTGCAGTTCGTCTTCGCCGGCAAGGCCCACCCGGCCGACGAACCCGGCAAACAGCTGATCCGCGACATCGTCACGCTGAGCCACGACCCGGCGGCCAGGCACCGCTTCTGCTTCATCGAGGACTATGACATGGCGGTCTCACGTCACCTGCTGCACGGCGCCGACGTGTGGCTGAACACACCGCTGCGACCGCAGGAGGCGTGCGGGACGTCCGGCATGAAGGCCACCATGAACGGCGCACTCAACTGCTCCATCGCCGACGGCTGGTGGGCGGAGTGCCTCGACCCCGAGTTGGGTTGGACGATCTCGTCCGCCGACGGGATCGACGACCTGACCCGCCGCAACGAGCTGGAGGCCAACTCGCTGTTCGAACTGCTCGAGCAGCACATCGTTCCCCTCTTCCACCACGGGATGGTCGCCGGTCAGGGATCCCCGGGATGGCTGGCCGCCATGCGCCGATCGGTCGGTCGCGTCGGTCCGTTCGTGAGCTCGGCCCGCATGGTTCAGGACTACACCCGACACTTCTACGGCCCGGCGTCCAACTCGGCACGCCTGATGGAGTCCGACGGCCATCGGGTCGCACGCGAGGTTGCTTCATGGCAGCGCCGTGTGGTGGACGCATGGCATCGCGTGCATGTCGACCAGGTCATGGTCGACGAATCGTTGGCCGACCTCGGATCGGTCCGGGAGGTCTCCGCCCGGGTGTTCCTGGGCGACCTGGACCCGTTGGACGTCTCAGTGCAGCTGATCTCCGGGACAGTCGGGCAGAGTGGGACCCTCGAGAGCAGCGTCCTGTCCACCATGGAGCTCGTCGGCGACAGCGACGACGGTCATCGCCGCTATGCCGCGCAGATGCTCCTCGATCGCGCTGGCCGGGCCGGGCTCACTGTTCGCATCGTGCCGCGCCACGATGCCGTCGCCGATCCCTTGGATCTCGGCTGCGTCGCCTGGGCCGGTTGACCGACCGCCCCACAGCGCCGTGACCGTACAGACCGCCCCGTAGCCGACCACGACCGACCAGAACCACAGGTCACCGGGGCGTTGGAGGTATCGGGCGAATCCGACGCCCAGGGCCGCTCCGGCGGGAACCGACAGGGCGGCCAGCCGAGTCGGTCGGTGCCCGATCCCGACCACGTGCTCACCGATCCACTCCACCACCGTCGGGATCGGGGCCAACACCAACACCGCCAGTGCCCAGGTCTGGCCGGCACTCGAGGTGATGAGCAGCACGACGGCTGTGGCCATGGCCGTCGGATAGAGCACGAGGCACCGTCGACAGATGTGTCTCGAGCCGACCACCACGCATCGATCCAGGTCGCCCGGCCAATGATGGGCCAACCACATGGGAGCGGTCACGGAGTCCGCTGTGGTGCGGGGTTGGCGATGGCTGGTTCGCACTCCACCCCATCGGCGTGCACGACCGCAACGATGAGTGCACCCAGAACAGAGCCGGCCGGCAGACCCCACCCGCGACTCCACTCAGGACCCTCAGCCGAACGTCGCAGCGCCGGGCCCGTGTGCCAGAAAGCTCTCCACGCCGACCGAAGCGTCCGGCGTGGCAAAGCTCTCCACGAAGCGGCGTTGTTCGAGACCGAGTCCGGTGTCCAGATCCACCGCCAGACCGTCATCGATGGCGGCCTTGGCCAGGGCCATGGCGTGGGTGGCGCCTCGTGCGAACTCCGTGGCCCAGGTCATGGTCGCCTCCTCCAACTGGTCCGGCTCGACCACTCGATCCACCAGCCCCATCGCCGCGGCCTCCGCCGCACTCACCTGTCGGCCCGAAAAGATCAGGTCCTTGGCTCGCGCCGGCCCGACCAACCGCGCCAGCCGCTGGGTCCCGCCCCCACCGGGGATGATGCCCAGGAGGATCTCCGGCTGACCCAACTTGGCCCTGGTCGAGACGATTCGGAGATCACAGGCCAGTGCCAACTCGCATCCACCGCCGAGGGCGAACCCGCTGATCGATGCGATCGTGACCGCCGGGATGGCCGCCACGGCATCGAGCGCGGTACGGAAGGCACCCCCGATCTCCCCCGCCTGGTCGGCCGACGCGATGCTGAATGGTCCACCGTCAGGAGTGTCGGTGAACTCCGAGATATCGGCACCGGCGGCGAACAGGCGGCTTCCGCCGGTGACGATCACGGCCCGCGGCGGGGAGGCGGTGAGCTCCGCGGCCACCGCCGACAGTTGCCCGAGCAGGGCGACCGACAAGGCGTTCACCTTCGGATGGTCGAGGGTCACCACAGCGACACCGGAGTCCAGACGAACGAGTCGGACAAGCTGATCTGACATGGGCCAGACCCTACCGGCGTCGGCGTTCTCACTGATTCTCGAAACCACCGATAGGGTTCCAGTCATGGCGCCAGCCGAGACCGACGAGATCCACGCCATTGCCGCACGTCGGCTCTCGGCCGACGGCGGTCAGCGGTACACGACATCACGGCGGGCCATCATCGACGTGTTGATGGCCAGCCACGACCCGATGACCCTCCCGGAGATCCTGATCTGCGACCGATCCCTGGCCCAGAGCAGTGCGTATCGGAACCTCACCGAGCTGATCGCCGCCGGTGTGGTCCACCGAATCGTGACCAGCGAGGAGCACGCCCACTTCGAGTTGGCCCAGGACCTGACCGGCCATCACCACCACTTGATCTGCACCATGTGCGGCCGCGTGACCGACTTCGTCGTCCCCGAGGCGCTGGAACGACAAATCGATTCCGACCTGGCCGAGATCGCCCGATCACATGGCTTCCGCACCGAGCAGCACCAGCTCGACCTGATCGGCCGCTGCCGGGGTTGCGCCTGAACCTCTCCTCGTCCAGCGTGCCCCGGTTCGCCTCAGGAGACCGACAGGAGTTGTTCCGCCGCCGACCACGGGTCGACCCGAAGGTCGGCGATGCTGTCGACCAGTTCCTCGAAGGACTCGCCTCCGCCGACGGTTCGAGCCCGCTCGGCCAACTCGGCCGACAGGATGGCCACCAGCTCCGAGCGAACCCGGGCCCGCCGACGCACCAGCAACTCCCCGGAGTCCACCAAGTGGTCCCGATGGGCCCCGACCGCATCCATCAGCTCGGAGATCCCTGTGCCGTCCGTGGCCACCGTTGCCACGATCGGCGGCCGCCACATGGATCGGTTCGACAATGAGAGCATCTGGTCGAGATCCGCTCTGGCCTGGCCCGCACCAGGCCGGTCCGCCTTGTTGATCACGAAGATGTCGGCGATCTCCATCAGACCGGCCTTGGCGGCCTGCACGGCGTCGCCCCATCCCGGATTCACCACAACAATGACGGTGTCGGCCGCTCCGGCGATCTCGACCTCGACCTGGCCGACGCCGACGGTCTCCACCACGATCCAGTCCAGACCCGCCGCGTCCAGGACTCGCACGGCGGCCGGCGTGGCCAGCGCCAGTCCACCGAGGTGTCCCCGGGTCGCCATCGACCGGATGAACACCCCGTCGTCGAGCACGTGGTCACCCATACGGATGCGATCACCGAGGATCGCCCCACCGGAGAACGGAGACGACGGATCGATGGCCAACACCCCGATGCGCTCACCCCGGTCCCGCACACAGCCGCACAGTGCGCTGGTCAGCGTCGACTTCCCTGATCCCGGGGCTCCGGTCATGCCGATCGTGGCGGCACCGGTGGACTGAGCGTGCACAACTCGCCCGACGATCCGCGCGGCCTCGCCGCCTCGTTCGACCCACGTCACCAATCGGGCCAGCGATGACTTGGTACCGGCGCGTGCCGAAGCGACCATGTCGTCGACCACGGACGCCTCCGGGAGGTCGCCCCTCACAACGAGACGGCCGTGCCGTCTTCGATCAACTCGCTGCCTCGTTCGCGCAGCAGGGTGACACCCGGGACGCGGTCCTTCATGATCCGCTCGATGCCGGCCTTCATGGTCACCGTGGAGGCCGGGCAGGAAACGCAGGCTCCGGTCAACTCCACCTCCACGATCCCGGTCGGCTCGTCGACGGTGTGCAGGATGATGTCGCCACCGTCGGCCTGGATGGCCGGGCGGATGGCTTCGATGACCTCTGCGACCTGGTCGTACACGGATCCTCCAAGGATTCGTGGTGAGGCTAGAAGCACCGACTGAATCAAACCAACGTGGGGATGCGAAACTTCCCGCATGGTCATCTCGCTCCTCGCTCACCAAGGTGGATGGGACGAGATCCTCATGGTGCTGACTCCCATCGGATTGCTGGCTCTGGTCCTGCGGATGGCCCACCGACGGGCCGTCCGACTGGGCGAGACGCGCCCAGCTCCTACTCCGATGCCGGATCCCACCGATGGCGAGTCGTCACTCCAGCCGGGAGACAACCGCCCCGATCGCTGAGAGTCGACCGGCCAGATCGGCATAGCCCCGTTCGAGATGCTCGGCGTCGTGAATGACGGTTTCGCCGTCGGCGGCGAGTGCGGCCACCACCAGGGCGGCGCCAGCGCGGATGTCGAACGCCCGGACCGGCGCCCCGGACAGTCTCGGGACGCCATCGATGACCAGATGATGTCCTTCGACTGCGATCTCGGCGCCCATCCGACCCAGTTCCCCCACGTAGCGGAAGCGACCACCGAACAGGTTCTCGGTGGCGAAGCTGGTGCCGGCGGCAGTGGCCAGGGCGGCAACCAGCATGGGGAGCACATCGGTCGGCACGCCGGGATACGGCAGCGTCGCCACATCGGTCGCCGTCAGCGGTGAACTCCGCATGGCCCAGATCTCGTTGGGCCCCGATGCCACACGAACCCCCATGGAACCGAGCTTGCGGGCAACCGACGAGAGGTCATCGAGCACGGCGTTGCGCAGGGTGATCTCGCCGCCGGCCGCGGCCAGCGCGCAGAGGAAGGTGGCCGCTTCGATTCGGTCGGGCATCACCCGGTGGGCCACGGGATGGAGCTCGCTGGCGCCTTCGACTGTGACCGTGGTGCTTCCGGCGCCGATGACCTTGGCCCCCATCCGGTTCAGGAACGCAGCGAGATCCGCTATCTCTGGCTCGCGGGCCGCATTCTCGATCGTGGTGGTTCCTTCGGCCAGCGAACCGGCCAACATCACGGTCTCGGTGGCACCGACCGACGGGTACTCGAGCAGGATCCGGGCACCCCGGAGGCGCTGCGCCCGTCCGGAGATCATGCCGTGGCGCAACTCGAACTCTGCGCCCATCTGCTCGAGGGCCGCAAGATGCAGGTTGATGGGCCTGGGCCCGAAATCGTCGCCGCCGGGCAAGGCGATACGAGCCTCACCGCACCGGGCGAGCAGTGGACCGAGCAAGGCGGTGGACGCTCGCATCCGTTCCACCAGCTCATAGGGTGTCTCCGGGGAGGGGTCTGTGGGAACGTCGATGTCGAGGGTGGTGTCATCCGCCCACGCGATCGTGGCGCCCACCGCTCGGAGTACTTCACCCATCCACTCCACGTCAGAGATACGAGGCACGTTGGCCAGCCGGAAGCGGCCCGGGCACAACACCGTCGCAGCCATCAACTTCAGCACCGAGTTCTTGGCGCCACCGATCTCCACGACGCCTTCGAGCGGTGGCGACGGACCGACGATCAGCGTGCTCACGGCCCCCAGTATCGCCGAGGATCGGCCATGGCACGGTTGAGGACGCTGGCGGTCGAGCGCGACGTCGTCGATCGGGAGTTCGGCGCGCTCTGCGCGCCCATGGACGAATCGCTGGTGACCGAGGTCGCAGTCGACGAATCGGGTGAGGCGAGTGCTGCGTTCGTCGGCGTGGCCGGCCCGTTCACCTCCTGGTCGCGCCGGGTGCTCGATCTGGGGCCCGTGGGAGACCCGACGCAGGGGATTCGCCGGAGCCGGGAGGAGATCAGTTACTCGCTCGGACTCGGGCCCTGGTCCCCAGGCTTCGCCCGCCTGATCAGTCGGCGGCTGAAACGCCGGGCTCTGCACACCTCGACTCCCGTCCCCTGGTGGTCCCCACCGGCGCGCCTCGACGCCGTCCCGGCGACCGTGATCGCTGCGGCAGCCGTGCTGGCGGTGCTCGGCGGATTCCTCAGCGCCCTGTTGCCCATCACCCTCACCTTCGTCTCGGGCGATCTCGGTGGGCGGGTCAGCGACCAGAGCGTCGTGCTGGCGGTGGTCAGGGTCGGAGCAGTCCTGACCCTGGGTTTCATGGTTCTGGCCGACCGATGGGGTCGCCGTCAGGTCATCCGACTGGCGCTCGTGGCGAGCGCCATGGCCGCCTGTCTCGGAGGGCTGTCCACCTCGCTGGTGCAGGTGACCATCAGCCAGACGATCGTGCGCGCCGGTGCGGCCGCCGGCGTGCTCCTGCTTCCCGTGCTGGCCGCCGAATGGGTGCCCCCGAGAGCGCGGGCCTGGTGCGTCGGCGTGATCACCATGGCCGGGGCACTCGGTGCCGGCATGGTGGTCTGGCTCGTACCGCTGGCGGACGTGAGCGACTCGGCCTGGCGCTGGATCTGGTTCGGCGCGGCGCTGACCATCCCGGCCACGCTGGCCACCGTTGCCCGACTCCCCGAGAGCGAGAGGTTCGTGTCCGCCGAGGCACACCGGGACCAGCTCGCCCACCCACCCGATCCTGGCCCACGCGCCGGATCCCCGGCACAGGAAGCGGAACCGGAAGCGGGCGGACACATACGCGCCCGACGACTGGCCCTGGTTGGCGCCATAGCGTTCTCCCTCAACGCCTTCGTGGCACCGGTCTCTCAGCTCCAGAACGAGTACATCCGCACCGAACGGGGCTTCAGCGCGACGCTGCTGACGATCTTCATCATCGGTACCAACACCTGGGGCGGGATCGGCGTCGTGGTCGGGGGCAGGCTGGCCGACCGAATCGGACGCAAGCGGGTCGCGGTCGTCGGACTGCTCGGCATCGCCAGCGGGAACGCCGTCATGTACTCGGTGAGCGGCTGGCCCATGTGGGTGGCCTCGGTCGTCGGCTCCGTGCTCGGCGCCCTGACCATCCCGGCCCTCGGAGTCCTCGGACCAGAGCTCTTCCCGACCGGACGCCGGGGCACGGCGAACGGTTGGCTGAACGGCGCCGGTGTGATCGGCGGCGCCGCAGGCCTGCTCGTCATCGGACAGCTCATCGGACGCTGGGGCTACGGCTGGTCGTTCACCGCCCTGACGGTCGGTCCGCTGGTGGTCATCGGGCTGCTCCGCTGGATCCCCGAGACAGCGGGCCTGGAACTCGAGGAGATCAACGACGCCGACTTCGACGACGAAGCCCACGCTTGAGCCGGTCGGAGTACCAGCGGGGCAGTCAGCCGGAAGCCAGCTGCCCAACCCAGCCGGCGACCACATCGGCCACCTGGCCATCCACCCCCCGGAGGTCGTGCGCCTTGTCCGGGATCCACACCTGCGTGACCGGCCCGGGGATGGCGACGAGCGCTGTCTCGAACTCCAAGGGGGTCCCGAACGGGTCGCGGTCGCCGGACACGAACAGGCACGGCACGTCGATCGAGCCCAGATGCTCTGTCCTCAGCCGATCGGGGTGCTTCGGAGGATGCAGCGGGTACGCAACGCACGCCACGCCGACAATGGACCGGTGGCCCTCCGCGGCCAGCATCGAGCCGATCCGACCGCCCATTGATCGGCCGGCGACCACCACGCGACTGACTCCGGCGCTTGCCACCAACCGATCCACGGCGTCGCGGTATGCCGCGAGCAGGACCGGCGGCCGGTCGGGCGGACGCTTCCCGGCCAACCGATACGGGAAGTCGAACCGCAAGGTCGGCACATCACCCAACGCGGCATCGATCGCCAGGAGCGCGGGATGGTCCGCTCCGGTGCCCGCACCCGGGGCGAGGACCACGCCGAGGTCCTGCACGGGGCGGCGGGTTCTCATGCTCCGAACAGGATCCGGCGCGCCTCGGTGAGCTCGGCAATTCGACGCGCGGCCAGATCGTCCTCCCCGCCATGGTCGGGATGAGCAGTCAGCAACTGTGTCCGAAAGGCCCGTTGAACGGTCCGACGATCGGACCCGCTCTCGATGTCGGTCAGGTCCAGCACATCGAGGGCCCATTGCACCGGGTCACCGACCGCCGCCAGGGTGGACGCGGCCGAACGTCCGGACAGAGCGGCGACGAGACGACGATCCAGCGCCCCGCGCCACCTCAGACCCTGCCTGACTGCGGCCATCACCGTCGCCCGGGCGACCTCGGGGACGCCGCCCGCGGCGTAGACCACGCACAGCACGTGCTGGGCCGGCGTCCCGATCTCCTCCTCCAGTTCGAAGCGGATCTCGTCGCCCTCGGACACCAGTCGATGGGCGCACGGCTGGAGTCCGATCCGGTCGACCTGGAACCGGTGACGGAGCCGGGGCTGCGGCACGCTCCGGCCCCATTCCAGCTCCAGGGTCAGCCCCTCGATCTCCTCGAGTTCCTCGGCATCGAGGCTCGTCGCGAAGTGCGCGGCGATACCGCCGAGCAGCACGCCCCCCGGACCGGGCGCCGGGTTGACCGGCAGGAGTCGATCACCGAGGGCCACGCGTCGCGTGGGCGCTATGGGCCGACTGACGTAGCACTCGAGTTCGGCCACGACCATGTCCGGAGGGTACCGCTGAGGCTGTTGGAGAGCCGAGTCCGAAGCACGTCAGATGTACGGCCGTACGAGGTCACGGAGGTCTGCCGCCGCCTCGTTGATCTCCTCGTCGGTCCAGCTGTCGTCGCCCGTGACGTCGAGCGCCTCACGCAAACCGCCGGCCCGTTCCACCAGTTGCCTCCAGACCGGCGGTTCAAATCCGAACGGAAGTGACATCAGTTCCATCTGATCCGCGCTCTCGGCGAGGTCCACCACGGCGTCGACGCCGCCCGCGTCCTTGGCCAGATCCCTGGCGGCACCCCAGAGTGACGACAACACGGACTGCACGTCGAGACCATCGGCCTGACGATCGCTGTCGTCGGGATCCGGCATCCCCTCGAGGATCGCCTCAACCGGCTCCTCGTCGTCGACGTAGACGACGAGGTCACCTGCGGTGTCCCATTCGTAGGAAATCTCGGCCACGGCCAACGACTCGGCCAGGCTCTGCTGGAGGCCGGCCGGCCAGCTCCCCACCTCGTAGACCACCTTGTCGCGATCGGGGTCCAGCCCAGCGGTGGCTGTAGCCAGCACTTCGTCGATGATGGCGTCCACCTCCGCCTCGCGGACCTCGTCCACGCCCAGCGTGGTCCCCTGCCACACATGGCGGATCCCGGCTGAGGTCAACATGGCGTCCAGGAGGCCACGTGACTCACCTGACCACTCGCTGACCTCATAGGACAGCAGACCGTCGCTGGAATCGTCGGATGATTCGGACTCCTGGAATTCGTCGTCTGATCCATCATCGATGACTTGGTCAGTGTCGGGCACGGCGCCATGTTGTCACCTCCCGGCCTCGGAGCCGTCGATGCGCCCTGAAGGACCTCACCGGAACGACGGCGGAACACCGGACAAGATTCGGGTGCCGGTCGGGGCCATCGCTACCGTTGCAGCATGCCCATCGCACCACCTCCTGACCGCAATCTCGCCATGGAACTGGTCCGCACCACCGAGGCTGCGGCCCTCTCCGCCTCCCGTTGGGTCGGCAAAGGCGACAAGAACGCCGCCGACGGGGCGGCGGTGGACGCCATGCGGACGCTGCTCACCACGGTGGCCATGCGCGGACTGGTCGTCATCGGCGAGGGTGAGAAGGACGAAGCGCCCATGTTGTACAACGGCGAGGAGGTCGGCGACGGTACCGGCCCGCTCTGCGACATCGCCGTGGACCCGGTCGAGGGCACGACCCTCACCGCCATGGGTCGCGGTGGCGCCATAGCGGTGATCGCCGTGGCCGAGCGGGGATCCATGTTCGACCCGGGTCCGTGCATCTACATGCAGAAGCTGGCAGTCGGTCGCGAGGCCGCTGATCTGATCGACTTCGATGCCCCGGTGGCGCACAACCTGGCCATGGTGGCCAAGGCCAAGGGCGAGGCGGTGCGAGACATCACCGCTGTGGTGCTCGACCGCCCCCGACACCAGGACCTGATCGACGAGATCCGCGCCGCTGGCGCCAGGATCAGATTGATCCAGGACGGCGATGTGAACGGGGCGATCTCCACGGCGTGGCCCGACTCCGGTGCCGACATCATGTTCGGCGTCGGCGGAACACCCGAAGGAGTCATCGCGGCCGCTGCCCTGAAGTGCATGGGAGGGGTCATCCTCGGCAGGCTCTGGCCCCGCGACGACGACGAACGGACCGCAGCACTGGACGCCGGCTACGACCTGGATCGGACGCTCACCACCGACGATCTGGTCAAGAGCGACAACTGCTTCTTCTCATCGACCGGCATCACCGACGGCGACCTGCTGAAGGGCGTGCACTACTCCGCCGCCGGGGCCACGACACAGTCGATGGTCATGCGCTCCAAGTCGGGCACGGTCCGGCTGATCGACGCCCAGCATCGTTCGGACAAACTCGACATCTGAGCCGTCGTCGGTCAGTGACCGCCGGTACCAACGGATGCGCCGGCCGCACTCAGCCGGACTTCGGCCCGAAGCGCCGCTGCGGCAGCGTCGGAATCCTCGGGGTCGGTGGACAGCGCAGCAGTGGCCCGCTCGAGCGCGCCCTGGGCCCGCTCCACGTCGATGTCCGACGACAGCTCGCACACATCGGAGAGAATGGTGACCCGGGTGTCGCCGGTCTCGTCGCCGGGCGACACCTCGATGAATCCCTGATGGACGGCAATGACCTGATCTGATCCATCGGCCAGCAACACTCGAACCGGGTGGGTGGCGAGCACGCCGATGAACGGCACGTGGCCCGGGAGGAACGCAATGTCTCCCTCGATGGTTCGAGCGATGACCATGGTCCCCGCGCCGGAGTAGGAGATCCGCTCGGGAGAAACCAACTCGACGCGCAGCTCAGGCATTCTTCTCCAGCTCCTTGGCCTTGCGCAGCACGTCGTCCGCGCCACCCACGTTGAAGAACGCCTGCTCGGGGAGTTCGTCGAGGTCGCCGTTGATGATCATCTCGAAGCTCTCGATGGTCTCATCGACCGGCGTCGTGATGCCGGGCAGTCCGGTGAACACCTCAGCCACGTACATGGGCTGGGCCAGGAACTTCTGCACCTTGCGAGCCCGGTCCACGGTGATCCTGTCCTCCTCGGACAGCTCGTCGAGTCCGAGGATGGCGATGATGTCCTGGAGCTCCTTGTAGCGCTGCAGGGTCTCCTGGACCCGGCGTGCCACGTTGTAGTGACGCTGTCCCACGATCTCCGGCGCCAGGATCGAGCTGGTCGAGGCCAGCGGGTCCACTGCCGGGTAGATCCCCAGCGCCGCGATGTCACGGCTCAGCTCGGTGGTGCCGTCGAAGTGGGTGAAGCTGGTGAACGGGGCGGGGTCGGTGTAGTCGTCCGCCGGCACGTACACGGCCTGGAGCGAGGTGATCGAACGCCCGCCGGTCGAGGTGATCCGCTCCTGGAGCGCTCCCATCTCGTCGGCCAGCGTGGGCTGGTAGCCCACGGCCGACGGCATGCGTCCCAGCAGGGTCGACACCTCCGAACCGGCCTGGGTGAATCGGAAGATGTTGTCCACGAACAACAGCACGTCCTGGCCCTGCACATCACGGAAGTACTCGGCCATGGTGAGCGCGGCCAGGGCTACCCGGAGCCGCACGCCCGGCGGCTCGTCCATCTGACCGAAGCACAGCGCGGCCTTGGACAGCACGGACTTGTCCGAACCGCCCATCATGGTCTCGCCCATCTCGATGAAGAGGTCCGTTCCCTCGCGGGTCCGCTCCCCCACGCCAGCGAACACCGACACACCACCGTGGTTCGACGCCACGCGGTTGATCATCTCGGTGATGAGCACGGTCTTGCCCACCCCGGCACCGCCGAACAGGCCGATCTTGCCGCCCTGCAGGTACGGCGTGAGCAGATCGATGACCTTGATACCCGTCTCGAACATCTGGGAGGAGGACTCGAGCGTGTCGAAGGCCGGGGCGGCACGATGGATGTCCCAGTACGTGTCGGCGGACACCTCGTCGACG
>Ga0105044_10007905_pt1 | contig 14655 bp, 3 predicted proteins | sample MAT01_FD_78092 | JGI IMG/M metagenome (GOLD analysis project Ga0105044, IMG submission 78092) | Freshwater microbial communities from Lake Fryxell liftoff mats and glacier meltwater in Antarctica - MAT-01 | ecosystem: Environmental > Aquatic > Freshwater > Ice > Liftoff microbial mat | place...
ACAGACAATACTGTTGGCACTTACACTTTCAATTTAGTAAGAAATGGATGTCCATCAGAAGCAAATACCTTTACGCTTAATGCACCAATTGTTATAACTTCTGATATTAATGACCAATATAATTTATGCATTGGAGATTTATTTCAGGCGTATTCGTTAGCTGCCCCATCAACCTTTATTACTTCTACCAATTGGATACATCCTCAAGGAAACATTAGTAATGGAGAGACTTTCCAAATTTCTTCTCCCAATCTTGTTGATAGTGGATCTTATAAATTACAAATTATTGATGTGAACAGCTGCACTACCGAGTTTTTGTTCCATTTAGAGGTTAATAATTGCAATATCTCAGGCATACCTAATAGCTTCACTCCAAATGCAGATGGAATAAACGATACTTGGAGCTGGAACATTCCATCAGCAACAGAAATGTTTGTTCTGATTTTCAATAGATGGGGCGAAGAAGTAGCTAATATAAAGGGAAGTGACGTAAATTGGAATGGGCATTCTTTTAAAAATTCCCTTTTACCATCAAACACTTATTATTACATTATAAAATATAAAAAAGACAATCTGCAAGAAGAAATAAAAGGCTTTCTTGAAATAAAATACTAGTTGAAAACGCATTATTCAATCAATCCTAAGCATGGTTTAAAATAGTATCTCCTATTTATAGCTTCATTCTCCAACTCATTTCGCTTATTTCTTACAGAAACTTTAGTCACTAATCTTCGCTGCAGCCATTAAAAACAACTGTTTCAAATAAATAACTCCTTTTACCTTGTAGATTTATAAATGTTTTGTCTTGGTTTTCAACAACTGCTTATTAACAATTAAGTTACTTTTGTTGAAACGATTGGATTTTGTGTTCCAACTTTGCCTTATTAACCATATTCAGAAAGGTTAAAGTTTAAATTGAATTTTAGATTACTTATTTCGTGCTTATGATTGGAAACCCTTACCCGAGTCTGCCTTTCAATTTTGGCCACGTTTCGAAAATTGTTACTTGCTTTTTATTTTTTTTGTTCATTTCTGCAAGTCAGGTAAATGCACAAGAAATTTGCAACAACGGAATCGATGACGATGGTGATGAATTGGTAGATGTATTCGATCCAGATTGTCCATGTGATAACCAAACACTCCTATGCCAGCCAACGTGCGAATTTGCTGTTGGTGGCACCGCATTAAATTACTCTAGTCAATGGGCGAGCCAAGCTTTGGTTCCCGTATATCAAACACCTTTGATTGCAGATATGAATAACGATGGTGTTCCTGATGTTATTATTATGTCTACAAACGGCATTGTAGAAAGTGACCCACGGCGAGCGAAAGATATTCTCATAATTAGTGGTACGACAGGAGCAACTATTACAACGATAACTACACCTTTTATGGCTTGGGTTGGTCCTAACCCTGTGGCAGTTGCAGACATTGATGGGGATGGTTTTGGGGAGGTAATTATTGCCGCCATGGACCACAGTAGCAATCCTGTGGGCGATAGAAGATATCTTTATTGTTATGAGCATGATGGAACATTAAAATGGAAATCAGACACACAGTTCGGATACCCATCTATTGGAAAGTTCGGTTCAGCATTGGCTTTAGCAGATTTTAATAGCGACGGAATTCCAGAGGTATATCTTTACAACCAAATTTTTAATGCCATAACGGGGGTAAAATTAGCTGAGGGCGGAGCTACAAATGGAATGGGAATTATGACCGTTCAGGCTTTCGGCGATTTATCTAATCCAGTTGCTGCAAATTTAACCAACGATCCAGGGTTAGAACTTGCCGCTGGAAGAACTGTTTACAATGTTACCATTACCAACATTTCAGGAACAACTGGTAATTCAATGGCGCCAATAACTTTTCCTTCAGAAAACGATGGTTACACTGCATTAGCAGATATTGATTTAGATGGAAACCTCGATGTTGTTGTTGCTACACAAGGAAATCCTACAAGAATTTATGTTTGGAATCCTGGAAATGGGACTCCCTTTTTAGTTGCAGCGAGAAATTTAACTGGCACAGGTGGAAATTTTATAGGAGTTCCCTTCATCGGTGATATGGATAAAGATTGCAGACCAGAAATTGGCGTGGTAAGATCAAGAGTTGTTTTTGCTTTAAAATACAACAACAACACTACACTGCAAACTAAATGGACTTTATCTACTTCAGATGCTTCTGGTTTTACAGGAATCACCATGTTCGATTTTAACCAAGATGGAACTCAGGAATTAGTATATCGAGACGAAACAACCCTACGAATTATTGATGGCAGCGGATCTACACCTGTTATAATTGGCACAACGCCTTGTAGCTCCGGAACAGGTTCTGATATGCCAGTTGTTGCAGATGTTGATGGCGATGGACAAGCAGAAATATGCGTTACCTGCGCTACACAAGGCGTGCATATTGGGAGAGTAAATGTGTTTGAATCTTCAACCTCTCCATGGGCTCCATGTCGGCCTATTTGGAATCAATACAATTATTTTAATGTAAATATTTTAAATAATTTAAGAATTCCAATTCAACAACAACAACATCAAGTTTTATTGAGCACAGTTACTTGTCCTTTCTACACTTGCAATCAAAACAGGCCCTTCAACTCATTCTTAGCTCAAAGTACATTTTTAACACAAGAAGGTTGTCCAATTTATCCAGCTTCTGATGTTGCACTCACCATTCTAAATTCTTCTTGCACAGGTTCTGGTCAACTGAATTTAAGCATTAGAGTTACCAACGTTGGTAATGCACCATCGGATGCTAATTATCCGATTCAATTTTATGCAGGAAATCCACTTTTAAATGCATCCGCAATTCGGTTGGTTTCTTCACCTGCTCTTATTCAAACAGGAGCTTCTCTTGCTCCAACAGCAGGCGAAACAATCAACTTAAGTATCGACATTACTACGTTACCAAAGCCTTTTGATTTATTTGTTTTATTAAATGATGAAGGCAATGGAATAGCTCCATTTAGCTACCCACAAAGTACCTTACCTGAGTGCGACTATACAGATGATATAGCTTCCATAACAGGCGTAAACTGCTGTCCTTCGGGTGACCTAACCATCACAGGAATTACACCTCCTACTGCAACAATTTGCCAAGGAGGCAATGCTACATTTACCGTAAATGCAACTAGCACCATCGGTTTAAGCAATGCTGTTTACACTTGGACATTACCCAACCTTACCACACAAACAGGAAATAGCATTACTGCAACATCCGCAGGAAACTATAACATCAGTGTGATTGATAACGCACAATGTACCGTTAATTCTTCTGTAAACATTACTGTAACACCTCAACCAACTGCTGCATCTGCGGGTCAAAATCAAACCATTTGTAGCGATACGACTACGCTTCAAGGAAATGTACCAAGTGTAGGAACTGGAACATGGACTTTGCTCTTAGGAACAGGAACAATTACAAATGCAACTTCACCTACAAGTAATGTTGCGGGAATTGGAATTGGAACGAGCTCTTTTGTATGGTCAATTGTAAACGGTGGTGTATGTATTTCTAGGGACACCGTTGCTATAACTCGCCTAGTGGTTCCTACAACTTCTAATGCAGGAGCAAATCAGGAAGTCTGTGTTAATAATACTGCGCTTCAAGGAAACATACCTTTGGTTGGTAATGGAAATTGGACACTAGTAAGCGGTTCAGGAACTATTACAAACGCTGCTGCTCCCAATTCAACTGTAACTGGTTTAGGCATCGGAACCAACGTTTTTCAATGGACAATTACAAATAGTTCTTGTATTCCTTCTTCAAGTCAAGTTACCATTTTAAGAAACCCAGTACCAAGCACTGCTAATGCTGGAGTAAATCAAACAATTTGCGTAAATACAACAAACTTAAATGCTGTGCAACCTCTTGTAGGCGTAGGAACGTGGAATGTTGTTAGTGGAGGTGCAACTCTTACAAATGCAACTCTTAACAATACAGGAGTAACGAACTTAGCAATTGGCCCAAATGTTTTCAGATGGACCGTTAGCAGCGGCAATTGCCCTACTAATTTTGCTGATGTAACTGTAACAAGAAACGAAGCCCCAACAACTGCGTTAGCTGGAAATGATCAAACAATTTGCTTAGCTACTGCTACATTAGCAGGTAATTCTCCACTTGTGGGAACGGGTGTATGGGCACTTGTTACAGGTGCCGGAAATATTACAAATGCCAATCTTCCCAATACTACACTTTCAAATTTAGGTTTCGGTGAAAATATTTTCACATGGACCATCACAAATGGTGTTTGTCCTATTTCCATAGATCAAGTTTCTATAACGAGAGATACACCGCCATCTATTCCTGATGCAGGAACCAATCAAACTATTTGCGCAAATAACACATTACTTGCCGCGTCTTTGCCTGCTGTAGGAGTGGGAAGCTGGAGTGTTGTTTCAGGAACAGGCACATTTACCGACCCTACACTAACCAATACATCTGTTACAGGACTCGCAACGGGTGCAAATGTTTTCGCATTTACAGTTACAAACGGTGTTTGTCCTGCAACAAGTGACCAAGTAACCGTAAATGTTGACGCTCCAGTTCTAAATGTGAGCGCTGGAATTGACCAGCAAATTTGTGCTACAACAGCAACTTTACAAGGCAATAATCCTTCGGTTGGCACTGGCGCTTGGACGGTTATTTCAGGAGGCGGGACCATAACAACTCTAAATAGTTTCAACTCAACAGTTACAGCAATTCCGTTTGCAGCTAATGTTTACAGATGGACAGTTACTAACAGTACTTGCTCTTCATTTGACGAAGTTACCATCAACAGAAGCCAAGAACCTTCTGCTGCAATAGCTGGTTCTGATCAAAGCATTTGCGGAACTACAACTACACTTGCCGCAACGGCACCCGCTATTGGCACCGGAACATGGACTGTAAATAGCGGCACCGCAATCTTTACTGACGCTTCAAATCCACTTGACCAAATTAGCGGACTTTCAGTAGGAGCTAACAGCCTTATTTGGACAACCAGTAATGGTTCTTGTCCCCCGAAAAGTGACATAGTAGTTATAACTGTTTCTGCAAACCCAATTGTACCAAATGCAGGAGCAGACCAACAAATATGTATAAACACTACCAACTTAAATGCTATACCAGTAGCAATTGGCACAGGAACATGGACATTAATTAGCGGAACGGGTACTATTTCTTCTATTAGTTCCCCAACTTCTGCAGTTACTAATCTTGGTATTGGTGAAAATGTTTTCCGTTGGACAATTGTAAATGGACCATGTACTGTTTTTGATCAAGTATCAATAACGCAAGATGCATTGCCTTCTCAAGCAATTGCTGGAGTAGACCAAACAATTTGTGCTACCACTGCAACTCTTGCAGCTACTCTACCAAGCATCGGAACTGGTATTTGGTCGGTAACCACTGGTGCTGCAACTTTAGCAGACAGTTCCGCTTTTAATTCAGGCGTTAGTAATTTAACATCAGGTGTCACATCCTTTACCTTCACCGTAACTAATGGAGTTTGTCCTGCAACACAAGATGCAGTAAGCATTACAGTAAACGAGATTCCATCCGCAGCCAATGCAGGTACAAATCAAACTATTTGTACCGATACAACTCAATTAAATGCTGTTTCCCCTTTAATTGTAAATGGAAGTTGGAGTTTAGTAAGCGGCACAGGAACAATCGCAACTCCTAATACTGCCCAAACAGCCATTTCTGGATTAAGTAATGGGCCTAATGTTTTCCGTTGGAAAGTAAGCAATGGTGTTTGTCCGTCAGATTCTGCTGATGTTACTGTTTTTGTGGATGCGCCACCAACAACTGCAGATGCAGGAACGGACCAATCTATTTGCACAGACACTTTATCGCTCAACGCAAATGTTCCATTACAAGGAACCGGTTTTTGGACGATTGTAACAGGTGCTGCAACATTTATCGACCCTGGAAATCCTTCTACATTAGTGAGTTCTGTTGGAGTTGGCATTAATGTGCTGCAATGGAATATTGGAAACGGAACCTGTCCTCCATCAACTGACCAACTAATAATAACTAGAGATTCATTGCCTGTTCAAGCAAATGCTGGGACAGACCTTTCAAGATGTAACAGCGACACAATTACGCTGCAAGGTGCAGATGCTTTCCCTGGAGTTGGACTTTGGACGGTTGTTTCTGGTCAAGGAACTTTCTCCGATAACTCATTATACAATACTTCAGTTTCTAATTTAGGCCTAGTAACAAATGTCTTCAGATTTACAGTAACAACAGGAAATTGTCCTTCTACTTTTGATGAGGTAACGGTAATAAACAGTTTGCCCCCTTCTACTGCAGCAGCTGGAAACGACACTACAATTTGTGGTAATTCCATCAACTTAAATGCACAAACCCCAACTGTTGGAAATGGAACATGGAGCGTTGTAAGTGGAACTGGAATTTTCTCTAACGGAACAAGCCCATCAGCCAACGTGTCTAATTTAAGTCCTGGAATTAATATAATGCGCTGGACAGTTTCCAATGGAAGTTGCGTTCCAATTTTTGATGAAATTCAAATTACTGTTGATAAATTACCTGTAATACCAAATGCTGGTGGCGATGCAACAATTTGTGCAGACACAGTAAGTCTTTCTGCGGCTTTGCCAAATGTTGGAACTGGTCTTTGGAGCCTTGTTAGTGGAACAGGAATTATAACAAATACCTTAAGTCCTACAAGTCTGGTAACAGGAATTGCAGTTGGCACTTCTGTTTTCCAATGGACAATTACAAGTGGATTGTGTATAATTAGCGATAATGTTTCAATTACACGCGTAACACCTCCATCTGCCGCGGTTGCAGGTGTTGACCAAACAATTTGCGATTCAAGCACAACATTAAACGCTACTGCTCCATTAATTGGAACTGGAACTTGGTCAGTGGTTAATGGAACAGGAACATTTACAAATGAGAATGATGCCGCCTCTTCCGTAAATAATCTATCTATAGGTATTAATGAATTGAGATGGACTGTAAGCAGCGGAAATTGTCCGGTGAATGAAGATATCGTTCTGATAACTAGGCAAGAAAATTCTACTGTTGCTCAGGCTGGAATTCATAGAAATATTTGTACCGATACAGTTACACTTAATGGAAACGATGCGATTACTGGCATTGGAACTTGGACTGTAGAATCGGGCACTGGAACTTTAGCTGTAGCCACAGATGCTGTAACATTAGCAAGTGGTTTATGTTTAGGCGCAACTATTTTTAGATGGACCATTGCAGCAAACGGTTCATGTCCTGAATCCTTTGATGAAGTTACAATTACAAGAGACACGCCACCATCAATTGCTTTTGCAGGAAACGATACGAATGTTTGCACCAATTCAATTGACCTCAATGCACTTATTCCATCTATAGGAATTGGCAGTTGGAGCATAATTGCAGGAAATGCTATAATTACAGATACTTCCTCAGCTGCAACAACAGCAAATAGCCTCAATATTGGTCCAAACGTTTTAGAATGGAGAGTTACAAACGGTTCTTGTCCTGCACAAAATGATTTAATAACGATTACAAGAGGTGATACTGCCAATGCAGGACCGGATCAAATACTTTGCGACTCTTCTGCAACCCTAAATTCAACACCAACAATTGGAGGTTACTGGAGTTTGATAAGTGGATCAGGAACTTTTACTGATTCCTTGTCGGCAACTACCGCGGTAACAAATTTAGGAATTGGAATAAATATCTTCCAATGGAATATTCAGAATGCAGTTTGTCCTGATTCTACAGACCAAGTTTCTGTTGAACGTCGTTGCAACCAAGCTCCAACGATTGTTAATGAAAATTTAAGTAATCCGGAAGACAGCGTATTGACAGGAAATTTCCTTGCAAATGGAGACATTGACCCTGATGGAACACCTCTTATTGTAGATACAATTCCTGTTACACCACCAACAAATGGAAGTATTGTAATTAATGCAGATGGAACATACACGTATACTCCAAATGAGAATTACTATGGCACCGATACAATTATTGTAAGCATTTGCGATAGCGGCACGCCACTTCCTCCAATTTGTGGATTCGACACGTTAATCATTACAGTTACACCTGTAAATGATCCTCCAATCATTGAAAATGAAACCGTATCTACAACAGTAGACTCAATTGCAACAGGTAATTTTTTAACCAATGATGCTGATCCAGATAGCACTGTATTAACAATTGATGTTATTCCAGTTATTTTTCCCCTGAATGGAGACATTGTCATAAATCCTGATGGTTCATTTATTTACACACCAAATCCAGGTTACTCAGGAACAGATACGGTAGTTGTAGAAATCTGCGACAGTGGTTTCCCATTACCAGAAATTTGTGGTTTCGATACACTTGTTATTTTTATAAACGATACCATTAATGATCCTCCGGTTACGGTAAGTGAAAATTTTGTAATAAACGAAGACGATATTTTAGAAGCTAATTTTATAAATGGAGATTTTGATCCAGACGGGACGGAGCTTGTTTATGATACGGTTGCTTTTTCCGGTCCTAATAATGGTGAAATAACTATTGGTAGTGATGGTTCTTTTACTTATGTGCCTAATGATAATTACAATGGAAATGATACTGTAATTGTAACCGTGTGCGACAATGGTTTACCGCTTCCTGCTGAATGTTCCTTGGATACTATTTACATTGTTATGTTACCTGTAAATGATGCTCCTGTTTTAGAAAATGAAACTGTCTTTACATCAATGGATTCTAGTATTACAGGTAATTTCTTAGACAATGATTATGACCCAGACAGTACCGAGTTATTCATTGAAATTATACCATTTACAGAGCCAACAAATGGCAGTATCGTTATAAATCCCGATGGATCATATACTTACACACCAAATGAAGGATTCTCAGGTTCAGATACAGTGGTAGTAGAAATTTGCGACAGTGGCCTGCCATTGCCCGAAATCTGTGATTTTGATACCTTAATTATCATTGTAAACGATGCATTAAATGACCCTCCAGTAACCATTAGCGAAAACTTCGAAATAAACGAAGATGATATCTTGGAGGCTAACTTTATAAATGGAGATTTTGACCCAGACGGAACAGAATTAACAGTTGACACCATTCCTCTGTTTGGTCCTACAAATGGAGAAATATTCATTTTCTTTGATGGCTCATTCACTTATCTTCCAAATGAAAATTTCTACGGAACAGATACAATTATTGTAACCGTTTGTGATAATGGCATTCCATTACCTGCAGAATGTGCCCAAGACACTATCTTTATTACCATCTTACCTGTAAACGATCCTCCTGAAATTAATGGAGAAGAATACGCAAGTTCAGGAGAAGAGGTAGTCGGAAATATCCTTGACAATGATTTTGATCCTGATGAAACAACATTAACTGTAGATACCATTCCAGTAAGCGGACCAACTAATGGAACAATTGTTTTAAATCCTGACGGCTCGTTTGTTTACACTCCTGATGATGGATTTATAGGAAGTGATACAATTATAATTACCGTGTGCGACTCTGGTTTCCCTCTTCCTGTTATTTGCGATTTTGATACGCTTATTATTGTGGTAGATGGCCAACCTTTAGATGCCAATGCAGGAGAAGACCAAAGTATTTGTGCGTTTATTGCAACCTTAGATGCAACTGCTGTCATTGCACCATTAACCGGTACTTGGACTGTAAGTTTAGGAACAGCAACGGTGCAAGAACCTAATAATGCATCGAGTACTGTAACCAATCTTTCCATTGGTGTAAATCAGTTTGTGTGGACAGTAACTTCAGGGAACCTAACCGTTTTAGACACGGTAGATATTGTAGTGAATGAACCAGCCACGCCAGCATTTGCGGGAGAAGACATCACCATTTGTGGTATTTCTACCCCGTTGAATGCAAATACTCCTTCTAACGGAACAGGTACATGGTCGCTTGCAAGTGGAAGCGGAAATATTAGCGACCCATCATCAGCAATTATACAAGTAGTTGGCTTACAACCAGGTGAAAACATTCTAGTCTGGACTATTGTAAATGGAACCTGTATTTCGATAGACTCTGTAAGTGTTTTCAGCTTTACAGAACCCATTTCAATTACAAGCAATGATACCAGCTATTGCGAACAAACAGCAATTATTCAACTTGTTGGAAACACGCCTCAACAAAGTATTGGTGTTTGGTCGGTTGTGAATGGTGGTGCTTTAATAGAAGATTCTACCGCTGCAATTACAACAGCAACAGGACTTTCCTTTGGAATCAATCAGTTTATTTACACTGTTAGTAATGGACCTTGCAGTGTAATTGATACTTTTACAGTTAATTATGTAAAAGATACAGAGGCTCCTTGCTTGGTTTCTTCCATATTTATTCCCGAAGGGTTCTCACCAGACCAAGACGGGGTGAACGATAGATTTGTGATTTATGGATTAAATGGTCAGAAAGTTAGCATTGAAGTATTCAATAGATGGGGAAATCTGATTTATAAAAACGATAACTATTCCAATAATTGGGATGGAACTTCCAATAGCAATTGGATTATTTCTGGTGAGAATTTGCCAGAAGGAACTTATTACTATTTAGTTCAAATAGATGGAGAAACTAATGTTAGAAAAGGTTATTTAACTTTATGGAGATAATGGCTATGAGCATCACCTTATTCAATTCAATAAAGCGTATGAAAAAACTTTGTTTTATAATCATTTGCGTCAGTTTTTTGACCAAAGCAAACGCCCAACAAGATCCCATGTACAGTATGTATATGTTTAACACCATGGCAATAAATCCAGCTTATGCTGGCTCGCTAGACCATGCTCAAGTAGTTGGTTTATTCCGCAGGCAATGGTTAAACTTTCCTGGTTCGCCGCGTACTGCAAACCTAACCTATCACACTCCTTTAAAGAATGAGAATGTAGGTTTGGGATTTTCTTTTGTAAACGATCAAGTGGGCGATATGTCCACAAATGGTTTCTTGGCTGCATATTCCTACCATGTAAAATTTAAAAAAAGCAGATTAGCTCTAGGTTTACAAGCGGGCGCGCGTAATTTTAGTTTAGCACTGAACGACATTAAACTTTCTCCCACTCCGGGACAAAGTGACGATGCATTTTCTGGAAATATAAGCCAGTGGAGTTTGAACTTCGGGGCTGGAGCTTTTTGGTATTCTCCAAACTGGTATATAGGTTTGGGAATTCCTAATTTAAGAAACAATATTCTTAGTGACAATCAAATTAATACTGCTTTTGTTGCAAGATATAGAACACATATGAACCTAACTGGAGGTTATGTTTTTAAGGTTTCTCCAACCATTCGCATAAAGCCATCTTTTATGGTAAAACATGTTGGCGGCGCTCCCTTGCAAATTGACTTAAATGCTAATGTTTATTGGCTCGATTTAATTGGCTTTGGTGTTTCATACCGTTCAAAAGATGCAATTGTGCTTCTTGCAGAGTTGCAACTAAACCGCAACATCCGCATAGGTTACGCTTACGACCAAACAGTTAGCTCTCTTGCAGGCTATACGGGCGGTTCGCATGAACTTATGTTACGCTTCGACTTCGGTTTTAATAAAAATAAAACCTTAACACCACGATTTTTTTAACAACTGGCACAGATCTTAATTATGAAGCTATTTCTTACTAAAACATCTTTTTGTATTGCGTTTTGTTTGTTCTTTTTTTCGGTTCAAACTTTTGGACAAAGTGCAATGGAAAAAAGGGCTAACAAGCTTTACGAAAACTATGCTTACAGCCAAGCAATCGAATTATACGAATATGTTATTGCCAAAAAACCAGGAAATAATGCTGTAATTCGAAACCTAGCTGACGCCTACCGAAAAACGAACAATCAGGACAAATCTGTGGAATGGTTCTCAAAGGTAATAGTCGCAGGTATTGCAAAAAATGAAGATTATCTGTATTTCGGACAAGCATTGGCAGCTACAGGAAAAAAAGATGAAGCTAAAATGCAGTTCGAGAAATATGATAAGTTGATGGCTATAGATAAAAGAGGCGCCAGATCTATCAAAGACATCCAAAACTTTACTGCATTTTTTAACGAATCCGATTCCTATAAAATTCAAAACCTAAACTCAAACACTTTAAGATCTGATTTTAGTCCAGCTTTTAATGGTGATAACAGTTTAATTGTTGTTTCAAATGGATATCAAAAATCATTTGTTAAATCCATTTTTCCGTGGAATAACGAACAGTGGTTAGATTTATATGAAGTAAGTCTCACAAACGATTCCTCAACAGGTGATTCCGAAAAATTATCGCGTATTATTAACAGTAAATACCATGAAGGTCCCGCTAGCATTACAAAAGACAATAGCTTGATGGCATTCACCCGCAATAGTTATTACAATGGCAAAGTGAAAAGAAGCATCGACCACATCAATAAATTGAAGCTGTTTTTTGCACAGAAAGAAGATGGAAAATGGAAAAATGTAACTCCTTTTCCTTTCAATAGCGATGAATATTCTTGTGGTCACCCTTCCTTCAGTAAAGATGGAAATACTATTTATTTTTCGAGTGATATGCCAGGAGGTTACGGAGCATCAGACATTTATAAAAGCAAATTCGAGAACAACACTTGGTCAAAACCAGAAAATTTAGGTACTGAAATAAATTCAGAAGGAAATGAGCTTTTCCCTTTTATTCAAAACGATAGTCTACTACTTTTTGCGTCCAACGGTTGGGGCGGAATGGGTGGCTTAGATATTTTTAGGTCTGAAATAAGTAATGGTACATTTGGTAAAATTGAAAATTTAGGGGCTCCAATCAACAGTATTTCTGATGACTTTGGAATGATTGCAAAAAATAATGGTAGATCAGGATATTTTAGCTCCAACAGAGACGGAGGAAAAGGAGAAGATGACATTTACCGTTTTACTTTTACTCCTCGCCCTACTCCATTAATAATTGTTGATCAAGATGAAGTAAAACCAATAGAATTTGCTAAAGTGAGTGTCTCTTTAAATGATGTTTTATTAGGAACTCAAACTGCTGATGGCGAAGGAAAAACAAAATTCTATTTGAAACCTTGCCAAACCTATAAAGTTGAATCAATTGCTGAAGGATATCCTACCCGCAAGCAAACATTTACAACAGCTTGTCCAGCTTCTAATAAAGAGGAGATTCGGATTTTAATGAAGAAACCTAAATTGTATGTCAATGTCTTTGATAAATTTTTAAACAAAGACCTACAAGGTGCAGAATTGTTGTTAGAGGATATCACCGCAAACGCAACACCTACCAAAGACAATGGAATAACTGATGAAAAAGGCTACTTCAAATTCATTCTTACTCCTTGTCACGAATATAGAGTTACTGCAACAAAAAAAGGACTTCCCGCTGTAACGCGAACTTTAAGAGCTCCTTGCACAGAAAAAGAAGAAGATGTTGCAGTAAAATTAGGAACAGGCATTGCGCCAATTAAAGGAGTGCTCATTAAATTAAAAGTGGTGGATGAACAATCTGGTGAAGTTGTGGCTAATGCCAGATTAAAACTCTTCAACAAAACCACAAAAGACTTACAACAAATATTAACGGACGAAAATGGTTTTTATGAAACGGTATTGACGGAGAACTCTTCTGTTAACGTTGCTGCAAGCAGAATTGGATATTTCTCTACTTCAAAAAGCAAAAGCGATATTGAGGTGAAAAAAGGGGATAAAGAAATTACAAGAGAACTTAAAGTACTCAAATTAAGAGAAGGTGGCGTTATTGCTTTAGAAGGTATTTTTTATGACTTAGCAAAATGGAATATCAGACCTGATGCTGGGAAAGTGCTCGATTATGTAGTTTTAGTGATGCAAGAAAATCCTTCTATGGTCATAGAATTAGGTTCTCATACAGATGCCCAAGGAAAAGATGATGCAAACTTAAAATTAAGTGATTCAAGAGCTCAATCGGCTGCTGAATATATCATTGAACATGGAATTGAGAGTGCTCGAATTACCGGAAAGGGCTACGGAGAATCTCAAATTAAAAATAAATGTGGAAATGGAGTTAAGTGTCCAGATAAATTGCACCAAGAAAACCGCAGAACTGAGATTCGTATCGTAGATTTTGAGTAATTTCACGCCAAATTAATATTGGTTTGGTAAGATGAAATTATACCGTTGGCTAGTTATTCTTGTTTTGACCCTCAATTTTCAGTTGAGTGCCGAAGGACTAGTCCCTTCTGGGGGCGTTGCTGATGCAGGACTCGATCAAAATATTTGCTCCACCAACACCATTGTTTCAGGAAACGACCCTGCTGGATTTACTTCCCTTTGGATTATAGTAAGCGGAACAGCTACCATTACCGACCCTTCAATTACGAGCACATCGGTTACAAATATTACTGGCAATTCTGTAACGCTGGCTTATCAGTTTTTCAATGGCGTTGTTTTAATTTCTTCTGATGAGGTAATAATTACTGTGGATGAAAATCCAACCACTGCAACCGCAGGAACTGACCAAACAATTTGCGCAACAACAGCTTCTCTTTTAGCCAATTCCCCAATTATAGGAACTGGTATTTGGTCAGTCATTTCTGGAACTGCAATTCTCGACAATCCAACTTCACAAACATCAGGCGTACTAGTACTTTCAAACGGAAATAACATTTTGCGTTGGACGATTTCCAATGGAACATGCACCGATTCTTTTGATGAAGTAGTTATTACTGTGGATGAAAATC
>Ga0105044_10007908_pt1 | contig 14654 bp, 13 predicted proteins | sample MAT01_FD_78092 | JGI IMG/M metagenome (GOLD analysis project Ga0105044, IMG submission 78092) | Freshwater microbial communities from Lake Fryxell liftoff mats and glacier meltwater in Antarctica - MAT-01 | ecosystem: Environmental > Aquatic > Freshwater > Ice > Liftoff microbial mat | place...
GCATATTGCTCTTCGGGATGCATGCTTAAAATAAGAACAGGGGTTTTGATGCCTTCGGCCCGAAGATCTTTGATTACCTCAAGGCCATTTTTGCCGGGCATGCTCAGGTCACTGATTATTACATCGAACTTCTTATTTCGTGCGGCATGTAGCAAATCACTGCTATTTGCCACCTCTTCAATCTCAGAATCACGAAACTCCTCTGAAATAATTTGTCGAATCCCTGTTCTAACTATCGAATGGTCATCGGCTATTAAGATTTTCATATTTTTTCAAGTTCAGAAGTTTTAACAGGAAACAGCAAGCTCACTTGAGTGCCTTTATTGGGCGTACTTAAAATGGTTAATGAGCCGTTAAGCATACCGGCCCTTTCCCGCATCCCCACCAAACCAAGAGTTTGTTTGATCAAAATTTTATCTTGTTCAAAACCTTTACCATTATCGTTAATCAAAAGCAAAAACTGATCCAATTTCTGATCAAATTCCACCTTCACTTCGGTAGCATTCGAATGGCGGGCGATGTTAGTCAACGATTCCTGTAAAATGCGGAAGACACCGGTAGAAGCTTCTTTGTCGATTAAAGCATCCGGCACACGGTTGAGAAAATTACATTTAATTTTAGTCCGTTTTTCAAACTCATGACATTGCCATTCAACTGCCGGAATCAACCCCAGATCGTCGAGTATCCCGGGTCGGAGATCACTCGAAATTTTACGGATGGTTTTGATAGTTTCATCCACCAGCTTTAACATATCAGCAAGTTTATCACTTAAATCGGAGTTCTTTTCCACAGACTTCCTGTTCATCCAGGCCAGATCCATTTTGAGTCCGGTAAGTTGTTGCCCCAGTTCATCATGAATCTCTCTTGCTATATGTTTTCGCTCTTCTTCACGAATCGTTTGAAGATAGGAGGAAAGAAGTTGTAATTGCTCATTTTTCTGGTTCAGCAATTTTTCAGCATAAACCCTTTCAGTAATATCTCTGGAGGTACCGGTGAGCCAAGCCTCGCCTGTGATGTTGTCGTGATTCACCACGGCATGTGTAATAACATTAGCTACAGTGCCGTTTTTGCGCAGAATGGTCGATTCATAATTGCTGTACCGATCTGTTGTCTTCATTACATCCATGATTGTTTGATACACCCGTTCCTTATCGTCGGGGCCCACAAATTCTATAAAACTACGGCCAACAATTTCATCGGGTTCCCAACCCAAAATATCAATGGCGGCATTGTTCACAAAAATAACCGTTCCTTTTTTGTCAACCGTCCAAATCATATCAATGGATGTTTCCACCAGCTCTCGATACTTTTGTTCACTTTTAAGGATGGTTTCTTTTGATAGAAAACGCTGGGTAGTATCTTCGGCGCACATAATGATACCAATCACCTTTTCATCCTTTAAAACCGGTGAATAGGTCACTTCAAGATATACATCATCCTTTCCCGGAAAATTAAATTTCTCTTCAAAATTCACGATCTTGCGATTCAACACTTCCTTAAAATGGCTGTCAAATTTTTGATGCCGGTCGGGTAAAACAAATTCTTTAAACAAATCGCCTTTCTTCACCTGTTTATGATAGAAGGCCAGAATCGCTTTTGCGGCATTTTCGTTGAAGGCAACAATTCGGGTGTCGGTGTTCATGAGCAAAAACGACTGACTCGTAGATTGAAAAATAGCCTTCAGGTTTGCTTCTGATTCTTTCAATATCTTTTCAGCTTCTACCCGGTCGGTGATATCGTGTGATATACCTATAATGAAATAGGGTTTTCCTTTTTCATCATTCATAAACGATTGTGTCGTCTCTACCACAATAGAAATTCCGTCGGCACGCTCCACATGAAAATCGAATCGATATTTACCTTTAAGAGCAATAATTTCAACCATAGTATTAAAATTGATGTCGGCGCTGATATGATTCAACAACTCATCATGTGCTTTTCCTACCACTTGATCAAACGTATAACCAAACAATCGGTGAGCACCTTCGTTCCAGTATATTACCTTTCCATGAATGTCTTTTACCACAATGGCTTCATTAACATTATTGAGAATATTGGCCTGAAAAACGATTTCTTTTTTGGCTAATATGTTTCCTGTGATATTCTGAGAAACTAAAATAGCCCTTATTATTTCACCTTCGCTGTTACTGAGCCCGGAGGCAGAAATAAGACTCGATTCAGTACCTCTTTCCTCATAAAAAACCGATTGGCCTCCATTGAAAACCACCTCCATATTTTCGGTAAACCTTTTCTTATTGGCTTCATCAAGGAAATCGGTATAACACGTTCCTATCAACGACTCAGGAGCAAGGCCGCGTTTGTGAAGTTCGAGACCATCCACAAAGTGAAAAATCATGTTTTTGTCGATGATCGCAATTATTCCGTTAGGATAATTCACTGCAAGTTTCCTTAGCTGCTGTTCACTTTGCACCAGTTTTTCATTGGCTAGCTGCCTTTCGGTGATGTCATTCACCAGCATGATTCTTGACTGCACACCATTTAAGACTGCATCTTTAAGCACCAAATCCACAACACAATTTTGGTTGCCCCCTTTAACCTGTTTTTTGTTGTTTATGTAGGTGGCAGTTTGCAAGCGATCGACCAAGGGTTCAAAAGTTAAAATTAATTCTTCAGGGTCGAAAAGGTCGGTGACTTTCCTTTTAATGAATTCTTTTGTGGACCACCCATAAAAATCAACCGCTGCCTTGTTGGCCATCATAAAGCGTAAAGTTGATACATCCCAAGTGAGAAGAGGGTTAGGATTGTTTTCGAAGAGGTATTTATATTCTTCTTCTTTTTGCCAGAGATTTTTAATAAATCCATGCCGCTCCACCGCATAATTGATAGCTTTGCCTAAAAGAGTTTCATTAAAAGATCCTTTGACCAAATAATCCTGGGCACCTCTTTTCATGGTCTCTAAAGCAATGTCTTTTTCCTGATAACCGGATAAAACTACAATAGGCAATTCGAAGGCTATTTTTTCGAATTTGGCAAATGTTTCAAGTCCTTTGGTACCGGCAAGGTTAAGGTCGAGAACAATAACAGAAATGGGTTGCAGACGCAGAATTTCAACCGCCTCATTCCATCCGGCAGCCCAGTGGATTTCATGAATCACCGATTCCGAATTGCGAAGATATTCTTCAACTAAAAAGGCATCACCGGGATTATCTTCAATAAGAAGAATATTCAATTGATTGGGCTTTGACTTTAAACTCATAATAAAAAAAATAAAAATATTATTTATTTTCAGGAAATGATAAATGAATCAAATGATGTACACTCCTGTTTTTCACGAACTCTCTTCTCAATATCCTGAATCAATTTCTCGTAATCCTTCAATTTATCGGGCTTAGTAGCATACCAGCTGGCTTTTAAATCATAAACTTCCCGAATTTCAGATGGCGATGATGTGGTTGATAATATAATCACCGGTATTTGCTTCAAATTCGAAGTCGATTTTAAGATTCGCAATAATTCTTTTCCATTCATCCCCGGCAAATTAATGTCCAGAATGATGGCATCCAGAGGAGCGCCATCACTCTCAGGTGATTGGTTTTTTAGTTTCTCCAATGCTTCTTTTCCGTCTTCGGCTACATCCAACAACACAGATATTTTTGCCGACGAAAGTGCTTCCCTTGCTAAAACTACATCACCCTCGTTATCCTCAACTAAAAGAAGATGGAGGTTTTTCATTTTAAAATCTATTCCTTCATTTTAGAATTATTTAAAAGTAACCAAAAAATAACAGTAAAAAATAAATTGTAAAAAAATAATATTGGAACCTCAAAAGTCAACTCTCAATTCAAATTCATCAAAATACCTATCACTTACAGAAAATGTTCTGAAAGTGTTTTGAGCTAAGATAAATTAAAAACTATTAAAATTTTAACTATCAGTAATTCAATTCATTAAAAACACCACTTGAAACTATAGATGAAGTGGAATTTACTGAATTAATGCTCAAAAACTGATAGGTTCCTGAAACAGTTCTTGAGGTGGTATCAAACGTTGAGAAGGAAATATTTCCACCCGCCACCGAGGAGAACAAGTTTCCGTTTTCATCGCGCAACTCTCCCGTAAATTGAGTTCCGGTTGCAACGGTGCCGGCTCTAAAAGTACCGGAATATATCAACGTAATATTTTTAATTTGGTCGGTTCCATATATTCTTATTGTACCGGGTCCCGATAAAAACGCATTTCTCGAAACTGAATTCCACACCGCTCCATTGATTTGTGCCGACATTCTAGGGAAGCAAGGATCACATGGACCTCCACAATCCACTGCTGTTTCACCCTGATTTTTAATGCCATCGCCACAGCTTACGCAGATACCGGGACATGGACCGCCGCAATCGATGCCCTGTTCTCCCTGGTTCATTCTTCCATCGGAACAATTTCCGGTGTTATCAATTTTTTCGGCGCAGGAAGCGAACAATAGCAGCATTCCGGCAATAAGGTAATGAATGATTTTCATAGGTTTATGGTTAATGGGGATTTTTACGGACTTTCTTGTTGATTGTTGCATCCGGAAGGCATGAAAAACGGAACATTATTCCATTAATGCCAGTGTAAAGTCAAATAGCTGTTAAGTTTTTAGTGCATGGAACAGCATGGCATGGGCATTTTTCGTACTTTTGCAATGTGAATTACTTAAGTGCAGAAGGCCTTTCAAAATCCTATTCCGAAACCCCTCTTTTCTCAGGCATCAGCATCTCGCTGCAGAAGAATCAAAAGATGGCGCTTATCGCAGCCAACGGAACAGGTAAATCAACACTCTTAAAAATTTTAGCCGGCATAGAGTCGCCCGATGGCGGTTCAGTCAGCATCCGTAACGGCATCACCGTAGGGTATCTCGACCAGGATCCCTATCTGAATCCATCGTCTACCATTATGGATACTATTTTTGATTCGTCGAATCCGTTGCTGAAAGCCCTCGGTGAATACGAAACACATCTCGATTTGGGTGAACATGGCGATCCTGTAAAGTTGCAGTCACTTATTGATACCATCGATTCTTTGGGTGCGTGGGATTATGAGGCCAAAGCGCACGAAATTTTATCGCGACTTGGAATACATGATCTCGAACAACCCGCATCAAGTTTATCGGGTGGTCAGAAAAAAAGAGTGGCACTGGCTAGATTGCTCGTTGAAGAACCCGATTTGGTTTTACTCGATGAACCAACCAACCACCTTGATCTCGACATGATTGAATGGCTCGAGAATTACCTCAGAAACCTTAATAAAACAGTGCTATTGATTTCTCACGACCGGTATTTTATTGATAGCATTTGCGATACCATTGGAGAGCTGGAGCCTGATAAAATTTTTACCTACAAAGGTAATTATGCTTACTACCTAGAGAAAAAAGCAGAGAAGGAATTTCGTGAAGGCCGTGAAATTGATAAGGCTCAAAACCTTCTGCGAACAGAACTAGATTGGATGCGCCGACAACCCAAAGCACGCAGCACCAAGCAAAAGGCTCGCATCGATTCATTTTACGAATTGGAGGACAAAGCAAATTCCGGCAAACAGGAAGATAAAATGCAAATCACCATGCAGATGTCGCGCATGGGAAGTAAAATCCTTGAACTTGAAAATGTGTGCAAAGCCTTTGGTCCGAAAGTTCTTATCAAAGACTTTTCACATACCTTCAAAAGAGGTGAAAAAATTGGTGTGGTAGGAAAAAACGGAACCGGAAAATCAACTTTGCTCAATATGATAATGGGCCTGGTGAAGCCTGATGAAGGCCGCATAAAGGCCGGTGAAACAATGGTGTTTGGCTACTTTTCGCAGGAAGGTATAAAACTCCCCGACGATAAAAGAGTGATTGATGTAGTAAAAGATATTGCCGAATATGTTGATACCGGAAATGGAAACTACATTAGCGTAGGGCAGTTTTTAAATTATTTTAGATTTAAAGGATCCAAACAGCATACCTATGTATCGAAGCTAAGTGGTGGTGAAAAACGCCGTTTGTATTTGCTCACCATCTTACTCAAAAACCCAAATTTTCTCATTCTCGATGAGCCTACCAATGATCTAGATATTGTAACTCTCAATTTGCTTGAGGAGTTTTTACAGCATTACCAGGGTTGTATTTTATTGGTGACCCACGATCGTTATTTTATGGATCGGCTGGTGGATCATATTTTTGTTTTAGAGGGTGATGGTAATGTAAAAGATATTAATGGCAATTACACCGATTATCGTGAAACAGCCAGGGAACTTACGAAGGCAAAGCAAGAGAGTGCCAAAATCGAAAAAGTAACCGTTCAACCTGTAAAGGAAAAGAAAACCAAACTGTCGTACCTCGAAAAGAAAGAACTCGATACGCTCGAAGCGGAGATCGCTAAGCTGGAAGACAAAAAGAAACTCTTTGAACAGGTGCTCTCCGATGGAACGGCAGATGCAGGAAGGATTTCTGAAGTCTCGGCCGAATTTGGTTTAATCACCAAAACCATAGATCAAAAATCGCTTCGCTGGCTGGAACTCTCTGATAAAGCAGAGGCCTGATTACATTAAACTTCTTAACGAAACCAGGATGCAATCACTTGTGCTCGATTGGAAGTGTAGGTCTTGTTATTAAAAGTTTTCACCCACTGCACCCCTCTGATAACGTTGGTGAGTAAAATTTCGTCTGCATTACTAACATCCGAAACATCGAGACTTTTTTCAATAATAACAACACCATTTTCATGGGCTTTACGGATGATATTTTTACGCATAACGCCATCTAAACAACCGTCGGAAAGGGGAGGTGTAAAAACAGAACTTCCCGAGACCACAAAAATATTACAGTTCACCGATTCAATTACCTTTCGGGATGTGTTCAAAATAAAAACATCGTCAAAACCGTGTTCACTAGCGTAGATGGAGGCGAGAACGTAGGGTAAAGCATTTAGAGTTTTCAGGTTGGAGAATTTCCCCGGTGCTTTATGCACTTCTTCATAGAGTCCTAAACTTAATCCTTTAGCAGGGATAGAGGTGTTTAATGGCGAACATAACATATGCCACGACGCATTGTGTTTTTCCGGTAAATAAAATCCGGTTCCTTCGCGAAAAACAGTTAGGCGTACCCGTGCTGATGACAATTGATTTTTTGACAATAAATACTGAATGGAATCGTGGAGATGATCCCGGTCAAAGTCTTCCGTAAAGCTGAGCTTTAACAAATGCATAGCATTAGTAAGCCTGAGATAATGATCGCTGTAAAAATTAATGTTTCCTTCGGCAACTTTCATTGTTTCAAAAACACCGTCGCCATATTGAAAGGCACGGTTGGTAGCTGAAAATAAGTGCGAATCGGCCTCCACCAACTGCTTATTCAATAGTTCAAAGCGTGGAACCGATTCAATCATTTTATTAGAGGCAACGTATGAATGAGATTGGTGTTTACATCCACCAAAATACCTTTCACTCCGGCACCTTCAGCAGCCTGAATATCGCGTTTGCGGTCACCAATAAAGTAGGAGGCAGCAGGATCGATTTCAAATCGGGCAAGAGCCTTTTCTACCAATAAAGAACCAGGTTTGCGACAGAGACATTTGCCCGTAATTTCGTGATGCGGACAATAATATACCTCTGTCAAATTAATGCTTTCGGTGGCGAGAAGTTCCACCATGTGTTGGTGAAGAACCTCAACATCGGAATGTTTGTAAAGGCCCTTCGCAATACCACCCTGGTTGGTCACTACAATTAAAAAAAATTCTTTACGGATGAATTCGCGACAGGCAGCATAAACACCCGGAAGAATTTCAAAATCTTCAATGCGCCACGTATAATCATGTTGGTCGATGTTGATGACACCGTCGCGATCGAGGAAGATGGCTTTGTTTTTCATGTTAAAAAGCAGTGAGCTGATCCAGGAAATGAAGGAATATGGAAGGCTTAAGCAAAATGGTGAAGAGTAAACCAAAAACTGCTCCCCATAAGTGAGCGTCGTGGTTAATTTGACCTCCTCCTTTTTTGTCCATGTAATAACTGTAAACGAGGTAGGAGACGCCTACCAGAATGCCGGGGATACCGATAATTCCATAGAGGTAAATTTTATCGAGAGGACGAAACAATATCGCTGCAAAGAGTACCGCAGCAACAGCACCCGAGGCACCCAATGCATTATAACCGGCATTGTGCATGTTTCGTTTATAACTTGGCGTTATGGAGATGAGCAATCCTCCCAGGTAAAGTAATAAATAATAAAACAACCCTTTCTCCTCAAACATGGATACAAAATAACGTTCAACAACGTTCCCAAAACTCCAAAGAACCAGCATATTCACAGCCAAATGAATCCAATCGGCATGAATAAAACCGGAAGTAATAAAACGGTACCATTGCTTCCTTTCCGTAACCATGTAAGGGTTAAAAATCAAACGGCTCATTACCCCACTGTTGTAAAATGCCAGGATGGAAACAAGAACTGTTATTGCGACAAGTGCGTTGGTCATACTAAATATTTAATATTTGGCCCTAAAAGGCGAAATTATGAAGATCATTGTAAAATTAAAGAACAAAAAAACCAAGAAATCTGCTTGCGGCAGACCAGCCCATCAAAGCACAAGCCATGAGGGTCGGGCAGGCAGGCTAAGAAACCAAGAAACTAAGAACCAAGAACTCAGTACTAAAGGTGTATCACCTCACCATAAGCTGCTGCGGCAGCTTCCATAATGGCTTCCGACATGGTAGGATGGGGGTGGACCGATTTTATGATTTCGTGTGCTGTACATTCAAGCTTGCGGGCAACAACAACTTCGGCAATCATTTCAGTTACATTCATACCAATCATATGAGCTCCTAAAAACTCACCATATTTGGCATCAAAAATCAACTTCACAAAGCCATCTTTTGCACCTGCGGCACTTGCTTTTCCGGATGCAGAAAAGGGAAATTTGCCGACTTTAATTTCGTACCCTGCTTCTTTGGCCGCCTTTTCGGTGTAACCTACCGATGCAATTTCAGGGGAACTATAGGTACAGCCGGGTATGTTGTTGTAATCAAGAGGTTCAGGATGATGGCCTGCTATTTTTTCAACACAAAGTATTGCTTCGGCAGAGGCAACATGAGCCAATGCCTGTCCTTTAACAATGTCACCAATTGCGTATATGCCCGGTATGTTAGTCTGGTAAAAATCATTTACAATAACCTTTCCTTTATCAGTAATTACACCAACATCCTCAAGACCGATTCCTTCGATGTTCGGGGTAACACCAACTGCCGATAATACCACATCTGCATCAAGCACCACTGTTTCACCTTTTTTATTTTTAACACTCACCTTGCAACCGGAACCACTGGTATCAACAGCTTCAACCATTGCTTCGGTCATGATTTCGATACCCGACTTTTTGAACGATTTTAACAATTGTTTGGAGATATCCTCATCTTCAACAGGAACAATATTGGGCATAAATTCCACTAGGGTAACTTTTGTTCCCATGGAATTATAAAAATAGGCAAATTCCACACCGATGGCACCTGAACCAACCACCACCATTGATTTAGGCTGGGAGGGAAGTGACATAGCTTCGCGGTAGCCGAAAACTTTTTTTCCATCCTGTTTCAGATTAGGAAGTTCGCGCGAGCGTGCTCCAGTGGCGAGGATAACATTTTTGGCTTCAACTACCGATTTACTGCCATCAGCAGCGGTAACCTCCACTTTTTTTCCGGCAAGCAGTTTTCCGGTTCCCATCATCACATCGATCTTATTTTTCTTCATCAAAAACTGAACACCTTTGCTCATTCCATCGGCCACACCGCGGCTTCGTTGTATAACGGCACCAAAATCGTGGGAGGCATCGTTAACTTTGATACCATAATCGGCAGCGTGGTTGATATATTCAAAAACCTGAGCACTCTTTAACAATGCTTTGGTTGGTATACAACCCCAATTCAGGCACACTCCGCCAAGGCTTTCTTTTTCAATAATAGCCGTTTTAAATCCCAGTTGTGATGCTCTTATTGCAGCCACATATCCACCCGGTCCGCTTCCAATTACTAAAATATCGTAGTTCATGAGGTTTATCTATAATTTCGTGGTGCGAAGATACAGAATCTTAACATATTGAAAAAGGAGTAATTTGTGTTCTTAAACGTTTTAATATCAATATTATATGCAATTTATTTTTAGCTATTCTCAGCCCCATGGTCGTTTTGTTTCCATTGAATTAAAAGTCGACGGACCCTTTAAAGATGGTCAAATCGAATTGCAACTGCCCTCCTGGAGACCGGGAAGGTATGAACTCGGGAATTTTGCGAAAAATATTGTTGGATTTCATGCTGAGAATGAAAAGAATGATTCGATGCCTTTTAAAAAAGTGTCGAAGGATAAATGGCTGATTAAAGTTACCGGAAAAACTTTGGTGGTGAAGTACCGGTATTTTGCATCCCAACCTGATGCCGGTGCTTGCTGGATTGATGATGATCAGATGTATATAAATCCCATTCATTGCTGTATGTATGTGCCCGGCCGTGAGGATGAACCAATCGGTGTTAATCTTCAAATTCCGGAGAGTTGGAAAGTGGCGACAGGTTTAAAAAAGTTGAAAGATCATGAATTTGTTGCCGATAATTTCGATCAGTTGGCTGACTCTCCATTTATCGCTTCCGATTCGCTTCAGCATGGCTCCTATACCGTAAGGGATATCACATTTAATATTTGGTTTCAGGGAGAGTGTGCTCCTGATTGGATTAAAATTATCAAAGATTTTGAAGCGTTCACAGTATCGCAGCTCGAAATGATGAAAGAGTTTCCTGTCAAAGAGTTTCATTTTCTGGTGGTCATTCTTCCGCACACTTTTTACCATGGCGTTGAACATTTAAGCTCCACCGTTCTCGCATTGGGTCCCGGTATAAACATGATGAAGCCTGCCTTATACAACGATTTTCTTGGCGTTGCATCGCATGAATTGTTTCATGTTTGGAATGTGAAGACGATACGACCTGTTGAAATGTACCCCTATAATTTCACCGCCGAGAATTATGCCCGCACAGGGTTTGTGTATGAAGGAATTACCACTTATTATGGTGATCTTTTTTTGGGAAGATCCGGTTTTTTCAACATCAATCAGTTGCTCGAAGAATACAGTGTTCGATTGCAAAAACATATGGATAATGCCGGTAGGTTCAATTATTCGGTTGCCGAATCATCATTCGATACCTGGTTAGATGGGTATGTGCCGGGTGTGCCGGGAAGAAAAACCTCCATCTATGACGAGGGTTGCCTTTTGGCCTGGATACTGGATTTTATGATAAGGTCATCAACCGATTCTCATAAATCGCTCGATCAGGTGATGCAGGTGTTGTATTTTGATTTTGCTAAAAAGGGTAAAGGATATTCTGAAACAGATTTTACGGAAATAGCCGAAATGGTTGGCGGAAGAAGCTTCACCGATTTCTTTGAGAATTATGTTTATAAAGCAGCTTCGCTCAATAGTTTGCTTAGCGAAGTTGTTTCCTTAGCGGGAATTTATATAAATAGCACGCCATCCTCCCTTGCTTATGAACGTCAACTTGGATTGAGAGTGGAAAACCGACTGGGCACGACTGCAGTTAGTGGAGTTTATCCAGGATCGCCCGGTGCTGCCGGAGGTATGCTCAAAGATGATGAAATTATTGCTGTTAATGATTTGAAAATTGAGAATAACTTAAATGATTTGCTGGATTATTTTAAAGAAGATGAGGTACAGCTTACGATATTTTCATCCAGGAAACTGAGGAAGGTACAGTTGCTGAAAACAGAACAGACATACTTTAACAAATACACCTTTGCAGCATCAGAAGAACTAACTGCTTCTCAATTACATTTTAGGAATAAGTGGTTGAATAAATAACAAAGAATTTTCATTCGCTTAACTTTATTAATTTGCGGCATCATTAAGTTTACATCTTCATAATTTTAAAAAATAAAATCAATTGATTGCACACACTATCATGCATCATTCAAAAGCGTATATTTCGGGAACTATTGTTTCGGTATTCATCCTACTAATGATAACTTCTACAACTGCCCTCTCACAACTCGATATCCAGGGTCACCGCGGATGCAGAGGAATGCTTCCTGAAAATACGATCCCGGCTTTTATAAGGGCCATCAATTTGGAGGTAACTACTCTTGAGCTGGACGTAGTAATTACTGCCAACGGAGATGTATTGTTATCTCATGAACCATTTATGTCGCACGAAATTTGTCTCATGCCCGATGGTTCCCGTATCTCTGAATCCAATGAAAAGGAATTGAATATTTACCAAATGACTACCGAAAGAGCACAATCATTTTCGTGTGGTGAAATACCCCATCCCCAATTTCGTGAACAACAAAATATGAAAGTCTATAAGCCTCTTTTAAGTGAGGTTATTGACTCGGTGGAGAGTTATCTCAAATTCAATAATCTACCTTTGGTACACTATAACATCGAAACAAAATGTACCCTTCAGGGAGATAACATTTTTCATCCGGGTCCCGAAGCTTTCGCAGATACCGTTATGAGTGTGATTCAGTCAAGAGGTATCACTGACAGATGTTATATTCAATCATTCGATGTTCGAACTTTGCAGCATTTAAAAGCAATTAATGCTCCGGTAAAGCTGGTTTTGCTGGTGGAGAATACCGGAGGCATCAGAAAAAATCTGAAGAATCTAGGGTTTATTCCCGAAGTGTATAGCCCTTATTATATGTTGCTAACCAATAAAAATGTGCAATCGCTTCAAAAGAAAGGGATGAAAGTGATTCCATGGACCGTCAATGACGAGAAAGCCATGAAATCACTTATTGCTATGGGAGTGGATGGATTAATCACTGATTATCCCGATAAACTGCAGAAGATGCTCAGAAGAAAGTAATTTATTTTTTTACTGCAATCACCGAAATTTCAACATTAGCTTCCTTTGGCAATTTCGCTACTTCAACGGTTTCCCTTGCGGGGAAGTCAGATTTAAAATACGAACCGTATACTTCGTTGACTTCAATAAAATTTCCAATATTTTTCAAGAATATTGAAGTCTTTACCACATTTTCGAAACCCAATCCTGCTTCTTTGAGGATGGCTTCGATGTTATTCATAACCTGACGTGCTTCATCCTGAATATTGGCCTGAACCATCTTACCGTTTTCGGGATTAATTGCAATCTGTCCGGAAACATAAAGGGTATTGCCGGCCATCACCGCCTGGCTGTAGGGACCAATAGGAGCGGGTGCCGATGATGTTTTGATAATTGATTTCATGTGTGTTTGTGTGTTATAATTTGTGTGTGTTATAATTTGTGTGTGTTATAATGTCCAATGAAATAGGTCGTTTTCTTATTTTACAATTTTCTTTTGTGTTTTTTGCGTAAATGTATGACTTGATTCTTTAACCTTCATCAATCTTTTAATCGTTTACTCACTTTGTCAAAATCAGAAATAATTTTTTGAGTCTTGTTAAAATGATCAAATTCTGCATCTGCTTTTGAAATGGCTGTACTGTGTGATATTTTTCCTTTGACTTCTAAAATTTTAAATTCATTAAAGTTCAAAAACTTATTTACACTGTTTGCCAATCCATCCATTGTAAATGTGTTTTCTCGTTCTAGCAAATTTTCTATATAATTAAAGTAACCTGCTACCGTCCGTTCCAATTGTTTTATTTCTTTTTCTTACAGATAATTTTTGGCTATACTGGTGTTTGATTTAACGATTCTTTCTGCGGGTGCCTTTTTCCAAGTAGTTAATCCCATATTCTCTTGGAAAGCAATGGCATTGTTATAGTTTATTTCGGCTGCTGTTTGACCTGTGATGGCAAAATGGAATTTGTTTTGCACCAATGCATAAAAGTTTTTGGTGATATCGGATTTTGGGTCGTAATTGATGCTGCATTCGGCAAAAATATCGGTGATTTGCTGATAAATTCTGCGTTCACTTGCCTTGATGGAACTTACACGCTCTAATAACTTTTTGAAGTAATCTTTGCCGAAAAGGGTTGCGCCTTTATTCAATCGGGTATCATCCAACACAAAACCATTAATAATGTATTCTTTTAGGGTGGTGGTAGCCCAAATTCTGAATTGTGTTGCTTTGGCAGAATTTACTCGATATCCTACAGAAATAATAACATTTAAATTGTAATATTCGAGTTCTCTATTAACCAAACGTTCGCCCTTTTTTTGAACAGTTCGGAAATTCCGAACTGTTGTATTTTTTTGCAATTCGTTGGTTTCAAATATATTGGATAGATGTTCGCTAATGGTAGATTTTACCACTCCAAAAAAATCAGCTATGCTTTTTTGAGTAAGCCACACTGTTTCGTTTTCAACTAATACATCAACTTTTACTTCCCCTTTAGGATTTTGATAAATGATAAAACTGTTTTCCTTCGGCACTAATTCGCTCATCGTTTATAATTTATTTAAGAATTTTCCAAAATGGAAATAACTCAATTTATCATTCCCTTCTCTAAAGTCCTCTAAAATATTAAATAATTTCCAATCTTTACCAAAGAACTTTGCCCATTACCCCAATTCCATTATTCATTATTCATAGCTATCTTTGCAGCAAATAAAAACAGACCGTTCTATCGCTTTCCGCGCAAGCGTGAGGAGGAAAGTCCGGGCAACACAGAGCGCCACACTTCCTAACGGGAAGGTTCCTGCTGAGAGATTGGTGGGAAACAGAAAGTGCCACA
>Ga0105044_10007909_pt1 | contig 14654 bp, 10 predicted proteins | sample MAT01_FD_78092 | JGI IMG/M metagenome (GOLD analysis project Ga0105044, IMG submission 78092) | Freshwater microbial communities from Lake Fryxell liftoff mats and glacier meltwater in Antarctica - MAT-01 | ecosystem: Environmental > Aquatic > Freshwater > Ice > Liftoff microbial mat | place...
CGGGAGCGTCCGCCTCGCCGGCCACCAGCGCCGACGCCTGCGGCCCGGGGGGCGTCAGCACGACCACATCGGCCTCGAGCGCACCGGCTTGCGTCCAGCGGGTCTCGGGCCAGGTCACCTCCCAACCTCCGCGGGTCCTGCGCACCGCGTCGACGTGCACCGACTGGCGCACATCGAGGCCCACGGCCAGGCGGCGCCCCAGTTCGACCATCCCGGCCGAGGCGACGTACCGGGGGTGTCCGTCAGCGGACGAGAAGCCGCGGCACCACTCGTGCACCGTGCCGTCGGCGATCCAGGTCGCAACCGCCGCGGCGAACGCATCCGTGCGAACCGTGAAGAACTGGGCGCCGTGGTCGGCGCACGCCCCACCGGCGAGCGGCTTGGTCGCCATCCGTCCGCCCGAGCGTCGGCCCTTGTCGATCACCGACACGTCGTGCCCGGCGTCGGCGATGCGTCGGGCCGCCGTGAGCCCGGCCATCCCCGCTCCGACCACGACGACCCTCATCGCTTCGAGCCTAGGGTCGATCCCACTTCGGTCCGCCCTCGGGCAACGAAGACGACGCGCCTCGGCGAGGTTGCGAGGACGGCCCCGGTCGACGTGTCAGGCGCTCACAGGCCGGGCGGCGTGTCCTGCTCGGTGATGATCTCGGGGTCGGTCGGCGAGCTGTTGGGCACCGGTGCGCCGTCGCTGTCGGCGATGCAAGTGAGGCACATGTTGGCGGCGTCGTTGAAGTCGGTGAGCGTCTGCAAGGGCACATCGGAGTTGATCGACACCGCAACCGGTGCGGCATCGGTGACGCCGTTGCCGTTCCAGTCGACGGCGACCGAGTTGCAGATCCCGGTGACCTCGAGCAGCGCGTTCTCGTTGAGCGCAGCGCGGGTGCCGGGCGAGTACGCCAGCAGACCGTCGCCCGGCACGGTGCAGTTCGTGTCGACCCCGGGGAACTGGTACCGGTAGTTCATCACCGAGTTGTAGTTGGGCTTGTCGTTCAGGTCCTCGTTGCCGCCGTGGCGCAGGCCCAGGTTGTGCCCGATCTCGTGCATGATCGTGTTGCCCGTGGCGGCGGTGTTCGCTGCGGAGCACTGCAACGAGACGATCAGGTCGTCACCCCAGAGCTCGGCCTGCCCGGAGCTGGACGAGGTCGAGTTGTAGCGATGCGGCAGGAGCACGTAGTGGAAGATCCCCTCGCGCTGGGACGAGAAGTGGGCGGCCTTGAGGCTCCGGAACTCCGCGCTGTTCACCCCGCTGGTGAGCACGCCGTCGGCGTCGGCGATCAGGTTGCCGCCGGTGAACACGCCGCCCTGGCCGTAGTCGCTGATGACGTTGACACCCTGGGTGCCGTCGGGGTTGGCGACCGGCGTCGAGGCGAACGCCGTGCGCACCCGGTCGATGCTGGCCGCAGTCGGCTGGTGCGAGTGGGCGGCGCAGCCGATGCTGTCGGCGAACCAGTCGTACTCGAGCAGCAGGTCCTTCTTGGTCGGGCGCGTCCCCATCGCGTAGGGGTCCAGCCCAGCCGTGGTGCCGATCACCTCGTCGCCGTCACGGATCCCGTCATCGTCCGTGTCGGCGTCGGAGGGGTTGGTGCCGGTCGCCGCCGCGCTCACGAACGTGCCGGTGTTCGTCTCCAACGCGTTGGGGAGGCGGTCGCCGTCGGCATCGGTCGGGGCGACGCATGCGCGACCGGACCCGGCGGCTGCGCCGGTGGTCGGCGGCGTGTAGCTCGTGGTCACCCGAGCCAACGACGCGAGGTCGCCGCCGTAGGTGCCCGAGTGCTCGCCGGTGCTGCCGTAGGCGGTGATCGAGATCGTGTACGCGGTTCCGCCCGTCAGACCGGTGAGCACGCACGTGAGGCCCGACGCGGCCGGGAACCGGGTGACTTCGCTGCCGTCGACCTCGATGCCGTACTGGGCAACGGACTCGCCGGGGTCGTCCTCCTGCGCGGGCGTCCACGTCAGCCGCGTGAGCTGGCCGAGGGCCGTGGCCGTGACCGAGTCGTCGGTGCCGAAGTAGGGCTGGCACGCCGCGGCGCCCAGCGCCACCACCGCACTGAAACTCGCGACCGCGACCATCCGCTTCGTCGTCATCGTTCGCTCCGTTCCGCCGGTCGGCCCGGCCCCGGTGCTCTGGGTGGACCACCCGCCACCTGGCGTGGTGCTCCGCTGCTCAACGTAGCCGGGTGCGACGGCCGGGTCGTCAGGTCGGCCGCGGGGTTTTCGGCGCGCGCAGGACGATCAGACCCGGTGGCGAGGAGCGCCGGGTGGGAGCACGGACACGCATCGGTCGTTGCGGACGGCTAAGACTGCGCCGGTGAGCAACCTGCGCCTGGTCCCGTTCGAGGTCGAGATCCCCGAGCTGGAGGTCGAGGATCTCCGCCGCCGCCTCCGGGCGACGCGATGGCCCGATGCCGAGGTCGTCGACGACTGGAGCCAGGGCGCGCCGCTGGCCTACGTCCAGGACCTCTGCCGCTGGTGGGCCGATGACTACGACATGGGCCTCGCCGGACGGATCAACGCCTTCCCGCAGTGGAAGGTCGAGCTCGACGGGCTCGGGATCCACTTCCTGCACGTGCGCTCGCCCGAGGCGGCGGCGCTGCCGATCGTGCTCACCCACGGCTGGCCGGGGAGCATCACCGAGCTCCTCGACGTCATCGGTCCGCTCACCGACCCCGCCGCCCACGGCGGCGACCCGGCCGACGCGTTCCACGTGGTCGTCCCGTCGTTGCCCGGCTACGGGTGGAGCGACAAGCCCACCGAGCCCGGTTGGGGCGTTGAGCGGATCGGCCGCGCCTGGCACGAGCTGATGACCGGCCTCGGCTACGACCGCTACGTCGCCCAGGGCGGCGACTGGGGCTCCGCCGTCACCAGCGCCATGGCCACACAGGCTCCCGACGGCCTGCTCGCGATCCACCTCAACTTCGCCGTCGCGCTTCCCGACGCCGACATGATGAGCGATCTCACACCGACCGAGGCCCAAGCGCTCGCCGACATCGGTGTGCACGCCGAGACCGGCATGGGCTACTCCGGCCAGCAGTCGACCCGCCCGCAGACCCTGGGTTACGGACTCGCCGACAGCCCGGCCGGCCAACTCGCGTGGATCGTCGAGAAGTTCTGGGCCTGGACCGACGGCAGCGGCCATCCCGAGGGTGCGCTCACCCGCCAACAGATGCTCGACGACGTCAGCACCTACTGGTTCACGAACACCGCAGCGTCCTCCGCCCGCCTCTACTGGGAGAGCTTCAAGCGCCTCCAGGCCCCTTCGCCCATCGAGCTCCCGGCGGCCATCACGGTCTTCCCGAAGGAGATCATCCGCCCCTCACGCCGGTGCGCCGAGAAGCTCTTCACCGATCTGCGGTGGTTCGAGGAGGTTGCCCACGGCGGCCACTTCGCCGCGCTCGAACAACCGGCGATCTTCGTCGACCAGCTCCGCGGGTGCTTCCGACCGTTTCGCTGACCGATCGCCGCCCGGCCGAGCCCCAACCAGCCGGGGTCCACTGCCGGTTTTGGCGCGCACGACCTCCGGCCCCCGGGTCCGTCAGGTCTCCAGGCAGGCCAGGACCGCGCCGAGCGCAGCCGCGTCGCCCTCCACCACGAACCCGGGGCCCGGCTCCGGCCCTCCACGGTCCTCAGCCCCGCCGGGCACACCGCCTGGCAGTACGCCGCCTTGTAGTTCGGGCCGAACGCGATGGACTGCCACATCGACCGCGTCTCGTCGGAGGTGAACTTGGCCTGATACCCCTCTTGCGAACCCGCGTCGGCAATCGTGTGGACCCAGTCCTCGAAGCCGAAGAGGAATTCGCGGTAGTTGTGCGACAGGCAGGCGAAGAAGTCGAAGTCGTCGTGCTTGCGCACCGCCCCGACGGGACAGGCAACCACGCACAGGTTGCAGCCGTTGCACGGGTTGTAGTCGAGCGGGTGGTCGTGGCGATCGACCGTCGCGTCGATCAGCACCGTCTCGAGGAGCACGAAGTTGCCCAGGCGCGGGTGGATGACGTTGCGGTTCAAGCCCATGTGCCCCATGCCGGCCTCCACCGCGATGGGCTTGTGGGCCAGCTCCCACGGCCGGGCACCCGACTCGTGCGGTGGATCCATCGGGAAGCCGATTGACGTCGTTACCCCGCCCTGCCTGCCGAGATCTCGGCCGATCGTCGCAACGTGGAGCGACGGACCGGTCAACGTCGGGGGTGCCCACCGCTCACGGGGCGGGTACTGCGTCGTCGTCAGGCGCAGGTCCTCCCCGGTACTCGACCAGGAGGATGGTCGCGTCATCACTCAACCCGGCTCCGTTGTACTCGACGATCGAAGCCGACAGCCGCCGTACCGTCTCGGTCGGGTGGACGCGATCGAGCGTGGCGCGCACCACGAAATCCGCGAGCCGATCCAACCCGAAGGCCTCCCCGTTCGGTAGTCGCGACTCGATGACACCATCGGTGTAGAAGAGCACACGGTCCCCTCGCTGGAGATGCTCGGTCGCCACCGCTCGAGGCTGTCCGCCGAGCCCCATCGGCAGTGAGGGGGGACAGGCCAACTCGCCGGCGTAGCTATCGCCACGAATGAGAAGCGGAAGGGGGTGGCCGGCGTTGAGCCAGGTCAGGACACCCGTGTCGAGCTCGAGCCGGCCAAGCTGACCGGTCACGAACGAGAAGTCACCGCACTCGGCTTCGAGGATCTCACCGGTCGTCCGGTACGCATCCTCCAACGAGTGGCCTTCGCGTCGAGCGTTGCGCAGCGTGTTGATGGCGATCACGGATTTGAGCACGGCCGGCATGCCGTGGCCGACGGCGTCGACGATGGCGAACTCGGCGCAGCCGGGGTTGAGCGCGAAATCGAACGAGTCGCCACCGATCGAGTACGCCGGCTCGAGCATCCCCGCCATCGAGACCTGATCCGTGACGCACGAGAGCGGAGGCAGCAGCTCCCACTGGATCTCCGCGGCGACCGACAGGGGCTGGCTGCGGCGGCTGCGCACCACCACGTCCGTGTAACGCCGCTTGCTCATCAGGACCAGGCCCAGCATGTGGACCAGCGCATCCACGTCGGGCCGGAGCTCGCCCGACCACTGCGGCAGCTCGAGCTCGAGAACGCCCATCCGCTCGCTGTCCATCCCGACCGGCACCCACACCGTCGTCGGAGCCTCGCCGGACGACACCACCTCGTCCTTGATGAAGGAGCGGCCAGCGAGCGTGCCCTCGATGGGGATCCGGGTCCGGGCGGGGGCGCCGGGCTCGTGCAACGACAGAACGGCGTAGTCCGGCACGAGGAACCGGGCGGACGCAGCCCCGACGGCATCGCCGGCCATCCGGACGATTGCGCGGAGGTCGGGCGCCGGCATGGCGGCGACTCGACGGGCGAACGCCCCAGCAAGATCGTCCGAACCCGTTTTGCGCAGATGGCTCTCGTCGACCTCGGTCATGGGCGCAATCCCCTGGTTCGTCAGCCGCCGGTCCGGAAGCCACTGGCGGATCAGAGGCGCCACCCCCTCACCAAGACGCGAACGATACCCGCCGGCGGAACTCGAGCGGCGCGGCATCTGGCCCTCGTCGGCACGACGCGCGTCGATGGTGAACGTCGGGTCGAGCGCAACCCTTCTCGGTCGGCATCGCCCGCGGTCGTGCCGCCGACGACCTCCGAGGGCCACCGATCCGCGCCCGCCGCCGCGCAACGGCGGCGGCCGCGAGGCACGGGGCGCCGGGCGCCCGGATCGGTAGGGTCGAGGCATGACCGACGAGGTGGCCCCGACCGATCGCCCCGACCTCTACGAGGGGTTGCTCACCACGCGAGCGATCCGCCGTTACCTGCCCGACGACATCCCCGAGACCGACCTGAACGACTTGCTGTTCGCGGCCACGCGAGCGCCATCGGGCCACAACCGCCAACCCTTCCGGTTCCTCGTCGTCCGCCGCAGCGCGGCGACAGCCGAGGTGCGGGCGGTGCTCACCCGCGGCTACCAGGCGGCGTGGGCGTCGAGCCGCGACGAGCCGGCGACCGACGACACGAGCCGCAAGGCACGCATGGCCCGCACCATGAGCCACTTCGTCGACCACATCGGCGAGGCACCGGTCATCGTGTTCGCCTGCCTCGACCAGCAGGTGCGCCACGCCGACCTCTCGGCCGGCGCGTCCGTGTTCCCGGCCTGCCAGAACCTGCTGCTCGCAGCACGAGCGCTCGGCTACGGCGGTGTGATGACCAACTGGCACCAGGTGGTCGAAGACGAGTTGTCCCCGCTCCTCGGCCTCCCCGACCACGTGACGATCGCCGCCACCATCCCGCTCGGCCGACCGGTCGGCGGGCACGGGGCGGTGCGGCGGCTACCGCTGCCTCAGCTCGTGTTCGAGGACCGGTGGGGCGAGTCCGCTCCCTGGGCGGCCGATCCGCCGGGCACCCGCTACACCGGCGGCTGAGGCCGGCTCCCATCGATCTGACAGACCGTCAGGTTTTGCCCGTATTGTCTGGTGCATGGTCGACGAAGAGGCGCTGGAAGCGGCGCGCGAGCGGTACCGGATCGAGCGGGAGAAGCGGCTGCGCGCCGACGGGCTGGCCCAGTACCGCGAGCTCCACGGCGACTACGAGGAGTTCGACCGCGACCCGTGGGCCGAGCCCGGGTTCACTCGCGATCCGGTGACCGAGGACGTCGACGTCGTGATCCTGGGCGCCGGGTACGGCGGGCTGTTCAACGCCATCGGGCTGCTCCAACGCGGCGTGACGAACCTCCGGATCATCGAGAAGGCCGCCGATGTCGGCGGTACCTGGTACTGGAACCGCTACCCGGGATGCATGTGCGATGTCGAGGCGTACATCTACATGCCGTTCCTCGAGGAGACGGGCTACGTCCCCACCCAGCGGTACGCGCCGGCCACCGAGATCTTCGAGCACTGCCAGCGGATCGCCCGCCACTTCGAGATCTACGAGCACGCACTGCTCCAGACCGAGATCGTGAGCGCCGAGTGGGACGAGACCGCGTCGCGCTGGCACATCGTGACCACACGCGGCGACCACCTGCGGGCGCGGTTCTTCATCACCGCCAGCGGCATCATGCACAAGGCGAAGCTCCCGGCGATCGAGGGCATCGCCGACTTCGCGGGCCACGCGTTCCACACGGCCCGGTGGGACTACGACTACACCGGCGGCAGCCCCGCCGAGCCCATGGACCGGTTGGCGGACAAGCGCGTCGGCATCATCGGTACCGGCGCCACCTCCATTCAGCTCGTCCCGAAGCTCGCCCGCGCGGCGGCCGAGGTGTACGTGTTCCAGCGGACACCGTCGGCGGTGGGGGTCCGGGCCAACCAGCCCACCGACCAGGAGTGGTTCGCTTCCCTCGGGCCGGGCTGGCAGCGCGAGCGGATGCTGAACTTCACCGCTGCGGTCACGGGCGAGCAGCCCGAGGTCGACATGGTCGGCGACGGCTGGACCGATGTCCTCTGGGTCGACACCCAGACCGAGGGGAAGACCCCCGAGCAGGTGGCCGCGCTCGAGCAGGTCGACTTCGAGACCATGGAGTCGCTGCGCGCCCGCATCGACGACGTGATCGAGGACCCGAAGACCGCGGCGAAGTTGAAGCCCTGGTACGGCAAGCACTGCAAGCGGATCTGCTTCCACGACGAGTACCTGCAGGCGTTCAACGAGCCGAACGTGCACCTGGTCGACACCGACGGGCGCGGCGTGGATGCCGTGGTGCCCGAGGGCCCGGTGGTGGACGGCGTGACGTACCCCCTCGACATGCTGGTCTACGCGTCTGGCTTCGAGGTGACCACCGGTGCGGTGAGCCGGCTGGGGTTCGACCCCGTCGGACGGGACGGGGTCCGGCTGAGCGAGCGGTGGGCCGATGGCGCCCACACCCTCCACGGGATCCTCACCGCCGGCTTCCCCAACCTCTTCATCTGCCACTTCGTCCAGGCGGGGTTCGGGCTGAACTTCGCCCACTACCTCAGCGAGCTCGCGAACCACGTGACGTCGGTGGTGGCGGCGCTGCTCGAGGACGAGGTCGCCACGATCGAGGCGACGCCGGAGGCCGAGGAGCAGTGGCTGGCCACGCTCTGGGAGGCGGGCAAGGGCTTCGGTCGGTACTCGGCGACGTGCACCCCCAGCTACGGGAACTCCGAAGGCGCCCGCACCATGGTCGCGGCGCGGAACGTGGTGTACCCCGGCAACCTCATGGGCTACATGGCGCACCTGCGGAACTGGCGGGACGAGGGCTCCTACGTGGGGACGGTCGTGACCCGGCGCTGAACCCGCCCACGGTCGGGGTGGCGACCTGGTCGATCAGGTGGCGACGTAGGCGGCGAGGTGCTCACCGGTGAGCGTCGACCGGCCGGCGACGAGCTCGGCCGGGGTGCCCTCGAACACGATGCGGCCGCCGTCGTGGCCGGCGCCGGGACCGATGTCGATGATCCAGTCGGCGTGGGCCATGACGGCCTGATGGTGCTCGATGACGATCACTGACTTGCCCGAGTCGACGAGGCGGTCGAGCAGGCCGAGGAGCTGTTCGACATCGGCGAGGTGCAAGCCGGTGGTGGGCTCGTCGAGCAGGTAGACCCCGCCCTTGCCGCCCATGCGGGTGGCCAGCTTGATGCGTTGGCGCTCGCCACCCGACAGGGTGGTGAGCGGCTGGCCGAGGGTGAGGTACCCGAGTCCGACGTCGACGAGCCGCTCGAGGATCTTGTGCGCGGCGGGGGTGGCGGCGTCCCCCTCGCCGAAGAACTCCTCGGCCTTCGCAACCGACAGGGCGAGGACCTCGCTGATGTCGAGCCCGCCGTAGCGGTACTCGAGCACGGAGGCATCGAAGCGCTTGCCCTCGCACACCTCGCAGGTGGTGGCGACGGTGTCCATGATCCCGAGGTCGGTGTAGATCACGCCTGCGCCGTTGCAGTTGGGGCACGCCCCCTCGGAGTTGGCGCTGAACAGCGCCGGCTTCACGCCGTTGGCCTTGGCGAACGCCTTGCGGATCGGCTCGAGCAGCCCGGTGTAGGTGGCGGGGTTGCTGCGCCGAGAGCCCCGGATGGCCGCCTGGTCGACCGTGACGACGTCCTCGTCGGTGGGCAGCGAGCGGTGGATGAGCGAGCTCTTGCCCGATCCGGCGACGCCGGTGATCACGACGAGCACACCGAGCGGGATGTCGACATCGACGTCACGGAGGTTGTTGGTGGAGGCGCCGCGGATCTCGAGGGCGCCGGTGGCCGAACGCACCTCGTGCTTGAGCGTGGCCCGATCGTCGAGGTGGCGGCCGGTGACGGTGTCGCTGGCCCGCAGGCCGTCGACGCTGCCCTCGAAGCAGATGGTGCCGCCGCCGGTGCCGGCACCGGGGCCGAGGTCGACGACGTGATCGGCGATGGCGATGGTCTCGGGCTTGTGCTCGACGACGAGCACGGTGTTGCCCTTGTCCCGGAGCTGCAGCAGCAGCTCGTTCATGCGCTCGATGTCGTGCGGGTGCAGGCCGATCGTCGGCTCGTCGAACACGTAGGTGACGTCGGTGAGCGACGAACCGAGGTGGCGGATCATCTTGGTGCGCTGCGACTCGCCGCCCGACAGCGTGCCCGCCGGTCGGTCCAGGCTGAGGTAGCCCAAGCCGATGGCGACGAACGAGTCGAGCGTCTCACCCAATCCGGCGAGCAGCGGCGCCACCGAAGGCTCGTTCAATCCCCGCACCCACTCGGCCAGGTCGGAGATCTGCATCGCGCACGCGTCGGCGATGTTCAGGCCGCCGATCTTCGACTCGCGAGCGTGCTCGGCCAGCCGGCTGCCACCACACTCGGGGCAGGCGGAGAACGCGATCACCCGCTCGACGAACGCCCGGATGTGCGGCTGGAGCGCCTCGACGTCCTTGGACAGCATCGACTTCTGGATCGTGGGGATGAGACCCGTGAAGGTGAGGTTGATGCCGTCGACCTTGATCTTGGTCGGCTCCTTGTGGAGCAGGTCGTCGAGCTCCTTCTTGGTGAACTTCTTGATCGGCTTGTCCGGATCGAAGAAGCCGCACGCGCGGAAGATGCGGCCGTACCACCCGTCCATGCTGTAGCCGGGGATCGTGAGCGCGCCCTCGTTGAGCGACTTGGTGTCGTCGTACAGCTCGGTCAGATCGAAGTCCGAGACGCGGCCGATGCCCTCGCAGCGCGGGCACATGCCGCCGAGGATGTTGAAGCTGCGCTTCTCCCTCGTCGTCCGCCCGGCCTTCTCGAACGTGACGGCCCCGGCGCCGCTGACCGACGGGACGTTGAAGGAGTAGGCCTGGGGCGAGCCGATGTGGGGCTGGCCGAGCCGGCTGAACAGGATGCGCAGCATGGCGTTGGCGTCGGTCGCCGTGCCGACCGTGGAGCGGGGGTTGGCGCCCATGCGTTCCTGGTCGACGAGGATCGCCGTCGTCAGCCCGTCGAGCACGTCGACGTCGGGCCGCGCCATCGTGGGCATGAAGCCCTGCACGAAGGTGCTGTAGGTCTCGTTGATCAGGCGCTGGGACTCCGCGGCGATCGTGCCGAAGACGAGCGAGCTCTTCCCCGAGCCGGAGACACCCGTGAACACCGTCAGCCGGCGCTTCGGGAGCTCGACGCTGATGTCTCTGAGGTTGTTCACGCGCGCGCCGTGCACGCGGATCAGGTCGTGGCTGTCCGCCGCGGGCTGCCCCACCACCGACGGTCTGACCCTCGACGCGTCCTTCTTCGCAGGGGCCTTCTTCGCGGGGGCCTTCTTGGCCGAAGCCTGCTTCGCCGGGGCCGGGGTCATCGTGTCTCCATCTGTCGGACGGGACTGCACCTGCAGCCCCCGTCATCGCGTCGCTCGACCCCACCAGCCCCTGCAGGACACAGTCCTTCGTCACGGGTACGGGTCCGGGCAACGGTTCCTGTCTACCTTGATCGACGGCGCCGGCCGGGGTGGCCCAAGGCCGTTCTCGACCACAACCGACGATCAGGCCTGGGCGATGCGGACGAGGTTGCCCGACGGGTCGCGGAACGCGCAGTCGCGAGCGCCCCAGGGCTGGGAAGCGGGCTCCTGGAGCACCTCGGCCCCCGACGCTCGCACCTTCTCGAACGTGGCGTCGAGGTCGTCGGAGCGGAAGATCGCTGCCTGCAGCGAACCCTGCGTCACGAGCGTCAGGAGGGCGTCCCCCTCAGCCTGGGAACGACCGCCGTGCGGCTGGGTCAGGACGATGTCGACGTCCTGCCCGGGCGCCCCGACCGTGACCCAGCGGAAGCCGTCGGACGCGACGTCGTTGCGGACCTCGAGCCCGAGCGCGTCGCGGTAGAAGCCGAGGGCCTGGTCCGGGTCGTTGACGGGGATGAACATGGTGGAGACGGTGACGGTCATGGGGATGACTGTACGAACACAAGCCCATCGGGTGCTTCTCCGATCCTGCTCGGTGCCGGTGGGGTCGGGCGCCCGGTGCACCCGACCGCCGACCGCCGCCGGCCCGGGCGCCACGGCCTCTTGCTCAAGCCGTCCGCAGGGTGCGTCGCGGTCGAGTTGCGACCATGCTCACGCACGCCGGCACGACCTCGAGGGCGCGGTGGTCACGTGCTCGGTACTGCGACGGCGCCACGCCGACGATCTCGGTGAAGCGCGAGCTGAACGAGCCGAGCGACGTGCACCCGACGGCAACGCAGGTCTCGGTGACCGACATCCCCTGACGAAGGAAAGCCTTCGCACGTTCGATGCGGCGCGTCATGAGATAGGAGTACGGGGTCTCGCCGTACGCCGTGCGGAACTTGCGCGAGAAGTGGGCGGGCGACATCAGCGCAGCCCGGGCCATGGCCGGGACATCGAGGGGCTGCGCGTAGTCGCGGTCGATGACATCGCGCGCCCGACGCAGGTGCACGAGATCGGCGACCTGCTCCGGCGTCATGGCGACGACGATACGCGACCGGGATGCGCCGGCCGGGTCGCGCCTCAGTCTCAGGTGAAGATGATCTGACCGCCGGCCGCGTTCTCATAGAACTCGCCGACGGTGATGATCTCGTCCACCTGCTCGATGAAGTCGTCCTCGGTGAAGTCGAACATGTCGACCGAGGCCTTGCAGGCGTAGAGACCCGCACCGGAGTCGCTGATCATCTCGATGAACTCGTGGATGGGCGGGATGTCCAGCGCATCCATCTTCTTCTCCATCATGTGGGTGGCGATGGCCGACATCCCCGGAAGCCCTCCGACGAGGGTGGCCATGTGCATCCCGGGGTTGCCCACCGTTGCGACCTTGATGTGCTCGATGCGCTTCGCGTGGATCGCATCGAGACCGAAGAAGGTGAAGAACAGGTTGGCCTCGATGCCCTCGGCCCGGGCTCCGTTGGCCATGATCAATCCAGGGTAGATGCCCTCCAGCGAGCCCTTGGAGATGATGATGGAGACCTTCTCGATGGTGTCGCCCATGAGGTGGGCTCCTTTCGACGGGGCCCGGGGGCCCAAGGGGAAGCGATACTGGCGCGGCGCGTCAGATCAGATGCAGCCACGGGGCTTCGGGATGCCGGCGATGCGGGCCGCCATCTTGGCGGGACCCTTGGGGAACAGTTGGTAGAGCTCCTTGACGCTGACGCCCGACGTCTTGCCGAGGACCCGGACGGTCGGGCCGGTGCCCTTGTCGAAGTACTCCGAGCGCATGAAGCGGATGACCTGCCAGTGGCGGTCGGTGAGCGCGTCGATGCCGTCGGCTCGGGCGAGCTCCACGGCCATCGCGTCGGTCCATTCGGTCGGGTCCTCGAAGAAGCCTTCGTCGTTGACGGCGACGTCGACGCCGCCGAGGGTGGCAGTGGGCATGATCGTCCTCCGGGTTGGGTCGGGTGGTCAGGAACGGTCGGCACCGGTGAGGTGCTTGCCGGCGGTCGGCATGTTCGAGCTCACACCGGGGATGTCTCGCCCGGGCAGCAGGGCGTGCCAGTAGAACCACTGGAACATCAACTTGCCGAGGTGGTTCAGGCGGGATTCCTTGAGCAGGGGGGCACCGATGGCGGTCGGGAAGTGGCCTCCGACGGGTTCGGTGTCGTAGTTGAAGTCGATGAGCATGGCCTTGTGGAACCCGGTCTCGATGAAGCAGTTGGCGTGGCCGTCGTAGGAGCCGTCGAGCGCCTCGCCGGCGAGGAACCGCACGATGTTCTCGACGAGCACCTCGCCCTCGAAGTGGGTGACCGATCCTGCTTTGGATGCCGGCAGGTTGGCGGCATCGCCGATGGCGAAGATGTTCGGCGCGACCGTGGCCTGCAGCGTGTGGGGGTCGGTCGCCACGAAGTCGAGGGCGTCGCCGAGCCCCGGCGAGTCGGCCACGTACGCAGCACCGGAGTGGACGGGGATGACGACGGCGAGGTCGAACGGGACCTCGCGCCCGTCGAAGCCGATGAGTCGGCCGCCTGCCCCGTCGACCTCACCGGTGTTGAACTCGGTCACCAGCTCGATGCCCCGTTCTTCGAGCATGCCGCCGAGCTGCGCGGACGCGGTGGGCTTGGTGAACGCCGCGTCGAGGGGCGTGACGTAGGTGAGCTCGACCCGGTCACGGATGCCGCGCTCGTGGAAGTACCAGTCGGCCAGGAAGCAGAACTCGAGCAGAGCCACCGGGCACTTGATCGGCAGGTCGACGACGTTCACCACGAAGCGGCCACCATCGAAGAGCGCGAGCTCGTCGCGCAGCGCAACCGCTCCGTCGAGGTCGTAGAAGGTGAACACGCGTTCCATCCACCCGGGTCCGGTGAGGCCGTCGGTCTCCTCGGGGACCAGGCGAGAACCCGTGGCCACCACGAGCACGTCGTACTCGATCGTCGTCCCGTCACGGAGGTGCACCTCTTGGCCTTCGATGTCGACGCGCTCGATGCCCGCCACGTGGTAGCGGATGCCGCGATGGAGCTGCTCACCGCGGGGGCGGACGATGTCGGACGCGTGGGCCAGGCCGAAGGGAACGAACAGCAGCCCGGGTTGGTAGATGTGGCGGTCGTTCTCGTCGACCACGGTGATGATCGCGTCGTCGAGCTCCTTGCGGAGGCGGTTGGCGGTGAGCGTCCCGCCTGTCCCTGCCCCCAAGATCACGATGCGTGCAGCCATGGGTCCCTCCCGGCCCGTTCCATCGCGGGCTCGGCATCACCGTACGAACGACGGGATGCGCCGTATCGGGCCGAAAGTCCCTTTCCGGGACAGTTCTGGCGCCCGCCCGGCATCGACCCACGGCATCAGGCCGCGGGGACCGGCTGGGGCGGGACGGGACCGACGTAGCGAGCGCTCGGCCGGATGATCCGGTTGTCGGTCGCCTGCTCGAGGACGTTGGCGCACCAACCGATCACCCGGCTGACGGCGAACGTCGGCGTGAACAGCTCGGGCGGCAGCCCGGCCGCCTCCATGACGACGCCGGCGTAGTACTCGACGTTGGCGTAGAGCTCGCGCCCCGGTTTCACCTCCGCCAGGGTGTCCACGATCAGTTGCTCGACCTGCACCGCAAGCGCCGCGCGGTCGCCACCGAGGCGGACGGCGACGTCTCGCAGCAGGGTCGACCGAGGATCATCGGTCTGGTAGACGGCATGGCCGAAGCCCATGATGCGGTCACCCTGCTCGACTGCGCTCCGGATGAGGGCCGGTGCCCGCTCGGGCGTCCCGATGGCATCGAGCAGGGCCAAGGCCCGGCTGGGTGCGCCGCCGTGCAACGGTCCCGAGAGCGCGCCCAGCGCGCCCACCACCGCCGCGCCGAGGTCGGCACCGGTCGA
>Ga0105044_10007912_pt1 | contig 14652 bp, 12 predicted proteins | sample MAT01_FD_78092 | JGI IMG/M metagenome (GOLD analysis project Ga0105044, IMG submission 78092) | Freshwater microbial communities from Lake Fryxell liftoff mats and glacier meltwater in Antarctica - MAT-01 | ecosystem: Environmental > Aquatic > Freshwater > Ice > Liftoff microbial mat | place...
ACGGGGCCGGCAAGACAACTTCCTCCCGTTCCCTGCTAGCGCGCACGCTGCAGGTGATGAAGTTCGTGAATGCGGACATCATCGCCCAGGGTCTCAGCGGCTTCGACCCCGAGGCCGCCGCGCGCGGGGCGTATCATGCTGACCGAGTTGAAGGAACTCGCCGCCGAGCGACAGGATTTCGCGTTCGAAACGACGCTGGCGGCCCGGACGTATGCGAAGTGGCTTAACGAACTTCGCGAATCGGGATACAAGGTCGATCTGTTCTACTTTTGGCTGCAAAGTGCCGACCTCGCGATAACCCGAGTAGCATCACGTGTGAAGAAGGGCGGACATCACGTTCCCGATGACACGGTTCGACAACGCTACGGTCGAAGTGTGCGAAATCTGCTCGAACTTTACATACCCATTGTTACATCGTGGAAAGTGTACGATAATACCTGCGGTGGCGAGCCGGAACCGATTGCGGAAGGCGTGTGCGGAGCCGAGCCCGCGATTTTCAATCAAGCGAGTTGGGAACTGCTGCTGAGGAGTGCGAATGATGGTCAGCAAGCGTGAGCGATCGATCAGCGAGATGATCGAAGATACCGATTTGATGACCGAAGCGATCCGCCAGGGGGTTCGAGACGAACTTCTTCTCATGGCGCGGCTGGGGCATTCGGTTCCTGAGCAACATCGCGACGGGCAGATCGTCTGGCTTTCACCGGACCAGATTTATGAACGGCTTGGCATCACTCCGCCGGCACATGCGAAAGCTTCTTAACCGCTCAGATTTCTGCGACTGCGTGAACTCCACCTATCTTGATGAATAAAGCTGACACCGAATATCGATCCGATCTCGACCCCCCGCCGGCACAGCGGGGGTCGTTTCTCACGCTGCCGTTGTTGCTGGGCGTCGGCTGGATCATCTACGAAGTAACCCACCAGCCCGCGATCGCGGCGATGGCCATGTGCCTGAAGTTCGGCTGGGAGGACTTCCGCACGGCGCGCTGGCTGTACCGCACCGACCCGGATCCGGGCCGGGGCCGGGCCTGCTTCTGGCTGTATCTGGCATCGGGGCTGTGGCAGGCGGCGATGATCGGTGTCGCGATGGTGCTGTTGACCGTAGTGCTCGAGGAAATCATCGAGATTCAGCAGCGCGGCAACGGCGACATCCAGAAGCTGCTGGCCGGGGCGGCGTTCACCATCATGTTCGGCTTCTTCTTCTCCACGCTGGCGACTTACGTCTTCCTGATCAGTTGCTGGCGCAACCGTGTCCGGCCCTGGCTGAACGGCGCGGTACATATCGCCCGTCGCAAGGACGAATGGCCGCCACTGTACGGGCACCGCAACAAGGTGCTGGTTCCGGTGATCAGCACGGTGATCATCACGTGCTTCGTACTGGTGCCGTTTTTCCTGCTGACACTGTCGTTCATGATGCGCGGGGCAGCCGGCGGGAACCTGCTGCGCGGGTTGGCGGCCCTGGGATCCGTGGCGTGTGTCTTCCTGTTGTTTCCCGCCTCGGTGATCGTCCTGCAGAACCTGCGCAGCCGACGTTTCTTCGCCGACCACCCGGCCGATTGCTGGGGCGAAGAATCGCTGCCACCGCACCGGGACGACGATGATTCGGAAACCGTGTAGAATGCCCCCATGCACATCCTGTTCATCACAGGCGGATTACTGATCGGCGTGCCGATCCTGCTGCACTTGATCATGCGGCAGGAACCGAAGAAGCTGCCGTTCCCGGCCTTCCGCTTTCTGAAGATGAAACGCCGCATCAACCAGCGCAAGATGCGGCTGCGCCACCTGTTGTTGTTGTTGTTGCGCATGGCTCTCATTGCGCTGATCGCCTGGGTGCTGTTTCAGCCGCGCTGGGGCAGCGATTACTTCAACATCAAGGGCGAACAACCAGTCGCCTGCGTCATCATCATCGACACCAGCCCCAGCATGGGCTACGTGTTGAGCGTCGACCGCGGCGCGCTGCCGCCCGGCCGCAAGCGCGGCCCGGAGATGCTGGAAGAGACCTCCTCGTCCGATCGGGAACGGCCGTGGACAGCCCTTGATGAAGCCCGTTTCCGCGCCCTGGAACTGATCGATGAACTGCCGCCCGCGAGCAAAGTGGCCGTCATCGACTCGTCCGATCGCGAAGCGATCTGGGCGCTGACGCTGCAGGAAGCGCGCAAGAAGATCCGCGACATCCGCCGGCCGCGTGCCGCCAGCCGACCGTTGACACAAGTGTTGCCGCTGGCGTACCAGCTGTTCGCGAGGGTGGGCGAAGAGACTGTTCCCGGCCAGGAGAACATGCCCCGGTTGCTGGCGATCTTCTCCGACCGCACGGCCCCTTCATGGGAAGCCGAACAAAGCAGTTTCCTGACCGACATGCGCAAGGAACTGCTGAAGGAAGCCGAAGCGAAGGCCCCCTTCATCGCCACGTTTCTCGATGTCGGTGTTGACAAGCCGCTGAACCTGGCGATCACCTCAATCGACATGAAGCCGCAACTGGTGCCGGCCAACAAGCCGGTCGAGTTCTCCGCCTGGCTGGAAGCGACCGGGACCGTGCAGGAGAACACCATCGAAGTGTTCGTTGACGGCAAAGGCACGCCGGCGTTGTCGCAGGCGGTACGTGTCGAACCGGGCACTCCGAAGGAAGTGACTTTCCGCCTCGAAGGACTGCCGCCGGGACTGCACCAATGTGAGATCGCATTGAAGACCGCTGATGCGTTGCCGACCGACGACATCCGCTACCTGACATTCCGCATCCGCGAGCCGCGGCGCGTGCTGCTGGTGGCCGACGCCAACCCGGTTCTCGGGAGTATCGCCGGCAGCTTGGGGATGGTCGGCCGGATGATCGACACAACGGCTCTGTGGCGGATTGCGCTCGAGTCAACCGGCTGGTACGAGTGCGAGATCAAGTCGGCCCGCGACTTTCTCGAACTGAAGCCGGCCCAGTCGGGTCAGTTTGAAGCGATCGTATTCACCGGGCTGATCGGCCCCACGGGCGACGTATGGGATAAGGCAACCGCGTACGTCGAGGGCGGCGGCAAGCTCGTCGTCGCGCCGGGCGGTGAGGAGTTGCTGCAGAACGAATCGACACGCCCGCCGGCGGGATACGACAACAAGCTGCTGCCGGGCACGGTGAAGAAATGGGTCGATCTCGACCGCACCCGGCCCGGCGTGTCGTGGACCTGGGACGCACTGAAAGCCCACCCGCTGCTCAACGACTTCCGCGAATGGACGAAGAACCCTCGCATCGACTTCATCGCCAATCGGCCGCAGGTCTGGGGCTACTGGGAAGTGGAGCCACGCGACAAGCCGTCAGTCGTCGTGTCCTACGCGGACGATGCCGACGCCGACAAACGCCGGCCCGCGGTGCTCGAACGCCAGATCGGTGCGACAGGCAAGGTACTGCTGTTCACAACGCCGCTCGACGGGCGCTTCGAGATCGGCAGCGGCGCGAAGGCCAAGGTGCGCTTCAACAATGACTATGCCGGGTCATCGTTCTTCCTGGTACTGTCGAACCTCACCGTACGCTATCTGACTGGTGAGATGGAAGATGCGACGTACAACTTCATCAGCGGGCAGAACGTGTTCATCAAGTGGCCGATCGACGCCAGTGATCGTTCGAAGTTCTATTTCCTGTCGGGCCCCGACCTGTCGGACAAAGAGGCGGAGGTCATCCGCCCTCTCAACGAAGCCATCCTGCGACTCGGGCCGGACCGCCTGCGCTCGGCCGGCAACTACGACGTACGTTCCGACCCGGCGGACAAGAAGCGCGAGTTCAAGCCATGGCGCGAAGGCTTCAGCTTGAACGCCCCCGTCGATGAAAGCAACCTCGAACGGGTACCGATCCCGGAGATCGAAGCGATCCTGGGGGAGAAGACCGTCGTCGCCTCGGACCGCGAACGGAAACTGCAGGACATCCTCGGCGGCAAGTTCGGCGCACCGATCGAACTGTTCCCGTTCCTGATGATCCTGCTGCTGCTGTTCATGGCCTTCGAGAATCTGCTGTCGAACAAGTTTTACAAGCAGCAACCGCCCGCCGAACGCGGAGCATAAGAGCCGCGCACGGAGTAAGCGGTCCACATCGACCGCTTACTTCGTGCGCGGCTCTTTGTTGCCTTCTCCACTGTCGTTTTTACAATTGCGGTCGACTCTTCGCCTACACCTTGCACTTCTTACAATTCGTAGACCCGCGCCTGTGCAACCGGATCGAATGACGCGATCCCTAAGTGCCTTACGCGCCTTGCGTTCGGCACTGTTTCCCGGGTCATTTCCTTTTGCCTTCAAGTCATGGCTCAGGTTTTGCGGTTAGACTTTCCTCGAACCCGCGAAGGCGGATGGATGTTTCGAGACGGAGGTCAATGGAATGGCGACCCGTACCGGGATGCTGGGTGCCCTGCTGGTGATCGTGGCGCTGAATGGCGTTGCTGACGCGGCGAGCGTGCGTACCCCTAATTTTATCGTCGAGGCGGCAACGCCGGAACTGGCCCAGGAGTTCGCCACGCTTGCGGAGAAATACCGTAAGGAGAAGGCGCTCGACTGGTTGGGCCAGGAGATGCCGCGCTGGCCCGCGCCCTGCCCGCTGAAGGTGACTGTCTCGATGAGCGGCGCGAAGGGGGCGACCTCGTTCACGTTCCCCGAAGGCCAGGTCTATCAGTCGATGTTCATCGAAGGGCCGCTGGAACGGCTGAAGTTCAGCGTGCTGCCGCACGAAGTGACTCACACCGTGCTGGCCCATCACTTCCGCCGGCCGGTACCGCGCTGGGCGGACGAGGGCGGCTCGGTCTATTCGGAAGATGAACTCGAACGCACACGCCATGACCGCATGTGCCGGGACATCCTGAATGCCGGGCGCGGCATGCCCCTTCGCCGGCTGTTCAACCTGAAAGACTATCCCGACGATGTGATGGTGCTTTACGCCCAAGGTTACTCGATCAGCAAACACTTGATCGAATCAAGCGACCGGCAGACGTTCCTGAACTTCGTGGGCCACGGCATGCAGAACGGCTGGGATGATGCCAGCCGCAAGTACTACAAGTTCAACGGCATCGACGAGATGGAACAGGCCTGGCTCGATCACCTGCGCAAGGGTCGTGGTGCAGCGGTCGCCCGTAACCCCAACACGCCCAGCGGTAACGGCAGTGTCAACGGGCCTGCGTCGCTGAGCATTCCCAACAATCCGGATGCCCGACTTGTGGTCCGCCAGAGTGCCGCTCCGTCGCAACCGCAGCTCGACCCGTCGCCGATCAGCCGCGGCCAGTCGCCGCTGATGAGCCAGGAGCCGCAGGGCCGACCGGCCGCCGCCCGCCTGGGCGACCCGATCCCGCTGACGCCGCAGACCGTACCCGCGACGACGATGAACAACCCGCGGCCGTCCGCGCCGCCGGTAGTGCTGTTCCCGCCGGAGCCGCTGCCGTTGCGGTAGAAGAGAAGCCCCGGGGTTCAAAAGCCTCACCACGGGGCTTCTCAGTTCGACTGCGTCGGCCAGACCAGTACGTGTCTGATCGATCGGCAGTTAGGATTCGCGCAGAATCGAGTCGCTGCATTTTACGTCGAATCAAGTAGCTTGTTTTGGCGCAATTCGAGATTTGTTACTCGCTCCCGCGCATCTTTTCCAGGGCGGACTGCCACCAGCGCTGCACGGTCCGCACGTTGACGCCGAACAACTCCGCGACCTGCTCCTGCTTCCAGCCGTGATAGAAGATCAGACCGACCACTTCGCGTTCTTCCAGCGGCAGCTGCTCGACCTGTTCGTGAAAGCTGCACCAGCTGTCGACGTCGCTATCGCTCGATGGCATCGCGGCCGATTCGATGATCGGTGCTTCTTCTGGTCCGCGTGTCGCGTGATTCGCGCCGTCGCCCTGCGGGCCGTAGAGGCTCTTCGTGACGTCGAGAAGTTCCCGTCGGATCTGAGTGGAGGCCAGCGCATAGAACTCGCGCATCGACGCGGGCCGGACGGTCTGCAGCGCCCGGATCAGCCGCAGCATGGCGTTCTGCAGGACGTCCTCGGCATCGACCCAACGGCCAACGCGCGGGAAACGCTTGAACATCTTGCGTGCCAGGCGATCCAGTCGGTCAGACACCCGCGTGAGCATCCGGTCGAGTGCTTTCGGGTCCCCCGCTTTCATGCGATCGAGCCAGTCGTTCATCTCGTTGGTGTTGACCGTTTCGTCCGCCATGAAGCCCCTTCCGTTCACTTGCTCGATATGACGCAATCATCATCGAAAACCCACTCGAAAGCAGCAGAAATCAGAAATATCGAAATTCGATGTCGGGTCCGGTAAGCAACTCTCGCTGATAGGGGTGTAGACGGAAACCAGCAGCCTTGAAGAAAACCGAACTGGAGAATGACCATGACCCGATTCAGTGTGATTCTGAGTGTTGTGTGCCTCGTGTTCGCCGCCGGCCAGGCCGATGCGGCCCCCCGGAACGGCCTGCCGAATGTCGGGAACGTCGGCAACGGCGGCCTGAAGAACGCCGGACCGAATCTCCGCAACATCGGGTCGGGTGGACTGAATGCCGGTCTGCCGAACGTCAAGAACCTCGGCAACGGCGGCCTCAACAATGTGGCCCCGAACCGCAACGTGCTGAACAACGGGCCGATCAGTGCGGTGCCGAACCTCCGCAGCGTCGGCTCGGGCGGGTTGCAGAACGCCCTGCCGCGGATCCGAAACTGATGCGATCGAAACGAACAGGGGGCTCACGCCTCCTGTTCGCTACGAGGGAAATTCAAATAACAGTTGGATTCGGTGTTTGACGTGTGGTAGTTTAAGGTCAGTCAAAAACCCCCACTGCCTCTGATCGAAATTCCGTGTTCCCGGGTGAAATTCCCGAGACATGGCTGTCCGCCCGATCATCCGCATTTGCATAACTCGATTGAAACGGTGTTCCGGAAGCCCTCTGAAGGAATGAATCATGATTCGCACACGCATGTTTTTTGGCCTGCTCGGCGTGATCCTCGCAGCCACCCACGTTGACACCGCCAATGCCCAGAACGGCAAGAAGAACGGCGGCAATGGAAACGGCAACGCCAACCCGAACGGTGGTCTGGGCAACCTGCTGCCGAAGAACAACAATAACAACCCGCCGCCGGCCGTGTTCCCGAAGAACAACAACAACAACGGTAACGGCGGTCTTGGCAACGTACTGCCGAAGAACAACAACAACCCGCCGATCGTACTGCCGAAGAACGGCGGCAACAATGGCATCGGAAACGGCAATGGCGGCCTGGGCAACTTGATCCCGAAGAACGGCGGGAACAACAACAATAACCCGAACACGATTCCCAATCTGAAGAACATCGGCAACGGCGGCCTGAACAACGCCGGCCCGAACCTGAAGAACATCGGCAACGGCGGCCTGAACAACACGGCCAACACCAATGCGTTCAAGAACCTGCAGAATTCCGGCGTTCTCAACGGCCTGAAGAACACCAACACGATCAACAACACCAACAAGACGACGAACGTCACCCCCAATGGCAATGGGAAAGGCAACGGCAACGGCGTGCTGGGCAAGGCCAACAACGCCCTGGGCAACAACGTGCCTGTCAGTGGTCGCAACGGGAACGGCAACGGCGGCGGCAAGCTGAACAACATTCTCAACAACATCGGCAACGGTAACGGTGGCGGGAAGAACAACAACCTTCCGCCGGTCGTGATCAACAATGGCGGCGGCAAGAACAATAACCCGCCGGTGATCATCAACAACGGCAAGGGCAACAACGGCAACGGTGGCGGGGCCGGTGGCTTCTGGACTGGCCTGGGCATCGGTCTGGCGACCGGCCGGCTCATCGCTCCGCCCTCCCCGCCGATTCTGATCGCTCCGCCGGTGTTCATCGGGCCGGCTGCCCTGCTGGTTCCCGAACCGATTATCATCGTTCAGCAGCAGATCATCCCCGAACAGCTGCCGATTGATCCGCTGCCGATTGATCCGCAAGTAATCAACCCGCAGCAGCCGCAGGAACCGGCCATGGTCGAATCGGGCCTGAAGGTCACGCAAGTGATGGATGGCGGGGCGGCCAACAAAGCTGACCTGCGACAGGGCGATGTGATCGTCGGCGTCGGCGAGTTCCGTGTGCAGACCTTCGAAGAACTGCAACAGGTTCTCGCCGCCACCCAGGGCGAAGTCGATGTGATCTTCATCAACGGCGAATCGGGCAAGGTCGAACGCCTGCCGATCACGCCGAATGCGGGCAAAATCGGCGTCGCCGTCGAGCCGGTTGTCCTGAACTGATCGTCATTCCAATCATCGCAAACCCGTTCCCGCCATCCGGCCGGAGCGGGTTTCTTCGTTTCTCCCTTCAACGAAACGCCCCATGTTCGCGTATAATTAAGAGAGTCCCCGTCGGCTCCCCCGTTCCCAATGGAGGCTGCCTCCTGATGTCCAGCGTCAGAAACTTCGTGATTGCGTTGACGATCATTGCCATTGCCATCCCCCCGGCCCGGGCCGAGGAACCGTTGGCCAATGTTGTCAAACGCTCGATCGATCGGGGCGTCGCTTATCTGCAGCGAACGCAGGAGGACCGCGGCGGCGGAGAATGGAACTGGGAAAACTCCGGCCTTCTCAACCAGGCATGGTCGGGTGGTACAACCAGTCTGGCGACACTCGCCCTGTTGACCAGCGGTGTGCCGAAGACGGATCGCTCGATCGAGCGAGTCCTTCCCTACATCCGCAAGTTGCGCACGCAGCAGACCTATGTTCTCGCACTGCAGGCCATGGTGCTGGCCGAGGTCAATGAGCCCAAAGACCTGAACATCATCCAGAACAACGTCAACAAGCTGCTCGAAGGCCGGCTGTACAACGGCAAGAACCTGACCGGCTGGAGCTACACAGTCAAAGGCAACATCCAGGCGGACAACTCCAATACGCAGTACGCACTGCTGGGGTTGCTGGCCGGGCGACAGGCCGGCGTGAAGATCGACCAGAAGGACTGGGAAGAGATCCAGCGTTTCTACATCGACACTCAGGTGAAGGTCGATGCCAAGTCGGCCGGCTGGCCGTACCACCCGGGCAAGCCGAACGCGCCGTCGCATACGATGACCACCGCGGGCCTGAGCGGTCTGTTTATTGCCGGGCTGGAAATGAATGCCGGGCAGCAGAAACTCGACGAGAAGACCGGAGTGGCCGCCGCCTGCGGAATCTATGCGGAGAACGATGCCGTCGCTCGCGGCATGAACTGGCTCGGAACCCACTTCAAGTTCGACATGAACGGCGAGACCCACCCGGCCACGTTCTACAACGTCTACGGCATCGAACGTGTCGGCCGACTGTCGGGCCAGCGCTTCATCGGCACGCACGACTGGTATCGCGAAGGCTGCGAACTGCTGTGCGGCGTTAAGAAGAACTCCCCCATTGCCCAAGGCGACGACGGTGCATGGCGCATGGGGCAGAGCATCGACAACATGCCCGTGCTGTCGACCAGCTTCGCGCTGCTGTTTCTCTCGAAGGGAAGAACGCCGATCCTGCTCAGCAAATTGGCCTTCGATGGGCCGAAGAACCTCAACAGCGACTGGAACCGCAAGCACCACGACGCGCGCAATCTGGTTGATTACGCCAGCAAGGCGCTGTTCAAGAAGCATCCGCTGGCATGGCAGATCTTCGACCCGCGTCTCGCCAATCTCGATCAACAGAAGAACTTCGACGAAGAACTGACGAGCCTGTTGCAATCACCGATTCTGTACATGAACGGTCACGTCGCCCCGCAGTTGACCGAGCGACAGATTGAACTGCTGCGCCGCTACGTCGACGAAGGCGGCTTCATCTTCGCCGAGGCCTGCTGCGGCAGCCCCGACTTCGTCGACGGCTTCACGAAGTTGATGGAGAAGGTGTTCCAGAAGGAAGCCAAGCTGACGAAGTTGGGGCCCGAGCACCCGGTCTGGTCGTCGCACATGCCGCTCGACCCGACCGACTTCATGGCGGGACGACAGCCAAAGGAGATGGTTCAGGGGATCGAGCGCGGCTGCAAGACGGTCGTGATCTTCTGCCCGCAACCGCTGGCCGGGTTCTGGGAAGAGGCACGCTTCATGCCGACCGGCAACCTGCCGCCCGTCAACCGCGGCGAGCTGGCTTATCGGTTCGCCGGCAACGTAATCGCCTATGCGACCGGCCTGGAGATGCCCAAACCGCGGCTGACGCAAGTTGCGCTGACTGATCGCAGCGAAGCGAAGGACGTGACCCGCCATGCCCTGAAGCTGGCCCAGGTGAAGCACGATGGCGACTGGAAGCCCGCTCCGCAGGCGATGCGGATTCTCGCCAATCATCTGCTCGACCAGTACAAGCTGCAGGTCGCTTCGATGAACGAACTTGAGGAAGTGCGCCCGGCCCGCCTCGACGACTTGATGCAATACAAGTTCATGTACATGCACGGCCGGCGTGAGTTCAACTTCGACCCGGAAGAGATCGTCAACATCCGCAGTAACCTTCGCACCGGAGCAACGCTGTTCGCCGATGCGTGCTGCGGCTCGAAGGAATACGACAAGGCGTTCCGAGCCTTCATGGCGAAACTCTATCCGGACAAGAAGCTGGAAAGGATCCCGCTGGATGATTTCCTGTTCAGCGAGAAGCTCAACGGCCAGGCGATCACCTCGGTGAAGTGCCGGCGCGACAAGGCCGACGGCGGTGCAGCGACCGAGTTCGAGGAGATGGCCCCGGAACTGGAAGGGATCAAAGTCGATGGCCGCTGGGCCGTCATCTACAGCCGCTACGACATCGGGTGCGCCCTGGAGAAGGCCAAGTCCAGCGCCTGCCGCGGCCACGACCACGAAAGCGCGAAACGCCTCGGAGCGGCAGCAGTGCTGTATTCGTTGATGAAGTGATTCAACGCCGCTCGCAAACCTGACACTCAACTGGCCGCGGCCGGACTCGAACCGGCACGGGGGTTACCCCCCAGGGGATTTTAAGTCCCCGGTGTCTGCCATTCCACCACGCGGCCCTGCGCGGGGAGTATCTTCGCAATCACGTCATCCAGTGACAAGTCCGCGATACAATACGTTCGGGTTAGTCACCATCTCGGAGAGAGCAGCCATGGCGAAGGAGTTCGCGCGCGACGGCGTCCATATCGAGTATCCAGGCAACTGGACGACGGAAACCGAAGACACGGCCGAGGGCTGGTCGGTCTCGATATTTTCGCCCGATACCGCGTTTCTGATGGTCAGCCAGTATTCGGAAGATCAGGACCCGTCGGACCTCGCCGACATGGCGCTCGGGGCATTGAAGGAGAGTTATCCCGACTTGGAATCGGAAGAGGTCATCGAAACCCTGGCGGGGCATCCCGCGGTGGGGTACGACGTCGATTTCTTCGCGCTGGATCTGACGAACGCCTGCCGGATCCGGGCTCTGAGCGCTCCGGAAGGCACTCTGTTGCTGATGAGCCAATGCACCGATTCCGAGTCGGATACCAACGGCGTGGCCATGCTCACCATCAGCGCATCGTTGAAGCTCGATGATGAGGACGATGAATAATGGACACCGCCCTGCATGTCTTCGGCCGGCTGCTGGTGATCGACCTGGCAGCCGCGTTCGGACTTGTGATTCTTGTTGCCCTGCTCGGGCAGCGCGGACGCACACGCGTGTCGCTGACCATGTTGCTGGGAACGATGGTGTTCCTGTCGATCTGCACCGCGCTAATCTACGGCGGGCTGTGGCTGATACTGAACCGGGGGTCGTAGGGTGGTCGCTTTCCTTACATTTCGCCCAATTCCTACAGACCGTCGAGCTGTCGCTACTCCGGTTCCCGAATGGGCGTATCCCGTTCAATTTTCACCCGGCGCGAAGAAAATGAGCTAAGATGGTAATCGATGCCGGGGTCCCGCAGCCCCGGACCGTTGGCCGGATTAATCCATGAGCAGCCTGGCCCCTAACGAACTTGTCGACTTCCTGAACCGCAACCAGCTCCTCTCCCATTCCCACCAGGAGGCGCTCGCCCGGGAATGGAATCAGTTGGGCACCACCGTACAGATCGCGGACGAGCTCGTCACGCGCGGTTGGCTCACGAAGTATCAGCATCAGCATCTGCTTTCCGGACAAGGCGACAAGCTTATCCTTGGCCCCTACCGCATCCAGGACCCGCTCGGCGAGGGCGGCATGGGGATGGTTTTCAAGGGCTGGCATCCCCGGCTTGATCGCTTCGTTGCACTGAAGCTCATCCGCCCCCAGGTTCTGGCCACCCGTCCCGAGATTGTCACACGCTTCCATCGCGAAGCGCGCGCGATTGCGCAACTGCATCATCCGAACATCGTGCTGCTGTATGATGCCGATGAGGTGAACGGCACCCACTACATCGCGATGGAGTATGTCGACGGCGTTACCCTCGAAAAGATGGTGCGTGCCAACGGGCCGATGGCGATCAAGCAGGCGTGCGACTACATGCGCCAATCCGCGATGGGGCTGCAGCATGCGGCCGAGTGCGGTCTGGTGCATCGTGACATCAAGCCTTCGAACATCCTCGTCTCGCAGAAAGTGACCGCGGGCGGCAAGCGATCGTCCACCCAGCTGAAGCGTCCGGCCCTCGTCACTATCCGCGATCGCGAGATGTCCGTCGAGAATTCGATGAACGGCCGGTCGGAACATGCCTGGGGCATCATCAAGATCCTCGACATGGGACTCGCCCGGCTGCAGGAATCGCTGGAGGAAGAAGACCCGCAGAATCCGGCCACGCCGTTGACGCGTGCGGGAGCGCTGCTCGGCACGCCGGACTTCATTTCGCCGGAGCAGGCGCGCGATGCGCGTAACGTGGACATCCGGGCCGACCTGTATTCGCTCGGCTGCACCTTCTATTACATGCTGACCGGCAGACCGCCGTTCCCCGGCGGCAGCGACGTGCAGAAGCTGATCAAGCACCAGACCGAGAAGCCGTTTGCGATCGAAGAACTCCGCCCGCACATCCCGTCGTTCGTCGTCGGCGTTGTCGAACGGCTGATGGCGAAGAAAGCGGAGGATCGCTACCAGTCGCCGCTTGAACTTGCTGAAGTGCTGAGCGACTACCTGAGTTCGACGTTGCCGGCGCAGACGCCGCCGCGTGGCATGGCGGCCACGATCCCGACCGATCCGATGATCGATGCGGTGTCGCCGATTCCGCGTTCGCCGCTGGTCAACGAGGCCGGCAGGCGTCTGGCGGATATCGTCGATGGTTTCGATTCCGAAGTCAATGCTCCGATTCAGGAAGCCCCGACGGCGATGGTGGAAGAGCCAGCCCCCTCACGGGCGGTTCCGCCCAACGCCGTCATGAACGCGCACGCCGGAGTTGCCAGCGCCATTGCCCTTACTCCCGATGGCCGCTACGCAGCTACCGGGGGAGTGGACGGCAAAGTCCGCATCTGGGACTTGTCGACCAATCCGCCGACCGAAGCGGCGATGCTGCCCCGGCCGAACACGGAGATCCAGGCGATCGCCTTCGCGCCGGACGACCCGAACTACCTGATCTACGGTGGCAACATTCTGGGCAACGCCCGCATCCAACGCTGGGACTGGACGGAGAACCGGGTTTACGACTGGGGAGGTTTTTCGACCACCGACCACCGCGGCGTCGGCTGTCTTTCGTTCTCTAATGACGGTACAATGTTTGCTGCGGGCGTCGGCAACTTCGCGGTCACCTGGAAAGTGAGCCAGCGCAACGCCGGCAGCAAGAACATTCTGAAAAGCGCGGGTGCCACTGTTCGCACGATGGCATTTTCACCCGATCATCGGCTCATTGCCACTGCGGGCGACGGCAAGGCGATCCGCTTCTGGGGGTTCGGCTGGCTTGGCAGCAGCCTGAAGGCGACCGTCGAAGCCCACTTCGACAGTATCACGTCGCTGGCGTTCTCGCTCGACGGCAAACGCATCGCCACCGCCGGAATGGATCGGCAGATCGTTCTCTGGGATCCGCTGACGCCTTCGGACTCGTCGGCCATCGTGCTGAGCGGGCACACCAAGAATGTGCGCCTCGTTCAGTTTCTACCGGATGGCAAGCATCTCGTATCGCTGAGTGAAAGCGGCGAAGTGTTTTACTGGGACGTGACCCGCGGCCAGATCGTCCGTGACTTCACCCTGGAATTGTCGCTGGCTTACAGCGTGGCGATCTCGAACGACGGCAGCCGTGTGATGGCCGGGTACAGCAGCGGCAAAGTGGCCGTGTTCAACCTGCAACCGAACTTGAGCGGCACGACGAAGACTGCTGTGACACTGGCCGGAAGGCGCTGAGAACTGACTGCCCGTTAGCAAGCGACGGATGTTCTTGCCGACAGCGGGCGATTCCTGCACCGTCTATTTCTCAATCAAATCCAATACCTCGTCGATGCAATCGACGAGGAAATCCGCGTCGCTCATTGTCAGGCACATCGGCGGCTTGATGCGGAGGGTGTTGCCGAACAGGCCGCCCTTGCCGAGAATCAGCCCCCGCTCCTTGCACATCTCGAGTACGCGGGCCGCCTCGGTGTTCGCGGGTTCCTTGCTCTTGCAGTCGCGCACCAGCTCGACGCCGAGCATCAGGCCCAAACCGCGCACCTCGCCGATCAGGCGATGGCGTTCCTGAAGTTCGAAGAAACGCTGTTTGATGTGCCCGCCGATCTTCTTGGCGTTCGCCTGGATGCCCTCGGCATCGACGACGTCCAGCGTCGCCAATCCCTGCGTCATCGAGATCGGGTTGCCGCCGAAGGTGTTGAAGTGAATCCGCTTCTTCATCATGGCGGCAATCTC
>Ga0105044_10007915_pt1 | contig 14648 bp, 12 predicted proteins | sample MAT01_FD_78092 | JGI IMG/M metagenome (GOLD analysis project Ga0105044, IMG submission 78092) | Freshwater microbial communities from Lake Fryxell liftoff mats and glacier meltwater in Antarctica - MAT-01 | ecosystem: Environmental > Aquatic > Freshwater > Ice > Liftoff microbial mat | place...
TCGTTCTCACGGCGAGTTGATCGAGACCGGCCCGCCCCGAACTGCCGTGCTGCGCTCCCCTCCGTGTGGACGGGACGCAGGGCATCGCTACGTGATTATCGAGTGCTCGGCTTGGGCCGCAGTCGCACACTCGCGGTCGAGTTCGCACGGTGATTGTGCGTGCCCAACTGTGCGGCTTCGGTGGCTTGCGCAAGATCGGAAGAACACGACGGGCCCCAGGGCAGTTTGAACCGCCGGGACCGGCGAACTCTGGAGGGGCCACCGGGACACATCAGATTGTGATTGCTACCTTGCCGCCAACCGTGCCGGATTCGAGTTGGCGCATTGCGTCGTGCGCGTGGTCGAGCGCGTACATCGCCCCGATACTCGGCATGAGCTGGCTGGTCTCGATGAGTTCAATCAGTGGCGCCAGGTCCGCATGGTGTTCCTTGGAGGCGAGCATGGTCAGTCGTGGACCCACGAACAGCGACACCAGTGGGGCTCGAAGGCTTCTACCGAAGCCGCCGGTCAGGTTGCCCTTGCTCTCCCCGCCGACGATGACGAGGCTGCCCATTGGATTGAGGGCGCGCCGTAGGCGTCGGAGTGTGGTGTTGCCTGCGATGTCGAGGATCAGGTCGTATCGGCGTGATCCGTCGGTGAAGTCCTCGGTGCTGTAGTCGATCGTGTGGTCGGCGCCGAGCGATCGCACGAGGTCGGTTTTCGCAGCGCTGCACACGCCGGTGACCTCGGTGCCGTACGCCTTGGCGAGCTGCACGGCGTAGGTGCCGACACCTCCGGATGCGCCGATGATCAAGACCTTCTGTCCGGCTTCGATCCGGCCGAGGCGCAGCCCTTGGAGGGCCGTTGTTGCTGAGATCGGAACTGTTGCGGCCTGTTGGAAGCTGAGGTTCGAGGGTTTGTGAGCGAGTTTGTCTTCGCGGGCGGCGGCGTATTCGGCAAAGGCTCCTCGACTGACACCGAAAACTGCGTCGCCGACCGTGAACCGGGTCACTTTCGCGCCGACTGCGGCGATGGTCCCGGCGACAGCACGTCCGGGCACGCGGCTTTTCGGTGAGCGGAGACCGAAGCCCATGATGCGCATCAGGTACGGGCGGCCGGTCATCTCATGCCATGTTCCTCGGTCAAGGCCGGCAGCTTGTACGTGCAGGAGCACTTCGTGATCCTTGATCTCGGGGCGGTTGATCTCGGTCAGTTGCCAGGTGTCGCTGGAGCCGTACCGGTCTTGAATGATGGCCCTCATCGTCAGGGCCGCTGCGGTATCGGGTCCGGGCGATTCGAAGGTCTGCGGGTGGGTGGTCGTGTTCATAGTGTTCCTCTCAGGGGCTGGGGTCGTGGTGGGATCATGGACAGGGCGTCCGTTCGTCGTCGGGTCTTTGGCTCGGCCGATATGACGGTGATCGGTACGGTCGTCAGGTTTCATGTACTCGTCACCTCGCGTCTACGGGCTGCCCGGTTTGGAAGGTTGGGATCGCGTGAGGTTCCGTGCGCTGTTGGTGGAAGGCGAGGCTGTTCATCGGTCGCGGTGCTGAGCTGATCGCCTCGATGTATCGGTACTCGGCCGTGAGTACCCGCCCTCGAGTCGCAGGTCAGGCACGCGTGCCAGGGGCACGTACTCGAAGGTGAGCTGGGTCGGGTTGCCACGGTCGTGTCGGTTGTGGGCTCAGTTGGCGTCTCTGCGGTACAGCAGGGCGGTCCCGATCGCGAGTGCCAGGACGGTGTAGCCGGAGAAGAGGAAGGCGTCCTGCACTCGTGTGAGCGCGACAGCCAGGGTCTTGGCGTTGTCGCCGGCGGACGTGATGTTGACCAGCCCGGCAGCTGCGCTGAAGGGCATGAGCCGGGAGAAGTTCGCCGGCGCGAAACCTTTGATCAGGTTCTCTATGACGAGGGCCCAGACGAGCACGCCGGTGATGGCGCCGGCGCTGTGGCGCACGATCATGCCGATTCCAAGACCGAGCATCGGTGCGATCGCAGTGAGCAAGAGACCCCACGCAGCGGTGGCGAGCATTCCTGATGTGTCGCCGGCTTCGAGTCTGCCGAGGATGGCCCCGCCGAGTCCAGCGGCCATGCCGAGGATTCCCATGGCGAGGCCCAGACCGGAGCTGACGATGGCTTTGGCGGCGACGATCACCCACCGTGCGGGTTGTGTGGTGACCGCCGTGGCCAGGGTGCCGTGTTGCACTTCGGAGGTGATCGACAATGAGCCCATGACGATGGCGAGGACCATGGTCAGCCAGGTGGAGAAGACGAATGTCTCACCGACCGTGAAGGGCAGATTCGTGTCGGGGTCGGACTTGACGAACGTGGCGAGGGACCAGGACAGCAGGACGCCGATGACGACGACCGCGGCGAGAATGCCTGGTGTGGATCGGAGGCTTCGGACCTTGATCCATTCGCTGTACAGGGCTGCGGGGAGCGCAGCGACAGCGTCGCTGCGCTGACGAATCGGGGGTGGTGGTTGTGCCCGTGCGTGGCGAGCGGTGGTCGGAAGTGTGATGGTAGTCATGGCGGGTCCTTTGTGATGGTGGCGGTGTGCGGGTCGGTGAACGTCGGGTGGAATGTTGGTTGGTTCAGGCGGCGGCGAACTCGGCGCTGGCGCCGGTCATGTCGAGCAGGATCTCTTCGAGTGAGCGTCGAGTTTCGGTGATCTCAATGACCTGGATCCGGTTGTCGAACGCGACCTGCGAGACAGCGTCCGTCGTGGTCCCACGGGCCGACAGCTGGCCATCGATGATGTCTGCGTCGATGCCGTGGCGCACGAGCAGCCGGCCCAGTTCCGCCGTCTGCGCGGTGCGGACGACCACGGTGGCTTCGCCTCGAGCGAGGGTGGTCGCGACGGTTTCGGCTGCGAGGAGTCGACCGGCGCCGACGACGATCAGGTCGTCGGCGAACATGGAGAGTTCGGCGATCAGGTGGCTGGAAACGAACACGGTGCCGCCGTTGTCGGCGAACGTGCGCAGCGAATTGCGGAGCCAGCGGATGCCGTCGGGGTCGAGGCCGTTGGATGGTTCGTCGAGCAGGAGGACTTCGGGTTCGCCGAGCAGGGCGCCGGCGAGCGCGAGTCGTTGACGCATGCCGAGTGAGAAGCCGCCGGTGCGCTGGTCGGCTGCGCTGTCGAGTCCGACTTCGTTCAATACTTCATCGACCCGGCGGGCCGCGATGGAGGCGAGTGCTGCGGCGGCGGCGAGGTGGTAGCGCGCTGTTCGCCCAGGGTGCATCGAGCGGGCGTCGAGCACGGTGCCGACGACGCGTGAGGGGTGCACCATGTCGGTGTAGCTGACACCGCGATAGGTGGTGTCGCCGTGGTCGGGTCGGGTGAGGCCGACCATCATCCGCATGGTGGTGGATTTGCCGGCACCGTTGGGCCCGACGAAGCCGGTGACTCGTCCGCTGGCGACGTCGAAGCTGAGGTCGTCGACAGCGGTCCTGTTGCCGTACTGCTTGGTGAGCGATGAGACGGTGATCATGGTTGGGTTCCTCGTGTTGTTCGTGGTTGCGAAGGGTGCTTGGCGTGCTCCGGCTGGAGCGTTCTTCGGCGGAGTGCGCAGCTCGATCGGAATCGAGATCTGCGGCCCGCTCATACAAAGAGTGGTCGAGATGGAGAAGTCAACGAGCGGTCGATGTGGAGGTGTTCGACGAGTTGGCGGATGTCGTGGTGGGCGTCATGGATGGATCGCTCATGGCGCAAGTCTTTGAATTCCTGATATTCGATCCCAATGTCGTGGACCTGTTGCGCTCCGAGATATGGGGCGATTGTCCTCAGGTGGGGTTGCAGGTGATTCTTCGCAGCGTTTGCTCCGCCCATCGCGAGTCCGCCCTCGCCGCTCGAACTCAACAGCACGAGCGTCTTGCCGGACAGGATCGGTTCGATCGGTGTGTCTCCGCGATCGAGATCGAACGAGAAGGTGCGTCCGATTCGGACGATCTGATCGATCCACGCCTTGAGTTGCGCGGGTACGCCGTAGTTGTACATGGGACTGCCGACAACGATCAGGTCCGCCCATTCGATTTCATCGATCAGTTCGTCAGATTCGTGAAGTGCCGCTGATTGGGCCGGCGTGCGGTCCCCCGTGGCGAAGGCTGCTCCGATCCAGTCTTCGGTTACCGGATTTGGCGGGTTCACACCAACGTCTCGGCAGCGAACCTCGGCGGATGATTCCCGGGCGTGCCATTCGCTCACGAAGAGCGAGGTCATATCGCGCGTGAGTGATCGCGCGACCCGAGCGCTGGCATCGATCCTCAGAATTGATGTCATGTTGCTTCCGTTACCGACGAGAGTGACGAGATGATCTGGGGCGCAGTGCGAACTCCTGCGACCCAGAGGCGGCCGCAGCGGCTCACGCTTGTGATCGTCCCGTCGCGGTAGAAGGTGACGCTGCAGGGCACCGAGGTGACAGCTATCGACACTGCGCCGATTCCGCAGTCGAATTCGGAGGCTGATCGTGTCGATGGCGAGAAGCCGACGTCGATTCGGTCTCTCGCCCCGTGGTTCGTGCTGATAGCGAGGCCCGTGAATCTGAGGGTGCGTGCGAAATCGTCGGCGCAGAGCTGCGAGCCAGAGACCGTGCGAATGGCCAACGTCGGCTGCTTCGGCCTGTCTGGATGCTCCTGGCGAGGCGGTGTTGAGCGGCTTCGGCCTCGCGTTCGCATCGAAGAGCATTGATGAGGTCGAGGTAGAAGTAGGGGAACATGATGTACTCCTTCGGTGTCGGGCGAGGTTGGGATCGCTTGCTCGTCTTCCAGAAGCGAGGGTGAGATGGTCATGTCGCTCGCGGGCCCTTCTTGGCGACGCCGCGGAGGGTGCGCCGAACGACGACGGCGAAGGTGACGAGTTGCGCTGTGGCGGCGAGCACCGACGCAGTCAGCTCAACGGCAGAGCGCGCTGATTCCAACCGGTGCACTGCGCGGGTTGGACGGGGGGTGTCCATCACGCAACCAGTCGAACTGCTGGGTCCGGTTGGTCGACGATGCACCGACAGGTCGCGATGACGCAACGTGCTGTGCCTGCGATCGTTGTGCCGATGGCCCGGTTTCTTGTGCTGACGATGAACGCGGCGGGCAGAAGCGCAGCTGCTCCGGTCAGCACTCCGGCCCCGTAGCCGGCGGCACCGATGATGACCGAGACGCCGATGAAGGCCACGCCGGCGAGCCCATGCGAAAGGCCCATGATCATGCCCGAGGCCGTCGCCGCGCGTTCGGGAGCTTCGTTCTGGGCGGCGACCAACAGCAACGGGATTGCTGGCCCGATGAGGAGGCCGGTGAAGAGGAGCGCAGCAAACGAGGCCGCTGTTGCCGGTGTTGCGAAAGCGAGCACACTTGCGGGGATCGCCGCTGCGAGCAGGCTCATACGGAGGAGGCGGCCAGAGCCGACCGGGCCGGCCAGGCGTCCGGCGATGACCCCACCCGCTGCGGCGGCCAACGAAAAGATCGCCAGTGTCCACCCGATCGCCGGATCGTTCGTGGAGCGGTCCGGTTGATCGGCGATCCAAAGCGGCAGGGTCGTAGCGATCGAGGTGCTGGCTATGGCGACCAGGGTGGCCGCAGCTGCCAGCTTCGGGACTTCGCCGTGCAGCAGGATGCTTCTGGCGGATCGGCCTGTTCGCGAGAGGGTCTGGTTCGGTACCGTCAGATGCGAACGCCGCCAGATCACGGGTGCGATCAAGAGCGCTGGGAACGCGAGAAACAATGCTCGGGCCTGGGGGGTGCCGTCGGCGAGCGCGAGGGCGGCGATCGGCCCGAGCGCCAGTCCGACGGTGCCGGCTGCGGCGAAGACCGCCACAGCGTTCTCCGGCGTGGCCGGACTGTGACGGCGAGCGACCGTCGCTCCTGCTGGGTGAAAGGCAGCAGATGCGAGCCCTCCGACGACGATCACCGCCACCAGCACCGCCACGCTGGACACAACGGTTGCCACGGCGAGGACCGCTGCGGCGACTCCGGCTGCGATTGCGGTGACGTGTCGCGCATCGAATCGATCGGCGAGGCCACCCATGAGCGGTTGGCTGCCGAGCGCGCAGATCGAGAACAGCGCGACGAGTGCCCCTACTCCGGTGCTCGACAGAGACAGCCGTTCAGCGATGGAGGGCAGTAGCGCGCCGAACCCTCCGCTGACAAGGTCGACGGCGAGGTGGGTTGCGCCGGCTGCGGTGACCGCTCCGATCGTCATCGCGGATGCGGCAGGTGTGATCCGGCGGTTCATGCTCGTCGGCTCGTCTTCGCTGGTTGGAAGCGCCGGAGCCTCAGGCTGTTGGTGACCACGAAGACGCTCGAGAACGCCATCGCAGCGCCGGCCAGCATCGGGTTGAGAAGGCCAGCAGCAGCGATCGGGAGGGCAGCGACGTTGTATGCGAACGCCCAGAACAGGTTGCCCTTGATCGTCGCGAGTGTGCGGCGAGCGAGTCGGATGGCATCCACAGCGGCGCGGAGGTCGCCGCGGACCAGCGTGAGGTCGGATGCTTCGATGGCGGCATCGGTACCGGTCCCCATGGCGAGTCCGAGGTCCGAGGCAGCGAGCGCGGCGGCGTCGTTGACACCGTCGCCGACCATGGCCACGACCCGGCCTTCGGCCTGCAGCCGACGGATGACGTCGACCTTCTGGGACGGCAAGACCTCGGCGATGACCTCGTCGATGCCGACTTCAGCGGCGACCGAGCGTGCGGCGCGTTCGTTGTCGCCGGTGAGCAACACGGGGCGCAGTCCGAGCGCCTTCATCCCGGCAACGGCTTCTGCAGACGTGTCCTTGACGGCGTCGGCGACAACGAGCAGGCCGCGCGGGGCGCCGTCCCAACCGACGAAGACCGGTGTACGGCCCGCTGACTCTGCGGCGTCGCGGGCGGCGAGCAACTCGCCGCTGGGGTGGAGAGCCCAGTCGGCGAGGAACCGCTCGCGTCCGACCACGACGGCGTGTCCGTCGACGACCCCCTCGACGCCGAGTCCTTCGGTGTTCGCGAACGACTCGACTGGCTCCAGCGTGACGCCGCGCTGGCGTGCACCGGCGGCGATCGCGGCGGCGATCGGGTGTTCGGAGGCGTCTTCGAGTGAGCCGGCGAGGCGCAGGACATCTTCGACGCTGACGCCGTCTTCGGCGACGATGTCGAGGAGGGTCATCTGTCCGGTGGTGACGGTGCCGGTCTTGTCGAGCACGATCGTGTCGATCCGTTTGGTCGACTCGAGCACCTCGGGACCTTTGATCAGGATTCCGAGCTGTGCGCCGCGGCCCGTGCCAACCATCAGCGCAGTGGGTGTGGCGAGGCCGAGCGCGCATGGGCAGGCGATGATCAGCACTGCGACGGCGGCGGTGAATGCGGCGGTGGTGCTGTTGGCGGTGGCGGCGACGAGCCAGAACCCGAGCGTTGCGAATGCGAGGGCGATGACGACCGGCACGAAGATTGCCGAGACCCGGTCGGCGAGCCGCTGGACCTGTGCCTTGCCGGTTTGGGCGTCTTCGACCAGGCGGGCGATCTGGGCAAGTGCGGTGTCGGCGCCGATCCGGGTGGCGCGCACCACGAGGCGGCCGCCGGCATTGACGGTGGCGCCGGTGACCGCGTCGCCGGGGCTGACCTCGACGGGGACCGATTCGCCGGTGAGCAACGACGCGTCGATCGCCGAGGTGCCGTCGATGACGATTCCGTCGGTGGCGATCTTCTCGCCGGGGCGAACGATGAACTCATCATCGACTGCGAGTTCTTCGACGGGGATGCGGATCTCGATGCCATTGCGCAGCACGGAGACGTCCTTGGCACCGAGTTCGAGCAGCGCGCGCAGCGCAGCGCCGGAACGTCGTTTGGCGCTGGCTTCGAAGTAACGACCGGCGAGGATGAACACCGTGACCCCGGCGGCCACCTCGAGGTAGATCTGGCTCGAGCCCATGCCTCTCTCGGGGGTGAACGAGAACCCGTGGCGCATGCCGATCACACCGGCATCGCCGAGGAACAAGGCGTACAAGGACCAGGCGAACGCGGCGATGGTTCCGACGGAGATCAGCGTGTCCATGGTCGCGGCGGCGTGGCGCAGGTTTGCCCACGCCGCACGGTGGAACGGCCATGCGCCCCACGTGACGACCGGGGCGGCGAGGGTGAGTGACAGCCATTGCCAGCCGTCGAACTGCAGCGACGGAATCATCGCCAGCAAGATCACCGGCACTGCAAGAACGGTCGACGCCACCAGCCGTTGGCGAAGCGGTGCGGAGGCATCTACTTCCTCCGACGCAGTGTCCGTTGCTGCCGCGTTCGTCGATGTGCGTGGGAGGGTGACCGAATATCCGACAGCCTCCACCGCCGAAACGAGTTCGTCGGTGGTGACGCCGCCGGTGACGGTCACTTTTGCCTTCTCGGTCGAGTAGTTGACCGTGGCCACGACGCCATCGAGCTTGTTGAGCCGCTTCTCGATACGCATCGCGCAACTTGCGCACGTCATGCCGGTGATGTCGAGTTGAACCTGGCGTTCCGCCGGGTCGGTCGTGGTGTGAACGTCGGTGGTGATGTTCGTCATCTCACTGCCCTGTCTCGTGCTGATCGTTCGGTTGGTTGTGGTCGGTGTCGACGTCGGTGTCGTCGGTGTGCGGTTGGTCCGGTTGGTCGGTGGCCTCGGGGACCTCGACGGTGAACGCTGCGGTGCGGACCGTGCCGTCGATCGAGACGTCGAGGAACAGGTGATAGACCCCTGGCGTCGGGAGTTCGGCGGCGAACCGGACTGCCGGCTGCTGCGGTGTTGCGTCACCGAGGGGATGGACGTGGAGGAACGCCAGGTCACCGGAGCGCAGGGCCACGAGGTGACCAGATGCGCCGAGATACGGGTCGGGGACGACCGGTTCTCCGTCGCGGCTCACCGAGAAGGCAAGCGTCGACTGGCCAACGGCCGGTGTGCCGGCCATTGCGACCTCGTAGCCGTCGACGCTGACCGTCGTCTCCCCAACCGAGGGTGCCGTACCTGCGCCGGTGTGAACGACGCCGTGGCCGACCGCAAGATCGGTGCCGAGCGTGATGCCGTCGGAACCGGTGGGGCGTGTGTCGGCAAACACACGGTACGAACCCGCCGGCAACGCAGGTACGTCGGCAGTCCACACACCCTCGGTGTCCTGGGTGGGGTGCAGGTGGTGGTAGTCGACGAAGTTCCGAGAGACGACGATCAGGTGCAGCTTGCGCTCGTGGGTGACGTCGAAATCACTGACGGTCCCGCCGTCGGCGTCGACGACACGAAACGCGTACGTCGTGGCGACATCGGCGGTGAGCGAGGTCGCTTCCGGCACGATGCGGAAGCCATCGGAGTCGATCGAGACACCGGGGACATGGGGTCGGCCACCGCCCGTGGCGTGATCGCCGCCTGGCTGGTCGACATGGGCGCCGTCGGTGGTGTCGATCGGACCGACGGCGGCCGCGAGTCCGGCGGCAGCGGCGAACGCCGCAGCGAGCACGACACCGTACGCGGCGAGCTTGGCTCCTGTGCCGGGGTTGCGAGTGATGGTCATGACGGGTTCTCCAATTCGGGGTGAAGGCCGGCGACGAGGTTGAGAGCGCCGGTGAGTTGGTTGAGTGCGACGAGGCCGACCACATCGAGCAGTTGACGATCCGAGTGGCCGAGCCGTCGAAGGTCGTCGATCTGCTCGCCGGTGACGGACGCCGGGGACAAATGGACCTGGGTTGCGTAGGCGATGAGTGCAGCGGCGGCCGGGTCGCTGGCGGTACCCGAACGTGCGAGAGCGATCTCGGCGTCCGAGAGCCCGGCCACTCGGGCGGCGTCGGTGTGAGCGGCGATGCACATGGCGCAGCCGAGTCGTTGTTGGATGGAGAGCGAGATCTGCTCGGCGAGGCGACGGGGCAGGGTGCTGCGTTTCATCGCCCGGCTCAGGTCGAGGTACCCCTCGAGGACCGACGGCGAATTCGCCATCGTTCGGGCCATCACGCCGACGTCGTCGCCGTGACGATCCCACAGCAGGGTGAGTGCATCGTGCGCTCGGCCGGTCGCAGTGTCGGGGGTGTGCGCGGTGAACCGAGGCTCATGGCGTTCGAGCGTTGTGGTTGTCGTGGCGGTGGTGGTGGTCATCGTGGCTGCTCCAAGTCGTCGGGTTGGATGCATCGTGCGGGGTGTCGCTGTCACCGATCTGTGGTCGGGCTGTGGCGATCTGTGATGCATCAAGCAATGACGCGACGGTCGGCCGAACCTGGGGCGTCGGCCGACCGTCCTCGTCGAGGGGTGTCAGGCGACGTACTCGTAGCCGGCTTCGTCGATCGCAGCTTCGATGGCGTCGCTGTCGAGTTCGTTGCTGCTGGTCACGTTGACGATGCCGTTCTCGAGGTCGACGGTGACATCGGTGACGCCGTCGATCTTGCCGAGTTCACCCTTGACACTGCGGACGCAGTGTCCGCACGTCATGCCGGTGACGCCGAAGGTGTTGATGAAGTCCATGTGGTTCTGCTCCTGTGGTGAGGACGCCGAGGGCGGCGTGCGGGACGGTTGTTCGTCCCGGGAGCAGTCGACCCGATGGGTCTGGCATGTCGCTGTTTCGCGTCTGTTGCCGACGCGGCGATCACTCGGTGATGCGGTGTAGATCGGTCAGTCGTCGGCAGTGCGCTCGACGGGCAGGCCGTGCTCGACCCAGTCTTCTTTGCCGCCGAGGTAGACGCGCACCGATGCGTAGCCGAGTTCCTCGAGCCGACGCGCCGCGATCTCAGAGTTCTCGCAGGTGCCACTGCAGTAGACGACGATTGGCGCGTTGATGTCCGGAAGCAGAGTGGGAGCGAGTCGGTCGACCTGGTCGGGCGGGATGTTGATCGCTCCGGGTAGGTGGGCGTCACTGAAGAACGCGGCACCGAGTGCTTCCACGAGAGTCGGCGCCGCTGCTGCGGTGAGTTCTCGATGTAGTTCGTCTCTGGAGATTTCTGTCGTCACGTCATGTCCTCGATGCACAGTGAACAGCCGACGGCTGTCATGGCGCTGTCAGTGAGGTTACGTCGGGCTTCCGGCACGACTTGTACCCTCGCGAGGTGTCCAACATCCGGCTCAACGTGCTCGGGCCTCTCGAGGTGTCGGTCGACGATCAAGCCATCGAAATTCGTCGTGGCATTCCCCGCTCCATCACCATCGCCCTGGTGATGCGCGCACGCGAGGCCGTGAGCGCCGGTGCGCTTGCGGAGTTGGTCTGGGACGATGACCAGCCGAGAAATCCCGTGAACGCTTTGCAGCTGCAGGTGTCCTATTTGCGTAAGCGACTTGGCGGTAGCGCTGCGGGTCAGCCGATCGTGACTCGACCCGGTGGATACGTGCTGATGGTCGACGACGACGACATCGACGCACGTCGCTTCGAACGACTCGTTCGCGACGCAGCCCGGTTGGCAGGGTCGAACCTGGCAGCCTCGGCCGAACTGTATGAAACCGCCCTCGGTTTGTGGCGGGGAGCGGCATACGCCGACGTACTCGGTGAGCCGTTCGTGGTCGGCGAAGCGACACGTCTGGAAGAGATGCGACTCTCAGCCCTGGAGGAACGAACCGATGTGCTGCTCGAAATGGGTCGCCATGGCGAACTCGTGGGTGAGTTGAGCAGCCTGGTCAACGAGCACCCGTTGCGTGAACGGTTCCAGGGCCAGCTGATGGTCGCTCTCTATCGGTCGGGCCGTCAGGCAGACGCTCTCCGTGCCTTCGGCGTCGCGCGATCGACCCTGGTCGATCAACTCGGGATCGATCCCGGCCCCGGGCTTCGTCGACTCGAGCAGCAGATCCTGACCCAAGATCCCGACCTCGACTGGCGAACACCGTCGGAGGAGCCACCCGCCTACCCTGAAACGTCGTTGGCGTCGCCGATGTCTTCGGTGACGCCGCTGCGATCCGGTGCCGCGTTGCCGATGCCGGTGACGCCCCTGATCGGTCGTGATGTCGAGAGGGCAAAGGTCCTTCAACTGCTGGGACGGAGTCGGGTCGTCACGCTCACCGGGCCTGGCGGAGGCGGCAAGAGCCGGCTCGCTCTCGAGGTCGCGCACGACGTGCTCGACCATGCTGCAGACGCGACCGGTGCACTGTCGGGGGAGGTCTGGTTCGTAGATCTCGGGCCTGTCGACGAGCCCGAACAGGTCGCATCCACCGTCGCCGCTGCGATGGGCATCCCAACGCTTCCCGGCGAAGACGTTTCCATTGCTGTTGCGACGTCGTTGTCGACCCGCCGGGGGTTGCTCGTGCTCGACACGTGCGAGCACGTCGTGGCAGCGGCAGCCAGCCTCGTCAGCAACGTGCTTCGTGCAGCGCGTGATGTGGAGGTGCTGGCAACGAGCCAGCGTCCCCTCGGAGTCAATGGCGAGATTGCGTGGCCCGTGCCCCCGCTCGCGCTGGCGCCACCCGACATCACGTCGGTGGCCGACGCTCTGTCGTATGCGGCGGTCGCCTTGTTCGCCGATCGCGCCACCGCTGCGAACCCCGATTTCGACATCACCGACACCGACTTGGGTCACGTCGTGGCCATCTGCCTGGCCCTCGATGGACTGCCGCTGGCGATCGAGCTGGCGGCGGCGCGGTCGGACATCTTGTCGCCAGGGGCCATCCGACAGCGACTCGAGCACCGCTTCGATTTGCTCGTCGACGGCGCACGCGACGTCGCTGCGCGACAGCAGACCTTGCGCGCCGCAGTCGACTGGAGCGCAGATCTGCTCGACGATCGTCATCGTCAGTTCTTCGCCCGCCTCGCCGTGTTTCCCGCCACGTTCGACCTCGACGCCGCCGCAGCCGTGGCCGGCGAGGAGGGCGGAGACGATCCGCTTGCGCTGCTGACCGACCTCGTGCGGCAGTCGATGGTGACCGTGGACGACCCCGACAGATTTCGCCTGCTGGACACCCTTCGCGCCTATGCATCCGAATTGTTGGCGGAACTCGACGCCGACGCGACGGGACGACGCCACGCTCAGCACTATCTGGCGTTGGCCGAGCGCGGCGAGATCGGGATTCGGGGCATCGATCAGCTCCATTGGCTCGACGAGCTCCGGAGATCGGTGCCGCACCAGCGAGCCGCACTCGAGCGGCTGCTGAGCACCGATGACGGAGAAGGTGCCGCGCGCCTCGCAGGTGCGTTGGGTTGGTTCTGGGTGCTCGACGGAAGGCTCGCCGATGCACACCATCACCTCGGACAGACCGTCGAGCTGCCGGGGCTGTCCGACCGGGTGCGCGCACGGGTGTCGTGGCCGCTCGCACTGGCCACCGGATCACTCGGAGACCTACAGCGATGCCGATCACTTGGTGCGATGACAGCCGAACTCGGAAGATCACTCCACGACGATGCGATCATCGGCTACGGGCTGAACGCCGAGGCAGTGGCGCTGTGGGGCTTTGGCGATCTCGACGAATCTGCGGCGCTGCACGAACAGGCCATCGAGCACTTCGGAGCCACGTCTGATGTGTGGGGCATCGGCGTGTGTCGCGTGCTGCGGGCACGCACCGCAGTCGACGCCGGCGCCGAGAACGCTGAAGAGCTGACGAGCCGAGCCGTCCAAGCGGCTCGTGCCTCGGGCGACGGACACATCATCGGTATCGCGCTCGAACAACTCGCCCGAGTCGCACTCAACGAACAGGATCCTGCTCGGGCATCCGGCCTCGTCGGGGAGTCACTTGCTGCACACGAGACCATCGGCTATTCGGAGGGAATGCTGTCCAGCCTTCACCTCCTGGGCCGAGCCGAACTCGCCAAAGGAGCCCCAAAGCAAGCACGAGAACATCATCTGCAAGCGTTGGCGATCGCTGTTCGAATCGGCCACACCGCGGGGACGATCGAGGCACTCGAGGGGCTCACCGCCGTCGCAGTTGCGCTCGACGACAAGCAGCTTGCGACGCAGTTGGCGCAGGTCGTCGAGGTTGAACGGGCTGAGCGGCGTCTGCCTCGCCGCGCGGATGAGACAGCGATGTTCACCACCTTGCTCGCCGAAGTCGCCACGCCAGAAAGTGGCACGGCGACGACGCTCGCCGTCCTCGTCGATGAGATGCTCCGATCCAGCGGTGCGCACGATCGCCACGGACGATCAGTTGACACTCTGTGAGTCCGGCCGCAGATCGATCCGTCGCAGCAGTTGGGCGTTCAACGCCACGACGATCGTGGACGCGCTCATCAAGACTGCACCGACCGCAGGCGACAGCGTGACGCCGACAGCGGCGAACACACCAGCAGCAAGCGGGATGGCAACGATGTTGTAACCCGCCGCCCACGCAAGGTTCTGGACCATCTTGCGGTAGCTGGCGATCGACAACCGGATGATGCCGACCACGCCGCGGGGATCGTCGGCAGCGAGCACGACGGCAGCGGACTCGATGGCCACGTCGGTGCCCGCACCGATTGCGATGCCGACATCGGCCCGGGCGAGTGCCGGCGCGTCGTTCACGCCATCGCCCACCATTGCCACGACGAACCCACGACTCTGCAACTCGACCACCTTGGCTTCCTTGTCCTCCGGGAGCACCTCGGCCATGACCTCGTCGATCCCGAGGTCGGCGCCGACCGACTCTGCGACCTGGCGTGCGTCACCGGTGATCATCACCACCCGGATGCCACGCCGCTGCAGCTCCTTGACGGCAGCCCGAGCCTCGGGCCGCACTGAGTCCTCCAGCGCCACCAACCCGATGATCTCCGCTGGCTCGTCCGCACCGATCCGTACGAGGTGGAGCACGGCCGCACCCCGTTGCTCCCA
>Ga0105044_10007916_pt1 | contig 14647 bp, 17 predicted proteins | sample MAT01_FD_78092 | JGI IMG/M metagenome (GOLD analysis project Ga0105044, IMG submission 78092) | Freshwater microbial communities from Lake Fryxell liftoff mats and glacier meltwater in Antarctica - MAT-01 | ecosystem: Environmental > Aquatic > Freshwater > Ice > Liftoff microbial mat | place...
CGATGCCGGCACGCCGCTGATTAGTGACCCGGGCTACATCTTAGTCGCCGCCGCGCGCGCCGCAGGATTTACCGTACGCGCAGTTCCTGGCCCGTGCGCACTGATTGCCGCGTTGAGCATTTGTGGCCTGCCCTGCGAACGCTTTTGCTTTGAAGGTTTTCTACCCGCAAACAACAAAGGCCGGCGCGACAAGCTAACCGCCCTGCAAGACGAACCGCGCACGCTCGTGTTTTACGAGTCCACACATCGAATTATCGAGATGTTAGCTGATGTAGTGACCGTTTTCGGCGCTGACCGCCGTATTTCAGTCGTAAAAGAAATCACCAAGCATTTTGAAAACGCGTTTACCGGGCCGGCGTCTGAAATTGCCGGGAAAATTGCCAGTGACAGCAATCTTCAGCGTGGCGAATTCGTAGTCGTCATTCAAGGCGCGCCAGAAAAAAGCGACGCAGAAGTCGAAGCCCGACGCGCCTTCGCCATCCTCAGCGAATCCATGTCAAAAAGCCAAGCGGCGAAATTGGCGGCGAAGTTGACGGGTGTTAGTCGGCGGGTGATTTATGCTGGGGTTGAGGATTGACGACAACACTTGCAATTTGTGCCCCGCGTTGCAATATTTAGCATACAAGGCACGAAAATCCAATGTTGTTACTTTTGTATTTTATGATTTACAATTTCAGCCCACATTTTGAATTTTTAGGTTAAATGCCATGAAGAGTTGGATCGCAGCCGGCTTCGCGCTCGCCATCAGTTTGTCCGCCGTCGCGAAAGAACCGATTCCGACCGTTTTCACGACCTACGCCAATGCGAAAATCGTCATTGAGTCCGACGGGCGGGTGAGCGACATAAAGTTTGTCGGGCCAAAGCTTGGCGCTACGTTTGAATCGTCGTTGTCTGCAAAGATTCGCGAACCCGGTTTGTTTCAGACAGGGCTTCTAAACGGCAAACCTGCTCAAACACATTCAATGCTGCAGCTGCAACTGCGCGCTGAAAGTGATGTTAAAAACAAGCAGACGGTGTTTTCGCTGTATAACATTGTAGTGTCAACGAGGTACTTACCAGACAGCCACAACTACGTCATCTACCCAAAACGCATGTTGCAAAGAGGGCGCGAGGCTCAAGTTTTGGTACACATTAGCTATGACGCAAATGGCGCGGTTATAGATGCGCATGTCGATGAAACTCAGTCTAAAGTACACGCTGACTTTGCACGTTCAGCGCTGCGATATACCCGCAATCTGAAATTTTTCGTTGAAACAGTCGGCGGCGTTAAGCAAGGCGGCAGTGCTTTTGTGCCCGTGTTCTATAAGATTGTGGGGAACGACGACGTACTGGCGAACTATGAGTTCAGGCTTCCATCCGGTGAACGCTTACAGATGCAGCCAGGCGAGCCAGTGCCGGATGTAACGTCGACAAAAATGCAGGCTTCATTGACCAAGCCATTTGTGCCGCAGGCGTTGACAGATGGCTGATTACGGTTAGAAAAACTTGACGACCAATTAAAGTCGAATTGCAAATTGGTAACACAGACTTCGCTACTACCGATTTTTTTCCGCAAGCGACACCATTTCCGCCCGCTGAAATAAAACCCAAGACGTCGCAATGTATTTGTCGCCACTGCGCGGCTTATTGCCACGATGCGTGTGGGTAAAAGCGGTTGGTGCAATCAGCAAAGAACCGGTTTTGGGCTTTATTCTGCGCGCTTGGTGAAGAAATTCGGTTTCACCGTCTGTGAACTCGTCGTTGAGATACAGCGTCCAAAGTAAGGTGCGGTGCAGTGATTCGCCCTGCGCATCACTAGGCATATGCTCGCAATGCCAATAAGGGTAGCCGCCCTGATCGGCGGTATAGCGCTGTATGTTGATCGCACCTGGGCGCATCAGGCGCAAAACTAGCTGATTGAGCGCTGTGTCATCTTGCCGCAATAGGGTTGCTGCATCCATACGTGTTGATGACCCACCTTGTTCGGTGGTTGCCAGCATAAAGGGCGCTAATAAAACATAGGGATACTTCCGAACGTACGCGCGCATGCATTTTAGCAATGCGCCGTTGAAAACAGACACGAATTCGGCCCAATCGGGCAGCGCGGAAATCGTCAAATCTCGACTATTTTTCAATTCTGGATAAACGCCGCCGCCCACTTGACCGGGCTGCGTTTGCTTACTTTGGGCGAAATATTTGATCGCAAGCGCGCAAATTTCAGGGTCTAGCGCATCTTCATAGACTTCTATGAAATCGGTTTCGGCTGGCATTAGCGCTGATGTGCAATTGGGCCGACCAGTTTAGCCAAAAGTTGCGAACTTGTCCGCTTATGGCGAAGATCACTGGAAGCGTTTCGAGTGAACCGCAGTCAACGGCAAACCGCTTTTCCCATGCGTACGCGTCCGGCATTTGAAACCACAACCGAAAGGCCGTCGGCACGCCCAGGCGCGCAAAACGCCAAAGTTTGATTGCTGCCACCGGAACGTCCGTCTGGGCCAAAGCTGGTCAACCTGCGCCCGCCTTTAACATCTAAATTTTTGAAGGAGTCCGGGCTGAATTGCGTCAAAAGCCGTTCGCTACTCTCGCGCTGTCGATTTCGGTTGGTGTCAACGAAAACCAGTGCGCCGCTATCCCAGCTAGCACTGCAACTTTCACCATCGGCGCTGGCACAAACGACAACATGCACCCGGCGTGTGAGCGCCTCGGTTCTTGCCAACTGCATCGCGGCATAAAGACCATTGCGCGCGCTGGTCATGCGCGCATTTTGTGTGACCGTGGAAAACTGCGGCACAGCTAGGCCGAATAGAATCGCCGCGACGGCAATGCCGATCATCAGCTCGATCAAGGTGAAGCCAGCTAGATTGGCGTGACATCGATTTTGGTGGGAGCGCTTCATGGTGCCATCCTGCTGATTAGATGGCACACTTTCGCGGCTGCATGGCTTTTAGTGCATCAGCACGAACCGTAAATCATCTCAGATTAATCTGAGCTCCCAGCCAAAAAAGGAACTCGCATGAGCATCGTTGTCGTCGGCAGCTTCGTACAAGATTACGTTTGGCAAGTCCCCACTCTGCCTGCATTGGGGGAAAGCCGAATCGGCACTTTTTTTAGCGGCCCTGGTGGCAAGGGCTTTAACCAGGCAATCTGCTGCCATCGACTAGCCGTTGCCACACTGTTTATTGCCGCTATTGGTGATGATGTCGGGGCAACCAGCGCGCGCGCGACCGCACAGGCAAATGGGTTGCCGTGCCAATGGCACGTATCGGACGCACCAACGGCAGCCGCTTCAGTCGTCGTAGCCGCTGATGGCAGCAATTTGATCTGCGTTGCGCTCGGCGCAAATTTAAGCCTGACCGAAGAGGTTGTGGCTGAGCAAAGTACCGCCATCACACAATCCAAGGTCTTGTTAACTCAGCTGGAAACCAATTTATCGGCAAGTTTTGCAGCGCTGACACTCGCGCGCGCAGCTGGCGTGCTGAGTGTGCTCAACCCGGCACCCATCAACCCGTTAGTGACGCTTGAGTTGCTGGCTTTGGCCGATGTTTTGACCCCGAATGAAACTGAGTTTGCGTATTTGCTGAAAACACTGCACGGCATTGAATTGCCGATAAATTGGTGGCGCTCTGTGGACGCCTTACTGCATGGCTGGGCGCGTGCACTCAGCAATCTAACGGTGGTCATTACGCTGGGGGCTGAGGGCGCATTTGTTTCGCACGCGCCAAATCAGCTGCGCGGTGATAGTGCAGCTTACTATCGGATCGCTTCGTTGCCTGCCAATGCAATCGACAGTACCGGCGCTGGCGATGCTTTTAATGCGGGTTTGGCCGCCGGGCTGGTCAAATTTAGCAATCAGAATTTTTTAAGCGCGGTCACTTATGCGACAAAAGTGGCGGCACTGAGCGTCGAACGTGCGGGCGCTGCGCTAGCAATGCCTAACGCCGATGAAGTTCAGGCGCGTTGGCATTAACATCAAGTTGCGAGCTGCATTTCAGTATTTGGAAATTCAATGCGCTCATAAATTTCCGCCAAAGTCAGCTCCGTTTTTGGGCCATCCAAATGAAGCGTGTCGCTTAAGTTGGAATAGCTTTCAAACAGCCACTGCGCATCCGCATGGCGATAGACATCAACCCGCACTTGCTCCTGACTAATCAGCACATAGGCTTTAAGCTCGGCAATTTGTTGGTAGTTGTAGAGCTTTTCCCCGCGATCAATGCGTTCTGTGCTGGCGGATAGCACTTCAACGATTAGACACGGCGCAGTTTTCAAGTACGGGTCGCGATCCGAAGCTTCGCAGGCCACCATGATGTCAGGATAGTAAATTACCTGATCAATTTTGACGCGCATGTCGCTGATGAATGTTGTGCACGCTGAGCGACGAGTCGCTTGATGCAGGTGGCTTGCAAAATTCATAGCAATACGATTGTGCCGCTCCGAGGCACCCGCCATTGCAAAAATCTGCCCGGCGGCATACTCATGCTTGATCGCGCTTTTATCTTCAAACGCCAAGTACTCGGGCATCGACATTTGCGTGCTTAGTTGGGTTTGCGCGGACATAAATACACCTTTTGCTTGATTTTGGCCTAAATAGCTCAGGCCCCTAAGTCATTTTGCAACACGACCCGATAGCGCGCCTTACCGGAGCGCAAATGCTCAATCGCATCGTTCACCTGTGACATCGGGAAATTCTCGGTGACCGGTGCAATGCTGTGGCGGGCACAAAATTCGAGCATCGTATCAACCGTAGCGGGGCTGCCAATGGGTGAGCCGGAAATCGAGCGCTGCGCCATAATCAGGGGGAACGTGTTGATCGACATCGGCTCTAACACTGCGCCCACATGGTGCAAGCGGCCCCTGGGTTTGAGTGCTGCGATGTAGCTGTTCCAGTCCAGGCCAACGTTGGTGGTGTTTAAGATGAAATCGAAGCTACCGGCAGCTTTTGACAACGCGCCCGAATCCCGCGAATTCAGGGTGCGATGCGCGCCCAGCTGCAAGGCTTCTTTGCGTTTGGCGTCGCTAGTCGTAAAAGCCGTGACATCACAACCCCAGGCGCGCAAGAATTTTAACGCCATGTGCCCAAGCCCACCGATACCAATGACGGCGACGCGATCAGTCGGCTGCACGCCAAACTGCACGATCGGATTGAAGACGGTGATGCCACCGCATAGCAATGGCCCCGCGCTTGCTGCATCCAGCCCTTCAGGCAGGGGTGCCGCCCACATCCAATGCGAACGCACGCGCGTGGCAAAACCGCCATGACGTCCAATAATGGTGCCCTGGCCGGTGCCGCAAAGATTTTGATTGCCTGACAGACAAGGCGAACACGCGCCGCAGCTGGATGCATTCCAGCCTAGACCGACCCGATCACCCAATTTCAAGCGCTTTGCGTGCGACCCGAGTGCTACCACGCGCCCGACCACCTCATGGCCTAGCACTAGAGGATAAGCCGAAAAACCCCACTCGTTGTCCAACATGGACAGATCGCTGTGGCAAATGCCGCAACTTTCCACTGCGATTTCTACATCTTCGTCGCCAAGCCGGCCGGGCATATATTCAAATGCCTGCAATGGCGCTTTCGGTGCGGTGGCAGCAAAGGCTCTGATTGGGCTAGACATAGGTTCACTCACTTTGAAAATGGGACTTACTCAGGCGTGAATAATAGCTTTTCGTAGGTGTAATTGGCTGTCGTGCGAAAACACATTAAAATTTCTGAGCGTGCCCGCGATAAATGTGGCCGAATTAGGTGCTAGTTTTAGCATCCGTTGTCGCCGTAGAAGCCAGGCACATGCTAATTCCGCATTTTTGGGCACAAGCAAAACGAAAGGTCACCGGTAAAAACAGCCGACAACACCTGTTGCGTTTTGGTTGGTCAAACGAGAGCCAAGCACGCGCCGAACAGCACGCGCAGGAACGTGTACAAGCAGCGGCCGCAGCTTCCATGCGCGGCGAAACCGTCACCGAACGCGAGTGCAAACTACCTTACAACAGCCCTGATGGCTTACCGATTCGTGAAGAAATTATTGCCGAATACCCACTTGCAACACTTACTCGAAATCAGTACGGCGCGGTTTGCTTAAACAGCCCGCAAGTGCTGTTTGCGGACATCGACGTAACGCCACCTTCGGCACGGCAAGCAATCAACCTGACATTTATGGTTTTGCTATTTGGCATTGTCTTCGGCATTGGTTACAAAAATTGGTTGTGGGTAGCGCCCGGCACGATAGCCCTGGCATGGCTCGCAAATCGAATCGGGGTGCGAATTGACCGACGCCTGTTAGCCGTGCACCGCCTAAACGGCGACCAGGCGGCACTAACACGCATTGATGCTTATGCGGCGTGCAACCGTGAGCGCTTATTGCGAGTCTACAAAACCCCAATGGGTTACCGCGTTTTAGCCATGCATGCGCTGTTCGATGCCAAATCGCAGGCAGCTACTGAGCTGTTTGAGGCCGTTAGCAGCGACAAACAGTACCGCGCGCTGTGCCGGGTACAGCAGTGTTTTCGTGCCCGGCTAACGGCCAAACCGTGGCGTACTTCACTGGCCGATCCGCACATACCGCATCGCGCTTCAGTTTGGCCGCTGACCGAAGCCAAACAACAACGTCGCCGACACTGGGTGGCGGCGTATCAAACAACGGCAGCGGGCTACGCTGCATGTAGGTACCTTAAAACATTTGGTCACGGCGCGGCGCATCCGGATGCGCAAGCGGTTCAGCAGCTACACGACGAATGGACGCGCGCATTGGCTGACTTGCCTTTGGCGTAGCACCGAGCGATGCCGACGCACACAGTTTCTGCCCAGACCTACCCAGCCCCAGCCATCAATTCCCGCCCAATCAACATCTGTCGAATTTCATTGGTTCCGGCACCAATCTCATACAGCTTGGCATCGCGCAGTAAACGCCCGGTCGGATAATCATTGATATAGCCGTTACCGCCCAAGGATTGGATTGCTTCTAACGTTACTGTTACGGCCGATCTTGACACGTGAAGTAGGCAGCTCGCGGCATCGACGCGTGATTTAATATCGCTGTCGTAATCGCGGGCCACTTGATAGGCGAATGCACGGCTGGAAGCGAGCATGGTGTACATATCAGCAAGCTTGGCCTGCATGATGCCGAAGCTGCCGATCGGCTGGTCAAACTGCTTGCGTTCGCGCAGATACGGCAGAGTGATGTCGAGCGCTGCCTGCATTAATCCTATCGGCCCGCCGGAAAGCACCAAGCGCTCGGTGTTGAGGCCGCTCATCAGTACTTTCACGCCCTGATTTACTTCGCCCAGCACATTTTCAACCGGTATCTCGCAGTTCTCAAAGACGAGCTCGCAGGTATTGGAACCGCGCATGCCGAGCTTGTCTAGTTTTTGCGCGGTGCTAAAGCCTTTCATACCCTTTTCGACGATAAACGCCGTCATCGTGCGTGAACCGTTTTCTTTGCCGGCGGTACGCATATAAACCACTAGGGTGCTGGCCTCTGGGCCGTTGGTAATCCACATTTTGCTGCCATTGGCGAGCCAAACGCCACCGCGCAGTTCGGCGCGACAGGCCATCGACCCGACGACGTCGGACCCTGCGCCCGGCTCACTCATGGCCAGCGCGCCCACGTGTTCGCCACTGCACAATTTTGGCAAATATTTTTCCCGCTGGGTCGGTGTTGCGTTGTTGAAAATATTTTGCACACATAAATTTGAGTGCGCGCCGTAGCTCAAACCAACTGAGCCAGAGGCGCGTGAAATTTCTTCTAACGCCACTAAATGTGCGGTGTAGCCGAGTTCAGAACCGCCATATTCCCCGGGAAGCGTGATGCCCAGCAAGCCTAAATCGCCAAATTTGCGCCATAAATCCGGCGGAAAGGTGTTGGTGCGATCAATCTCATCGGCACGCGGAGCAATTTCGCTTTCAGCAAACTTCCGCACGGTATCGCGCAGCAAATCCAGGTCAACGCCCAACGAAGGAATGCGCATAGATTTCGGAGCCCATTAGTTAAAGTAATTCCCAGTATGCCAGCGGGCGGTGAAACTAGCATCAAAAACGCTTTTTAAGTTCAATCGTGTTGCCCACGCCGCACTGGTGCGAAAAACACTTGCGCGCGCCCAAATACGGTTTCAGACTAAGGCCCTTAAATTTCTCAAATTTTGGAGTTGCCATGCAGATTAGCCGCGCCCGCCAAATCGGCGTTATCATTTTGACCGCTTTCCTCGCACTGATAAGCGTTGGCTGCGACGATTCCCCAAAGGTTGCCGCGCAAAAAACCATCAGCGTCCCCAGTACCGACCAAGACGTTGAATGGAAACAATTTGTCGATGATGTTGCGCGAAGCAAAAGAATCAAGGGCAAAACCAAGTCCATTTACGTGCGCTTTTTAGCCACCACTGAAGACACCAAAGGCCATTTACGCGATACGCAGCAGTCTTTCAGCCGAGGCGTTGCGCCCGGCACATTGCTGGTGTTTGGCTCATATAACTCACGCAATATGGCTGATTTGCTCGTTGACGCGTTCAACACCGAATATATCGATGGCAAACTGAGCGGCGCACGTTTAGTTTTTGTTGGGCAACGCACCGATGAGCCTAGGGTCAAAGAGGCGTCGGTTAAATCTGGCGTTACTTTCGAGTTTTATCCGGTTGATTGATTGCCGAGCCGTTGGCGCACTGCTTGCGGTTTTTGTCGCAGCAGTGGGCATGGCCCCTCAGGTTCACGCGGCGCGCAACAAAATTTTTAGCTGCGACGATGCAACGGGAAACCGCGTGTTTCAAGATCAACCCTGCGGCACCGGTTTAAAGCCTTGGGAGCGCGATTTAACCGACCGCACCCGCTGGTCAAACCCCGTCCGCTCCGGCGGCGGTTGTGCTGTTCGTTCGCCAACGGTTTCCCTAACATGGTTGCGCGTTGATGCACCCATTACCTTTGAAGGTGGCGTCGCACTTTTACTCAATGCTGACGAGTCGGGTATTGCTGCAACGATAGTCGTGGAAGCCGCGTGGCCTGCGCCAGAGCAACCTAGCCTAACGGCGGTCAGCGGAAACGATGATTTACCAGCTCAGCTTGATAAAATCGCCAAAAATCTGCTGCCTTTGCCACAGGGCACCACAGACGCAGCGCCGAGTACGCATCTGGTATCCAACACGACCCCGTCCAACCGCAGGCTGGAGCTTTCTGGAAATATCGCCGCTCAAGCGATTGTCCCGGATGGCCATAGCGAGTTTGTCGTCGATAGCATGGACGACCCGACGCGCATGCGCTACGGCTATCGGCAAACGTCTGGTTTACTGCGCGCGCTTAAGCGTGCAGCTGCGCTAAAATTTCGGCTGACGCTGCGCCGCCCTGAAGTTTCCGTGATCAGCGACAGCCTTGAGCTCAATGGCCTTGAAGCTGCCGTTGCGGCGCTAACGCGGTGTGCGGAGCGCTGAATGAGCCGTTCGCGGCTTTAGCCTATCCAAGACCAACGTCGAGAATAGGGCCTCGACAGGCTTAGCCCAAACGGGTTTAACCATTGGGATTATTGACATCCAATCCAGGCAATATCGGACGATCACGACAGCCTTGGTCCGGGCCAATCGCGCGGTTCGCACTGATCGGCAATTTTTGCAGCTCTTGCGCCAGCCGCCCCGCCAGCAGCGCGTTGCCGGCTGGGCCCGTATGCGCAAAATCAATAAAAATCGAGCCCTCGTTTGTATCAAACAGTTGATCCAAAACCAACACATCCGCAGCAGGCTCTTTTTGCAACAGGATTCTAAGCGCACGGGTCGTTGCTAATTGCAAATCACGATGCCGCATTAAACTGCTGCCGATCACGCCGCGCTCCTCGTCGGTAGGCTGCGCTTTATCAAAAATGCTAGGTTGCCAAACGAAAAGCACGGGCACGCCCTGGGCTGCAGCAATCGCGCGCGTTTGTGCGATCACGGCTAAGTAGTTAAGCGCGACTTGCGTTGCCAAAACTTCGACGCTGGGCTCAGGGTTAGTCCCGTTCAAGCGCTGCATTAACAAACGAATGCCTTCTAAGCGTTCCAGCATCGCCGCAGTGAAAGCCGCTGCGCTGCGGGTCACATTGAATTCTGCTTGACGATTACTTTCGTTTTGCGGCGCGCCCGCAATTCCAGATTGTAACGCCGAATAAACATCATTCACGCCATCAACAAAAACCGCAACATCTGGCCGCGCCGCGTCTATGCAGCGCAGGCTTGCCATAAACGCTAACTGGGATTGCGCGCTGACATAGCCGGTTTCGCCGAAATTGAGCACTTGTTGTGATCGCAACTGCGCAAGCTCCGAGGCTAAGGTGTGGGCGTCACTTACGCCGGTACCCCAAACGGTTGAGCCACCAAATAGCCAGACGGAGCCTTGATGTAGAACCGGGCGCTGATCTGGACTCAGGATTGGGTTAACGGTTACCCGAAACCCATTTACGTCAACATGAATCAGCGTGCCCGCATAGGGTTTGCGACGAAAATAAACGTATGGTTGCCACTGGGTTTCACGCGCCGCCTCGTGCTCTTGCCAATAGCCACGTTCACTACCGTTTGCGGCCATATTTTCGCGCGCGATCGCGATCGCTTTAGCGTCAACGCGCAAGGACTTTGCCGGTTTAAGGGCGCTGCGCAACAGCGCATCGACTAGCCCTAAACTTAAAAGCGCCAAACCTGCACTTAGCCAGAAAATCGCTAAAAAGTAGCCTGCGCGCTTGAACACCCGAGCCTTGCTTGGGTCGATAAGCTCGTTGCGAATTAGAAGATCATTATCCGCCGACGGCGGCGTGTTAGATGGCCGCTCGCTCAACCGAAAAACTCTCGCCGCAGCCGCATTCACCGGTCATGTTGGGGTTGCTAAAGACAAACGTAGAATTCAAACCTTGGCGCTGAAAGTCAATCTGGGTGTCTTGCACCACGGCTAAGGACTTGGCGTCCACATAGACCTTGACGCCGTCTTGTTCAAAAACACTGTCATCGTTTGATGTGGTTTTCGCGACGTCCACGACATACGCCCAGCCTGAGCAGCCGACTTTCTTGACGCCAAACCGTAAGCCCAAAGCGTCCGCATCGCTGGCGGTGAACTGCTGCACGCGCGCAAGCGCCGCAGGGGTCAGTTGTATAGACATATTGGTCGCTCGACGTTAGATAGATCAGACTGAAATGGTAGCAGCTAGATCAAAAATCAAGTTAAGAAGTTTGGATTGTGGTTTTGCGCCAGGGTCAAACTGGGGCGGCTACCGCAAGTTTTGTATACATCGCCTGTCAGTGCCTTGGAACGAGGATTACCCACCCGCAGCCGCGCTATCATTGCAGCCTGCTCCGATTAAGGTCAAATCGCATGTATGCCAACGCTTCGCATAGCGGAAAGGTTTGCTCCGCGCTAATTTGCGCTTTGATGACCTGCAGCGCGGTGCAAAATGCCGCCGCAGTCAATTTGCCGCAGTTTCCACCCGCTGCCGTATGGCGCCAACCCGTGGATGGCGCAACGCTACATCCCAATTCGCAAGCCATGCTTGATCGCTTGACAACCCTCGGCGGCTTCGGCTTTGGCCGCATGCAGATCGATTTTGGCTTTTACGTGCTCTATGCAGACGCCACCACGCCAATTGCGCCGACCGTGGCCATTCCAGGTGACCCAGACCCGTATTATTCAACCGATTGCGAGCCACTTGGCGGCACAATGCCCTTGCCTGTGGGCGGCGCGATTGAAAGCCAACCCGGCTACAGTTGCGATAATTTCGCCGATGATTGCCACTTGCTAGTGGTGCGCGGTGCGACATTGTTCGAGAACTATCGCAGTAACGTTGTGGCCAACCAGCTGCAGTCACAGTGTTTAGTGAAGTGGAACTTGGCGGCGGTCTATGGCGCTAAAGGTCGCGGCGAACATTGCACCAGCGCCGATGCCGCAGGCTTTCCTATCGCCCCGATGTTATTTAACGCCGATGAAGTCAGCGCCGCAATCGCCCGCCCGAACGGGGATTTAGGCCATGCCATCCGCTTCATTTTGCCGAATTTACGCATGGCAAGCGATGCCAGCCTAGGCGGCGTATCGGGGCGGCTTTATGTGCGCCCAGCGAGCCATGCGGGCGGGCCTTCTGGGCCGGTGGACAGTGTGCCGTATGGCGCACGGCTTCGGCTAAAAGCCAGTTTCAATATCAGCGCGTATAACCCGGCTGCACAAGTGATTTTACGCACGCTAAAGCGCTACGGCATGGTGCTAGCGGACGGCGGGTCGATTACCTTGACCGCCGAAAACGACCGTTTCACTACTGCCAAGTGGGCCGATTTAGGAATTAATTCGCGCACTTTTGATCAGCAGGTGCCTGCAGCCAAGGTATTTGTCGGCGATTTTGAAGTCATTGATACCGGCGCGCGCATCGCAGAAACTTATGACTGCGTGCGTGAGCCTGAACCAACCGCCAGCGATGTGATCTTTCGATCCGGCTTTGAAAATCAATAAACGAACGCGATGCCGAAATTGAGCTACGAATTCACCCGCGCGATCACGCGTGCCCCGAGCGCCAGCATCGTGCACGGCTTACGCGCCCTGGATATTGGCGCGCCGGATTTACACCGCATGTTGGCGGCACATCAGCACTACGTCACCGCCCTGCGCGACGCCGGTTTGCGCGTCACCGAGCTTGCAGAACTAGACGAATATCCTGACTCGGTTTTTGTTGAAGATACCGCGCTGTGCTTGGCGGAGGTTGCAATTCTGATGCGACCCGGTGCGCCCAGCCGTGCTGGCGAAGTCGCCCACATGGCACCCACTTTGCGTGGTTTTTATAGTGATGTGCTGCAGATTGAAGGCCCAGGATTTATCGAAGGTGGCGATATTTTGGTCAACGGCAAAACGATTCTAGTCGGCCGCTCCGCACGCACCGACAGCGCAGGAATTAGCGAGCTTGCAGCACTGGTTTCAGCTTGGGGCTACCAAGTGCACGAGCTAACCACGCCCGAGGGTGTATTGCACTTCAAGACCGATTGTTCATTGCTGGACGACAAGACTGTGCTGAGCACTCAGCGTCTGGCCGCAAGCGGTTGCTTTAATGATTATCAGGTGATCTTGACCGCCCCTGGCGAGCAAGCTGCGGCAAACGCAATTCGCTGCAATGATTTGGTGCTGATGGCAGCGGGTTTTCCCGGCACGGCAAAGCGTTTGCGTGAAGCTGGGTTTACTGTGCGCGAAATTGATAATCGTGAGTGCGCCAAGTTGGACGGTGGCATGTCGTGTTTGTCGCTGCGGTTCTAATCATTAAAGCGTGCCCAGCCTATCAATGAGCAGCGTCATGATAGAATTCACCAGTTGCTTGACAGTTTTAAACTGCAGTGTTTTGGTTTTGCAGCGAAACAATATGCTACAAAACCACAATTTAGAAGTTGCCGCTTTCCAAGGCAATAGTCGTTTTCACGCAGTTAGTATCAGTGCGCGTCAGGTTTGCGTACCCACGTTGACGCAAGCGTCACAACGGAAAATTCCAACCGTGAACCGCGAGCTAACTCTCGGCAGAGTTTGTGCATATGATAGTCGCTGATATTGGTTCAGGGGGATATGTTGGAGCTCAATGTGGGAAAAGCCTAACAGGCGGCCGCCGGCATTCAACGCGATGCCGGAATAGGTTCTTCGCTCAAGCCGGGCAATAATGCCGCCGCTTTACCCCAGTTATGCAAAATATTTGAGTAATAAAATGGTTAATCGTGATACTAAGCTAAGAATCGCCAGGCCAACAGACAACCTTGAAGAAATTACTAGGATGTATATCTTAGGCCTAGGTTTTAAGATGCTTGGTAATTTTGAAAATCATGAAGGGTTTAGCGGCTCAATTTTAGGCCATGAAAAAAATCTTTATCATTTAGAGTTTACCCATCATATCGGACACAAAGTTGGTAAAGCTCCAACACAAGACAACCTTCTAATTTTCTATATTCCTAACCAATTTGATTGGCTAAAATCCTGCAACTCCTTACAATTGGCTGGGTTTAAGCAAGTGCCATCATACAACCCATATTGGGAAGTGCTTGGTCGCACTTACGAAGATATAGATGGTTATAGAATTGTTTTACAAAACTCAACTTGGTCGGCGTAGTCAAGTTAAAATTTTAAAAAAAAAGCATAACAAGGCGTTGCAGCACGTGCCTTCGGCACTGGACAGTTTGTAATTCGCGCCTTTGTGGTTTTGCTTCGTAAAAAGGCAATCTATAAATTCACAACTTAAAAACTACCGTTGAACTTAGGTAGTGTTATGCGTCATAAACAATCACCTCTGCGCAAGGAGAAGATGATGTCTAGTCTCAGCGGCTCCAACTCCACAATCACTCCCGGTCTCCTCTATCACGATGCCGCCAATGCCATCGAATGGCTTTGTCGTGTGTTCGGGTTCACCAAACGACTCGTTGTGCCGGGCGAGGACGGAACCATAGCCCACGCTCACCTTGCATTCGGGAACGGCGGAATCATGCTGGGCTCAGCCGAACGCTATGCCTTCCCGGAGATGTGTAAGTCACCACGCGAAGTGGGCGGTGTGGGAACAGCTGAAATCATTGTCTTCGTTGCCGATGCTGACGCGCACTTCAAGCGCTCTCTAACTGAGGGCGCAGAGATATTGATACCGATTGAAAACAAGCCATACGGTGGCCGAGGCTACGCGTGCAAAGACCTGGAAGGCCATGTATGGGCGTTCGGAAACTACGATGCTTGGGCAGA
>Ga0105044_10007917_pt1 | contig 14645 bp, 10 predicted proteins | sample MAT01_FD_78092 | JGI IMG/M metagenome (GOLD analysis project Ga0105044, IMG submission 78092) | Freshwater microbial communities from Lake Fryxell liftoff mats and glacier meltwater in Antarctica - MAT-01 | ecosystem: Environmental > Aquatic > Freshwater > Ice > Liftoff microbial mat | place...
CTCAGGTACGTCAGGCAGGGTGCGCTCGCCAGTCAATTCAAGGGGACGAACCCCGTCCGGCTGGTCATTTTGGATGTACGTGTCAGTCAAGGAGAGCGATTCTTCCCTATCTTTCTCCGCCATGCCCGCTTCCCCGTCCGCCACGCCGGACCACATCAAAGACGTCAACACCCGCTACCACGACGCCGCGGCCGATTCGTACGATGCCAAGTGGGGCATCGACTTCGGTGAGATCGGGCAGGAGCAGGTCGCCGCCAAGCTGAAACGCACCCTCGGCGGGTCGCTGCCCGACAGGCCATACGACGACGCACTCGAGATCGGTGCCGGTACCGGCTACTTCTCACTGAACCTTGCCGCCCAGGGCCTGATCAGGAACCTCACGGCGACCGACATATCCCCCGGCATGCTCACTTCACTGAAGAAGACGGCGAAGTCGCTGGATGTGCCGGTGAAGACCGTGGTCACCGAAGCCGAATTGCTGCCTTTCGAAGACGAAAGCTTCGACGTAGTGCTTGGCCACGCGGTACTCCACCACATCCCCGACCTGGACAAGGCCTTCTCGGAATTCTTCCGGGTGCTCAAGCCCGGCGGCAACATCGTTTTCTGTGGTGAACCGTCACGCTATGGCGACCGCCTCGCCGCGGTGCCGAAACGCACCGGGTCTTTCGCCGCGCCTGCCTGGCGCCGCCTGGTCGGAGCCGAGAGCATGGTCCGCAGCGATGAAGAACTGGCCGACGACGAACACAGCCTCGAACCGGAAGTCGACGTACACGCCTTCGTGCCAGCCGATCTCAGGGCGATCCCGCCGCGTTCCGGTTTCGTCGACACCCGGGTCAGGGGCGAAGAACTGGTCGCCAACGTCTGGGGCTGGGGCATGCGTTCGATGGAGTCTTCGGCGACACCGGAGTCGATCCCGTTCCGCTGGAGGAACTTCGCTTACAGGAGTTACATCGCCTTCCAGAAGGTCGATAATCGCCTGCTTGAGCCTTACCTGCCGGCCGAGCTTTTCTACAACCTGCTTCTCTCCGCACGCAAACCTTCGTAGAGTTGGTTCCGTGTCACCAGCCGAAGCAACGGGAGTCGAAGGATCATGAGAGCCCTGGTCATCGGGGCCGGAGAGGTCGGGATGAATGTCGCCCGCACTCTCAGCGCGGACGGACACGAAGTCACGGTGGTCGAGAAGAGCCCGAACCGATGCGACCAGACCCGCGACGACCTCGACGCGCTCGTCATCGAAGGGAACGGGGCCAGCCCGAAGATGCTGCGTCATCTCGACGCCGGCTCGATGGACCTCCTGGCCGCGGTTACCGCGGTTGACGAGGTCAACATCATCGCCGCCCTTGCGGCGCATCAGCTCGGTGCCAAGACGACCATTGCCCGGGTCAGAGACCCCGACTTTCTGGGCACCGACCGGGCCTTCGCCAAGGGCGTGCTCGGTATTGACTTCGTGATCGACCCGGACCGGGCCGCGGCGGCCGACATCGCCGAAGCAATCAAGCTGCCGGGAGCCGTCTCGGTCGAATACTTCGGTGACGGCAGCCTTGCCCTGGCAGAACTGATCGTCACCGATTCCTCTCCGCTCTGCGGGGTTGAACTGAGGAACCGGGAACGGCCGCATCCCTCCTTCATCGTCGGCCTCACCCGTAAGGGCCAGGCGACGCTGACCCGCCCCGACATGATCCCCGAACCGGGTGACCACCTGCTGGTCACATCTCCGCGCGAGTACATCCGCAGCAGCGTCGCCCACCTCGCGGGCACGGTCCGCGAGGTGAAACACGCGGTGATCTTCGGCGGCGGCAAGATCGGTCTCCAGCTGGCCAAACATCTGGAGCAGGCCAAGGTCAAGACCACGATCCTCGAGCGCGATCGGGACCGGGCCAGATATCTGGCCGAGAAGCTGCCAAAGGCGGTGGTACTCCACGACGAAGGGGTAGGCACTGACGTCCAGGAGGCCGCCGGGGTCGAACATGCCGACGTCTTCGTCGCCTGTGCCGGTGACGACCGGGCGAACCTGCTGGCAGCAATGAATGGCAAACGCCTCGGCGCCGACCTCTGCATGGCCACCGTATCCCGCGAGGAATTCACCCCGCTGGTCGATGCGCTCGGGGTTGACGCCGCCTTTTCCCCCCGGCTGATCACCGCCGAAGCGATCCTGCGTTTCGTCCACACCCGCAGCGTCAAGGCGATCCACCTGACCCGCACCGGTTTCGAAGCGATGGAACTCGAAGTCCGGCCCGGGGCCGAGATAGTCGGGATGGCGATCGGCGAAACTCACGGCAAGCTGAGCCATTGCCGGGTCGGCGCGATCCTCCATGAAGACGAAGTTTCGATCCCGCAGCGGGGCCACCAGATCTCGGTCGGGGACCGATTGCTGATGCTCGGACCACTCGGCACGATCACCGACGTCGAACCATTCTTCTCGGGAGACAGGTGACGGTCCGGCAACGGACCTTCTTTCCCCCGCTCATCGGCCTGACCGTCGGCGGCACCATCCTCGCTGCCGGTGTCGGCATGGTGGTCTGCGCCCTGATCGGTTTCTCCGATGGTGAAGCCGGGCCCCAGTTCGCGATCTCAGGCGGCGGCTGCGTCGCGGTCGGCACGTTGCTGCTCTGGGCGTCGATGTCAGGCCACCAGGCCGGCCTGACGGTCCGCCCGGCAACCGGTTTCCTCGCGGTCTTCCTCGCCTGGGTGATCGGGTCCGCCGCAGGCGCGATCCCGCTGCTCGCCGCCGGGGTGTTCAGCTCTCCGCTCGATGCCTACTTCGAAGCGGTCAGCGGCTTCACGACCGGTGGTGCCACCCTGCTGCCGGATGTCGAAGCCCAGCCCGACGCGGTCCTCGCCTGGCGAAGCACCATGCAGTGGCTCGGCGGTATCGGAATCATCGTGCTGGTCGTAGCGGTGGCACCGGTGACCGGCCCGGGCATTCAGCGAGTTTTCTATGCGGAGACCACGGCCACGATCTCCGACCGCCTGACACCACGCATCATCGACACTGCGAAGATCATCGCCGGCATCTACCTGGTGCTGACCAGTTCAGCCGCGATCGCTTATCTGCTGGCCGGCATGGGTCCGTTCGACGCGGTCAACCATGCGATGACCACCCTCGCGACCGGTGGTTTCTCAACCAGGAACCGTTCGATCGGTTCGTTCGACTCGGTGGCGATCGAACTGGTCGTGATCCTGTTCATGCTGATCGGCGGCATCAACCTCGCGTTCTACTGGCGGGTTATCCGCGGCAAGCAACTGCGGCCCCAGTCGAGCGAAGTCCTGGCCTTCTTCGGCATCGTCGCCGGAACCTCTGCCGCAGTCGCGGTCAGCTTCTGGCTCGCCGGGGCAGCCGGTGATGGCGAAGGAACACTCGATGCCGTGTTCGGCATGACCAGCGTCATCTCTTCGACCGGTTACGCGACCACCGATTTCAACGAGTGGAACTCGTTCGCCCGGACCACGATCCTGGTCGCGATGTTCATCGGGGCCTGCGCCGGGTCTACCGCCGGTGGGCTCAAAGTGATTCGGGTGATGCTGCTCGGCAAGGCGGCACTCCAGGAACTCCAGTTGCAGCTGCGGCCGAACGCGGTCCGTGTGCTCAGGGTGGGCGGGCACGTTTACAGCGAGGGCGTCCGCCGGGCGGTGCTGGGTTTCTTCCTGATCTACGTGCTGGTCTATGCGGCCGGCGTGGTGATGATGGCTGCCAGCGGACTCGAACCCCTGACCGCGATCAGCGCTGCCTCCGCGAGTCTGAACGTAATCGGCATCGGGTTCGGCGAGATCGGGGCCTTCGACAATTTCGAGATCCTCAATCCGTTCGCCCGGGTCGTGTCCTGCGTCCTGATGATCGCCGGCCGCCTGGAAGTGTTCACTGTCGTCGCCCTGCTGGCCGCGTTTTACGAGCGGATTCGCGAGATCCGTTAGCTGCGGCGGACCCGGAAGAGCTTGACCGGCTTCTTCAGTCCCTTGAAGCGGTGCTCGCCCGCCCTCGAGTATGAGAACGCATCGCCGGCGGCTTCGACCGCGTCTCCTTCCGCGAGCACGCTGTCCGGGCGGGCGGTTTCGGTTATCCGGCTCGCGAGGTTGACCGGCGGCCCGAACCAGTCGCCGACCTGCGGCACCGCCATCCCCCGGGCGACACCGACCCTCAGGGCGGGAAGTTCTTCACCCGCCTCCTGGCCGACCTCGATGAAACGCAGGGCGGCATCGATCAGGGCCTCACCGTTTTCGGAAACCATCATCGCGGCGTCACCGATCAGCTTGACCAGGCGCACCTCCGGGTTCGTGACTTCAATCGCGACCGACTCGAGCAGCTTCGCCACAGACCCGAGCCGTTCCAGCTCGGAGCGCTCGCCGAGCCTGGTGAAACCGACGAGGTCGGCGAAGCAGACCGAGATCTCGACCGCCCCGCCACGCCCGAACCAGCCCTCGTCAGCGACCGCGATCACGTCGCCGCGAATCTGTTCGATGAAGTGCGATCGCAACGCGTAGGTAACCGCCTGTTCACCGAGTGGCATCAGGTCCTCGGCAGCTTCCCTGAGCGAGAGCGCCGCGTCGTACTCGTTGGCGCCGGGATCGATCAGGTCGCTCGCCACGAGGTCACGGTGGGCCTGGGCGATTCGGGCGGCACTCGAACCGACCTGCCGGGTCACGGCGAGCAGATTGTCCGGGGGCACTCCGGCATCGAGGAAGTACTTGTACCGGCGGGCCGCATGCACGTCCTCGATACCGAAGATCGCGCTGTCCGGTTCGGGACGCGGGAACCCCATGGCAACGATCACTCGCTGGAAGTCGGCGACACTGAGGCCCGTTGTATCAGCGATCTCGGTCGCCGAAAAACGTTTCTGGTTTCGGCCGAGTGCGATGTCTGCCGGCAGCAGTGCGAGCCGGCCGGCTTTCACTTCCTGGCGCAGGGTCTCGAGATTGACCCCTTCCTTGAAGAGTTGCTTGAGCAGCTTCAGGCGGGCGACCCGGTGTTCACCCTCGAGGTTTTCGACCATGCCCTCGGCTTCGAAGTCCGGCATCTCACGCATAAGCCACGGCCCCTCCGCGGCGCGGGTCTCCGCCACCATCGAGCCGGCCGGATTCCGGGTCCCTGGTGACAACCTGGACACCACCGAAAAAGAGGTTCCTGCTGGTCCAGCGGAATACTTCCTGGCCGCCGCTCTCGATGCTGGAGAGCGCCTCGGGATCGACCCCCGGCTCGGCCTGGAGCAAACCGCCTTCGAGGTGGATGCGGCCGGCATCCACCGCTTCCTGAGGTGCCATGCCATGACCGAGCAGGTTGACGGTCGTCTGCAGCACGGCCGAGCGGATACGGTTGGAACCGGCGCTCCCCAGTCCGGCGACCACTTCGCCGCCGGACCTGATCACGGTCGGCGACATCATCGAACTGACCCTGGATCCCGGCGGTGCCATGTGGAAACCGAGCGGGTTGAGGTCCTCTTCGCCGAGCATGTTGTTCAGGTGGATGCCGGTCCCCGGCACAACCAGGCCCGACCCGGTGCCGTTCGAACAGGTCACCGAAGCGCACAGCCCTTCACTGTCCATCGCGGCCAGATGAGTAGTTGATCCAAGCCGGTCCCCGCTCGATCCAAGAGCGCTCTCGATCCTGCCGGGCGCGAGGAAGTCCTCGGCGAAACCGGCTTCAGAGAGGCCTTCCGCGAAACCGGCCCCGCGGGCCTCGTTGGCCAGTTTCATGACCCGGGCGGTGCCGACCACATCATCGGACCCGAGTCGATCGAGCAGCGAGAGGCAGTAGGCGATCAGGATTCCGCCGGCCGAAGGCGGTGGGTTGGTGAATATCTCGTGGCCACGAAAGGTCGCACCGACCGGCTTGCGCGGGATCACTTCGTATGCCGCGAGGTCCGCCCGTGAAAGGACTCCTCCCAGGTCGCATACGTATTGCTCGATCCGCTTAGCAACCTCACCGGCATAGAACGCGTCCGGCCCTTCCGCAGCGAAGCGTTCGAGCGCGAGTGCGAGGTCGGGATACCGGAAGCATTCGCCCTCGGCGAGGATGTGGCCGTCCGGGGCGTAGATCTCGCGGGCTTCGGCTGTCGCCGTGTAGATCGGTTCCAGGATTCGCAGGACATAAGCCTGCTCGCGGTTGAGCGGTGCCCCTTCACGGGCGAAATGGACACCTGGCCCAATCAGGTCGGCAAGGCCGATCGAGCCGAAACGCTCGAGGGCAACGGCGAGACCGGCAGCAACACCAGGCACGCCGCAGGAAGCGGCCCCGGTGTTGAAGACCTGGGTGGTGTTCGCGTCGAAGTGGACCGGCACCGGCAGAAGTTCCTTCTGCCGCTCACGGTCACTATGACCGGGGGCGGCAACGAAGAAGTCGAGCAGAACCGGTTCGCTGCCGGGCGCGTCGATGATCATGAAACCGCCGGCGCCGAGCCCGGTCAGGGCGCTCTCCAGCGAGAACGATGCCATCACCGCGGCGACCGCAGCATCGACCGCGTTGCCGCCTTCCCTCAGGATCGAAGCGCCGGCCTCGGCCGTCAGCGGGTGCCCGGCGGCGACAACCCCGCGCCTAGCCATGGCTCAGGAAAGGAATTCCGGGATGTCGCTGGAACCGACCACCGGGAGCGAGCTCTCGCGCCGTCCTGCGGAGCGAGCCGATCCGCCGCGGCCCGAGCCGCCACGTCCCGAGGCCTGCTCCGTCGTGCGCCGCTTGGATACGCCCTTGCCGTCGAATCGGGTCGCGACCACGGTGATCCAGATCTGGTCGTCGAGTTCTTCGTCGATGTTGGCACCAAAGATGATGTTGGCATCGGGGTGGGCGGCCTCGCCGACCAGCCTCGCAGCTTCGGAGACCTCGATCAGCGAAAGGTCGGTTCCGCCGGTGACCGAAAGCAGGATCGAACGCGCGCCATCCATCGGCGTTTCCAGCAACGGCGACGAGATCGCCTTTTCAGCGGCGATCATCGCGCGGTCGGGACCAGTGCCCATGCCGATGCCGAGCAGGGCCCGGCCGGCGTCGGACATGATCGAGCGCACGTCGGCGAAGTCGAGGTTTATCACCGAAGGCAGGGTCACCAGGTCGGAGATCCCCTGGACACCCTGACGAAGCACGTCGTCAGCTACCTGGAATGCATCCACCATCGGGGTCGACTGGTCGAGGACTTCGAGCAGGCGGTCGTTCGGAATCACGATCAGAGTGTCGACCTCGCCGGCAAGGGCCTCGATGCCCTGTTCAGCCTGCTTGGCCCGGCGGCTGCCTTCGAAGGTGAAGGGCTTGGTCACGATGCCGACGGTCAAGGCACCGAGGTCACGGGCCAGGCGGGCGATGACCGGAGCAGCGCCGGTTCCGGTGCCACCACCGGCTCCCGCGGCGATGAAGACCATGTCGGAGCCCTTGAGCAGGCGCTTGATGCGGTCCTGTTCGTCAAAGGCCGCCCGGAACCCGAGTGAAGGGTCAGCGCCGGCACCAAGGCCGCGGGTCTCGTTGCCGCCGATGTGGACGGTGAGGTCAGAGACGCAGACTTGTAGCGACTGAAGGTCGGTATTGACCGCCATGAACTCGACCCCGGGAATCTGGGCCTCGATCATGCGGTTGATCGCGTTGACTCCTCCGCCACCGACACCGACGACCCGGATGACCGGGGAATGCGGAACGCCGGCACCGGGTGCCATCGAAGGCTCCTGGCGGCCGTAGCGTGGTCCGTCGTCGCCGGGGTTGGGCGGGGTCTCGGCGAAGATTCTCTTGAGACGGTCCTGTGCGTCCGGCACGCCACTCATGTCGGCACCGGGGTTCGGGGCCTGAAGCGGGTCCCGATCGGGTTCGGGCTCACGCCTCGGGCGGGGCGGCAGCGATTCAGCCGGGCGCTCGATCGGGTCGTTGCGTCCAAAACGGCCGGCTGCGCTGGGATCGGGCGACGGTGCCGCGCGCGTCTCCTCGTCTGTGTCCTGGTGGCCGTCATCGTCGTCATTGACATTGGTGCTTTCCAAAGCGGTGGCCTCGGATTCCAGCGGGTCGCCCTGAGGGCCCCCTGCGGCGTCGCTCGCGGATTCCTGCTCCCTTGGCTCGAACTCAGGGGGCTCGGTTCCGGCTTCGTCGTCTGTGGTCGAGCGGAAGAGGTCCGCGAGGGGACCTTCACGCATACTCGCTCGTTTACGACGAGCCATCTTTCAAGACCTCCTTGGCCAAGTTTCGGTAGTACGAAGCCGCACGGCTTTCCGGATCGTACTTGAGGACACTAGCGCCTCTCACCGGCGCCTCGGCGAATTTTACCGCCTTGCGGATCCTTGACTTGAAAACGAGGTCTCCGAAGTTCTCTTCGAGAATCGATACCGCTTCCCGGGCATGGAGTGTCCGGGCGTCGAACATGGTCGGCAGGATGCCAGCGATTTCGACGTTCGGATTGAGGTTCTCCTGGATCATCTTCAGGGTCGACTGAAGCTGGACGAGCCCGCGCATCGAAAGGTACTCGCACTGAACCGGAATAATCACCTTGTTCGAAGCGGTGAGCGCATTGATGGTCAGCAGCCCGAGGCTCGGCGGAGTATCGATGCAGATGTAGTCGTAGTCGGAGTGGACCTCACGCAGCGCCTTCTCCAGCGACCGCTCCCGGCCGATCTTGGTGCTCATCGCGATCTCGGCGCCGGCCAGGTCGAGTGATGCGACGGCGATATCAATCTCGCGGTGGCTGATGATCTCGGAGATCGGCAGGTCATTGACCAGGACGTCGTACATGCTGTGTTCGACCTTGTCCGGATCGATCCCCTGGCTCATGGTCAGGTTTCCCTGAGGGTCGAGGTCGATGCAGAGCACCCGGTTGCCCATCTCGGCGAGGGCGACCGCTGTGTTCAGGGTCGAAGTCGTCTTGGCGACCCCGCCCTTCTGGTTGGCGAAGCTGATCACGTCGGCCATGTCGGTCAGCACCTCGGGTGCCACCGGCTTGACGTGATCACTCAGGTCGCGTCTGGCTGGCGCGAGCAGGTCGGAAGCTTTCATGCGAATCTCGGACTCTTCGGCGGCGGCCTCTTCTTCGACACGGGCGAGTTCATCCTCGACCGGAGGGGCCGGTTCGACGACCGCAGTTGGAGCGGCCGGGGCCGCGAGGCTGGCCGGCATCGCCTGGGCCGGAGGAGCGGTCGTCCGCTCTTCGGTAAGGGTTTCCCCTGCGGAGCCGGATTCGCGCTCCATCGGGTCGACCGCCTCCTGTTCAGAGGTGGCTTTCTCACGGGCGTGGGTCTTGCGGCTCAAGATTCGCATTTGGCCAGTTATTCGCATGTTCATGACGTTTTCCTGCCCCGGCAGTTTGTCGGCGGGCCAAATCGGGTTGAATGTCCGAATCCTCGACTTCCTTGAAAAGCGTGTCCTGTTCGTCACCGGCAAGGGCGGTGTCGGCAAATCGACGGTCGCAATCGCGCTCGGAATCCGTGCTGCGCTTGAAGGAAAGCGCGCGATCGTGGTCGAGGTGTCCTCCACCGAGAACGCCTCGCGGATCTTCAGACAGGCCGATGTGGGCTTCAAGGAGGTCGAGATGTCGAACGACTTCTGGGCGATATCGATCGATCCGGAAGATTCCATGCGGGAATACGTGCTACTCCAGCTGAAGGTAAGGGCTATGCGCGACCTGCTGTTCCGAAGCCGCATGTTCACCTACCTGGCGGCGGCCACCCCCGGCCTGAACGAGTTGGTCACGATCGGCAAGATCTGGGAACTCGCCCAGCTCGACCGCAAGGTCAAGCACGGGCGCAAGTACGACCTGGTGATCGTCGACGCCCCCGCAACCGGCCACGGCATCAGCTTCCTCCAGAGCCCCCGTACTTTCGCGAATATCGCCCGGGTCGGCCCGATCCACAACCAGGCGAAGGAACTCCAGGCGATGATCAACGATCACGACCACACCGGCAGCGTGATCGTCTCGCTGCCGGAAGAGATGCCGGTCAACGAGACCGCCAACCTCGAGGACGAGCTCACCGGCGACGTCAACGTATCGGTCGACCGGGTGATCATGAACGCGCTCTACCCGAAGCGCTACACGGACAAGGACCTGAAAGCGATCAAGCGGCTCGGCAAGAGCGACGAAGCCGAAGTCCGCGCCGCTTCGAAAGCGGCGATATCCCAATGCCTCCGCACCGCCTCCCAGTCGGAACAGCTCGAGAGGCTGGAAGGCATGGTCGAGGCTCCAATCTCGACCCTGCCATTCATCTTCAAGCCCGAGATCGACCTCGGTGCGGCCCGCAAGCTCGCCGAGGAGCTTTCCTGATGGCTTCGATCGAAGACATTCTCGAAGGTCACGGGATCTGCGTCTGCGCCGGGTCCGGCGGGGTCGGCAAGACAACCACCTCGGCGGCGATCGCGCTGGGCATGGCGGCCCGTGGCAAGAAGGTCTGCGTGCTCACTATCGACCCGGCCAAACGACTTGCCGACTCGCTCGGCCTCGAGGAACTCGGCAACGAAGCCACCCGGGTCGATCCGAAACTGATCAGCGAGCACGGGCTCGAGGAGGAAGGCGGCGAACTCTGGGCAATGATGCTCGACGCGAAAGAAACCTTCGACGCCCTGGTCAGCCGCCACGCGGAGGACGCGGAGGCCCGCGACCGGGTGCTCAACAACCGCATCTACCAGCAGATCTCTGGTGCCCTCGCCGGTTCTCAGGAATACATGGCTATGGAGAAGCTTTTCGAACTCCACAGTGAGGGCCGTTTCGACCTCCTGGTTCTGGACACCCCTCCGAGCCGCAACGCACTCGATTTCCTCGACGCCCCTACCCGACTTACCCAGTTCATCGAAGGCAAGTCGCTGCAGGTATTCATCAAACCGACCGGGTTCGCCGCAAGGGTCGCCGGCCGTGGTGCCGGGGTGGCACTTTCGGTCCTGAAACGGCTGGTCGGGTTCGACCTGCTGGCCGACCTCTCCGAGTTCTTTACCGCCTTCAGCGGAATGATCGACGGGTTCCAGGACCGCGCCCACCGAGTCAGTGCCCTGCTCGCCGACGACGAGACCTGTTTCGTCGTGGTGTGTGGCCCCCAGAGCGATCAGGTCGACGAGGCCATCTTCTTCCACTCGAAACTGATCGAACAGAAGATGAACTTCGGCGGTGCCGTGGCCAACCGTGTGCGTTACCGGCTCGGCACCAAAGCACCGAAGGTCAGGGCTCTGACCTCAACCCTCGAGGGTGAGCTCGAAGACCCCGAACTGGCGGCCGTGGTTGCGCGCAACCTGGTCGAGTACGACGTGCTTGCCCAGCGCGATACGAAGAACATCGAGCGGCTGCGGCAGAGCCTCGCCGACGAACCGGTGATCCGGATCCCTTACCTCGACACCGACGTGCACGACATCGCTGGCCTCTCCGTGATCAACCGGTATCTCTTCGCCGATGAAGAGACCCGGGTGAAGCTGGCTTCGGAATGAACCTCAGCCGGTCGGCTTGTTGCGCCTGTATTCCAGCTCGCTGACCGACCATTCCGTGGTCTCGGGGGCCGGGAACAGGTTCCGGTTGGGCGGGCTGTGAGGCTGCCTGCGGTCGGCGTCGAGCCCGTCCATCACATGTGACGGCCACTCCATCGTCTGACCGGGCCGGGTCTGGCTCAGCCAGTCCTCGCGCAGGCTCGATCCGATCTCGGTCTGGGCCGAAACTTTGATGTCGCCCGAATCGGGAACCGTCTCGAACCCGGGGGCCGCGCCCCGGTCCTCGCCGCCGTCGCCATCAACACGTTCGATGCCGAGTGCGGCTTCGATTTCGGGCATGGGCTCGAAACGATTTGCGGGTCCGGCCTGGAAATCAGGGTCGGGCTCGAACTCAGGAACCGATCCGAACAGGGGGTCTAACCCTGCCTCCACTTCCGGACCGAAACTTGTGCTGCTGCCGGCGGGCTCCTCGTTGGAGCCGACGATGCGCGGCTTGAATACATGGATCTCGGCGCCGGCCGGTTCTTCGACCGGGTCGTCTGCGGGATCGGGGATTGCGTCCCATTCGGTGGTCGAGCCAAGCAGGCTCGAGCTGCCTTCACCGGCCGCGAGGCCCGAGGTCAGCAGGGTCTCTTCGGCAACCACGTTGAGGTTCGATTCGTAGTTACCGAGGACAGCTTCTCGCAGGATCTGGCGGGTCGAGTCCTCAACCCAGGCCGCGAGATAGCTGGCGGATTCGCCGCCGATCATCATCGTCTCTTCGTTGTTGATCAGCGACTGCTCGAGGTCAAGCGCGGATTCGATGCGTTTGCGGGCCCGGCTGTCGTCGGCTTCGCCGGTGATCAGGGCGGCTGCGCGGGCGGCTAGCGGGGCGTCGATCACGCCTTCCCCACCGAGCGCAGAGCGGATCGCAAGCAGGTGGTCGCAGAGCGCATCAACCGGCCGGCTGCGTTCGCAACCAAACTGGAAGCGCTTCTCGGCGAAAGCGAGTGAGTCGTTACGCGGCGAATTCTCGGCCAGCTTCTGGACGAACGCGTCGAAACCGGAGACCTCGGACTCGATCAGAAAGTAGCTTCCGGGACGCGGCGGGGCGGCGCCGGTCTCAACCCGGCGCCAGGCTTCATCACCGATCGGGGCGAAAGCGAACGGGCCGAGCCCGACGGTGCCTTCCTTGAAGAGACGCAACGCGCGAATCAGTGAATGGAGCTTTTCGACCGCGGCTTTCTGGCCTTCGCTCGAGTCACCGAGCGGCGCAAGCGCGAGGAAAGCGGGCTGCCAGGCGGTGCGCTCAGTGCCTTCGGAAGAAGTTGCTTCGAGCGGTGCGTCGACCGAGTCGGCACGCACCACCTTGAGGCCGTTGCTGAGTTCGATCTCGGAAGGGGTCATCTCGAACCCGACCAGCGGGACCAGCAGGACATCGGCTTCGTGGACGTCGCGGGCCTCGACTTCGAGCGCGGCGAGGGCGGCATCCACCCGACTGATGTCGAGCGAGAACTCGGTTGTGCCCTCCCACAGGCCGGTGATGAAGACGCTGATCATCTCTTCGGCGCGGCGGGTCGGCTCGGACGGAACCGGCAGGCCCCGGGCCTCGAGGTATGGAGCGGCGACGTTGGAGGAAGCAACCGCCCCGCGGGCCGGGCCGTATGAAGGCAGGGACTTCAGCTCGTCGAGGTGGTTGCTGATGTAACGCGAAGTCAGCGGCACGTAACGGTAGAAGTGAGAGCTGTCCCCGTTGTTTTCGGCAACGTCGAAGGGGATCTCGTCACCGGTGGCCACCAGCGAGGTGAACCGCGTCGACGCCTCGGCTGCAAGCCGCTTCAAAGCCTCATCAAGTACCGGATCGTGCATGGTTCCCTATTAGCCGCCCCCCGCCCCGCATCCTCCGACTGCAGGTTTGTTTGCAGAGCCGCGGCTGGTTCTGGGTCGGTTTTCATTCCAGGCCGGAAGGAGAACCGACCCGGAACGGGAACCGCTCCTTTTCCGGGCACCAGGGGTTGGAATTTTTAACGTCATCGTCCGAAAGGGGAACAAAACGAATGAGTCGATTCAACCGGGCAGTTCCGGGCCTCCTGGCCCTCGCAGCGTCAATCGTGATGGTCCTGCCGGCGCAGGCAGGCGCTGGCCCGGGTGATCTGGTTCCGGAGTTCGGTGAGGGTGGCGTCGTCCACACTCCGGTCTCGGGCGGCCAGAACCAGACGACGTCGGATCTCATGGTTGCCGACGACGAAACGTTGCTGGTGGCGGGCCGGGACACCGGGACCGGCCGGTCGCTGCTGCGGCGCTACCTGCCCGACGGTGGACTCGACGGCACATTCGGCGAAAACGGGACGGTCAGCACCGAAGGTACCGGCTGGGACTCCGTCGCCAGCGCCGGTGACGGCAAGCTGATCGTCGCCGGTAGCGCTGGCAGCCTCTTCAAGATCACCCGGCTCAATGCCGACGGCTCGATCGACGATACGTTCGGCATCGACGGCTCCTTCACGCTCGACGCCGGACCGCTCAAAAGCCCAGGCTACTCCGAGAACCCGGTCGAGATTGATCTCTTTGCCTTGAAAGTCCTCGATGACGGCCGCATCCGGGCGATCGGCAGCTACTTCGGATGCGAGTACGGCTGCGCCAACCTGGTGGAGATCGGCCTGCTCGAAGATGGCAGTACCGACCCGTCCTTCGGGGACGGAGGCGGTGTTGTCGCGCTCCCCCAGGATGGGCTCAAAAGCTGGGTCCTCATCGAAGGCGACGGAAAAGCCCAGGTCATCCGTGGTTATCCCACAGAGGGCGAAAACGGTCCCGCCCTGGACATGACGGCAACGACGGTCGATGTTTCCGGTTTGCCCGAAATGGCCGACAGCATCCGGTTCTGGGTGTCGGACGTTTACGGCGCCCGCGACAGTGGCAGCCGGGCGATCGTCTTCGACGCCAGAGGAAACCTGCTCATCGGGGTCGGCAACCGGGTCATTTCCGTGACCGACGGAGGCCGGACGGTCGCCCCGGGCGTGGCGCCCCGCACCCGTCGGTGGGATCTGACCCGTTTCCTTCCCTGGAGCAATCCCCAATACGAAATCAATGACCTGGGGACCGACCCTGAAGGAAGGCTGCTGGTCTCGGGTGGCATCGCCCGGGGTTTCGCCGATGGCTCGAATCAGTCCGGCTTCGTCGCCCGGTTCCTGGCCAACGGCCGTCCGGACGCTACCTTCAGCAACGACGGCATGGCGATTGCCTGGCTGGGACAGACGAAAGTGGGTTATGACCGTCCTCCCAGCAACACGAGCCTGATCCAGACCGCAGATTC
>Ga0105044_10007920_pt1 | contig 14642 bp, 12 predicted proteins | sample MAT01_FD_78092 | JGI IMG/M metagenome (GOLD analysis project Ga0105044, IMG submission 78092) | Freshwater microbial communities from Lake Fryxell liftoff mats and glacier meltwater in Antarctica - MAT-01 | ecosystem: Environmental > Aquatic > Freshwater > Ice > Liftoff microbial mat | place...
AGAGGAACTAGAGGACGAGAATTTGATCCCTGAAGGGGCGAAATATCTGTAGCCTCTCCGCAGAAGAGGAACTAGAGGACGCGAATTTGAGCCCTGAAGGGGCGACATATCTGTAGCCTCTCCGCAGGAGAGGAAATAGAGGATGCGAAATGAATTCAGAGCCCTGAAGGGGCGAAATATCTATAACCGATAATGAACAAACCGAAAGTCCAAATCCGTCGTTGCGGCATATCCGCACAATCCGAAAAAAAAATCCTGCCTACTTCATCGATATCACTTCTTCCAAACGTTCCATTTTCGTTTCTGTAAAAATTCCGCTGAATGCATGGCGGATCTTTCCTTTTTCATCAACCAAGAAAAAATAGGGAGTGGCTTTGTCTACCAGTCCGAGCTTGCTGTCGTAGGGTTCAATCGGACCTTTGTAAAACAGAATATAGGGAAATAAATCGGTGCGGTTGGATTCTCGCAGAGTGCTCATTGTTGACTCATAGGCAGCCTGTTTCAAGCCGATATACATGGGGATCATGCAGAGTTGCACGTCGTAGTCTGAATCAAAAATTCCCCGCTTAAGCACAAATTTATCGTAGAGTGGCTCATACCAGGTTTTGAGCGCGTCTTCTGATTTCTTGCTCCATGCCATTCCCACGATGGTCATCTTACCCGAATAGTTTTCTGGCAAAGTCGCAGTTCCGCCTTTCAGTAGCTCACCTGAAATGGAAGGGAATGGCTGACCTTTCTGTGCCATGCACAATGCAGGCAAGGCGAAACTAAGAGCGAGCAGGAGGTATTTCATCGAATAGGGTTTGGGGGCATACAATCAACTATATACCCAGTGAATTATTTCAGACCGAGCACTTTTGGACCTTGTTCGAAAACAATATCCACCGGGATTTTCATCGCAGTAATTTTAATTAGATCCCTTGAAAGCATGTCTCCTATTGCGGCCTTATTTTTTTCTTTGGTCACCATCATGTAATTGCCTTGACCCTGAAGTTCGAGAATATGAGCAGCTAATTCATCGATTCCGGTTTTCATATATTCCTCATTAACTCGGTACAATCCAGAGTTTGAATCACGCACAAAGGCTTTGCGCTCATAGAGGAAGTTGAACGTATGCATATTGGCATTTCCGTGGGCGCTGGATGCACCGAAGCGACAAGAGCGGAAGATGCCAGCGAGGAATGTCACGTAATGATCCATCATGTCGCCACCTTTCATTTGTCCCATAGAGTATAGCTGTCCGATGAGCCACAATCCGAGCACATCAGCTTTTTCTTCTTCGATCCAAGAGTATTGTTCTTTCAACGACTCGCGCACTGACAGCTTTCCATCGAACGTTCTCTTGACGCCAAGTCCATGTGCTACTTCATGAAACATTACATTGGAGAAGAAGGCGTCGAAGGTAATGTGCTTGCGCTGTGACTCATCGATCAAGAGATCGGCGATGGGTACCAAAATGTGATCGTATTTCGCGAGCATCGTGTTCTTTAATTGAGATCTGCGCGTTCCGAATTTTTGCTGGATGTCTTCATCATTTGGGAGGTTGACCGCAATCGTTTTGCTACCGCTATTGCAGTCTCCGGCATAATACACCACATCGTACGCAGCGAGTTGCGAGTCAATACCCACCTCTTGTTCTCTTACTTTGGGATTACCCGGCAAACTTGCCTGAAGTTTCGGAAGCAGCGCCGCATAACGAGCGAGTCGGCTGCTCCATTCCATATCTTTCACGAGCACGTAGGCTTCGTAAGAAGTCTTCAAGCCAAACAGTTTGTCTTCATAATTTTCTATGGGACCGATGATCAGATCAAGGTGATTGTTTTTCATCTGAAGCCAAGCCACATCACTTGCTCCGTACATATCCGTCGTAATGGCTATTGAACGCTCAGTGAGATAGGCTTTAAATTCAGGATCATTTGTTTCAGCGGCCGCTAGTTTTAGAGCGGTTGACATTGCCGTGACTTCTTCACTAAAAAATTCGTGATACCACCTGGCCTTTAGGTTGCCTTTTTGGTCACGCTCAACCATAGTATAGGGGGATTTGCCTTCAGGATTGTTCCATTTTTCGAATTCGGCCTTCGTCATATCCTGCGGATAGAAACCGGCACCTTCTGGTTTTGGGCCGACTCCTTCTACAAAAGAGCGATCGTTATCTAGCCGATCCCATGGGCCGTAATTGATGCGCCACATTTCTTGAATATAAGGAGTATCATTTTTCATCATTGCCTTTTCATAAGCAGCGCTTCCGGTTTGCATTTGGAAAATACGATCCGCATGGGCCGCGGCCTCCATGAGCAAGACCAAAACACTCTGTTCCTTAGCGTCCAACTTAGACAGATCAGTGGTCAAGGTCACAGTGCGGTACGGAGTTAGGCTGGTCTCATTTCCCGAGGTTTCTTCTTCAACGGTTGCGGCTGATGTGGAAAAGGGAATTGCCTCAACTTGAGCGCCGAGATTGGCTATCGTCATCAATGCGATAAAACCAGAGAATAGAAAGGACAATTTCATGTGTTGAAGTGATCTAATGATTCACTTCAAATATACTCTATGGGAGAATAGGTAAGCCAGAACAATAATGATTATGGATGGGAAAAGGCAAGAAAATAGTGAAAGATCTTATACTGCTATCAGGCGATCTCCTGACACACAAGCTCTTCCTTGCCCTTTTTGGTAAGGGTATATCCGTTTCCATTGCGATTGACGATATATCCGTTGAGGTACAAATTGGCGACACGCTCGCCGAGGTGAGCACTTTGCGTGTGCCGCGATTCATCACGCTGAATGCGGGTCCAAAAGTTAGCTTCAAGCTGCTGTAAGCGAATAAGCTGATTGCGATTATTCTTCCGAAAAGAATGAATGATATCCAAAATTACATAGTCATATCTATCCATTGCGGGCGGGCTTTCGGTTTAGTGTTAAGGCTTGACTGAAAAGTTGAGAACGATTCAGTGCAGGCTAAAGTAGCGGTTCGTGAGTCTTTCCAAACGTTTATGATGAAATGAATAGTTCACAAAATATCAACTTACTGAGAATGATTCGATCGGTTGTGAATACGAGTGTGGCAGAAATTGATTTTGATCGGCGCGCATTGCCGAAGCTTCAACACGGATTACTTTCACCTGACCAAATCACTACCAATGCGTTCAATTCTTTTCGTGAGTGTCTGTATCATAAGCACTTCAAGCGTCTTTGCTCAACCCGCTATCACTTCTGACAATCTCCCGAATGCGGGTGATCTGCTTATTCAACTGGGCGCATCCATCGTTCCCGAAGCGAATCTCGAAGCAACGGGTGCAGATTTTACGTGGGACTTTGAAACAGCAGTTTCACTTACTGGAACTACCACAGAAACGAATTGCCTAGACATCACCGCTACGCCGTTCGTGTATCAAGTGTTTTTCAATAGTCCATTTGATCCGGAGCACAATTCTGATTTTGCCATCGGAGTAGATGCTTTTGGAATTGCAGGATTTAATTTTGAAGATGTGTATGCCTATTATCAGAATCGCAGCGATCGCTATGCCATCACGGGTCGGGGAGCGACGTTCAATTCTGTGCCCACAGGCGCGCAGGGTGAACCGGTTGACATCATCTATTATTTACCCATTGAATATACGGATCAGGATGAAACGTATTCCGAATTGACCTATTCCATTCCCACTCTCGGAGCGTACAATACCCAACAAACGCGTTCTAATTTTTGCGATGGATGGGGCACGATCAATATGCTAGGCCAAAGCTTTGAAGTGCTTCGGATGCGCACGGTGATCAATGCGACAGACTCCGTGTACATCGAACTCATTGGTCAGGGCCTTCAATTCGAACGCCCGGAATCAATAGAATACCGTTGGCTGAGTCCAGAGTATAATGTGCCCATTCTGGAAATTATTACCACTGGTGGTGTGCCGACTTCTGTGCTCGTAGCTGATTTTGCTGTGGGCGTCAACGACCTTCAAAACATGTCGGAGGTGAAATGGAACTACGTCCCTGCGCGCTCAGTCATTCAACTCATCGGAGGTTACGAATCAGCAGATCACTATATGATTTATGAAACTTCTGGAAAGCTTGCTGCTACAGGTCAAGCAGGTGACGGCGTTATATCCGTGGAGGGATTTGCAGCGGGATTGTACGTGTTTTCGCTCGTTCACAATAACGTGCCCGTGAGCGGAAGTTTCGTGCGTTAAGTGATGCTAATCGCAGGTGTACTGACTGACCGGATTCGGGTCGCAGAAGTTTTTCGCGAGTGTGTACGAACCCAATACGAGAGCGATCAGGTTTCCGTTTTGAGTATTGTTTCCCACAAGAGCGAGTTCGCTCACTCCGGCGCGACTTCTTGAACCAAACAATCCAAGACCGTTGTTCACATTCGTGTAGGTTGGACGTTCCTGAATCACTCCAGTTACCGGAGAATTTACTTCAAAATAAGTGCGGAGTTGATCGTTCGCTAGGGCCATATTGATTTCAAAGCAACGGGTCTTGGTGCCATCGAAATAACCAATTTCACGAATCACAAAAGGATCCGTAGGAACAACACTTCCGATGTAGGAGAAGAATGGCTCTGCATTGAATTGAAGTGTCAAATACCCGCCTTGGCTCGGAAGATTTTCACTGGTAAACTGACCGATGTTCCAATCTACGAATTGCTCGGTTTCGGAAATGAGATTGGTGTGCTGCAGGTCGGAGTAGCGCTTCTCGAGGTAATTGAATCGAAGCGAGATGTCATAGATCTCCGCATTTTCCACTGGAGTCCATTTCATCGTCACATTGTCGTTGTAGTTTACGGTTACCCCTGTGCCGGTAGTTTGCGCGAGTGTCAAACTTGATCCCTGCTGTGGAATTTGAAAAGAGACGGCCTCTGATTTAACCAGATTAGTTGTTGCAGAAACGTCCTGACGATTGTGAAAGTCACAAATCAATCTGTAATCTGCGTCGGGATTCATTCCATCAGTGGGAGTCACGTAATAGTAGACTGTTTGAGTGGGTGCATAAAAAATCCCGTTGATGTCTTTATTAGTGATCTCTTTTTCCAACAAGGGAAATTCATTGACCACATTGCCATTCACACGCTCTTCGATAACGAGCCGCTTGAACTCAGAAAAATCATATTCGGAACTGTCACGCACGAGCGCATAGTCGAAATTATTGCCATCACCGAGAAAGGTCTTGTTGACTTTTACCCATTGGGTATCGGCCTGTGGATCGAGCAAGCCGAATATTACCGTAGTGCTTTTATAGGGAGCATTCAGTTCCACTTCGGTGGAGCAGGAGAATGCAATGAGGGCGATTCCAACGAGAAAGAAGGGAAGGCGGAATGATTTCATTGCTGCGAATTTACACCGTAAAGCATTTCACACCTCGTTTTTCGGTAAAACGGGAGGCACGGAAAACCCGTCAATTGTTGCACTTCTGAGCGTATTCTTCGTCAATTCTCTAGCAGTCCGTTAAGAAATGCCATCGTATCAACACCATCGGCGTAATCCGAGAGGCCGGGGCACTGTGATTTTCCGAAGGGAATCTTGTCGCGGGAAACGATGCATTGAAGTGAATCGGCTACCTGATCCAACTGCGCATAAAGACTGCTGAGATCGTCGTAGTACTCGTAAAAAAGGCTGGCTGTAGGAGAGGGAATGCGGAGATCTTCTTTGAGAATCAGAAACCCGTTTTCCATCAACTCTTCCCGGTTCAACAGCCATACGGCTTTGTTGTAGTCGTAATTGTTCGCGTATTTATTGTGATTCACTACTTCCTTAAATGAGAAGATTCCACCGAAGAAGTGGTTCAGATCATAGCCCCGAGGCACGTAGATTTTGGATACACTTCGGCACCCAAGTCCGTAGAAGTCAAAAATATCATGTCCAAGCCCGTTGAGTTCTTCGTTGGTCTCCTCTCCCGAGAGGACCGCTACGCTGTGACGACCTTTTCGGATAATGTGCGGATAGGATGAAAAATACTGGTGGAAATACCGCGCTGTATTGTTACTGCCTGTGGCGATTACCGCGCCGAAGTCCTCCAGTTTTCCGGTCGGATAAGCAATCTGCGATTCCATGGCGGGCTCTATCCGGCAGAGCAGGTGAAGCAAGGCCGGGATCAACACATCATCGTCGGAGGAGAGTTTGATGAGTGCTTTATGTCCGGTGATAAGGATCGATAGAATGTCGTGAAAGCCCACTATCGGTATGTTGCCGGCGCATATTACCGCGACGGTGACGGGTCGGACCGACTCTATTTTCCCCCGATAGGGAGCAATCCATTCCGCGAGAGAATCTTCACTCAAGGCATCTGCCCACGATCTGAAAGCTTGTACCACGGCCTCTTCCGTAAACCAACCATTGCGGTTTTTGACATCCAGAAAGAGGGAACGCAGCTGCGAAAATTCAGTTTCTGTGAGGGCACAAGAAAAGCCAGGCCATTGATCTGATTCGGCCAAATGGCGCATCGCACGGCCGAGTTGAACAAAAGCGGAAAGTCGTTGTTGAAAGGGTGTTATCATGGAGGGGATTCGTGCCTATTTTTGCGGCAAAATTAGGAGACCTCTCTGTTCAGAATCCGATTATGGCTATAATGATTACCGACGAATGCATCAACTGTGGTGCATGCGAACCTGAATGTCCGAACAACGCAATCTACGAAGGTGGCGCAGAATGGAAATTTTCTGACGGTACGGGACTGCGCGGAATCATCGAACCTCTCTCAGGTGGCAGTGAATTGGATTCGGATCAAATCCAAAATCCGGTGAGCATGGATGTGTACTACATCGTGTCGGATAAGTGCACAGAGTGTGTAGGTTTCCACGATGAGCCCCAATGCGCCGCAGTATGTCCGGTGGACTGCTGCGTGGATGACCCGGATCACCGCGAATCAAATGAACATCTTCTGAAGAAGAAAGAGTTCATGCATTTGTAGTCCCCTCTCAACTTTCCGAAATACTTACTTCTACACCGGGCAAATGCTCCAACTGATCGATCAGCTCATTGGTCACATTGACACGTGTGAAATTCACTGAGGGTGCTGAAATTTCAGTGTCCTCATCGACTATTCGGAAGCGTACTGTGGTTTTACCGGGAGGTGTGGTCAAGGCGGATTCCAATGTTTCGATCATCCCATCACTTAGTTTTTCTGCGCGCAACCTTATGTTGAGGTATTTCGCCAGTTTTTCTTTTAAGTCAGCAAGCAAATCAATCCGGCCGATTCGAAATTCCAACTCACCGATTTGATTGCCGTATAATTTGGGTTGCACTTTTCCAGTGATGAAAAGATAGTACCCCGGATCGAGCAGAGGTTTGTATTTGAGATAGTCTTCACCGAATATCATAAACTCCGACGAATCCTGATAGTCCTCGAGGATGAATTTGCCATAGGGTTTTCCGGACTTTCCTGTTTTATGCTCGGAGCTTCGCACCACGCCTGCAATGCGCAGTTCACGGTTCTTCACATCTTCGAGGTCTTTGAGTAAAGTGAGCCCACCTTCGTGACAAAAACTTCGGATTTCAAGGTTGAAATCGTCCAGTGGATGTCCGCTGATAAACATGCCCACCACTTCTTTCTCTTTGTTGAGTTGCGTCAGGGTATCCCATGGTTCGCTGGCCGGCACGGGTGGCTCTGGTATCAGCGCATCGTCGGTGTCACCAAAGAGGGAAACCTGTGCTGAATTTTGAGTGTCTCTTGAACTCGCGGCGTATTTGACCAGCGTTTCAGCGAAGGTGTCATTTTTTCCATCATTGGTGAAATAGGCCGACCGTGTGTGGCCGAATGAATCCAACGCTCCACTCAAGGCAAGGTTCTCCAATATTTTTTTCGAAGTTGTGCGGGAATCAACTCTTCGAAGGAAGTCGAACACTGAGGTGTACGGACCGTTTTCACGCTCCTTGATGATGCTCTCTACAGCATTTTCACCCACCCCTTTCATGGCAGCAAGTCCGAAGCGAATTTCTCCTTTTTTGTTGACTGAAAAGAGCATTTCCGATTCGTTCACATCGGGAGAAAGCACCGGAATATGCTGCTTTTTGCTCTCTTGCATAAACATGGTCACTGACTTCAGGTCGCTCATGTTGTTGCTCAGTACAGCGGCCATGTATTCTGCCGCATAATTCGCTTTCAGATAGGCCGTTTGATAACCGATCCAAGCATAGCAGGTGGAGTGCGATTTGTTGAATGCATACGATGCAAAAGCCTCCCAGTCAGTCCAGATTTTTTCGAGTTTGTCAGCCGGATGCGACTTGGCCAACGCACCCTGCATGAATTTGTCCTTCATTTTATCGAGCACGTCCTTCTGCTTCTTACCCATGGCTTTCCGCAGCACGTCGGCTTCCCCTTTGGTAAAGCCTGCGATCTTCTGTGAAAGCAACATCACCTGCTCTTGATACACGGCGATCCCGTAGGTATCACTCAGGTATTCTTCCATTTCCGGAAGGTCAAAGCTGATCACTTCCTGACCGTGCTTTCGTCGGATAAAACTAGGGATATATTCCATTGGACCCGGACGGTACAGGGCGTTCATAGCGATGAGATCGTCGAACACCGTGGGTCTGAGCTCACGCATGTGTTTCTGCATTCCGGCACTTTCATATTGGAATATGCCTACCGTATCTCCGCGCTGAAACAACTGATACGTTTTCTCATCATCCAGTGGAAATGCATCTGGATCTATGTCGATTCCATGCCGTTGCTTGATGATTTTAACCGAGTCTTTGATCAGCGAAAGAGTGCGCAGTCCGAGGAAGTCCATCTTCAACAATCCCGCACTTTCGACTACAGAGTTGTCGAATTGTGTGCACCACATATCCGAATCTTTCGCGGTGGAAACAGGCACGTACTTCGTGATGTTGTCGGGTGTGATGATCACGCCACAAGGATGAATACCTATGTTGCGAATGGAGCCTTCTAGTTGAGCAGCGAGTCGGACAATATGCGCCTGATCGTTGGAGCCCGCAGCTATTTCGCGCAATCGCCGGCCTTTCATCAATTCTTCGCCGGATAGATTTTTATTTAACTCTTTTTCGTCCCACTTGAGTAGGTTCAACAAAGTGGTTTCTTCGGGCACCAGTTTTTTCAGGTCAGTGGCAATCGAAAGCGGAAGTTCGAAGACGCGTCCGGCATCGCTGATGGCCGATTTGGCTGCCATTGTGCCGTAGGTTATGATCTGGGCGACTGCATTTTTGGAGTACTTTTTTCTCACGTAATCGATCACAAGATCACGGCCCACATCGTCGAAGTCGATATCGATATCGGGGAGTGACACACGCTCCGGATTGAGAAAACGCTCAAAGAGGAGATCGTATTTGATGGGGTCAATATTCGTAATCCAATTGCAATAGGCCACCGCAGATCCAGCCGCAGATCCGCGTCCTGGGCCTACCGAAACGCCCATTTTTCGCGCTGCATGACAAAAGTCCTGCACAATCAAAAAATATCCCGGATAGCCGGTGCGCTCGATTGTGGCGAGTTCGAATGCAAGGCGCTCTTCGATTTCCGGTGTGAGATCCCCGTATCGTTTTTTTGCTCCTTCATAGGTGAGGTGGCTCAGGTAGGCATTCTCTCCGCGCTTGCCTCCGTCTGTCGCATCTTCGGGATGAGTGAATTCGGCAGGTATGTCGAAAGTGGGAAGAAGGACTTCGCGCTGCAAGGTGTAGGCTTCGCACTTGTCTGCAATTTCGATCGTGGTATCGATAGCATCGGGAAGATCATGAAAGAGATTCGTCATCTCTGCGGCCGTCTTCAGATAAAATTCGTCATTGGGAAACCCAAATCGAAAGTCGCGGCCACGCTTGCCCATGTATTTTTTAGGGCGCGAGGCATACTCACCTTCTCTCACACAGATCAAGGCATCCTGAGCGGGTGCTTCTGATCTATCGGTATAATAGGCATTATTTGAAGCGAAATACTTCACCCCATATTTTTCGCAAAACCCTATAATTGTTCGGTTCACGACGTCTTCCTCCTCGACGCCGTGGCGGTAGATTTCTCCGTAAAAGTCATCTCCGAATTGTTCCTTCCACCATACAAATGCTTCTTCGGCTTTTTCTTCGCCCACATTCAATATCAGTGAAGGGACCTCGCCCCACAATCCGCCGGTGCTTACAATGAGATCTTCTTTGTGAGCGAGCAGTATTTGCCGATCAATGCGCGGTACGTAATAGAATCCCTCAGTATGTGCGAGGGAGGAGAGCAGAGATAAGTTGTGGTATCCGTTCTTGTTTTTTGCCAAAAAGACGGTTTGATAGCCGTCGTCTTTTTGTGTTTTGTCGAGACGATCGCGACACACATTGAGTTCGCAACCCACAATGGCTTTGATGCCTTCTTTGTGAGCAGCAGTTACGAATGTAAAAGCCCCCATTAGATTGCCGTGATCGGTAACAGCAATGGCGGGGGCTCCCCATGATTTCACTGTTTTGACAAGTCGACCAATTTCGATCGTGGATTGAAGAATGCTGAATTGTGAATGCACGTGCAAGTGCACGAAAGGTTTCTCGGGTTGAGTCGGTGCAACTGGTGCACTCACAGCTTCTGGCTTCACTTCAGCGGGAGGCTGCGGTGCAGCTTCTTGAAAGTTTCCACTTCCCAAAATAGGGGCCTCGTAAACGACAGAAGCGGGATCATTTATTTCCGGCAGCGACAGTACGCGCTGAGCGATCAGTCCGAAGAAGCAGCGCGCCGTGGCGTCTACGTCAAATGCGGCGTCGTGCGCTTCAGCGAATTTTACTCCGAATAATTTGAGATGAAGTTCGGTGAGTGTGGGCCATTTGAATTTGCCTCCACGTCCTCCAAGCAATGCGCAGAAATTAGTGGATACTTCTTTGGTATCAATGATTTTTTTAGAAGGAAGAATGTTGTTTTGGCCGAGACGAAGGATTTCACAGCCTGTTATGTTTAGGTCGAATTCGATGTTGTGTCCTGCGATGTAGGTGCTTTTGCCCACTGCCAGCATGAACTCATCAGTCACCTCACCCAGCGACAAGCCATCCCGAAGCGCGCGCTCGGTAGAGATGCCGTGTACTTTTTCGGCGTTGTATGGAATGGAAAAACCCTCAGGTCGAACAATGCGATTTCCCTGTTCCACCAATCTTCCAGTGGTATCGTGCAATTGCCATGCGATTTGCACCACACGTGGCCAGTTGTTGAAATCGGTCAGCGGCGCATTGTAATTAAGCGGCAAACCGGTGGTTTCGGTATCGAATATCAGAATCATGTCAGGCGGATTAAAGGAGCATTTGCAACTCCTTTCGGATGAAGTCAAATGTACAGAAAGGGCGAACGAAACAGGGCGTTGTGAATATCTTAAATGATCAAATACTGGTGTGTTTCCATTTCCCATTTCTCAAATAAATCAGGGAGAGCAGGCCGAGCATGACGAAGTAGACATAATCCGCCATCCACACAATGTACACGGGTTGAATGAGGTACACTGCAAGATACCATGACGCTGCGATGTAGAAAAAGGTAGTTAGCAGCTCAATCAGAAAACCAGCCATTGTATTCCCACTTCCCTCAACGGTTGAAAGCAAGATGCTGGTGATTCCAAAGGTGAGAATAGCGGGAAATACGATGTAAGCGGATTTCACGGTGAGTGAAATGGTCCACGCATCTTCTGTGAACAGTGAGGCGATTAACTCTGGGTAAAGCAAAAGTCCGTGGGTGAGAATCACAATACCGCAGATATTTAGGGAAATTATTCTTTTGACGACAGGAACAATTTCCGATTGCCTTTTCTCGGCAATCAAGCCAGAAACAAACGTTTTTGTGGTTGTGCTCATTCCCATTACACTCACCCAAGCAAGCATGTACATGTTGCGCACGATGAAGGCAGACTGCATGGATTGCGCACCCAGTTTTTCCACAAAATTGTAGAATACGACCCAGATGCCGAGGCTGATCACCAGTTGCATGGCAATTGGTCCGCCGAGACGAATAAACTGCATCGTGTGGTGCAGTGGAAGTGTGCGCAGCGACTTGAAAATGGGGTAAGGACGTGCGGCTGAATGTCGCGCGGTATAGATCAATGCATAGATCAGTGCGCATGCTTCTGAAATGGAAGTGGCTAGTGCTGCTCCTTGCACACCCATTTCAGGAAAGCCGAAATGGCCGAATACGAGCACGTAATCCAACGCTATATTGACGGTTGCAGTAATCAGTGTGGTGTACGCCAGCACTCGGGTAATCGCGATGCCCGACCAAAATGAATTGATCATGATGAGCATTGTATAGAAGAAGAATCCAATTGCGCGCAGTGGAATGAATTCACGCATATATCCACGAATGGTATCGGATTGAATCACGTGGTCAAGCGAGAGCGGCACAACGAAGAGAATTATTCCGAATTGCACCACAGAAGTGATCAGGGCAAGCCACATCGCGTTGGCAGTGGTAGAGGCGATTTCGCCAGGAAGCTGTTCGCCTTTTCTTCGGGCTACAAGAATTTGCACCGCATTGCCGAGGCCATAGCCGATCATCGCGAGAGTGATGTAGATAAGTCCTACATACGACACGGCACTCATCGCTTCACCATTGATCTTTGCGACGAAGTAGTTATCGGTGAATGCAACCACAAATTGAATGAGCGCTCCAAAGCTCATAGGCAACGCCACTTTCAGGATGTCGCGGTAGGAGGTTTGAAGAGAATCTGTTATAGTTTGCATCGAATCATAGTGTTTCTCCAGACTCAAAAAGATCAACGAGGTAATCGCTCCATGAGATGGATTTGCGGGCCCACATTATTTTAATTTCAGTTTGCTCTTCTTCGCTGAGTCGCCAAGGAATATCAGACGCGCGAAGCCGCTGCATAATGCCATGAAGTAAAACGCCTGCCGCTACACTTACATTCAGACTCTCTGTAAAACCGCACATCGGAATCATCACATGGTAATCGCTGTGTTCGCTCATAAGTGGTGTGATGCCTGAAAGTTCAGTTCCCATCACTAGCGCAATGGGCTGGTCAATTGGTATGTCATGAGGCTGCACTGCGCCTTCCGATAATGTGGTGGACACTATCTTGTATCCCTTGCTGCGCAATGCTGAAATACAACTCTGCGTATTGTCGGGGCCTTCGTTGTATCGGTGAAAGGTGAGCCAGTCGTAAGCTCCTTTGGAAATCCGTCGATGGTAATTGAACGAATGTCCGTTTTCAATGACATGAATGTCCTGTACTCCCCAACTTTCTGCGCTGCGCAAAATGGCACTAGCGTTTTGTGTTTGATAGATATCTTCGAGCACCACAGTAAGATGACGCGTGCGCTCCGCCGCCACCTGATCAAACAGCTCGCGCTTGCGGGTGTTGAGGTGTTCAGCAAGAAAGTGGTACAACCGTTCACTCAAAAGAAGGAGGACAAGGAATAGAGGTAAAATGCAATGGGATACAAAAGAAAGAGGCCGCCATTGCTGACAGCCTCTCCTTTCTTGCGGACAAGAAATTACTTCACTTTTGTAGAAAGCTCAGAACCAGCTTTGAAACGTACAACGTTTTTCGCTTTGATAGTGATTTCCTTACCAGTCTGTGGGTTACGTCCTTTGCGGGCAGCACGCTTGCTCACGCTGAAAGATCCGAAACCTACAAGAGCTACACGGTCGCCTTTCTTAAGGGCCTTAGTTGTTGCTTCGATGAAACCATCGAGGGCTTTCTTGGCATCAGCCTTAGAAAGCTTTGCATTTGAAGCCATCGCTTCGATCAATTCTGCTTTGTTCATTGAGTTTTGATTTTAAAGGTTAAACTTGAAATCGTTGTGTGAAGCCAAATGTAGAAGGTTGGTTTTCTAAAAGGCAAGCTCTGACCCGCTTTTTTGATGCGTTTGTTGATAAAATGCCCGTGTTGTTGATAAGGCCAGCATTTTTATACGGGAAACCCGCTCCAACCGCCTGTTGAGGGACCTTTTTTATTAATCTGCCGGGTTAACTTGATTTTTTGGAAATTATGTACAACCTTTGTCCCTCTACTCGGTTTTACTAAAAAACATCTTATGAAACTTATTTATTCTTTTCTCATTGTATGTCTTTCAACTTCGGCTTATGCGGAGGTTTGGAATGTGGAAGTTGGTGGCGGTGGTCTCAATGGAACACCCTATTACGCTCCTCAAAATCTGGTGATTAACCAAGGCGATGAGGTACTCTGGACTTGGGCTTCGGGTCAGCACAACGTAACTCAGTCATCTGGCCCGGTATTCTTTGGATCAGGAAATAGAACTGCTCCTTCCACTTTTGCGTTTCTTTTCGACGTCGCCGGAACGTACGAGTACGTATGCACTGTAGGCAGTCACGCGAATACTCAGTTTGGGCAGATTGTAGTGAATCCTTTTGACTTAGTGGCTCAAGTAAATCCGATAGCTACTCGGTTTTCGATGTTCCCGAACCCTGCGTCTGACGCTGTAAATCTCGAAATTGAAGGTGCTGGATCTATACTTGTCCGAATTCTTGATTTAACGGGTAAATTGGTTGTAGAGCCGCAAGAAATCATTTCAGGTAGTCAAGTGATTTCTGTTCGTAATCTTGAGTCTGGAATTTATTTCGTAGAGGTTTCTTCAGCAGGCGGAGTGATTCGCAAGCGCCTCACGGTGCGCTGAGTCATCCATCAAATGGAAAGTTTGAGTCCCCGGTTTAACCGGGGATTTTTTTTTGCTTAAAAAATAAATCCCGCGGTAAACTCCAGATACTCTGCA
>Ga0105044_10007921_pt1 | contig 14642 bp, 12 predicted proteins | sample MAT01_FD_78092 | JGI IMG/M metagenome (GOLD analysis project Ga0105044, IMG submission 78092) | Freshwater microbial communities from Lake Fryxell liftoff mats and glacier meltwater in Antarctica - MAT-01 | ecosystem: Environmental > Aquatic > Freshwater > Ice > Liftoff microbial mat | place...
CCGCTCCGGCATGGGCGCGCCCTGGTGATTCTCATCGACAGTTCGGCCTGGATCGAGTTCCTGCGGGGAGCCGCGGGCGGAGACCCCGCCATCCGCGCTCGGGTCCGTGGGCTGCTGGCCGGCGAGGGGGCCCTCACGGAGCCGGTCGTGATGGAGGTGCTGGCCGGCGCCCGATCCAGCCGGCATGGCGTCCAGCTGCGCGCCCTGCTCGGTTCCGCCACGCTTCTGCCTGTCGAAGGCGAAGACTGGGCCGAGGCGGCACTGCTGTACCGGACGTGTCGGGTCAACGGCGTCACCGTGCGTTCGATGGTCGACTGCCTCATTGCCGCCGTCAGCATCCGCCACGACGTGGCCGTACTGGCCAAGGACCGTGACTTCGAGGCGTTGGCCGCCCACACTCCGATGCGCTTGGCGGCCTGAGGGCCCCGAGGTGCGGGTCAGTCGACAGCAACGACCGCGGGCTCGGAGCCCCTCGGTGGCGTGTCGCCGCTGAACGCTTCCCAGAGGCGGGCGTAGATGCCGTCGGCGGCGATGAGGTCTTGGTGGGTACCGACCTCAGCCACGAGGCCGTCGTCCATCACCACGATCTTGTCGGCGGTGACCGCCGTGGACAGGCGGTGGGCGATGACCAAGGCGGTGCGGCCCGACGTGACCATGCCCATGGCCTCGCTGACGCGGGCCTCGCTTGCCAGGTCGAGGTTGGCGGTGGCCTCGTCGAGCAGGAGGATCTTCGGGTCCACCACCTGGGCCCGGGCCAGGGCCAGAAGCTGACGTTGGCCCGCCGATAGTGACCGGCCCTGTTCGCCGACCACATGGAGGTAGCCGCCGGGCAGGGCGGCGATGACGTCGTGGGCCCCCACCGAGCGAGCGGCCGCCTCGATAGCGGCGTCTGAGGCCTCGGGCCGGCCGTAGGCGAGGTTGTCGCGGATGGTGCCGGCGAACAGGAACGCCTCTTGGGGCACGACCCCGAGCTGGCGCCGGTACTCGCCCAAGTCGAGGTTTCGGATGTCGATGCCGTCGATCAGCACCTGGCCCCCCGTCACGTCGTAGTAGCGCGCTACCAGCTTCTCGAGCGTGGACTTGCCGGCACCGGTCTCACCCACGATGGCCACGGTCTGTCCCGGCTCGATGACCAGGTTCACGCCGTGGAGCACCTCCACCCCGGTTGCGGAGTACGCAAATCGGACGTCGCGCAGCTCGATGTGCCCGGTGAGCTCCCCGGGGCGCACCGGATCGCTCGCTTCGGGAATCGATGAAGGCGTGGCGAGCAGTTCGGTGATCCGGCCGAGCGCCACCCGAGCCTGCTGGTAGGTGTCGAATACCTGGGAGAGCTGCTGGATCGGGGAGAAGAACAGGTTCAGGTACAGCACGAACGCGATGAGCGCGCCCGACGACAGCGATCCGTCGCGCACCATCGACGCTCCGCCTGCAAGCACGATGGCCCCGGCCACGCCCGAAAGGAACTCCACGAAAGGGAAGTAGAGGGCCACCATCTTCTGGGCCCGGAGCCGGGCGCCCAGGTAGTCGCGCGAGCGGCGGGCGAAGCGTCGGGTGTTCTGATCCTCGCGGGTGAACGCTTGGGTGACGCGGACGTCGGAGAGGCTCTCTTGGAAGTCGGCGTTGACGACGGCCACCTTGTCTCGGGCGTCGTCGTAGGCCGCACTCGAGCGTCGTCGGAACCAAACGGTGGCGAACGCGAGCGGCGGGAGGACGATGAGCCCGAGCAGGGCCAGGCGCCAGTCCATGAAGGCCAGAGCGATACCGACGCCGACGCAGGTGAAGAGGGCGACCACTGCCGTGACGAGCCCGCTCTGGAGGAGTTGCGTGAGTGCCTCGATGTCGGAGGTCATGCGGGTCATGATCCGCCCGCCCATCTCGCGGTCGTAGTAGTCGAGACCCTGGCGATGGAGGTGCGAGAAAACCTTGACCCGCAGCGACCACAGCGCCCGCTCGGCCGTGCGGCCGGTGATGAACGTCTGGAACGTCATCACGAAGAAGTTGACGGTGACCACGGCCAGGTAGGCGAGCGTGGCCGTCCAGATGGCCGACATCATCTGCGGGTCGGCGTTGATGCCGTTGTCGATGCCGCTGCGAATCAACAGTGGCCCCGCCAGCGATGCGAGGGCGTCGAGCGAGACCAGCCCCAACCCCAGCGCGAGCTGCCCGCGCCATGGCCTGATGAACTCGCGGAAGCGAAATCGGGGATCCTCGGCCCGTGCATCATCGAAGGTCTGATCCGGTCGATCGTTGGCGGGCGGGAGCGCGTCGACCCTCTCCATCAGTTCCGGGGTGGCCGGGAGCCCACCGAGCATGCCGACGCCGCCTCCCGGACCTGGTGGCCCGCCCATTCCGACGCCCAGACTCCCTTCGTCTCTCCGGCCGGCGGCCGCGAGGGCATCGTCGGCCGCTGACCCTTCGCCGCCCGTCCGGGCCCAGAGGCCGGGGGTTATGCCATCGACCTGCTGGGAGAGGACCGGCTCGGCCACCTCGGCGGGGTCGTCGACCAACTCGTCACCGGGACCGGTGAGAAGGAGGCGGTACAGGCGGCACCGCTCGTGGAGTTCCTCATGGGTCCCCACGTCAACAACCCGCCCCGCATCGAGCACCGCGATGCGATCGGCGAGGAGCAACGTCGAGCGGCGGTGCGCGACGAGCAGGGTCGTGCGCCCGGCCAGCACCTCGTGCAGCGTCTGGTGGATCTCGGCCTCGATGCGACTGTCGACCGCTGAGGTGGCGTCGTCGAGCAACAAGATCTTGGGGTCTGCCATCACGGCGCGCGCCAGTGCGACCCGCTGGCGCTGACCACCCGACAGCGTGAGCCCTCGCTCGCCGACCTCGGTGTCGTAGCCATCGGCAAGCTCGGAGATGAACTTGTGGGCGCCGGCGACCCGGGCCGCCGCCTCGATGGCCGCAGGCGTGGCCTCGGGGCGGCCGTAGGCGATGTTGGCTCCGATCGAGTCCGAGAACAAGAAGGTGTCCTCGAACACCAGGCCGATCTGCTGGCGCAGCGAAGCGATGTCGACCGTGGCGATGTTGGTGCCGTCGACCGTGATGGTGCCTGAGGTGAGGTCGTAGAAGCGAGGGACGAGCAGTGCGAGGGTGGACTTGCCCGATCCCGATGCGCCCACCAGGGCCAGCGTCTCGCCCGGCTCCACCACCAAATCCAGATTGCACAGGACCGGCTCGCCCCGTGCGTAGCCGAATCGCACATCGCGGAACTCGAGCCGTCCCTGGGTAACGGTGAGCGGTGGCGCGTCAGCGTCGGAGGTGACCGTGGCCGTGGCCTCGAGGAGGTCGAACACTCGCTCCACACCGGCGCGGGCCTGCTGGCCGATGGTGACCAGGCCCGCCAACATGCGGGCCGGGGCCTGCAACTGAGACACGTAGCTGGAGAAGGCAAGGAACGTCCCGAGCGTGATGGTGCCTTCGATGGCGAGCCATCCGCCCATGGCCAGTACTGCCACCTGGGCGAGCGAGGGGAGTGTCTGGAGCATCGGCTGGAACCGCGCCTGCAGCCGGATGGCGCGCACGCGACTGGCGTAGAGGCGCTCGGCTGCCGTAGCGAGACGAGCGACCTCGCGCTCCTCTTGTCCGAACCCCTTGACCACCCGGACGCCGCTCACCGATTCGTCGACGACGCCCGCCACTGATCCCGCCTGTTGCTGCGCGTCCCACGAGGCGGGGAAGACCGAGGTTCGCAGTCGCATCGACACGGCGATCATCAGCGGCGTGGTGACGAGCGCAACGAGCGTCAGCAGCGGGCTGAGCCAGAACATGGCCACCAAGGCCACAACGAGGAACAAGATGTTCGAGAGGACCATCGGCAAGAAGGCGAGCAGCCCCTGCACGAGGCCGATGTCGGAGATTGCTCGGCTCACCAACTGGCCGGTGGACATCTCGTCGTGGCGGGCGACGTCGAGGCGCTGGAGATGGTCGTACACCTGGGTGCGCAAGTCGTTTTGTACGTCGAGGCTCACCCGACCCGCCCAGTACCGGCGTACGTACGCCGCAACGAAGCGGGTGGCGGCGAACACCAGCAGCACCAAGAGCGCAGGGGCGATGGGTGCCGTCCCCGCAATGACGACCTCGTCGATGATGAACCGTTCGACCAGCGGGGTGAGCGCGGCGACCAACTGCCCAGCTCCGGCGGCCCCGAGCGAGATGGCGACGTTTCGCCGATGAGGGCGGAGCGCACCGCCCAGCCGGCGCAGCCAGCCAGATGGGGGAGGTGCGTCGGTCATGTCGGGGGCAGGGTACCGATGCGCCTCCCGTTCCCGACCGGGTCAGGTGAGCTGGGCAGTGATCGCGTCGAGGAGCTCGTCGTAGGTGTCGAGGGCGGGGAGCTGCGGGAACTCGGCCTGGACGTTGGCGGGGGAGTGGAACAAGAACCCGGCTTCGGCGGCGAGGAGCATCGTGGTGTCGTTGTACGAGTCGCCCGCGGCGATGACCCGGTAGTTGAGCGAGTGCAGCGCCTCGACCGCGTTGCGCTTCGGGTCGGCCATCCGAAGCCGATACCCGGTGATGCGGTCGTCCTCCACCACCAGGCGGTGGCACCAGATGGCGGGCCAGCCGAGCTGAGCCATGAGCGGCGCAGCAAACTGCTCGAACGTGTCCGAGAGGATGACCACCTGGGTTCGCTCTCGCAGGGCATCGAGGAAGGCCTTGGCCCCCCGAAGCGGCTCGAGGGTGGCGATCACGTCTTGGACCAGCGACATCGTCAGACCGTGTTCGGCCATCAGGTCGAGCCGGTAGCGCATGAGCACGTCGTAGTCGGGCTCCTCGCGTGTGGTGCGGCGGAGGGCCTCGATTCCGGTGCGCTCGGCCACCGCGATCCAGATCTCGGGCACCAACACCCCCTCGAGGTCGAGGCAGACGATGGACTGGGTGGGCGTGGCGTCGCTCATGGCTCGACAGCATCGCGGGTCGGACCGCCATCGGACGACATGGCAGTTCGCGTCCGAAGTGGCGGCTCGGTTACGATGAAACCGTCCCGGTGCACGTGGTGCTCGGGCGGAATGGGGATCTCCCACCGGCGTCCGCTGCCGGGGCCACGGTTCGAGTCGGTGTCCATCGACTGCGCAACCGGGTGAGTGGCGGGCGCATCGCATCGCTGAAGAAGAGGCACGAGATGACTGAGTACGTCACCACCACCAAGGCCGGCGCTCCATGAGTGACGGTCAGGGATTCGACATTTCCTTGCTCGACGGCAAGGACCGCGCCGAGCTGGCGGCCATCGCCGAGCAGTTGGGCGAGAAGCCCCCAGCCCGGGCGAAGAAGGCCGACATCGTCTCGTTGATCCGTCGCCTCGTCGGAGCTGCCGAGGGCGACGACAGCCCGAACGAGGTTCCCGATGACCGAGACGATGCGGCGGAACTGACCGCCGATGCGCCTGCTGCAGACGACGAGGTGGCGCCGGTCACGGCCGAGGTGGAAGGCAACGCGGCGGGACGTACCCGTGAGACGGCTGAGCCTCGTCGTGGCGGAGGACGCAATGGCCAGCGCGATCAGGGTGATGATCGGTCTCCGGCCGCCCAGAAAAACCAGGACGAGAACCCCGAGACTGGCGACGGAACTCACGGCGAAGCCGGCGATGGCAATCGTCGTGAGCAGACGAGCGCCAACGCCAACGCCAACGCGGGTGGTAATCAACAGGGCGGCGACTTCGGTGCAGACGACGGTGAATCCGGGAACCGCCGCCGGCGTCGACGTGGGCGCGATCGCGACCGTGGACGTGACGATGAGCAGACGCCCGTGGAGCCCGTCGAAGTCGAGGGCATGGTCGACTTGCGCGAGGAGGGCTATGGCTTCTTGCGCCTGCACCGATACGTGCCATCTCGCGATGACGCCTACATCTCGCTGCGCCAGACCCGCCAATTCGGGTTGCGCACGGGCGACATCGTCAAGGGGAAAAGCCGGCCCGCTGGCCGCAACGAGAAGAACCCGGCGCTGTTGCAGGTCGACGAGGTCAACGGCTTCCAGGCGCACAACCAACCGGCGCGTACTTCGTTCGAGCAGCTGACCCCGCTGTTCCCCGACTCCCGCCTCACGCTGGAACTGGCCGATGACCCCACCAACACCACGGTCCGCATCATCGATCTCCTGGCGCCGATCGGGAAGGGCACCCGCGGGTTGATCGTGTCGCCGCCCAAGGCGGGCAAGACCACCATCGTCAAGCACGTGGTCCGATCCATCGAGGTCAACCACCCTGAGGTGGAGCTGATCGTGCTCTTGGTCGACGAGCGTCCCGAAGAGGTCACCGACATGAAGCGGTGGCTGCGTAGAGGCAGCGTTGCCGCCTCTACCTTCGACCGTCCGGCCGAGGAGCACACGGCCATTGCTGAGCTGGTCATCGAGCGGGCCAAGCGGCTCGTCGAAACCGGCAAGGACGTGGTCATCGTGCTCGATGGCATCACCCGACTGGCCCGGGCCTACAACCTGGCGGCGCCCGTCTCGGGGCGCACCATGGCCGGAGGTATCGAGACCACGGCGCTCTATCCGCCCAAGAAGTTCTTCGGGGCTGCCCGCAACGCCGAAGAGGGCGGATCACTCACCATCTTGGCGACGGCGTTGGTCGAGACCAACACCCGCATGGACGAGGTGATCTTCGAGGAGTTCAAGGGCACCGGGAACATGGAGCTGAAGCTCGATCGTCGCCTCGCCGAGCGCCGGGTGTTCCCGGCCATCGACGTCGACGCGTCGTCCACCCGCCACGAGGAGCTCCTGTTCGACCGGACCCAGCTCAAGCAGGTCGCAAAGCTGCGTCGGGTCCTGGGCGGCCTGAAGGACGAGACCGGCTCCAACGCCGCTGGCCTCGAGATGCTCACCGAGCGCCTCGGGTCGTTCAAGACCAATGCCGACTTCTTGGCCGAGATTGCCAAGAGCTGACCCCGACCGGCCGGGGAATAGGGCGTGGTTGTTCCATTTGGAAGCCACGACGCCACCCGGCACACTGGAGACATCATGAAGGCCGACATCCATCCCGACTACGTGGTCACGCAGGTCAAGTGCTCCTGCGGGAACACGTTCACCACGCACTCCACGCAGGCAGCGATCTCCGTCGAACTCTGCAACGAATGCCATCCCTTCTATACGGGCAAGCAGAAGCTGGTCGACACCGGTGGCCGCATCGACCGGTTCGAGCGTCGCTACGGTCGCCGCGCCGGCGCCGCGGCCGGCGACGCTGACGCTGACGCCAACTAGCTCCGAACGTTCGCTGTCGATTCCGCCAGGTCCCCTGGCGGAATCGCCGCGTCCGGACCTGATGACCACCGATCCCGACTCTGATCGTCGAGCAGCGCTCTTCGCCGCCAAGCTCCGCGCCGTGGCGCGCCGGCACTGGCAGAACATCGGGCCCGAGGTCGTGTCGGGCCCGTTTCCCGGCGGCGCCACGCTCATGGAGCCGGCCACGAAACGGGGTTGGTTGCTGCTCGACGATCAGGCGGATCGCCGCCTGGGGGCCGCCCTTGCGTTGGCGTCTCGTTCGGGGGTCACCGAGCTGCATCTGCTCGTTGATGATGCCGATCAGGCCGCGGTGTTGGCGCGTCGCGCCGGGCTCTTCGCAACGCCGCCCTCGGTGTGGATCATCGCAGGCGCCGAGCTCCGGGCTGCCGTTGCGGCGCCGCCGGCAACCGACCCCGCCCCCGCTCCCGGTGCCGAGCTGTACCGGCCGGTGCTGGTGGCCGCCGGCCTGGATCCGGTCGTCGAAGGTGGGCACCTTCTGGGCGAGTACCTCGGGCTCGAGGTGGCCCGGGTGGTGGTGGTAGACGATGGCACCGCCCACGTCGAAGTCGGCGTGGGGCGATTCGATCGCGAGGTGGGCGCCATGATGTTCCGCGAGCTGGCCGAGTCCGATGCCCTTGCTCGCGCCATAGCGTTCGTCGCCGAGGTGCGAGCACCGGGTGCAGCCCGCCATCCGCTCAACCAGCTGGTGCCGGAGCGGTGGCTGCGGTCGGTCTTACTGGCCCATCCGGCCCTCGTGGGCGCATCGTCGCTTTCTCCCGTCGGCTCCGCAATACCCCGGCGCAACCTGAAGGACACGGGGATCGCCACCGCCGTCGGCACCGATATCGATGGCCTCCCCGTCGTGGTCTGCTGCTCCACGGGGGTCGATCTCGAGCTGGTGCCCGGCGCTGCCGATGACCGGCTCACCCATGCACCCCACGCCCGGCTCATCCTCGCCGTTCCCACCAGGGATGCGCTGGCGGTGACCACGGAACTGGCCTCGCATCTGCTTGCTCCCGCCGAGGTCGTGGCCGTGGCCGACGACTGGCGCGCCCCTCAGGGTGGTGCCTGATGCTGGCCCGCCTTGCTGGTCTGGAGCACGAGTTCGCCGAGGTGGAGGCGCGGCTTGCCGACCCCGACGTGTTCGGCGATCAGGTTGCTTACCGAGAACTCGCCCGGCGCCACAAGGAGCTCGACGCGATCGTTACCCGCTCGCGGGTGCTCCGCCAGCGACTCGAGGATGCCGCCACGGCGCGCGAGATGCTCACCGACCTAGCGGGTGATGACCGGGAAATGATCCGCACCGAAGTGAACGAAGCCGACGCCGATGTGGCGCGACTCACCGCCGAGATCGAGCTGTTGTTGCTGCCGAAGGATCCCAACGAGGGCCGCAACGTCATCGTCGAGATCCGCGGCGCCGAGGGCGGCGAGGAGGCCAACCTCTTCGCCCGCGACCTGTTCCAGATGTACCAGGCCTTCGCCCAGCGCCAGGGGTGGAAGCTCGAGGTTCTCAACGCCGATCTCTCGGACATGGGCGGGTACAACGAGGTCACCTTTGCGCTGGCCGGTGAGAGGGCTTGGACGCGCATGAAGCACGAAGGCGGCCCTCACCGCGTGCAGCGGGTGCCCGTCACTGAGTCGCAAGGGCGCATCCACACGTCATCGGCCACGGTGACGGTGCTCCCCGAGGCCCACGAGGTCGAAGTCGACATCGACCCCAACGACCTCCAGGTCGACTTCTATCGCTCGTCGGGCCCGGGCGGACAGTCGGTCAACACCACCGACTCTGCCGTGCGCCTCACCCACAAGCCCACCGGCGTGACCGTGTCGATGCAGGACCAAAAGAGCCAACTGCAGAACAAGGCCAAGGCCATGGCGGTCTTGCGGTCTCGTCTTCTCAAGCTCGAACAGGACCGCCAGCGAGACGAGCAGTCTGACGCGCGCAAGGACCAGACCGGAGGCGGCGGGCGGTCGGAGAAGATCCGGACCTACAACTTCAAGGAGAACCGGGTCTCAGACCATCGCATCGGGCTCACCGTCTACAAGCTCGAGAAGATCCTGGCCGGCGAACTCGACGAGGTGAGCGACGCGCTCGTGCAAGACGAACAAGCGCGGCGGCTCACCGAGGGCCCATGACCGGCCACGGTGGTTCTGGAGGCGATCTCGAGGGCACGGTGTCGTGGCGAGCGCTTTTGGCCGAGACGCAAGCCCGTCTGGCCTCGGCGCCGGTCGACCAGCCTGCGCGTGAAGCACGGTGGATCGTCGAGGAGGCCAGTGGCCTCGAGGGCGCCGAGTGGATCCTCGGCATCGACGCCCCGGCGACCGTTCGGGGCGTGGCGCACCTCGACCACATGGTCGGACGCCGAACTGCGGGCGAACCCATCCAGTACGTCCTCGGACACTGGTCGTTTCGAACGCTCGACCTGCTGGTCGATCGGCGCGTCCTGATCCCCCGGCCCGAGACCGAGCAGGTCGTCGAGGTTGCGCTCCAGATCCTCGACGAGGTGGTGGCGGCTCGTGGTCCCGGTCACCGACCCCTGGTCGCCGACCTCGGAACGGGCAGTGGTGCCATTGCGCTCGCTATTGCCGTCGAACGGCCGAACTCGCAGGTATGGGCCACCGACCGGTCGCCCGACGCGCTCGCCGTGGCGAGAGCCAACTTGGCCGGCATCGGCATGGCGGGCCGCCGGGTGCGCCTGGCCGAGGGATCATGGTTCGAGGCCCTTCCCAGTGACGGACGAGGTGCGCTCGACCTCGTCATCACCAACCCGCCCTACGTTGGCGCCCACGAGGATCTTGCGCCGTCGGTCGCGGACTGGGAGCCCGTCGAAGCGCTGGTCCCCGGTCCCACCGGACTCGAGGCCTACGACGTGCTGGTGCGCGAGGCGGCCACATGGTTGGCGCCAGGCGGAGCCTTCGTGGCCGAGATCGGTGCCACCCAAGGGCCCTCCGTTCAGAAACGAGCCTCCGAGGCGGGACTGTCCGATGTTCGGATCGAAGGCGATCACGCCGGACTCCCTCGGGTGCTCGTGGCTCGCCGCCCATCGTCGGACCCATGACCGTGTCGCGACCGACGATTCGCAGCGGCCACACTGGCGGGGTGACCACCCGCATCGGCTTCGCCATCATCCTCGCCGGTGTGGTGCTGATCGTGCTGCGGGCCCTGAACATGGTCGACAGCGAGTTGGCCGACATCGTCTCGGTGCTCGCCATCGTTGTGGGTGCCCTGGCGGTAGCCATCGATGGCGAGGAGGCCGACGCCTCCACCAAGCCCAAACATCGCGACCGCTGACGGCTCGCCTGGGGACAGGACGGGTCACGTCAGGTCAGTTGAAGCGGAACCCGCCGGTGGCGTCGATGTGGCCCGCTGCGCCCGACGTCTCCTCGGTGGTGATGTGGGCCATGGCCTCGGCATCGGACGTTGCGCCCCAGGCCCGCCGGCCGTCGGCCAGCAGCCCCGACACGGTCGCGCGTTCGGGGTGGCTGGCTCGGTCGTGCATGACGACGGCGGATTCGAGTGTGACCGCCTCGTCCACCACCTCGGCCAGCGAGCGCGACGGGAGGGCGTCAATGGCGGCCTGGGGCCGGTCGTGGCGCCAGGGCTGAGACGGCGGGGTGGTGGAGTACACGCCGAAGGCGTGCTTGGTGAGGTAGCCGCCGTTTGCCGTGATGAGTCCGAGCGAGCCGGCGTCGTTCCGTAACACCGCCACCATGGTGGCGATCGAGTGGCTCACGTAGTTGTTCCAGGGCCCGCCTCCGAACGACAGCCCACCGGTCACCGTGAGTTGCCGGTCGGTCGACAGGCCAATCTCCTTCGCAGCGACGTGTACGGCACTCGGGAAGCACGAGTACACGTCTATGTGGGCGAGGTCGTCGAGCCCTACGCCCGCGAGGCTGAGCGCCGCTCGCCCAGCGATGCCGATCGCAGGGGCCGATGCCAGCGACCAGCGGTGCGATACGAACCAATGCTCGTGCGCGTCGCTGCCCGACCACGGGAACACCCAGCGGTCCGACGAAATCCCGAGCGCTCGCGCCTGGTCGACTGAGGTCACCACGAAGCACGCGGCCTGTTCGACGGCGCTGTTGGCGTTCATGACCTTCGTATAGGGGAACCCCACCATGCGGTTGGCGGGTGACGACTCCCTGATCGCCGCTGCGCTCCATGGCGTGCGGATCCACGCGTGCGGGTTGGCGACGGCTACCTCGCTGAATCGCGCATAGAGCGCGGCCAGCCGGTCCCGTTGCTCGTCGATGGTCCAACCCGCAGCGGCGCGATGTGCGTTCTCGATCAACGCATAGGTGGATGCCGGCAGCACGATGCCGCGCGCCCATTCCCCGTCGTGGATCAACGGGAGGCTGTTGGTGAGGTGCTCGGTGGGTGCGACGCCAGGGGCCTGCCCGGCCCACCCGAGGTCGACCCCTTGCGCTCGGGCCGCCTGGCTGGTTCGCCACGTCTCTGCTCCGCCGATGAGCCAGGTGCCCGATGACCCCGCCAGGATCTCGGCGCACGCGCGGTTGAGGAGCGATTGCGGGTAGTTGCCGCCGTCATCGGTGGCGATGGTGCGCCTCGGATGCATTCCCAGTTCCTCGGCCACGAGCGCGGCGGGGTCGCGGTAGTCGTGCGAGAGGATGTGCACCACGGCCATGGTGTCCACCACGTCGAGCAGGCGGTCGCTTCCGCAATCCGACCGGGCCGCCAGCGCAGCCTGGGCCAGCAGAGAGACCGGGGAGCGCGCAGACGTGAGGTCTTCTGGCCGTTGGTCGGTCTGCCCGACGGCGACCACCACGGGCGTGCGCGGGTCGAGGGTGGCCTCCGATGCTGGCAACGTGGTCCTCCTGGTCGGTGAGGCGCACAGTCAATGCGTTCGCCCACCGGGCGGTCAAGATCGGCCCTTCGATGGCTTCCCACTACGATCCGACGCATCGACGTCGCCTTCATCTGCACCGGGAACATCTGTCGCTCCCCGATGGCCGAGGTGCTCCTGCGCGAGCGGCTCGCCGCGCTTGCCCCCGAGATCGTGGTCGGATCGGCCGGGCTGCTGTTCGACGATGGGCGTCCGGCCGAGACGAACGCCATCAAGGCGATGCAGCGGCGCGGGCTCGACCTCAGCGCGCACCGGGCCCGCACCATCTCGTTGGAGGTGCTCGGCCCCACCTCGCTGATCTTGGCCATGGAACCAATGCACGTCCGCCAGGTTGCCGTGCTCGCCATCGAGCTCTACCCGCGGAGCTTTACCCTCCCCGAGTTCACGCGGGCCGCGTCGCTGTTCGGCCCTCGTCCTTCGGGTGAATCCCTTCGCTCGTGGGTCGAACGGATCGCCGCCCCCCGATCTCCCGGCGACCACGGCTTCGAAAACCCGCAGTCGTCGATCGCGGACCCGATGGGGAAGTCACGCCGCGCTTTTCGGGCCTGCGCCGATGAGATCGATGATCTGCTGGCGGAATTGGTCGACCTGGCGTGGCCCGTCCCCGAACACCGCGACCCCCCGGTCGCCACGACAACCCCCGGAGGCACCCATGCGGATCGCGATCGGCGCTGACCATGCTGGCTTCGACCTGAAGTCGCACTTGGTCTCGATCTTGACCGGACTCGACCACACGGTCATCGATCTCGGCACCGATGGCACCGAATCGGCCGACTACCCGGCGTTTTGTGCCGCCGTTGCCCGGGCCGTTGCTCGTGGCGATGCCGAGCGAGGGATCGTGCTCGGCGGATCGGGGCAAGGCGAGCAGATTGCGGCCAACAAGGTCGCCGGAGTGCGCGCCGCGCTGTGCAACGATCTCTACACGGCGCGGATGGCTCGGGAGCACAACGACGCCAACGTGTTGTCGATGGGGGGGCGCATCGTGGCGCCGGCCCTCGCCGACGAGATCGTCGTCTGCTTCATCCAGACTCCCTACCAAGGGGGCCGGCACCAACGCCGAGTCGAACAACTCGGAACCATTGGTACCTTCGGAGCCGACGGCCAGGCCCTCGACACCTACCTCGACTCGCTGGTGCCGGGCATCACCGCCCGTGCCTCTGGCACCCACAAAGGAGCATCAACATGAGTTGGCCTGCCGAGCGCGACACGGAGCTGTTCTCGATCATCGAGGCCGAGCGTGACCGCCAGAATCACACGGTCCAGCTGATCGCCTCGGAGAACTTCACCTCGCCGGCGATCATGGAGGCCACCGGGTCGGTCCTCACCAACAAGTACAGCGAGGGCTACCCCGGCAAGCGGTACTACGGCGGCAACGAGATCATCGACCAAGCCGAGGAACTGGCGCGTGAGCGCGTCAAGGCGCTTTTCGGCGCCGACCATGCCAACGTGCAGCCACACTCGGGCGCCAACGCCAACATGGCGGTCTACCTCGGGCTGTTGAACCACGGCGACACCGTGCTGGGCCTTCGCCTCGACCAGGGTGGCCACCTCACCCACGGCTCGCCGGTGAACGCCAGCGGGATCTTGTACAACTTCGTCAGCTACGGCGTCACGCCGTCCGACGAGCGCATCGACATGGACCAGGTACGCGACCTAGCGCTCGAGCACCGTCCGAAGATCATCGTCGCCGGCGCCACGGCGTACCCACGCACCATCGATCCCGCACCGTTTCGCCAGATCGCCGACGAGGTGGGCGCCCTGTTCATGTTCGACGCGGCCCACATCGCCGGGCTCATCGCCGGCGGGGTCCACCCCAACCCGGTGCCCTATGCAGACATCGTCACCTTCACCACCCACAAGACGCTGCGGGGTCCGCGCGGCGGCTGCATCCTGGCCAAGGCAGAGCACGCGGCCGCAGTGGACAAGGCGGTGTTCCCTGGCTCGCAGGGTGGGCCCCTCGATCATGTGATCGCGGCCAAGGCGGTGGCGTTCCGCGAGGCTGCCACCCAGGAGTTTCGCGACTACGCCGCCCAGGTGGTGGCCAACGCCTCGGAGCTCGCCGAGGCACTGGTATCGCATGGCCTGCGGATGGTGTCGGGTGGTACCGACAACCACTTGATGCTCGTGGACCTCCGCCCCTTCGACGAGGAGTTGTCGGGCAAGAAGGCGCGGGTGATCCTCGATCGAGCGGGCATCAGCCTCAACGAGAACACCGTTCCCGATGATCCCCGGCCGCCCTACATCACCTCGGGCCTCCGGATCGGCACGCCTGCGGTCACCACCCAGGGCATGGGACCGCGCGAGATGCGCGAGATTGCGTTCCAGATCCACCGGGTGCTGACCCATCGCGACGACGAATCCGTCATCGCCGAGACGCGCGAGGCGCTGGCCACGCTTTGCTCGAAGTTCGCCCCCTACCCCAGCTGACCGCCCGCTGGCGGCGAGACTGGTCCGAGACATGCCCACTTCCCCTGCGTACGTCTTGGTGTTCGCCGTTGCGCTGGGCGTCACGTTCGCCGTCACGCCAGCGCTGCGCTGGCTGGCCAACCGGCTGCG
>Ga0105044_10007922_pt1 | contig 14641 bp, 10 predicted proteins | sample MAT01_FD_78092 | JGI IMG/M metagenome (GOLD analysis project Ga0105044, IMG submission 78092) | Freshwater microbial communities from Lake Fryxell liftoff mats and glacier meltwater in Antarctica - MAT-01 | ecosystem: Environmental > Aquatic > Freshwater > Ice > Liftoff microbial mat | place...
GACCCGCTCACGCTGGAAGGCGAGATCGCCGTGGCCGGCAGCTCGACCGTGTTCCCGCTGAGCGAGAAGATGGCCGAAGTGTTTAAGGACGAAGGCTTCAAGGGAGATGTGACCATCGCCAGCATTGGCACCGGTGCCGGCATGGAGCGCTTCTGCAAAGGCGAGATCGACATTGCCAACGCCAGCCGCGCCATCACCGAGAAGGAGATTGCAACCTGCCAGTCCAACAGCATTGAACCTATTGAATTTCGTGTGGGTACCGATGCGCTGAGCATCGTCGTCAACCCGGAGAATCCGGTGCAAAACCTGACGATTGCGCAGGTGGCCGACATCTTCAGCGGCACCATCACCAACTGGAGCCAGATCGACCCCGCTTTCGATATGCCGATCAAGCTGTATAGCCCTGGCACCGACAGCGGCACCTTCGATTACTTTGCCGAGGTGGTCTTCTCGGCCGCCACGGCTGACCTGAGCGGCGATGCCCGCGCAACCAAGCGCAAGGAATTTGCCCTGGCCGGCAAGGCTCAACTGAGCGAGAACGATAATGTGCTGGTCCAGGGTGTCGAAGGCGACAAGGGTGCCATCGGCTACTTTGGTTTTGCCTACTACGTGGGCGAAGGCAGCAAGCTGAAGGCCGTGCAGATCGAAGGGGTGACCCCGGATGAGAAGACGGCTGAGAGTGGCGAATACAAATTGGCCCGCCCGCTGTTCATCTACAGCACGGCCAAGGTGATGACGGAGAAGCCCCAGGTCGCGGGTTACATCAACTTCTATCTCACCTACGTGAATGACAACATCATCTCAGTGGGCTACTTCCCGGCCAGCGCCGAGAGTTTGAACGCGGCCAAGCAGGCTTTCGTTGACGCGACGAAGTAAACACCGTATCTGCTACAGGCTTAAAATATAGGCCGAACGTAAAGCGAGGTTGTACATGCAGCCTCGCTTTATGTCTGTATTAGCAGCCACTCAGTCCATAATGTTTAGACGAGATTGAATCGGATTGAATTAGATTGAATCGGATCGAACCAGATCGAACTCATCTTTGTCCTGGACCTATTCTTGTAGACCCTGTGCTGCCTGTCTAAAGATCAACGCTTAAAAAGCCATAAACCAACCTATGAGCTCGATCAATCTGCCGCCGATGGATTCCACTGTGGTCTCTCCACTTGCAGTTCCGCGCATCAATCTAAAACGCAAACCCCGCTTCGGCGAAACGCTTGTGCGCATCATTTTGTTTTTGTGTGCGGCCGTCTCCATTTTGACCACATTCGGCATCGTGATCTCGCTGGGCCGCGAAGCATTGCTGTTCTTCCAATTCCCCGGCGTCACCATCACCGAGTTTTTCACCGGCACAGACTGGTCGCCCCAAAGTGCCAAGTTTGGCGTGTTGCCGCTGGTCACGGCCACATTCACCACCAGCCTGATTGCGATGGTGGTTGCTTTGCCATTGGGACTAGCCGCAGCCATATACCTGAGCGAGTACGCCAGCTTTCGCATGCGCGCCGCTTTAAAGCCGGTGCTGGAAGTGCTGGCCGGCGTGCCCACGGTGGTCTACGGCTTCTTTGCCCTTACCTTCGTTACACCTCTGATCCGCAGCGTGCTGGGCAACGACAATATCTCCATTTACAACATGCTTTCGGCCGGCCTGGTGATGGGCATCATGATCACGCCACTGGTGTGCAGCATGAGCGAAGATGCGCTGCATGCCGTACCAGACAGTCTGCGCGAAGGCGCTTATGGCGTGGGGTCCACCAAGCTGGAAGCGAGCTTGCAGGTGGTCGTCCCCGCAGCGCTCTCGGGCATCATGGCCGCCGTGATCGTGGCCATCTCGCGCGCCGTTGGCGAAACCATGATCGTGGCGATTGCTGCTGGTGCCGGGCCCAACTTCACCTTTAACCCCTTGCAGTCGGCCGAGACCATGACCGGCCACATCGCCCGGATCAGTGGCGGCGACCTCAGCTACAACTCCATCGACTATGACAGCCTGTTCGCCATCGGCCTGTTGCTGTTTTTCATCACGCTGGTGCTCAATCTGGTCAGCCGTGCCCTGGTGGCGCGCTTCCGGGAGGTCTACGAATAATGGCGATGTCTCAACCATCTGGTTCTTCAAATACCTCAAACTCATTGAGTGCATCCCAGCAAAACTCAGCGCAACGCCAACGCAAGGCCACCATGGGCCGGATGATTTTCTCGCTGTCCACCATTGTCGCCATCGTGGCTCTGCTGCTGCTGTTGTGGAGCATTGTCAACCGTGGATTTGGATACGTGGCGGTTCGCCAGAAGGTGGACCCGGCCACACTGGCGCAGGGCCGGCCGCTGGCGGAGCTAAGCAAGGACGAGCTGGTAACAATTTTGCAGGCGGGTGTCACGCGGGGCGTGTTTCGCCGTTACGACAGCGAGAAGCCCTTTGCCGAGCGCGACCAGACCGAAGTATTGGATCTGGTGATCGAACGGGTGGTTGGCCAAGAAACGATTGCTTCCTGGACGTTGCAGGAATCGCTGTTCTCCAAGCCTGTGATCGAGACAGAACTAAGAGACGGCACTGAGAAGGATGCCAAAAAGTGGGCCGGTGCCAAACTGGAATGGCGCTCGTGGGTGACACCGGATTTCCTGCGCAGTGTCGGTGGCAGCAACCCGGCCGTGGCCGGCATTCGGGTGGCGTTGCTCGGCTCGCTGTGGGTGGTGTTCATCACCATGCTGGTGGCAGTGCCCATCGGTGTCGGGGCCGCCATTTATCTTGAAGAGTATGCCAACCCCAAGAGCCGCATCAACCAGTTCATCGAGACCAACATCAACAATCTGGCTGGCGTGCCCTCCATCATTTACGGCATGTTGGGCCTGACCATCTTTGTGCGCGCGCTGGAACCATTGACCAGCGGTGCCATTTTTGGTGTGCAGGGCAGCAACGGCCGCACCATTCTCAGCGCATCGCTGACGATGGCCCTGCTGGTGTTGCCGCTCATCATCATCAATGCGCGTGAGGCCATTCGCGCCGTGCCGAGCAGCCTGCGGCAGGCCAGCTACGGCCTGGGTGCCACCAAGTGGGAGACCGTGCGCGACCATGTGCTGCCCAATGCCATTCCCGGCATCCTCACCGGTGCCATCCTGTCGCTCTCACGCGCCATCGGTGAAACGGCGCCGCTGATCGTGATCGGTGCCTCCACCTTCATCATCACCGACCCCACCGGCCCCTTCAGCAAATTCACCGCGCTGCCGATTCAGATTTATGACTGGACTTCACGGCCAATTGAGCAATTTCGCAACATCGCCTCGGCCGCCATCATCGTGCTGTTGGTGCTGCTGATTACGCTCAATTTCACGGCCGTGCTGCTGCGCAACCGCTTTAGCAAGAAGGTCTGAAAAGAGCAACCGCAAATTAAAGCAAGCCCCCAACCCCTTTAGAGGCCGGGGGATCATTTGCACACCGCCACGCGAACACGTCTGCTGGAATTGCAGACGTGTTTTGCTTTCTAACCTACTGCGTCAAAACCGGCATGTAAATGTTGCTGCCCAGCGCCCGGATCAATGTCGCAAAGTTGACGCCGCCACTGACATAGGAATTCACCACCACCATCTGCGGCGCGGCACTGGCCGAGCCCACACTCAGGACATTGGCCTGAAGGTTGACGGGTAGATCCACCACAATGGCCGGATCGCCTTGATAAGACACGCCATTGATCACCCAGATGCCCCAATCGTCGCTGGGCCGGCTGTTCAACGTTCCCACCCGATCGTCGGAGCCTCTGCCCGGTGCCACATGCGACTCGATCTTGGTCGCGGTGCGAACCGTGCCCGACACGACATATTTCACCTCGATGAAGGTGCCAATCGCGAACGGACCATGCTCCTGCTTCAGATCCGTGCTGATGTTCACGGTGTAGGTGATGCCGCTGACCACCCAATTGCCCGGCACCGTGCTGGTGAACACATCGATCACGCCATAGGCTTTGAAGTTGTTGCGCTGGCTGCCGGATGAGTTGTCCTCACACTTGGAAGTCTGCTCGGACTCCACCTCTTTCAACACATTGATTCCACTGGCGTTGAGGAACTCGGCCTTCACGCACACACCAACGGCAAATGCACCATCCTCCTGCTTGAATTCAGTTGCGCTGTTGGCGACATATTCAACGCCACCAATCGACCAGGTTCCGGTGTAGGGTGCGGCCGGCAATGCGTCCACCTTGGCGAAGACCTTGCTATCCTCACGCGAGTCGCGCGTGGGATTGGGCGAGGGCGTGCCGGCGATCTTGCAGTCATCGGCCGACTCGCTGTCAATTTCATCCGCCACATCCACGCCATTGCTGCTGATAAAGCGCACTTTGGCGCAGCCACCCACGGCCAGCGTGCCTTCCTCCTCGTTCAGCTCGGTGTTGCTGTTGGCGACGAAGCTGCGAACGCCCACCACCCAGGTGCCCACAATGCCAGTCGGCCGGCTGATCACAATCCCACGGAATAAGTTGGTATTAGTCGGCGAGGGCGTTCGGGATGGGCCGGGCGTGCCACTCGGAGTGCCACTTGGCGTCCCGCTCGGCGTGCCGCTGGGAGAGGGCGTGGCCGTGACGGTGCCGCTCAGGTTGCAGTCCTGCGCCGGCTCACTGTCAATCTCAGCGGCCACATCCACGCCGCCACTGCTCACATAGCGCACCTTTGCGCACGCGCCCACATTCAATGCGCCTTCGGTCACATCAAACTCGGTGGTGCCATCGGCCACAAAACTGCGGCCACCCACCACCCACGTGCCAGTGTTGCCGGTTGGCCGGCTGGTGACCAGGCCGCGATGAATCAGTGGATCAGGCCCACTATCGGCAAACGCCACTCCAGGCGCTTGCAGCCACATCGCCAGGCCCATTAGCATCAATACCAGGCCACCAACGATCCATTTAAACGTGTGTATCTTCTTGTTCTTCACAGGCATTTCTAAATCCTCCAGACCGTCTAGCGCAGGTTGATGCGCGGGTCTATCAGTGATGTGGCTTTAGAAGGCACCAAAAATACATTTTGGGAAGAACGATTTCATGACCACGCGTCATGGGTCTTGCTGGCGGCTCAACGCACAATCAATGGCAACCGGAGCGTTAGTGTTAGCGGCACCGTCGGTGTCGGCGTCACGGTGAATGTCGGTGTTGGTGTCGGCGTTGGCACCGGCGTTGGCACCGGCGTCGCAGAGGGCACCGGTGTCGCCGTTGGGGTGATGGGCGCGAGCGGTTCAACACAGCTGCTGGAAATCTGCCCCCCTGAATTTTCCGGCACATAGCCGGTGGCCAGCTTCACCAGACTGGCCCCAATCTGTATCCGGCCCGACCCCAACTCGCCATGAAATTGTGGGTTGGCGGGATCAGTATCGACGGCCGTCTCGGCAATGAGGTTACTGATCTGGCGCGGATTCAACGCCAGCGACTTACTCCTGATCAGCGCAGCCTGTCCGGCCACAAATGGCGTCGACATCGAAGTGCCGCTCCACGAGCCATAGCCGCTGCCGGTCAATGGGCTGTAAATACCCTCGCCCGGTGCGGCCACATCCACCCACGAGCCGTAATTCGAGAAGTCGGATTTCACGTCCGTCTGTCCCACCGACGTCACAGCCAGGGTGCAGTTTTCAGCAGCAGGAAATTGCTTCTCCTCGCTGTTTAGGTTGCCGGCCGCCGAAATCACCACAATGCCGTGCTGGGTGGCCCGTTTGACGGCATCATCCAGCAGATCAGATTCCGAGGCGGTTCCCAGGCTGAGATTGATGACCTGAGCGCCGTGCTCAATGGCAAAGTCAATGGCCTGGGCAATCGTGAATGCATCACCCAACCCATCTGAATCCAACACGCGCAACGGCATCAGTCTGGCATCGGGTGCCACCAGATGCACAATGCCGGCCACGTGTGTGCCGTGGCCCACCGCCTCATCCACCAGCCCGTCCACGTCTTCATCAACCGCGTTGGCCGTGTCTTCTGGCACCGCATCGTTGTCGATGAAGTCATAGCGAGCTGTGGTCCAGGTGCCGGACAACGCCGGGTGACTGATTTGCACGCCGGTGTCGAGAATGGCCACAGTAATGCCTGCGCCAGTGCTGACCGACTGCGCCTGCACCAACCCCAGTTGATTGATGGCGTACTGGCTGGCATAGGGCGCGGCGTCGTTGCCGCCCCACACAAAGGAGCGCCGTGGATTCGCCTCAGGCGGCTCGGCGATGAAGTTGGGCTCGGCAAAAATCAGCCGCGAATCTGCGGCCATCGTGGCGGCCAGGGCTTCCAGATCGGCTCCTTCCGGCGCGCGCAGCCGGTAGGTGTTGGGGTTGCCTTCCAGCGGCTCCAGCGTCACAGTCTGGTAGGTCGCATTAATTTGGGCCAGCGTTACACCCGTTGTCGGATCGAGATGGACGATGATCTCGTCATCCTCAAACTTATAGACCGCGGCGTGCACAGGCCGGGGTGATGCAGGACTGATTTCAAAAAGTGCAATCAACACAAGCGCACTGGTCATGGCGATGCGCAGCCATTTCAAAAATTTGTTTTGCATAGTGGTGCACAGTGGTGCAAAGTGATTTGAAGTAGGCGCGAAAAAGATTCGCACCGCTCCTCAAGCAACGCTTTAGCGTTTGCCAATCAGGACAAACGGCGCCCAAAAATACGGGTGAGGTTGAGTTAAGCGAATCTGGCGTTGTGCCTGCCGCAGGGCCTTGGCACGGCTCATACCCTGCTTCTGAAGGCCGTACCACGCTTGCATCAACGTCGCCGTGGTCTGGTCGTGCACCAGCCACAGGCTGGCCACCACCGACGCGGCACCGCCACTCAGGGCGGCCCGCACCAACCCATACACCTCATCGCCGCGCGTCACCTGGTTGCGGCCCGATTCGCACGCGCTGAACGTGACATGCGCGCCGTTTAAATCGATGCGAGCAATATCGGCTGCCATCAACCAGCCATCGTACAGGCGCAATGACGAAAACATCGGGTTGTCGGCTCGAAACAGGCCATGACAGGCCACATGCACTGTGTCGCAGCCGTGCGCGTTCAGCTGCACCGCGCTCACGGTGGCATCGGCTCCCGTCAGCAGTGTGGCATGGTCGAAGCCCTGTGCCAGAGCCGTCGCCTCTTCAACCGCCGCCGGAATCAATGGATCGGCCACACCCACCACCAACGCGCGCCCGGTCTGCACCGACGCACGCTGCTGACACTGGGCAAACACGGTGCCGCTCGGCGCATACGAAATTTCAAAGTCGTCGATGAGATAGCGCTGGCCGTCGAACAGGGCATGAAACGGCACGTGATGCAACGGCCCATGCGGCACAATAATCAGTGGCCGTGCTTGTGTGTCGGTCCCAGGCTGATGGTTCAACAATGGGGCCACACGCTCAATCAGCTCGGCAAACAACGCTCGCAATACGGTCTGCGTGGCGCGGGTCAATTGCGGTAGATGCCGGGCAACCGTATTTGCATCAGCACGCAGCCGTTGCCACTGTAGATCCAGTTGCTGCAAGTGTGCTTGCACCGCGCTGATACGGCCCACCTCGCGCACCACATCCAGCCGACCCGGTGTTCCTACAAAAGCGATAATTTCGTCGCCGCGTGAAATATAAGACACCAGCACAGCGCCAACCGGCAGCTGCGCCTGAATGGCCTCCAGCGTGAGCATACGGCCAACGCCCACATGGTCCGCATGCGTGCTGGCCGCCATCTCCATCTGGTTGATCTCTTGCTCGATCGCCAGTGCGCGCTGCTGTAGCGCCGGCACATCGTCCATCGGCTCACCCGCCGGCTCACCCGCCGGCTCACCCTCGGCCATGGCATCGTCAACCCCGATATCGGCGCTCATCATGGCCGTGTAACACGCTTCCAGCTCGCGCTGCAATTGGCGGGTGCGTTGCAGCGCCGGTTGATCGTGCCGCGGCAGCGCCTGACCCGCGCTCAATCGATCCACCAACACCCGCGACTTGGCTCGCTCGGCCATCTCAAACGCCTGTGGAATGCCAATGCCAACTGGTTGCCGCAAATACAGTTCGATCAAATCTTCATACGGCGACAGGCGGCTGTCCACAAACGAGGCCCGCATGCGATCCGATGCCAGACCGCCGCGCAAGTGCTCCGTCTCTCGCACCGCTGCTTGCAGATGGGCCTCGGCCTGGTCATATTCCTCGCGCAACACATGCCAGCGGCCGAGCAGGGCGTTCAATCGCACCCCTACATTTGGCAAACCCAATTGCTCAACCATCGGCTTTGCGCGCATCAAATAGGGTTCGGCGCGTTCGGTATCCAGCAAGCCCAGCTCGGCCAGGGCAAGCTGGGCTTCAACCTGCTGCATCGGCCAGGCCCCCTGCTCCGCGAGGTTCATCGCCTGCTGCGCCAGATTGAGTGCGTGATCGATGTGACCTTGCTGCCGTTGCAAAGCCGACTGTTGCAACAACACCCACACTTGCATCGGTATGTTGCCGCCCTGCCGGAATATCTGGGCCGCCTCACTCAACGACGGCTCAGCCGCACCATACTCGGCCTGACCCATGAGCGCTGTCCCAAGGCTCAGGTGTGCGCGGGCCAGGTCGTGGGTCATGCCCGAGGCGCGCAGGGCGGCAATCGCCTCGCGGCAGGCCGTGCTGGCTTCGGCAAACAGATTCAAATCGAGATAGGCATCGGCCGCGTCGAGCAATAGGACGTGCTTGTCGGCCGAGGCCTCTAACGGCTCGATGTTGCGGCGCGCCTCGGCGAAACATTGCAAAGATTGGGTGTAGTTGCCCAGCATCAAGTGCGCATCCGCCGCATTGATCAGCGCCCAGGCATCTTTCAGCGTCTGGCCCGCCGCGCCAAACCGGCGATGGGCGTGCTCAAACGCGGCCAGTGCGGGCGCACTGAGTCCCAGCTTCAGCAACACCACGCCTCGATTGAGCTGAATATCAGCAGCAAATTCGTCCAGGCCCAACTCGACATAACGCGCTTCTGCCTGCGCAAATGCCTGTAGTGCCGCGTCGTAATCGCCCTTCAGCTCATGGCACGCGCCGCAGTTCAACCAGGTTTTGGCCAGCAACTGGGCGATGTCTTCCTGAGCCACATCAAAACGAGCATCCGGTTGCAATGCGCCGGCACGCTCGATGAGGTTGCGGCCGGTCTCCAATGCCGCGGTGTAATCGCCCTGCTCACTCAACACCGCAATGCGTCCCAGATTCACCCGCAACGCTTCAAAGGCATTGCCGATGGCCAGATACGCCGCATGCGCCTCGTCAATGAGTTTGAGCGCGGCGTCGAACTCGGCATTGCGGTAATGGGTTTGGGCGCAGATATAGGTCGCGCGCGCATGCAGGTCTGAACCGGCATCGATGTGGCCGGCCAGTGCGTTGCACAACTCGGCCAACCGGCGCGCCTGGCCAGGGTCGCGGCCGACGGCTTGCTCTGCCTCATCCAGCACCGTCTCCAACCCCGCATGGGTCAGGAGACCATGCTCGCGCAGCCAGTCCACCTGTAGATCGCGCGCCGTCAGCCGGAGCAGGGGTTCAATATCCAGAGGAACCTCCTCTACGGCAGCAGTTTGTGAATCAATGGCGGAGTCGGCGTGCGGTGTCATATTAGGCATTCAGGGTCAGTGGCCCAACCTCAATATCGATTTGTGCCGTGCCCAGCACCAGCGCGTAGCTGCCGTAGGGCAACGCCTCAAACACAAATTCGCCCGCCTCGTTGGTGAAGGTGATGCCAGCTTCGGCGCCGTCGCGCAGGAGCTGCACCACCACGTTATTCAGATCCAGCGTGGCCAAGGGCAACACCAACCCTTGCAGGCTGGAGCGGGGCTGACGCGGTTGCGGCACAATATTGATGATGATGTCGGCAATGTCGCTGGTGTAGGTGAGTTGGCGCAAAGAACTGCTGGCGTTGCCGCGCGTGCTCGCCCCAGCCAGCCTAGCGCCACTAGGCGGCACCAATGCGGCCACAATGCGGCGTAAAAAATTCGCTGGCGCAGTGCTCGCAGTACGCCGACGAATCAGATCATAGACATTGGCGCGCACCTGAGGGGGTGGCTCGACCAGAATGTGTTTGTCGCTGAGCACCCGAAACGCGCGAATCCACTCGACGGTGCGGCGCAACTCGGCGTTGCCCTGCTCAAGGGCAGTTTGAACCTCGGCCGCCAGCGCAGCCGCCTCAGGGTCCGGCAAACGCCCGTCCAACCAGTCAACCAATCGGGTGAAATTCATATCGTTGTGTGCCATTGCCATCGCGATTCTGGTGTTGTGTCCTTGTCCTATGAGTCATGTGCAATTTGGAGGCGGCAAAAATACATCGGCCGCACCCCAATTCCACTCAACCCTGGTCCAAAATTTCGCGCAGCCGCTCGAGACAGCGCGCCCGGGTGGGCCCAACGCTGCCGACTGGGATGCCGAGCGACACGGCGATATCAGCGTAGGAGGCCTCATCCACGCGAAAATACAGTGCCAGCAACAGGTCGCGGCAACGTTCAGCCAACAGCGAGAGGCCTTGATCCAGCCACATCGAGAGCTCGACCGCGTTGAGCGGGTCGCGACCGTCGCGCAGCGCAATTTCAGCCTCGATCAACACTTCATCGTTATCGTCTGTGATGGGCACACTGGATTTGGCACGCTTGAGCAACCGCCAGCTATGCCGACGCGCCACGGTGGCCAGCCAGCCCCCCAGCCGTTCGGCATCACGAATGGCATCGAGACTATCCAGCAACGTGGTGAAGGTCAGCTGAAAGATTTCGCTGGCGTCATCGCGGCTGAGACCCAGGCGTAGGGGAATGGAATAGACCAGGCGCTCATAGTGGTCGACCAGTTGCTGCCAGGCCTCGGCGTTGCCGTTGCGGCAGGCTTCCAGCACATCGGCGGTGGGGGCTGTGGTTTGCTCAGGTGCCGCCATACCTTTAACATTGTCGCACAGCCGATATCAAGGATTCACTGGCTGGCTGGCCAGACAAACAGAATGTTCTGGACAGAATCAGCCGTTAAAAATCCTAGTCAAACACAGCGGCCCAGTCGTCGGAACGAATTTGGACAGAATGACAAAATGAACAAAATACACTGATTTTCAGTGCGTCTGATTCTGTAAATTCTGTCATTCTGTCCAAAATCCGATCTGCATACAGATTCTTAATTGCTGATTCTTTACAAAACGGCTGAGTCGTTACAAATTCTGTCTGAAATCCCCGCCTAACCCGCCCGAATCCCAAACACGTGAGATCGCCCGCGCTTGCCCACTTTGTCCAACACGCCCATCCGGCACAGGCAATAGGTCATTCGCTGGGCGGTGTAACTGGGTCGGCCCAACGCTTGCGCCAGGTCGCGGTTGGTGAAGGCGGCCGGCAGGGTCTTGGGTAACAGGGCCAGCCAATCGGTAATCTTGGCAAATTGAGCCACACGCACCACCTCCAACAATTTGCGGTCGTAAATGCTACGGCCCTTGCGCCGCCAGCTACCCTTGCCGTCCTCTCGCTGAATTTCCTCTTCGTGCGTCAGCACAATTTCGATCTTCAAATTGGGGTGCAGCGCCAGATCTGGCAAACTCACCAATTCGGCAAACAAATCTTCCAGCTGGCCGCGCTTGGGCGACCGGCGCCGGCTGATCAACACCCCGTCGGCGTCATAGCGCACAATCCATTTCTCGGCCGCAATCGGGTGCACCAGCGTCATTCGATACTTCGGCAACAGCTTCGTGAGTTTAGGCTTGATGTTCGAGAAGCTGCGCGTCTGAATCTCAATGAGTTGCATGCGCTTGCCGCTGCCTCGACGGATATCGATGCAGTAGCCGTCCAACAGCGCCTCAATCTCATCACCCGGCCTGGCGTAATGCCGCTTCAGTGCCGCGTGCAAAGACTTCTCGCGAAAGGTTCCAATCGTGATCGCTGCCGTTCGTACCACCCTCAAATCTTACGCCGGAACGGCCTGTATGTTTGCGAAATATTCAAGGAAAAATACACACGGGCGAAGTCAAACTTCGCCCGTGTGAAATGAGGTTGCCGCTAAAGCGCCGCTTAGGACTGAACCAGCGCCGGCACGCCATACGCCAGGCGGATGCCGGGGCCCATGGTCGAGGTCAACGTCACTCGCTTCATGTAGGTGCCCTTCACCGCGGCCGGTCGGGCCTTGGTGACTGCATCCAGGAAGGTGTTCAGGTTCTCTTCCAGCAACACGGGATCAAAGCTCACCTTACCGACGGGCACGTGAATGTTGCCAGTCTTGTCCAGGCGGAACTCAATACGACCGGCGCGAGCCTCGCGAATGACACGGGCCAACTCTGCTGGCATGGCTACGGTGCCGGCCTTGGGGTTTGGCATCAGGCCGCGCGGGCCGAGCACCTTACCCAAACGACCCACTTTGCCCATCATGTCGGGCGTCGAGATGGCCACATCAAACTCGGTGAAACCACCGGTGATGCGGGCAATCCACTCATCGCTGTCGGCGACGATGTCGGCGCCGGCTTCCTGAGCCAAACGCGCACCTTCGCCCTCGGCGAACACCAGAATGCGCACGGTCTTGCCCAAGCCATTGGGCAGCACCACCACGCCGCGGACCTGCTGGTCGGCTTGGCGCGGGTCAACACCCAAACGGACGTGGCACTCCACAGTGGCATCAAATTTGGTGATGCTGGTGTCTTTCACCAGGGCAACGGCCTCGGAGTTGGTGTACAACTTGCCGGAGTCCACTTTGGCGGCTGCGGCTGCATACTTCTTGCCGGGTTTTGGCATGTCAAATAGTTCCTTGTGGTGTAACGGGCGGTCGGCCCTCCCACGAATGAAGAGTTGTTAGTGATTAGTCGTTAGTTTTTAGTCTTTACTAACAACTAATCACTAATTACTAACAACTTAGTCTGTGATATCAATGCCCATGCTGCGGGCCGTGCCGATCACCTGATTCATCGCGCCTTCCATATCGATGGCGTTTAGGTCCTTCAGCTTCACCTCGGCGATTTCTTTCACCTTGGCACGGCTGATCTTGCCCACTTTCGTGCGGTTGGGCTGGCCCGAACCCTTCTCCACACCGGCTGCCTTGCGGATCAGCTGCGCTGTGGGCGGAGTGCCCAACAGGAACGTGAAGGAGTTGTCACTGAAAACGGTGATAGTGGCCGGGATAATATTACCCAGCATCTGCGGGTTATTGGTGCGCGCGTTGTACTCCTTGCAGAACATCATCAGATTGATGCCATGAGGAGCCAGCGACGGACCAATCGGCGGCGCCGGCGTAGCCTTGCCTGCCTCGACGTTGATCTTTACAGTTGACTTTACTTTCTTTGCCATCTCAAATTCCTTGTGGTCATGGCGAGCGCGCAATTGCGCCGCTCTCCCACATTACATTTAATCTTTCATTTTTGGATCTTTCATCTTTCATTTAATACAGTAACGTGAACTTCGATGTTGCTGAAAGCTGAAAGATCAAAAATGAAAGATTCTGCCTACATTTTTTCGACTTGCAAGAAGTCCAACTCCACCGGCGTCTCGCGGCCGAAGAACGACACCAGCACGGCCACCTTGGCCCGCTCAGTATCGATCTTGTCGACCATACCCATGAAGTCGGCAAACGGCCCATCGGTGATGCGCACCTTCTGACCCACCTTGAAGCTGACCTTGATCTTGGGCGCTTCGGCTTCCATGCGGCGCAGAATCTGGTTCACTTCCTGCGGGCTGAGCGGTTGCGGCCGGTTACCCATGCCAATAAACCGTGTCACACCGGGCGTGTTGCGAACCACGTGCCATGAGCCTTCGCTCATGCGCATGCGCACCAGCACATAGCCTGGGAAGACGCGGCGCTCGACCGTCTTGCGCTTGCCGTCGCGCACTTCAATCTCTTCCTCCGTCGGCACCACCACTTCCAAAATGCGGCCGGCCATGCCCATCGTCTCGATGCGCTGCTCGAGGCTGTGCTTCACTTTGTTCTCGTAACCTGAGTAGCAATGCACCGCGTACCACAACGCCTCTTCCTCCACCTCAATGGTGCTCTGTGAGCCATCGGCATTCTCGACCACCACGGCCCCGGCCGTGTCGGGTGGCTCGTAGCCACTGCCGTCACCCAGATCGGGCAGCTTTTGCTTGCCGCGCTTGGGCGGTTTGCGTACGCGGGGAGTCACTACCTTCTTCTTCTTGGCAGCCTTGGCCTCGGCAACTTTCTCTAAAATGAAGTTGTCATCGACCACTTCGGTTGAAGTTTCGGTCGAAGGCTCGCTGTCAACAGCATCCGTAGATTCTGATTCCACTTCTATAGCGGGCTCGCTGGCTTCAGTACGAATCGGTTCAGCAGATGTTTCATCAACAGCGGCTTCCTCAACCGAGACGGGTTCAGTCACGGCTGGTGGAACGACTTCAAAAGTCTCCGCTGTCGCTTCAACAGCCGCAGGCTCAGAATCCGCTACAGCTTCAACCTGCGCAGGCTCAGCAACTGGTTCAACTGGCTCAACGGTTGCCTCAGGCGCAATCGTCTGAGCAACGGAGCGTGGGGCTTCAATTTCAGTGCGTGTCATCGACACCTCTGCCGAAAGCTCGGACACCGCCTCATCCGCCACGGCACTCACTTCGATGGCGGGTGCATCCTGCGTTTCGCCGAGGGCAACGCTGTCATCAGAAATAGCCTCAGCAGTGACACTGTCACTTTGGGAATGGGCCGATTCTGGGAGTAATGCCTCAAGTTCCGGATCCTGTGATAGGTCAGAGGTTACAGGCGCTACATCCA
>Ga0105044_10007923_pt1 | contig 14640 bp, 20 predicted proteins | sample MAT01_FD_78092 | JGI IMG/M metagenome (GOLD analysis project Ga0105044, IMG submission 78092) | Freshwater microbial communities from Lake Fryxell liftoff mats and glacier meltwater in Antarctica - MAT-01 | ecosystem: Environmental > Aquatic > Freshwater > Ice > Liftoff microbial mat | place...
GGAGGCCTGCGGATCTACACCGCCTACGACCCGACGATGCAGGCCCAGGCGGAGTCGGCGATCCGCGACACGCTCCCCGAAGACACCAACGGTGCAACCGCGGCGCTGGTGGCGATGGACCCGGTCAACGGCGACGTGCGCGCGGCCGCCAACGGTGCCGACTACCAGGACAGCAAGTTCAACGTCGCCACCGACGGCAAGCGCCTCGAGGGTTCCATCTACAAGGCGATCACGCTCGCGACCGCCCTCGAGAACGGGTTCTCCCCGAAGGACACGGTCAACGGAAGCGACCGGTGCACGATCCCGGGATACGAAACGAGCCCGGAGGGTGTCGGTCGGAACTCCGGCGACGGCAGCGGTGGATTCGGTGACCTCGCCGAGCAGACCGAAGGCTCGGTGAACTGTGCGTTCCTGAAGCTCCAACAGGCGGTCGGGAGCGACAAGGTCGCCGACATGGCGGTCAAGCTCGGCATCCGCGAGCGACCGGACACCGTCGCGTCGCTCACCCTGGGCACGATTCCCGCAACGCCACTCGAGATGGCCACCGTGTACAACACCGTGGCGGCCGACGGGATCTACCACGAACCCGTGTTCATCACGCGCATCGAGAACAGCGACGGCAAGGTGCTCTTCGAAGACGACCCCGAAGGCGTGCGGGTGATCTCCGCGCAGACCGCGCGAACGGTCACGACGATGCTCGAGCGTGTGATCGAGAGCGGTACCGGCACCCGCGCCGACATCGACCGCCCCGCGGCCGGCAAGACCGGCACCACCGACGACACCACCGACGCCTGGTTCGCGGGCTACGTCCCCCAACTCACCGCGGCGGTCTGGATGGGAAACCCCGTGGGCGGCGCGATGGGATCGATCGGCCAGTTCGGCAGGATCTACGGGGGTACCTACCCCGCGCTGATCTGGCGCACCTTCATGAGCGAGGCGCTCGACGGCGAGCCCGTGCTCGACTTCGCGAAGCCCGACGAGAGCCTCTGGCCGAGCGGCAAGGTCATCACGATCAAGGGTCGTGGTGTCGAGGACACCTCGCGCCGCCCGTTCGACGACGGTCCGCCCCGAACCGTCCCCGGCGCGCCGGTGCCGACCCTGCCGACGACACCGGCCACCGCGCCGTCCACGACCACGACCATCGTGCCGACTCCGCCGACCACGGTCCCGACGCCGCCCACCACCTGAGCCCGGCGGAGGGCCGCCGGTGGGGCGGGTTAGTCTCCGCCGGATGGCCACGAACGGAACGACCGACGATGGCTGACCCGCCGACCGCGCCGCTCTCGCCAATGGAGACGTTGCTCGTGGTGCAGGAGCACGACACCGCTGCCGATCGGCTCCGGCACCGGCGCGCAACTCTGGCCGAACGGGCCGAGTTGCAGGCCGCGGAAGCTGCCCTCGCCGAGAACCGGGTCGCCCACACGACCCTGGCCGCAACCCGGGCGGAGATCGACGGAAACGAACGTCGACTCGGCGACGAAGTCGCGACCGTCGCCGGGAAAGCGACGGACGTGGAGAAGTCGATGTACTCGGGCGCGATCTCGTCGCCCCGCGAGCTGCAGGCGATGCAGGCCGACGTCGAACAGCTCCGCAAGCAGCAGGGACTGCTCGAAGACCGTGAGATCGAGCTCATGGAAGCCCGGGAGCAACTCGATACCGAGATGGGCGACCTCGACACGGTTGCCGCCGCGTCTACGGCGGAGATCGAGCGGCTCCAACGGGTCATCGCCGAGGAGGAGGCCGCGATCGACGCAGAGCTCGCAGCGGAGCTCTCCGCCCGGACCGCTGCCGCGGCTGCGCTCCCGGGCGAAGTGGTCGCCACCTACGAGAAGATCCGCGCCGCGAACGGTACCGGAGCGGCTCGGCTCGTCGGGATGTCGTGCCAGGCCTGTCACCTCACGATCCCGTCGACCGAGGTCGACCACATGCGGCGCGCCGCCCACGCGGGCGACGTGACCGGGGCGATGAACTTCTGCGACAACTGCGGCGCGATCCTCGTCCTGACGTGACTGTCGAGTCCATCCTGATCGCCTGCGACGGCGGAGCGCGAGGAAACCCGGGCCCGGCCGCAATCGGCGCGGTGCTCTACGACACCACCGCCGATCCGCCGATCCTGCTCCGTTCGATCAGCGAACGAATCGGTGAGGCGACGAACAACGTGGCCGAGTACCAGGCGTTGGTGCGTGCACTCGAGGTCGCCCAGGAGTTCGCCGCCGCACGGGTCCACGTCCGCGCCGACTCGCAGCTGTTGATCCGTCAGCTCGAGGGGGAGTACCGGGTGAAGAGCGCGGGTCTGCGCCCGCTGTTCGAGCAGGCCCGGGCGCTGCTCGCGCCGTACGAGCAGGTCGAGCTCGAGCACGTGCCCCGTGAAGACAACGTCGAGGCCGACCTGCTCGTGAACGCGGCCCTCGATCTGCCCGGGTGAGGCGCGGTGCTCCTCTGGTACGCGGGCGTGTCGATGCTGATCGTGTTCACGGTGTTCCGCAGCGTCGGGGTCGACTACCGACTCGTCGCAGTGGGCGCGATGGCGCCGCTGATCCTCGACATCCCGTTCGGGCGGCCGGCGTTCTTCCACACGCTCGTGTTCAGCGTTTTCCTGCTCACCGGGGTGATGCTCGGGACCATCGGAAGACCGCGCCTGCTCCGACGTCGGCTGTTGTGCCTGCCGATCGGAACGTTCTGTGCGCTGGTCCTGTCGGGCGCGTGGACCGACACCGCGGTGCTCTGGTGGCCCACCCTCGGGTGGGCCTTCCCGCCGGGGAACCTCCTGCAGGCCTGGTGGGTCGTGGGGATCGAGGAGTTCGTCGGACTCGTCGCGTGTTGGTGGTTGGTCGGCCTCTGCGACCTCTACCTTCCCGGTCCGCGCCGAGAGTTCCTCGCGACCGGCCGGCTCCACGCCACCACTGAAGAACCGGAGCACTGAACGTGTTGATCCTCGTGCGGCACGGTGAGACCGCAGTCAACACACAGGGGCGCCTGCAAGGTCGGATCGAGACTGCCCTCACCGAACGGGGTCGCGATCAGGCGACGCGCCTCGCCGCTGCGGTTGCGGCGCTCGAGCCGGTCGCGGTCGTGAGCAGCCCCCTGCGTCGCGCGCGCGAGACGGCCGCGGCGATCGGCGCTGCGACCGGTCTGGTCGTGGAGATCGACGAACGGTTGACCGAGCTCGACTACGGCACGTGGGAGGGATGGAGGTTCTCGGATCTTCCCGACGGCACGTTCGACGCCTGGCGCGCCGACCCGACGTTCGCACCACCCCGAGGCGAGAGCCTCGTCGACCTCCGTACCCGGGTCGTGCCCTGCATCGAGGAGCTCCTCGATCGCGAGCGACCGGTCGTCGCGGTGAGCCACGTCTCGCCGATCAAGGCCGCGGTCACGTGGGCCCTCGGCATCGGCGACGCAGCGACGTGGCGAATGCACCTGAACGTCGCCTCGATCTCCCGCGTCGACCGTCGCGCCACCGGCGGCCCTCCGGTGCTCGCCGGCTTCAACGAGACCACCCACCTCCCCGGCTGACCCCCGAACTCCACGCTCTAGCGTCGCCAACCCGCCAAGGGTGAGCGGTTTCCGACGCCGAAGCGTTCGTGCGGGTCAGTCGTCGGTGATGAAGTCGAGCGTGAAGGGGTCGGTGGGGGCGACGGTGGTGTCGATGCCGGGGGTCTCGGCGATGAGACCGAGCACCGGGGCCGACCGCCGGAGTCGGGTGAGGATCGCGTCCTCGATTGCGCCGGGGTTCTCGGGGAAGTGGTTGACCACCAGACCGGCGACGTAGAGCTGTCGCTGCTTCGCGATCTCGACGGTGAGCCCGACCTCGTTGAGGATGCCCGGGCCCGTCCGGGTCACGACGACGAGGTCGGCGCCGAGGCGCTGCGCGAGCTCGCTCGTGGTGTGCTCACCCGAGAGGGCGGAGAAGAGGCCGCCGTTGCCCTCGACGTACAGCACGTCGACTGTCGACGCGTGGGCGCGAGCCAGGTCGACCAGCCAGTCGAGGCCGATCGACACCGCGCTCTGCTCGGCGGCGAGCGCCGGGTCGAGGCGGGCCGAGAACCGCAGGGCCTCGTGCGCCGGGATGCCGACCGCGTCGGCGATGAACGCGGCGTCGCCGATGTCTTCGGGTCCGGCCCCGGTCTCGACCGGCTTCAGGTACGCGACCCGCTTGCCGCTCTCGACGTCTCGGCGGGCGAGGACGGCGGTGGCGAGGGTCTTGCCGACACCGACGCACGTCCCTGTCACGAAGCGGATCATCGACGCACCGTCATTCGACCCGCAGCGGGATCCCGGGTCGACGGGCGGGCCGCGGGTGGGCGCCGTCGCCGTCGATCACGAACCGTCCCTCGCCGGGACCGTCGGCGACGGGCATGCCGAGGGCGTCGAGCAGCGCATGGTCTTCTTCGGGGGATCGTCCGGCCGTGGTGAGGTAGTTCCCGACGATCAGCGCGTTCGCGCCGGCGAGGAGCCCCATCGCCTGGAGCTCGCCGAGGACCCGTTCGCGGCCGCCCGCGAGGCGGATCCAGGCCGCCGGCATCACGAGCCGGAACAGGGCGATCGCCTGGAGTGCCTCGCGGGGCGAGAGCATCTCCTGGTCTTCGAGGGGTGTCCCGGGGCGGGGGTCGAGGAGGTTGATCGGGATCTCGCACGGGTTCAGCGCGGCGAGCTCGAACGCGAAGTCGATCCGCTGCTCGAGTGTCTCGCCCATCCCCAGGATCCCGCCGCTGCACAGCTCCATGCCGACTTCGGACGCGAGCTTCGCGGTGGCGACCCGGTCCTCGTAGGAGTGGGTCGAACAGATCGACGGGAAGATCGCGCGGGGTGCCTCGAGGTTGTGGTTGTAACGGCGGACGCCTGCGGCCGCGAGTCGTTCGGCCTGCTCGCGCTCCAGGAGCCCCAGCGAGCACGCGACTTCGAGGCCGGTCTCGCGGTGCACGAGGTCGACGGCGTCGATCACCTTGCGCAAGAGCCGCTCCTCGGGCCCGCGCACCGCGACCACGATGCAGAACTGCGTCGCTCCCGCCTCGCGGGTCGCTCGGGCCGCTTCGAGCACCTCGTCGAGGTCGAGGAACGCATAGACGTCGGCGTCGGTCGAGTAGCGGGCCGACTGCGAGCAGAAGGCGCAGTCTTCGGGGCACGCACCCGACTTCGCGTTGATGAGGCTCTCGAGCTCGACCTCGGGGCCGCAATAGGCGAGGCGGACCTTGTGGGCGAGGGCGACGAGATCGGGGAGGTCGTCGAGAGGAAGCGCGGCCACCGCGCCGACCTCGTCACGGGTGAGCGGACGACGTTCATCGAGCAGGGCGCGGGCAGCGATGGCCAGGGGCATCCGGGCGGACTCCTCGGGAGGACGGGCGGGAACGGGTGGTGCCATCAGCGTAGAGGCCAGCCCCCGAACCGGCGTACCCGCACCGGCGTACCCGAACCGGCGGGCCCCCATCGTCGGGCCCGGCTACCAGCAGATCTCCATCCGCAGTCCCCGCTCGTCGAACCGCGCACCGTCGTCGGGTACCCGTTCGGCGACGTGCCGTTCGATCCGACCCGCGCTCCACCCGGCCGCGCACGCGTCGAGCAGGTCGTCGACCGCGGCGCCCCGGGGGAGGACCGGAACCGGGATCCCGTGGCGGTCGAGCAGGTCTCGCCGTTCGGCCCGACCCGCGGCACGCCGCTTCGAGTGGTGCAGCGGTATCCCACCGGCGAGGGCGACGAACGCGAGCTCGGGGTGGACCTCGTGTACCCGTTGTTGGAGAGCCGGGTCGATGGCGGTGTCGACCTCGGCGACCTTGGCCAGGATGTTGAGCGACTGCAACGTCATCGGGAAGCCCGCGGCCTGCGCCTCGGGAAGGGATCGTACGGTGAGCGCGGGACGGGGCGGAGCCGAGAACACCGAGCTCCCACGGCCGGGACCGAGCAGTCGTCGGGCCTCGCGGTCGCAGACCCGCCCTCCGGGCACGTGCTCGTCGAGGAGGCCGATCGGGATGTCGATCCCGATCATGGTGTCGTCCGGCAACGACGCGACGACCTCGGGAAACGTGGTCGCCAGCCACGCCCGGCCCTCGTGGACCACGATCCATCCGCCCCGACACCCGTCGACTCCTGCACCCATCGCGGCGGACCATATCCACCGCCGCTCGGGTTGGGTGGCAAGAACCGCCCCAATCCTGCCAAACTACGCAGATGGGTGGGCAGGCGTCGGACGACGAGCCGAGGGACGAGGGTGCGATCCCCGAGAGCCGCAGACCGCTGCTCGTGCCGTGGGGGTGGCTGCTCGTCGGTGTGGGTCTGGTCTGGATGTGGCTCGTGTTCTTGACCCGCCAGCCGGAGATCGGTCTCGCCATCGGGGCCGCGATCTCCGGGTTCGGATACGTCCTCCAACGGGCGGGCAACCGCGCGCCGTAGGTCGCGCGGCCCTGGTGGGACCGGGTTCAATCGAAGGGTCGCCGATCTCGGAGGAGCACGGATGCTCGACCTCACGTTCCTGCAGTGTGTGTTCGCCGCCCTGGGCGTCGTGACCGCCTACGCCGCGACCTTCTTGTTCATCGGGAGTCACGCCGGCTGAACGGTTCGCCCCGACGGCGCGCTCCGGCTGGTTTCGTGACGGTCAGCGACGGGCCGGGTGGAGTACCAGGTTCCACACCGCCAATACGATCACCGCGCCGACGAACGACCCGATCAAGCCGCTCGGCCGGAGCGCGAGGCCGTCGCCGGCCAGCAGGCTGAGGAGCGACCCGCCCACGAACGATCCGAGGATGCCGGCGACCAGCGACTGGCCGTTGGGCCGGGTGCCGAGGCCGAGGAACAGCTGCGCCAGCCAGCCGACGAGCATTCCGAACGCGAGCAGGACCAGGATCAGCAACGGGGCTCCCGGGTTGCGAGGGATGGGCCGACGAACACTTTTCGCGGCGGGCGCCCTCGGGCGATCGTCACCGGCACGTATCCTCCTCAGCCGATGACCTTCCCTCGAAGCATCCGGTGGAGCGTTCTGGTGTGCGTTCTGCTCCTCGTGGCCGTTGCCTGTGGGACCGACGACTCCGACGACGCGGGTTCCGGCTCGGAGTCGGGCGGTACGCCACTCACCGGAACGCCTTGGCGGCTCAGCGATTCGACGGTGCTCGGGGTACCGACGGCCGGGGTCGCGGTCACCGCCGAGTTCGAGGGCGACCAGATGACCGGGAGCAGCGGCTGCAACTCGTACCGGGCCCCGTTCGAAGCCGACGGCGAGGGATTGACGATCGGCCCCGACATCGCGGGCACGCGCAAGGCCTGCGACCCGGCGTCGACCGCCGTCGAGCGGGCGTATCTCGCCCGGCTCCCCGAGGTCTCGATCTACGAGATCCGGGTTACGACGTTGACGCTGCGGTCGATGAGCGGCCGGTCCCTGCTCGTCTACGAGGCGTCCGACGGCGCGACGGACCTCGTCGGGAACTGGACCGCGACGAGCTACCACACCGGCGACGCGATCGAGTCGGAGGTCACCGGATCGACCCTGTCCGCCGACTTCGACGGCACCCGGATCTCCGGCAACGGCGGCTGCAACAGCTTCTCCGGCCCGTACTCGGTGTCGGGCAGGACCATCGAGATCGGCCCGCTCGCCTCGACGATGATGGCGTGCACCGACGACGCGTTGAACACGCAGGAGCAGCACTACTTCGCCGCGCTCCAACTCGCGACGTCGTTCCGCCTGACCGGCTCGAGACTCGACCTCCTGCGCGACGGCGGCACCATCGCCGCCACCTTCGAGGCCACCCCGGCCGAGGGTTGAGCTGACGCAGGTCGGCGATGTCGGTCGGGCTCAGCGGAGGTGACTGAGGAGCTCCTGGTACTCGGTCGGCGTGATCTCGCCGTTGGCGAGGCGCACGCCGAGCACCTCGCGCGCCCGGAAGCTCGCGTCTGCACCTGACTGAGGCGAAGCAGGTGCGGGATGCGTCGAACGAGCGATGAGCCAGACGATCGCGACGACGGCCAACAAGAGGATCGTCATCATGAGCACGCCCCAGAACCACCCGCCTCCGTCCATCATGTCTCCACGGTGCCACTGCTGCGCGAACGCGGTTAGTTTCATGCGACACAGTGTCGTAGCCGGGTGACTCGCCGTCCAGGGCCGAAAGTCAGTCGAAGGCGTCGACGAAGCGGCTGGCGCGACCGCCCGCTCGTGAGCGCGAGGAGATCACTGTGACGCAGACCGAGCACGAAGGGCACGACGGCCCGGCCGAGAAGCACCAAGGGGGTCACGGGGGGCACGACAAGCACGCGGGACACGATCCGGAGAAGTTCCGGCGGCGCTTCTGGCTGACGTTCGCGTTGACGATCCCGGTCGTGCTGACGAGCGGGATGGTCATGGACTGGCTCGGCTACCACCTGGATGGGGTGGCGTGGGTCGGCCCGGTACTCGGCACGTTCATCTTCGTGTGGGGAGGCTGGCCCTTCCTCGTCGGCGCGGTCACCGAGCTTCGCGACCGTGCTCCCGGGATGATGTTGCTCATCTCGATGGCGATCACCGTGGCGTGGACGGCCTCGATGGCGTCGAGTCTCGGCTGGTTCGACCTCGAGTTCTGGTGGGAGCTCGCTGCGCTCGTCACGATCATGCTGCTCGGTCACTGGCAGGAGATGAAGGCGATCGGTCAGGCCCAGGGCGCACTGGCCGCGTTGGCCGAGCTGCTTCCCGACGACGCGGAACGGATCGGCGCCGACGGGCAGGCCGAATCGGTGAAGCTCGACGAGCTCCGCACCGGCGATCTCGTGCTGGTGCGGCCCGGCGCGCGCGTGCCGGCCGACGGCTCCGTCGTCGAAGGTGAAGCCGAGCTCGACGAGTCGATGATCACGGGGGAGTCGCGGCCGGTCGTCAAGCGGGCGGGGGACCGGGTCGTGGCCGGGACCGTGGCCACCGATTCATCGATCCGCGTGCAGGTCGAAGCGATCGGTGACGACACCGCGCTCGCGGGGATCCAGCGTCTGGTGGCCGAGGCACAGTCGAGTCGAAGCCGGGCCCAAGCGATCGCCGACCGGTTCGCCGCGTTGCTCTTCTACGTTGCGTTGGGCTCCGCGGTCCTCACGTTCGTGGTCTGGTCGCTGATCGGTGACGTGAACCGTGCCGTCGAGAACACGGTGACAGTGCTCGTCATCGCGTGCCCGCACGCCCTGGGGCTCGCGATCCCGTTGGTGATCGCGCTCTCGACCGCGATCGCCGCGCAGAACGGCATCCTCATCAAGGACCGGCTCGCGCTCGAACGGATGCGCAGCATCCAGGCCGTGATATTCGACAAGACCGGCACGTTGACGCGAGGCCAGCACGTCGTCGCCGGAGTGGCCGGGATCGGCATCGGCGAGGACGAGGTGTTGCGGATCGCGGGTGGCGTCGAGAGCGAAAGCGAGCATCCGCTCGCCAAGGCCATCGTCGTCGAGGCCACGAAGCGCGGCGGCGTCGCCCGGGCAACGAACTTCAGGGCGTTGACCGGTCGCGGCGTCGAAGCCGACGTCGATGGCACGAGCTACGCGCTCGGCGGCCCGACGCTGTTGCGGGAGCGTGGGCTGTCGTGGCCGGAGCAGCTGACCGCGCGCACGGCGGAGTGGAGCGCCCGGGGCGCGTCGGTCCTCTTCCTCGTTGCGGGGGATGCTGTGCGCGGTGCCCTGGCCCTCGAAGACGAGGTCCGGCCGGAAGCGGCCGAAGCCGTCGAGGAACTGCACGCGCTCGGTGTGCGACGCGTGGTGATGATCACCGGCGACGCGCGCTCGGTCGCGGACTCGGTCGGCAAGGAGGTCGGCGTCGACGAGGTCTTCGCCGAGGTGCTGCCCGAAGAGAAGGACCGCGCGGTCGTCGATCTCCAAGGACGCGGCCTCGCCGTCGCGATGGTCGGCGACGGTGTCAACGACGCGCCGGCGCTGGCTCGCGCCGACGTCGGCATTGCGATCGGCGCCGGTACGGATGTGGCGATCGAGTCCGCCGGCGTCGTACTCGCATCCTCGGATCCCCGCGGTGCTGCCGCGGTGATCCGGCTCTCACGTGCCTCGTACCGCAAGATGGTCCAGAACCTCGCGTGGGCGGCGGGCTACAACATCGTCGCGATCCCACTTGCCGCGGGGGCCCTCACCTGGGCCGGGATCTCCCTCCCCCCGGCCGCCGGTGCAGTCTTGATGAGCCTGTCGACGATCATCGTCGCCCTCAACGCGCAGCTGCTTCGCAGGGTACGTCTGCAACCCGAAGCGGAGCGCTGACTGTTCCTCCGGGGTCATCGCGAGCGACCGCATGCGAGACTCGGTGCATGACGGTCGGTAGTCGGCGCCTCGCCGATGGTGAGCTCGAAGCGCTCGTTCTCGACGCACTCTGGTCGGCCGAAGACTGGCTGATGCCCGGCGATGTCCTGGAGCACCTGCGCCCGACACACCCGCTCGCGTACACGTCGGTCATGACGGTGCTCGTGCGGTTGTGGAACAAGGGGATCGTCGATCGACAGCCCCAGGGCCGAGGCTTCGCGTACCGACCGGTGCAGTCTCGCGAGGAACTCGTCGCCGACCGGATGCGGCAGTTGTTGGAGACGTCGGAAGACCATGGAGCTGCACTTGCCCACTTCCTCGACGGCATGGGATCGGGTGACCGGCGGCGGCTGCGTTCGTTGCTCGACCGTGGCCGGCGCAAGCAATGACACTGCTGCTGGTCGCGATCGGTGTTGCGCTTCTGGCGTTTCCTGCGCTCGCCGACCGCATGTCGGCTGCGTCACCTCCCCGCGAGTGGAGCCGCGTCGTCGCCGCGACTCTGGTCGGGGGAGTGATCGTGACGGAGGTCGGCCTGGTGTTGACCGCACTTCCGACTGTCTTGCACGTTCCCGCGATCGCCCAGGTGACGGGCGCGTGTCATTCCATCATCGATCGGATCAACGCGGGTCCCGTGCTCGGGTGGACGAGTTTCGTCGCCGCGCTCGCTTCGCTCGTCGCGATCGCCGTCACGATCCGTCGTTGTCGTCGCTTGGCCGCCACGGCGTGGGTCGAACCGTGGCTCGGCGACCACCTTCCCCGTGACGGGTATGAGCTCGTCGTCGTGCCGACCGCCAGAGTGCTTGCGATGTCCGTTCCGGGAACCCGGCCCCAAGTCGTCGTCTCCGACGCAGTTGTCGCGCGGCTCGACCAGGGACGGCTCGACGCGGTGATCGAGCATGAAGCGGCACATCTGCGGCTTGGTCACCGCCGCTATCTGCTCATCGCCGCTGCGGTTGACCGTGCATTCGGTTGGGTGCCGGGAGCCAGACGAAGTGCAGACTCCCTGCGCGTCGCCGTCGAGGAGTGGGCAGACGACGTCGCGGTCGGGTCCTCTCGATCGCGTCGCCACCACCTCCGAGGCGCGCTCGAGACACTTGCCGAGGAGCTGGACTTGCGAAGCGGCTCCCACGCGGCCGACGCCCGACTCCTACGGCTCAGCCCCGCGTGGTCCCAGGCGCCCATCGGTGGCCGGCTCATCGGCTACTCGCCCGCTGCGTCGCTGTTCATGGCCGGCGTGGCCGTCGCGGGTCTGTGGCTGGGGGCTTCGCATCACCTCATCGCTCTCGGCGGCTACTGCCCGCGCTGAGGTCGATGCAGGGTGTAGCTACTACGCTCTGTCGCATGATCGGGACGCGCCGAGCGCGTTGGTGGTGCGTGGGCGCGATGGCGCCGGTTGTCATCGTCGGTCTCCTCGCCATGCACGGCCTCTCGAGCGCCGAGCCCACAGCGAGGGGGGCGAACCACGGCGCTCACGCGATGACGAGCGCGCGCGGCCACCAGATGCCGACGGAACGCTCACACGAGCATGTCCATGACGCGGTCTTGTGCGTCTGGCTGCTCGTGGCGGGCTTCGCACTCCTCGCGCTCCGTCAGGGAATCGATCGCATGCTCGCCGACGTCTGCGCGGCGATGCAACGGATCGTTACTCGGGGGCGGGCGGTCATGCGGGCGCCACCAGCCGCAGTTCGACTCAGTCTGGTCGGTGTGTCACGGCGTTGAGCGGTTCGCGCACTGCGCGTCTCTCAACGTCATGACTCGCGCCGCTCGTAGCGGTGCCGACCAAGGAGAAAAATCGAATGCGGCGCATCTCTCTCTTCTTCGTGCTTGTGCTGAGCCTCGGGCTTGTGGCCGCCTGCTCGTCGAGTGGCGATTCGGCCAACCGCGACACCTCCGCGCACATGTCGGGTGGGGACACGTCGGACCACGGCATGGACATGGGCAACTCAGGCGACGGCACGGACGAGAACAAGCCTGCGATCTCCGGAGCGCGCCAGATCACACTGACGGCCAACGCGCTGTCCTTCGATCCCAAGGGCATCACCCTCGAGGCCGGCGAGGGTCTCAACATCGCGCTGACGTCCGTCGATCTCGAGCACGACCTCTTCGTCAAGGGTGTCGGACACATTGCCCACGCGAAGAAGGGGGCGACGACGGTCGCCGGTCTCGAGATCGACACGGCCGGGACCTACCCGTTCTGGTGCACCGTCAGAGGCCACAAGGCGGGGGGCATGACCGGGACCGTCACCGTCACTCCGTGACGTCGCCGACCGGCGATCTCCGGTGATCGCCGATCCCGCCTCTCACATGGCGATGACGACCTACCCTCGAGCATGCCCTTCCTTCAGGGGGTGGTGGTGAGTCGGCCTGTACGCCGGATTCTGTGACGACACCCGAGGGTGTCGAACGGCGGCCATCCCTCTCGGCCGGCGGTTGCCCGACGGCTCCAGCGGCCTACCCGGGAGTGTCTGCGGCCGGGCCGGCCTCTCCCTGTCTGACCTTGCTCCGGGTGGGGTTTGTCGAGCCGCCCGGGTCACCCCGGGCGCTGGTGCGCTCTTACCGCACCGTTGCACCCTTACCTGTGCGACCGGCCTTGCGACCGGAGGCCATCGGCGGTCTGTTCTCTGTGGCACTTTCCTGCGGGTCACCCCGACTGGCCGTTAGCCAGCACCCTGCCCTGTGGAGTCCGGACGTTCCTCGGACGGATCGAGTCCGTACGCGGCCGCCCGGCCGACTCACCACCGTCGTCATGCTCCCACGCGGGCGGCGCGCCGGTCACCAGAATCTCCGAGGTTGGCAGCGTGGGGTCCGGAATCCGGACCTGGTGCTGCCAACCTCGGCGGGGACGGGCGGTCAGGGCGGGCCGGCCTCGACCCGGCGGGTCTTGCGGGCGGCGAGGTAGGCGCCGAGGGCTCCGAGGCCGGCGGCGAGGGCGGCCTGGCCGAGGAGGCGGGAGGCGCTGAACACGGGGTCGGTGCCGGACAACAGCTCGTTGGTGGCGTCGCGCATCGCCCAGATCAGGACCCGGAGGGGGAGCCAGAGGGCGAGTGCGCCGAGGCCGGCGATGGCCCCGTTCGCCATCGGGGCGTCGAGAGCGAGGCGTCCGGCTCCGACCCCGGCGACGAGGTACGCGACCACGATCGCGAGGGCGAAGAGGGGGGCCCAGCCGCTGTTCTCGAAGTCGTCGACGGACCGGTCGAGCAGCGCGTACAGCACCGCGACGGGCACGATCACGACGAGCCCGAGCAACGCACCCCGCACGACCGCGAGCCACTGGATCACGACGGGTGTCCCGCGGGGACCGGTAGGGCAGGGAAGGGTTCCGACAGCTCGGCGACGGGGGTGCGGAGGCCGTCGTGCAGCAGACGCCGCATCGCGACGTGCTCACGCGTGAGGATCCACGCCGCCAGCAGCAGGTAGATGACACCGACGACGATCCGTTCCTCGTCGTGGATGCCTGCGGGCAACACCCCTCCGAGCACGAACTGCGCGAGGAAGAGCCCGAGCAGGAGGAACGCCTCCTTCACGCTGAGCGTCAGGTTAGCGAGCACCGGGACCGCGAACGCCGACTGGGCGAGGCCGATCGCGGTCCCCTGACGGCCGGGATCGTCGGGACTCTCGGCGATCTCCAGGGGATCGGAGGGCTCGACGGTGTCCGGGGCCATGACGGGCATCCTACGGGTGAACCCTCGGAGAACCGGCTTCGTACAGGGGTTGCGAGCCCTCGATTTTCTGCCCTTCAGGCGGTGGGAATACGGGCCGAAGCTAGAACCGTTGTTCGATCTGACAGGGAGTCCCCGTGCTGACTCTGCGAGAGCGTGTGATGAAGACATCGACATGGCGTCAACTCGGACGGTGCCGCGGCATCGATCCGGAGATCTTCTACCCCGATTCCGACGAAGATGCGGCCGAGGCGAAGGAGATCTGCGCGCTGTGCCCGGTGCGTGAGACCTGCCTCGAGTACGCGCTCACCGTTCGGGAGAAGAACGGGGTCTGGGGTGGACTCACCGAGCGGGAACGCCGCCGGGTGCTCCGCCAGCGCCGCAAGTCGGCCTGACCCGCTCCGGCCTAGTCTCCCCGGCGTGCTCCGCCGGACCAGCTCTGCCTCGTCGTCGCGCCGGGCGCGGTGGCTCGGGATCGCCGGCGTCGCGGGAGCCGTGGCCGCGGGCGCTTTCGCGCTCCGGGCCCGAGGTCGACGGCATCATGGCGACGAACCGGTCGCACTCCGGCACACGTCACGCCTCGCCCGCAACTCCGAGCTGATCCGGCTCGGGGTCCGCGCCGGTGGCGGGTACGCGGGCAACCGGGCCCGCCGCGTCTTCGCGTCGGCCGAACGACGGGTCGAGCTCGACACCGAGCACGAGCTGCGGACCGCCGCGCAGGTGGGGGAGGCGCTCGGGAACA